>PDWI01002362.1_pt1 | contig 28443 bp, 22 predicted proteins | sample 1430891 | NCBI WGS metagenome assembly PDWI01 (sample SAMN01162508, study PRJNA174530) | Oral metagenome, whole genome shotgun sequencing project. | biome: Marine environment; feature: Marine mammal; material: Swab sample of the gingival sulcus; isolation source: swab sample of gingival sulcus... | reverse complement strand
ATCGAGGGCGCAGAGCACGCGGGAGAAGTTCTTCTCGGCCAGGGCCACCGGGTCGAAGTCTTCGGCTCCGGCGGCGAGGGTGGCGGATTTGTTGTTGGTATTGCCTGTCATTTCCTGCCTCTGGTGATTGCCCTCTTCTCCGAACACGAAAACCCGGCCCGGGCGCGCGGCCCGGCCGGGTGTTCATGTTGTCCAGCATGGGCGATGGCTTACCACGCAGCGTCCGCCCGGGTCAAATCGCCGGCGCGGGGGCAGCCGGTGCGTTAACACTTTTCCAACCACGTTTTGGCAGATCCTCGCCCGGGCGGGGAAAAGGCTCTATGCGAAATCCTGTGGGTTATTGGTGAGTTGCGGCCATTTTCGGCTGTTGGTGGGGGAAAGGCTTCGCAAGCGGGGCGGGAGACGCGCTTTCCCTTTCCTTGCGTCGCAACCTGCGGTAGGTTTTGCTTGGGGCTCGCCGTTTTGCGGCCCTGAGAGGCTATCCGACGGCAAGGCAGCAAAAGCAGCACATGAAACCCAAGTTCGCGCTCGACCTCAGCCATGAGGGCATCAACCTCCTGCACCGCTCGAAAGGCGGCTGGACCCTTGTGGGCTCGGTCGCGCTGGACGACGCCGACATGCGGCGGCGGCTCGCGGATCTGCGCCGCCGCGCCGCCGATCTGGAATCGGGCGGGTTTACCTCGAAGATCATCATTCCGAATTCGCAGATCCTCTACACCACGCTCGAGGCCCCGGGGCCGGACGATATTGCCCGCGAGGTGCAGATCCGTTCCGGGCTCGACGGGCTCACCCCCTACCGGGTCGGCGAGCTGGTGTTCGACTGGCGTGCCGCCGGCGAGAAGGCCCGGGTGGCGGTGCTGGCGCGCGACACCATGGATGAGGCCGAGACCTTTGCGGTCGAGCACAAGTTCAACCCGGTGAGCTTCGTGGCGCGGCCGCCCTCGGGGGAGTTTTCCGGCGAGCCGTTCTTTGGCAAGACCCGGGCGGCGACCAGGATCCTCGGGCCGACCGAGCGGGTCGAGCCGGATGCAAGTCCGGTGCCGCGCCATGCGCCGTTGGAGAAGCGGCGGGTGTCCGGGGCGGTTTCGGCGGCCATTGCCGCGGTGGCGGCCGAGGAACTGGCCGCCCGGCAGGCCGGGGCTCAGTTTGGATCTCAGGCCGGGTCTCAGGTTGGGTCTGAGGCTGGATCTCAGGCTGGGCCGCAAACGGCCCCGCAACCGGCGCCCCGGCCCGCACCGCGCCCGGGCGACGTTGCGCCCCCGGCGCCGTCTGCGCCGCCCGACGATCCTTTCGCCGAGCTCGACCAGATTCAGGCCGAGCTTTCCGGCAAGGCGGTGCCGCAGCCGCATCCGGCCCCCGCGCCCCCTGGCCCCGCGCCGCGCGGCCCGGCGCCCCGGAACCGTGCCCGTGCGCCACGGTCTCAGGACAGCGGCCAGCCCGCGGCGCCACCGCTGGCGCCGTTCCCGCCGACCCCTGACGAAGCGCCGCCGCATCCGGGCGAGCCGCAGGCGCAGAAACCGCGCGGCAAGGGCAATAGCCCGCCCACCGCACCCGGCAGCACAGTCGCGGGCCAGCCGCAAGCGCAGCCCGCGCCGGGAGGCGCGACCAGGACCCGGATGCCGGAGGGCGCGACCCAAACCCGGATGCCGGAGGGCGACGCGGGAGCGCGCGCGGCTCAGGCCGCGGGCGGCAGTGTTGAACCGCCGGACGACGATATTCCTGACCCGCCCGGCGTGGCTTTCCGCACGGGGTCCGGCGGCAAGGGCCGTGTCACCACGGCTGTCCCCACGGCGCCACGCGGCGACAGCGCGCACAAGGCCGGTGCCACGCCTGCTCAAGGGTCCAGACCGCAGACGCCGGCGTCGGCGAAATCCTCCGGGGCGAAAGCCGCGCAGCCCGACCCACGGCATATGGCGCCCGGCGATCGTCAACGTGCGGAAATGGCCGCGGCCTTGCGCAGTCCGCTTCCGGGGGCGGACGGCAAGGCCGAGGCGACGGACGGCAGCCAGGGCGGGGCAGCGGAGGAAACGCCGGTCCGGTCCCGGCTTTCGGGCGCGATGCGGGGCCTGCGGGCTTTCGGCCATCGTCGCGGTAATCGCTCCTCTCCGGCTGCGTCAGGGGGCACGTCTCCAGCTGCGTCAGGGGTGACGCCTCCGGCCGCGTCAGGGGTGACGCCTCCGGCCGCGTCAGGGGTGACGCCTCCGGCCGTGTCAGGGGTGACGCCTCCGCCCATGTCGGGCACCGCCGCGACACCGGCACCCGCGCCCGTCAAGGCGGAGACCGCCACGGGTCCGTCTACGAAACATCCGGCGTCAGATGCCGGCGACACCGGACGGGGTATCTCGCCGGAGGAGACCGCGACATCCGGCAGCGCAACGGCCGTCAGCCCCGGTCCGGCGCCGGACGCACCCGAGGCCAGAGCCGGGGACGGAGCCGAGGCCATGCCGGACCCGGCGCCCGGACCTGCGGTGGCTCGGGCCCCAGGAACGGACCCAGGGACGGACCCCGCGACGACCGCACCGGTTTCGGCGAAGCCAAAGCCTTTCCCGAAGCCCAACTTCCCGCCGCGCGCGAAGGTCGAGGTCACGCCCGCGAAGCCTGACCCGACCCTTGCCAAACCCGGCGGGTTCAACGTCTTCGGCCAGCGCCCGCTGCCGGAGAAGACCGGCTTGCGCAAGTATTCCGGTCTGATCCTGACGCTGTTGCTGGTGCTCTGCATGGTGGTGATCGGCTTCTGGTCGACACTCTTTGTCGATGACGGCGACGAGCCGCTGTTCAACCCCGGCGATGCGCCTGTCGCGACGCCGGATGCGCCCGGGACCGATCCGGTTGCGCCGGAGCCCCCGGCCAATGATCCGTCCACCGGGAGCGGAACCGGACAAGAGAGTGGCCCGGAGAGTGGCGCCGCGGATCCCGAGGGCACACCCGGCGCGGCTGACACCCCGGTCCCGCGCGTTCTCACCCAGGAGGAAGCCGAGGCGCGCTATGCCGAGAGTCAGGTCTGGCAGCGGGCGCCGGAGACCATGGCCGAGCCGCATACGCCGGGGCTCGATGTGGGCAATGTCGGCGGGCCGGGCGCGCTGCGCGGCGATCCCGCCGCTGCCGCCACCGGCGATGACGCGGCCCCGGCGCGGCCCGCGCCTCCGGCCTCGGGCCGCCCTGCCCCGCAGGCGCCGCCGCCGGCCGATACGCTGTTCGATCTGGACGCGAACGGGCTGGTGCGCCCAACGCCGCAAGGCGCGGTGAGCCCGAGTGGCATCACCGTCTATCAGGGCCGGCCGCCGGTGGTGCCGCCGCGCCGTCCCGGAAGCCCGGCGCCCAACCCGATCAGCGGGGAGACGCCTTCGGACCCGGCGCCGGCGGACAGCCCGCTGGCCGCCGCACCTGCGCAGAGGTCCGGTCAGACCCCGGTTGCGGCATCGGCCAGCACCCTGCCGCCCGCGCTGTTCGGACCCGCGGAACCCCGGCCGCTGCCGGATGATGTCGCGCAGGCCGCCGCACTGGCTGCCGCGCAACAGGCTGCTGCACAGGCGGGCACACAGGCGGTTACACCGGCCACCACGGTGCCGGCGAGCGCCACCGCGACCGATCCGATCGCCACCGCCACCGACGCCGCGGTTGCCGCCGCGGTCGATGCGGTCGATGTGATCGAGGCCAGTTTCGTCAACCCGACCCCGGAGGCGGTTGCGCTGTCGCCGAAGCCGCACCGGCGCCCGGCCAATATCGACCAGATCGTCAGCGCCGCCACGGCCCGCGCTGCCGCCGAAGCTCAGGCCGCGGCCGAAGCCGCCGCCAATGCCGCGGCGGCGGCCACCACCCCGTCGATCCCGACCAGCGCCAGCGTCGCTGAACGGGCCACGGTGCCGAATGCGCTCAACATGCGGGAAATCAACCTGCTCGGCATCAGCGGCCCGACCAATGCCCGGCGCGCGCTGGTGCGGATGCCCAACGGGCGTTATGTCACCGTGGAAACCGGCGACCGCCTCGACGGCGGCCGGGTGACCTCGATCACCGACACCGGGCTGACCTATCAGAAGGGCTCGCGCAGCTACGCGTTGCAACTGCTGCCGCGCGGCTGACCGGGAGTTGCCTGACCGGGAGTTGATCAAGCGCATTCGGCGCTGTCGCCTGATACCGAAACGCTTTGGACGGAAACGCTTTGGACGGGCGGCGTTGAGACCGTTTGGGAGGCTGACCCACGGGGCTTGCCGACAGGGCTTGCCGTGCGCCCCTGAATCCCGCCTTTCCGGCAGCTTACCCGTCGGCCACGCCGGCCTCGGCGAAGGTCGCCATGCCGGAGTGACAGGCGACCGCCCCCTTCAGGATATTGATCGCCAGCGCCGCGCCCGAGCCCTCGCCGAGCCGCATGCCGAGCGACAGCAAGGGCGCCTTGCCGAGGGCGTCCAGCAGGCGGCCGTGGGCCGCTTCCGCCGAGACATGGCCCGCGACCGCGTGGTCGAGCGCGCCGGGCACCGCCTTTTCAAGCGTGGCTGCGGCCGCCGTGCAGATGAACCCGTCGAGGATCACCGGGATGCGCTCGGCCCGGGCCCGCGCGATTGCGCCGGCCATGGCCGCGAGTTCGCGTCCGCCGAGGCAGCGCAGGGCGGCGAGCGGGTCTTCGGCGGCGGCGGGGTTGGCTGCGAGGCCTTCGCCGACCACCTGCGCCTTGAGGGCGAGCCCGGCATCGTCGACCCCGGTGCCGCGGCCGGTCCAGTCGGCGGGGGCGCCGCCGAACAGCGCATGGGCCAGCGCCGCCGCTGAGGTGGTGTTGCCGATGCCCATCTCGCCGACCACCAGCAGATCGGCCGACGGGTCGACCGCGGTCCAGCCGGCGGTGAGCGCTGCCACGGTTTCGGCTTCGCTCATCGCCGGGCCCTGGGTGAAATCCGCCGTGGGACGGTCGAGTTCGAGGCTCACCACGTCGACACCGGCGCCGGCGAGCGCGGCCAGCTGGTTGACCGCGGCCCCGCCGGCCTTGAAATTTGCCACCATTTGCAGCGTCACCTCGGCCGGGAAGGCCGACACCCCGCGCGCGGTGACCCCGTGGTTGCCAGCGAAAACGATCACCTGCGGGCGCTCAAGCCGCGGGCGGGGATCGCCGCGCCATCCGGCATACCAGATCGCGAGGTCTTCGAGCCGGCCGAGGGCGCCCGGGGGCTTGGTGAGTTGGCCGTTGCGGGACTGGGCACCGGCGGTCGCGGTGTGGTCCGGCGCGGGCGCATCGGCGAGGCGGGCGCGGAAGTCGGCGAGATTGGTGAAGGGGGCCTGCGGCATCGGGGCGTGCTCCTGTTGAATCGGCTGCCGATCCTGTTTAGCGGTAGCCACAGAGACGTAAACCGGAATTCTCATGGCCCCGCTGCCCCCACCGACCCCGCTGATGAAGCCCGCCGATATTGCCGAAGCGCTGGCGCTGCTGAGCCGTGTGCCGGTGCCGGGGCATGCGCCGCGCGGGGCCGCCTCGGCCTGGGCGTGGCCGCTTGCGGGGCTGGTGTTGGCACTGATCGCGGCGGCGGTCGGGGCGCTGGCGCTGGCGTTGGGGCTGCCGCCGGGGATCGCCGCGGGGCTGGTGCTGGCGGGTCAGGTGGCCTTGACCGGGGGGCTGCACGAAGACGGGCTTGCCGATTGCGCCGATGGGTTCTGGGGCGCGTCCGGGCGCGTCCGCAGGCTTGAGATCATGAAGGACAGCCGGGTCGGCAGTTACGGGGTGATCGCGCTGGTGTTGGGGCTGGGGCTGCGCTGGGTCGCGCTGGCGGTCTTGTTCGAGGCGGGCGCGGTGCTGGCGCCGCTGGTTGCGGCGGCGGTGCTGTCGCGCGGGAGCATGGCCGTGGTGATGGCGGTGTTGCCCAATGCCCGCGGGTCCGGGCTTGCGGCGGGCGTCGGGCGGCCCGGGCGCGGGACGGCGCTTGCGGCTGTCGGGCTGGCCGTTGGGGTTGCTTTTGTGGCGACCGGTTGGGACGGTTTTGCGGCGCTGTTCTGGGCGGCGGTTGCGGTGTTCGGCCTCGCTCTGGTGGCGCGTGCGAAGATTGGCGGGCAGACGGGCGATGTGCTCGGCGCGAGCCAGCAGGTTGCGGAAATCGCGGTGCTCGGCTGTCTTGCGGCGCTCGGCTGAGGGGGCTGGGAGGGCGGCTGTCCGGATTGTGGGATCCGGGTTTTGTTATCCATGTAACAGATTGTTTTCGCGTTGTTTTTCGGACATATTCAATGTCCATTATTCCGGACTAATGGACTTTCTTTCGGGCAAGGTTTTGCGCCTGTAGCACCCGTCCGGGCGATACCCTGCGGCACCCGTCCGGGCGATACAGGCGGGCGTTACAGGGACGCACCACGGGTCGGGAACAGGCGCGGTCTCGCAATAGAGCGTTATGCGAAAAACCTGAATCACTTAACGCTGCCTGAAATCAAAGATTTCAACGCGTTAAGTGATGCTCTTTGTGTCAGGTATTTCGTCAAACGCCCTAGAAAGCGCCGCCCGGTTACCCGGACGGCGTTGGCAATCAGGTTCGTAGTCCGGGCTCGGAGCCCGCCTGTGCGCCTTCACAGTCGCGCGGGCAAGCTTCAGGCCGCGCGGGAGGTCAGCACGTCGCCCACCTGTTTCTGGGCCGCGACCTCGTCGCCGCCGGCGACCGCGGCCACTTCGCGGGTCAGCCGTTCCAGCGCCGCTTCGTAGAGCTGGCGTTCGGAATAGCTTTGTTCGCGCTGGTCGTCGTTGCGGTGCAGGTCGCGCACCACCTCGGCGATCGAGATCAGATCGCCGGAGTTGATCTTCTGTTCGTATTCCTGCGCCCGGCGCGACCACATCGCGCGTTTCACCCGCGCCTTGCCGCGTAGCGTGTCCATTGCCTTGCTGACGATATCGGGGCTCGAGAGGCCGCGCATGCCGACTTCGGTGGCCTTGTTGGTCGGCACCCGGAGGGTCATCTTGTCCTTCTCGAAGGCGATCACGAACAGCTCCAGCGTCAGCCCGGCGATTTCCTGTTCCTCGATCGACACGATCTGGCCCACGCCATGGGCGGGGTAGACGACAAAATCGTTGGGACGGAAGTCGAGCTTTTTCGCCTTGCTCATGGTCGGGTGTTCCTTTCATTTGCCGGGCGGCTTTCCGCCGCTTGCCGGGGCCTGCACTTTCTGGCGCACAAACCCAGCGGACGTGCTTGCGCTCGTCACGCCGGGCCGGTCATTTGCGCGACACGCCTGTGGCGCTTGTCCCACCGGGGCGCTTGCGGGTGTCTGTTGCGTTTACTGTTGCGTTTACTGTTGCGTTTCCGGGTCACACGCGGGCGTGTTCATGGGCATTGGTGTTCATGCAGGTTCTGCGGCCACCGGTTTCATCTCGAACTTGCCATGTAACACAACGCGGCCGATTCTTGAAGCCATGGGTCACGTTCTGCGGCGCCGGGTCAGCCTTGATGCGTCAACTTCAATGCGTCAATACGCGGGGCCTTTCCGCCCGGACCCTCACCCGAGACTCAGCCCCCCGGGGCTTCCGAGAAATACTTCTCCAGCTTGCCCTCTTCGCCGTTATGCTCTTCGGCATCGGGCAGCGGGTCTTTCTTTTCCACGATCACCGGCCAGAGCTCGGCATATTTGCGGTTGAACTCCACCCAGGCCGCGGCTTCCGGGTCGGTGTCCGGGCGGATCGCATCCGCGGGGCATTCCGGCTCGCAGACGCCGCAATCAATGCATTCATCCGGGTGGATCACCAAGGTGTTTTCGCCTTCATAGAAGCAGTCGACCGGACAGACGTCGACGCAGTCGGTGTATTTGCAGGCGATGCATTTGTCGTTCACGATATAGGTCATGGGACGTCCTGAAGGCCGTTTTCTCGGGTCTCACCTAGACGCCTTGGCGGCATCATTCAAGCTGGGAGCGTTCGAATTCGCGCCGCTTGCGCCGATCTTTGCCCCCGGGGCGGCCCTTGCCGTCGAAGCCGGGGTTGTTCGCAGGCGCGGCGGGCGCGGGGCTGAGGTCTTCATAGAGCGTTTGCGCCTCGGTGGCGGGGCCGCGGCGGGTGGAGAGGGCGAGGAGCCTCACCACCCGGATGCGCCGGGCCTGCGGGAAGGTCAGCACGTCGCCGGGGCCGATGCCGCGGGCGGGTTTGGCGATCTTGTCGCCGTTGACCCGCAGATGTCCCGAGGCAATGAGCTGTGACGCGAGGCCCCGGGTCTTGAAGAACCGGGCGTGCCAGAGCCATTTGTCGGCGCGCATGGTGGCGCGGGGTTGCGGGGCATAGGGTTGCGGGGCGCGGGTTTGGCCCGGCCCCTTGCCCCGTTCGGTCTCCCCGTCCGCCGCCTGCGCCCTCCCGGGCGTGGTCCGGCTGCGGCCCCTTGACGCCATCAGCCCTTGTCCTTGTCCTTCGGGTCCTTGGAGCCCTTGAGATCGGCCAGCCCCATCAGCGCGGCGGCGAAGGGGTTGTCGGGGTCGATCGGCTTGTCTCTTTTCGGGGGACGGCTTTCGAAGCGTTTCGGCTTGTGCTGCCCGCCGCCATGAGAACCGCCATGAGAACCGCCACGGCCGCCACCGTGAGCGCCACCCTGGGCGCCCTTGCCCTTCTTCGGGCCGCGCGATCCGCGGTGGCCTTCGCCGCGCGGTTTGCCGCCGGTATGGCCTGCGCCCCCCGTGCCGTGCCGTGGCTTGCCGCCTCTGCCGCTGCGGCCACCCTTCGGCCGGTGGAAGCCGCCCCAGGTGAAGATGAAGAACACTTCCGGCTCGTCGCCCGGCGCATCGCGCGCGGCGACCTCGCTGAACCCGGTTTCGCCCGGATGCGGCGCGGTCCCGCTATCCTCCGTCTCGGGCAGCGCCTCGACCGAGGCGGCACCGGGGCCGTCGAGATGGTCCACATGCACCGGGTCGGTCTCGACCGCGCCATCGGCCTCGGGCGTGGCCTCGACCTCCGACAGGCCGGGATCGCCCGGATGCGGTTCGTACAGCACCGGATCCGCGCCGGGCTGGGCCTCGACCTCGGAGAAGCCCGGGGCTCCTTCGGCGTGGTCGGCGGTCTTTGCCTTTTCGCGCTCGCCGCGCTCGGCCTTGTAGCCGAGCCCCTGCATAAGGTCAGCGAACTGGATCAGCGTCAGGCCGGTGATCGACAGCATGTCGGGATTGGCCTCGAAGCCGCCACGGCTGTCCTGGGCGCGCAGCTGGTCGGCGAGGCGTTCGAGCATGTCGATACGGATCGCCCGCTGGCCGGCGGCATGATAGCCCGCGAGCGTATAGGTCTCGGGGCTCACATGGTCGACCACGGGGATCGTCACCAGCCCCGGCGGCGGCGCTTCGGGGAAGACGTCGACATCGTGGGCGAGGCTCCAGAGCAGCAGCCGCAGCCGGGTCGGCGCGGGTTTCAGCAGCGCCGGCATGAAGATGGTGAACTGACCGAAGCGCACGCCGTGTTTGCGGAGCAGGCCCCGGGCGTCCTGATCGAGCGCCTTGACCTCACTGGCCACCCGCTCGCGCGGGATGATGCCCATCGCCTCGATCAGCTGGAAGCCGAGGCCCCGGGCGAGCCCGGCCATGGCTTCGTCTTTCTGCATCGCCAGCAGCGGTTCGAACAGCGCCGTGAGCTTGCGGTCGAGGAAATGCTGCAAGCGGCGCTGCACCTTTTCGGCCACCGCGGCGCCGGCCTCTTCGTCGACGAAGCCCTGCACCCGTGGGCGCAGCGGATCGTCGCCCTTCACCAGCTTGCCGACCGCATGTTCGCCCCACATCAGCCCGCCCTGCTCGGTGTAGTCGAGCTCGGTATCGGGGGCGTTGTAGAAACGATCCGCGCGCAGGTTGAATTCCGGCGCCAGCGCGGCAACGGCCGCGGCCCGGAGCGTCTTCGCTTCCTCGGGCGAGGCCGCCTTGTCCTGTTGGAACCTGAAACCCTCGAGCCGGCCGACGAATTCGCCTTCGACCGTCACTTCACCCTTGTCGTTCACCTCGGCCACAAGGCCCTCCTTCTGTTTCAACCGGCGCAACAGAACCGATGTGCGCCGGTCTACAAATCGCTGCGTCAGAGCCGCGTGCAGCGCATCCGACAGGCGGTCTTCTACCGCACGAGTTTCGCCCCGCCAATGGTGTTCATCGGCCAGCCAGCCTTTTCGCTGCGCCACATAGGTCCAGGTGCGGATGAAGGCGAGACGTTTCGAGAGCGCGTCGATGCCGCCATGGGGTTTGTCGATCCGCGCCACCTGGGCGGCGAACCAGTCGGTGCGCACCCGGCCGTGTTCGTGGAGGTCGGTGAACAGGGCGCCGAGCAGGCGGGCGTGTTCGGCATGGCTGATGCCGCGGAAATCCGGCACCCGGCAGACATCCCACAGGAGCCGCACCGAGCGTCCGTCGGAGGCGCGGGCGCGGATCAGCGGGTCGTCGGCCAGCGCCTTGAGCGCGGCGAGGTCGTCGGCTTCGCGGGCGCGGGTGAGCATCGGGTCGCCGCTCGGGGCTTCGAGGGTCTCGATCAGCCGGTCGAGCCGGGAGAACTGGAGATCGGAATTGCGCCACTGGAGCTTGCGGATCGGGGCGAAGCGGTGGTCTTCGATGGCGCGGACGACCTCTTCGTCGAGCGGCGGCGCCTCGCCGGTGACGCCGAAGGTGCCGTCGGTCCGGTAGCGCCCGGCGCGGCCGGCGATCTGGGCCAGCTCGTTCGGCGCGAGATGCCGCATCCGCCGGCCGTCGAACTTGGAAAGCGCCGAGAAAGCGACATGCTGGAGGTCGAGGTTCAGCCCCATGCCGATGGCGTCGGTGGCCACGAGGTAGTCGACATCGCCGTTTTGATACATCGCCACCTGGGCGTTGCGGGTGCGCGGCGACAGCGCCCCCATGACCACCGCCACGCCGCCCTTCTGGCGCCGCATCAGCTCGGCGATGGCATAGAGATTGTCGACCGAAAACCCGACCACGGCGCTGCGCGCGGGGCTTCGGCTGAGCTTTTTGCTGCCGGCATAGGTGAGGTTGGAAAACCGCTCGCGGCGCAGGAACTGGGCTTTCGGCACCAAGGCGGCAATGGCGCCGCGCATGGTTTCGGCGCCGAGAAACAGCGTCTCATGGGTGCCGCGCTTGTGCAGCAGACGGTCGGTGAAGACATGGCCGCGTTCGGGGTCGGCGCAGAGCTGGATCTCGTCGATGGCGACGAAATCGGCGGCCACTTCCGGCATGGCCTCGACGGTGCAGACCCAGTAGCGCACCCGGTCGGGCACGATACGTTCTTCGCCGGTGACCAGCGCCACCACATTGGAGCCGCGCAAGGCCACGATCCGGTCGTAGACCTCGCGCGCGAGCAGGCGCAGCGGCAGGCCGATGATGCCGCTCTGATGGCCCAGCATCCGTTCGATGGCGTAATGGGTCTTGCCCGTGTTGGTGGGTCCAAGAACCGCGGCGATCCGCGACATCGCTCCCCTCCCCCGGCGCGTTCTGCGCTGTGTTGTCTGTTTCTTGTTGCCGGTCCCGCGCTGGCTGTCCCGTATTGCCGGTCCCCTGTTGCCAGCCCCGCTGTCGCCTGTGGCGCGCGGGCCGCCTGTCGCGCGCGGCGCGCGCCCCGGCCGGGACGTCAGATCTCCTCGCCCCGAAGCACGGCCTCAAGGCGTTCCACCGCTTCTCTTAGATCGGGACGGTGCGGATGTATAGCGCGCGCCGCCCGGTAGGCCCGGAGCGCGCCCCGGGGGTCGCCGGTGTCTTCGAGGATCACCCCGAGCCCCGCCAGCGCCGCGAAATGCCGGGGTTCCAGCGCGAGCGCGCGGGCGATGTCGGCCATCGCCGGGCCGATCAGCCCGGCCTCGAAACGGGCGGTGGCGCGGGCGTTGTAGCCTTCGGCGAAACCGGGGGCGTTTTCGACCAGCGCGGTGAGATGCTCCTGCGCCGCCCGCGTGTCGCCCGCCGCCAGCGCCTCGCGGCCGCGCTCCAGCAGCAGATCGAGGGTGGGAGAGCCGGTCTCGGCCCATGTGTCGCGGATTTCGGCTTCGATCTGTTCCCAGCCCGGCACGTCGCGCGCGGCAAGAGCGGTGAACAGACGGTCGAGCCGCGCGGCCCGGTCTTCGGCGACGGCGGGGGTGACCACGGGGGCGAAGACGGGGCTGAACAGGCTGACACAGCCAAGAAAGAGCAGCAGGACAAGCAGGCGCATGGCACCAGCCTAACCGCAACCGCCCGGCTTGCCCATCGCCGATCCGCCCCACCGCCGATATGCACAGCGGCTTTCACCCGCCGGCGGCTTTCGCTAGACTTGCCGCGAAACCGGGCGCGCCGCAGCCGACCGCCCGAAGACGCCTGCAACGGAGGACAAAGCGTGAGCAATCTGATCGACAAGGCGGTGGACGCCCTCAACAAGCGGCTCGACGGCGCCGCTTTCGACGATGTGGCCAAATTCGTCCTGCAAGGCGAAGGCGCCATCGTCATTGACGCCAATGGCGCGCGGGCCGGCGAGGATGAGGCCGGCGTGACCCTCACCGCCACCCCGGAGGTGTTCGAACAGATCCTTGCCGGCGAGCTGAACCCCACCAGCGCCTTCATGTCGGGCAAATTGTCGGTCGAGGGCAATATCAGCGCCGCCATGCGCCTCGGCGGCCTGCTCGCCTGAACGGGGCTCCGGTGACCGAAGCGCCGTTCTTCCACGCCGTCGCCGATGCGCCCGCGGACCCCGTTGTCCGCTGGGTCGAGGCTGCCGACAGCACCCGGCTGCGGCTTGCGGCGTGGTCGCCGGCCCGCCCGCGCGGCACCGTGCTGCTGTTCCCCGGCCGCACCGAATATATCGAGAAATACGGCCGGGTGGCGCGGGTCTTCACCGGCGCGGGGTACGCCGTGGCCAGTATCGACTGGCGCGGACAGGGGTTGTCGCCGCGTGTGCCCGACGACAAACGCCTCGGCCATGTGGAGGATTTCGCCGAATATCAGGTGGATGTGGCCGCACTTGTGGATTTCGCCGAGGCCCGCGCCCTGCCCCGGCCGTGGTTCCTCGTGGCCCATTCCATGGGCGGTTGCATCGGGCTGCGGGCGCTGCATGAGGGCCTGCCGGTCCGCGCCGCCGCCTTCTCGTCGCCGATGTGGGGCATCCGGATCGAGTGGCACAAATTTGCCACCGCCTGGATCCTCGGGCTGATCGCGCCGCATATCGGCCTCGGCCAGCGCCTCACCCCCGATACCGACATCGAACATATCGTCGTCACCGGGCCGTTCGAGGGCAATGACATCACCACCGACCGCGAGATGTGGGATTACATGAAGGCCCAGACCGACGCCCATCCCGAGCTTGCCCTCGGCGGTCCGACGCTGGCATGGCTCGGCGCGGCGCTGGTCGAAGCCCGTCGTCTCACCAGGATGCCCGCTCCCGCGATTCCGGCGCTCGCCCATCTCGCGGGCAACGAACGCATCGTCCGGCCGCGTCCGATCCGGCGGCTGATGGCGCGCTGGCCAGACGGCCGGCTTCACCTTGCCGAGGGCGCCGAACATGAAATCATGATGGAACGCCCGGCCATCCGCAAAGCCTTCTTCGACCAGACCCTCGCCCTGTTCGACGCGCAATCATGACCTTGGCCTGACTTTGGCATGACTTCGGCCTGACCTTGGCCCCTGATCGTCTTGTCCACGGCACCATCGCGCCTGTGGCGCAGGGTCTGTCGCGCAAGACCTGTATGGAACCCTCCCGGCTGTGAGGATTTTTCTTGCCCCCGCACCCTTTCGCGCTAGGCTCGCGGCCAATGGCGAACCAAAGGAGGCCGAGATGCGGCGTGGACTTGCGGCAGGCAACTGGAAGATGAACGGCACGGGCGCTTCGCTCGGTGAGATCGAGGCGTTGAAGGCAGCGCATGGCGACCCGAAGGTCGACGTGCTGATCTGTCCGCCGGCGACGCTGGTGGGCCGGATGGCGGCGGCGGCGGAAGGCTCGGCCGTGGCGGTCGGCGGGCAGGATTGCCATGCCGCCGAGAAGGGCGCCCATACCGGCGACATTTCCACCGCGATGCTGCTGGATGCCGGCGCCAGCGCGGTGATCGTCGGCCATTCGGAGCGGCGTGCCGATCATGGCGAGACCGATGCCGATGTCTGCGCCAAGGCCAAGGCCGCGCTCGGCGCCGGGCTGACGGCGGTGATCTGCCTCGGCGAAAGCCTCGCGCAGCGCGAGGCCGGCGAAACCCTCGAGGTGATCGGCGCACAGCTTGCGGGCTCGCTGCCCGAGGGGCTGACCGGCGCCAATGCGGTGCTGGCCTATGAGCCGATCTGGGCGATCGGCACCGGCAAGATCCCGACCATCGAGCAGATCACCGAGGTGCATGATTTCATCCGCGACAAGCTGGTGGCGCGGTATGGCGACGAAGGCGCGAAGATCCGGGTGCTTTATGGCGGGTCGGTGAAGCCTTCCAATGCGGCGGAGATTTTCGGCGTTGCGAATGTCGACGGCGCGCTGGTGGGCGGGGCCTCGCTGAAGGCCGCGGATTTCTCGCCGATCATCTCGGCGCTGGAGGCGGCGAAGGGCTGATCCCCGGGCCGTTTCAGGCGTTGCACGCGTTTGGGCGCCCGGGGGCTACGGCTTCCGGGCGTTTCTTTTGGGCCAGATCTGTCGGGCCAGAGGAGAGGCCAGAGAAGAAATCAGGGGAGAGCGCGCCATGAACCACGATGAACTCGCCGCATGGTCGCAACGCGCCGCCGACTGGGCGCGGGACTATCACGCGGGGCTCAGCGACCGTCCGGTGCGTCCCGACCTCCGCCCCGGCGATTTCCGGGCGCTGATCGAAGCGCCACTGCCCGAAGAGCCGGAACCGGTGGAAAAGGTGTTTGACGATTTCGCCCGGCTGGTGCCCGATGCCATGACCCATTGGCAGCATCCGCGGTTCTTCGCCTATTTCCCGGCCAATGCGGCGCCGGCCTCGATGCTGGCGGAGCAGCTGGCCAATGCGATGGCCGGTCAGGCGATGCTGTGGCAGACGGCGCCCGCGGCCAACGAGATGGAAGCGCTGGTGGTGGACTGGCTGCGCGACGGGCTCGGCCTGCCCGGCGATTTCACCGGCACGATCCATGACAGCGCCACCACCGCCACCTTTTCGGCGGTGCTGACCATGCGTGAGCGGGCGCTGGGATACGCCGGGCTCGCGCAGGGCCTCTCGGGCGCCCCCCGGCTGCGGCTCTACGCCTCCGCCGAGGCGCATTCCTCCATCGACAAGGCGGCGCGGCTCTCCGGGATCGGCCAGGACAACCTTGTGAAGATCCCCCGCCAAGGGGGGCCGCTGTTCTCCATGGACCCTGCCGCGCTCGACGCCGCGATCCGCGCCGACCTTGCCGCGGGGTTCCGGCCCGCCGGCGTGATCCTCGCCACCGGCGGCACCTCGATCGGCGCCTGCGACGACCTCACCGCCTGTCTCGCGGTGGCGAAGGCCCACGGGCTGCCCACCCATGTGGACGCCGCCTGGGCCGGGTCGGCGATGATCGCGCCGGAATTTCGCACGCTCTGGGCCGACGTCGAGCAGGCCGACAGCATCGTCTTCAACCCGCACAAATGGCTCGGCGCCCAGTTTGACGCCGCGGTCCAGTTCCTGCGCGACCCCGCCCCCCAGATCGCCACCATGGGGCTGCGGCCTGACTATCTGCGCACCCAGGGCGGCGATGAGGTGGTAAATTACAACGAATGGACGCTGCCGCTCGGGCGCCGGTTTCGCGCCTTGAAACTGTGGTTTCTGCTGCGAATAGAAGGGCTTGCGGGGCTGCGTGCGATGATCCGCAACCATGTGGCCTGGGCCCGCGAGGCCGCCGGGGCGGTGGCGGCGCTCGACGGGTTCGAGATCGTCACCGGCCCGATCCTCGCGCTGTTCACCTTCCGCTACCGCGACGACGCGCGCACCGCGGCGCTGCTCGAAACAGTCAACCGCGAGGGCCGGATCTATCTCACCCAGACCACCCATGAGGGGCGTTTCGTGATCCGCATGCAGGTGGGACCATGGGGCTGCACCCGTGACGATGTGATGATGGTCCCGGAGGTGCTGGCCGCCGCCACGAAGCTCTGAGGCCGGGCCTGAAATGGTCATGAAAAATTCGCAAATTTCCGCTATGATGCGGGCAGACCCGTCTTTTGCCCCGGAGAGCCCCGATGATCCGCTTCGCAGCCATGCTGTTTGCCCTTCTCCTGCCCCTCGCGGCCATGGGGGAAGATTACCCGAGCTATGACAATATCTGGGTCAACGATCAGGCGGGTGTTCTGAGCGAGGCGGCCGAAGAGCGGATCACCGCCGAATTGCAGACCCTCGCCGACGAAACCGGGGTGCAGGCCACGGTGCTCACGATGCACACCCGCTGGGGCTATCCCGGCACAAGCCTTGAAGACTTCGCCACCGGGCTGTTCAACGACTGGGGCATCGGCAATGCCGAGACCAATGACGGCATTCTGGTGCTGGTGCTGACCACCGACCGTCAGATGCGCATCGAGCTCGGCGCGGGCTATCCGAAGAGCTTCGACGCGGTGGCACAGGAGATCATCGACGACCACTTCATCCCCGCCTTCGGGAAAGAGGATTACGAGGGCGGGATCGAGGCCGGAACCGCCGCGGTGCTGACCCGGATCGCCCGCGCCCATGCCGAGGGCAACGAACCCGAGCCGGAACCCGCCGGGGAGTCCGACAGCGAGTCCGACAGCCTCGGCCTCGTGATCGTGGGGGCCATCATGGCGGCTTTCGTGGCCGCGGGGGTCTTCGGCGGACGGATCGCCGATCGCTTCCGCCATTGCCCGAGTTGCGGCGCGCGCGGCGTTCACACCAAAAAGACGGTCCTGACCCGTCCGACCAGAAACAGAAGCGGATCCGGCGAAAAAACCATCATCTGCCCGCATTGCGGCCACCGGGAAACCGTGCCCTATGTCATCGCGCGCAAGGACAGTTCGTCTTCCTCCGGCTCCTTCGGCGGCGGCTCCTCCTCGGGCGGCGGTGCTTCCGGGAACTGGTAGGGCTGGCCGGGCTCTGGTAGGCAGGCTCTGGTAGGCGGCGGCCCGACCCGGCCTCGGGGAGGGTCCCAGACCGCAGCGTTTGCCCGTTTTCCAACGAGCGTCAAATCTGTGCAAGCGCCCTCGGGGTCCGGTGCTGGCCGGGGAGAGCTTCGACGCCCCGGCAGTGTTGAAAGGTCTGGTCCAAACTGGCTTCATCGGCGCGCGGCAACTGCCCCTCACAGGCCCGGAACCAACTCCGAAAGGGCGGGGAGCATCGCTTCGCCTGACCCACACGGGAGATTGACATGAAAACCCTGTTCATCCTGAACGACGCGCCCTATGGCCGCGAAAAAGGCTACATTGCCCTGCGGCTGGCAAACGCCCTTTTGAAAGCCGATCCCGGGCACAAGGTCACGGTGTTTCTGATGGCGGATGCGGTAACCGCCGCCCGGGCCGGGCAGAAAACACCCGATGGATATTACAACATGGAACGGATGCTGAAGCGGGTTTTGCTGGGCAAGAGCCGCGTTCTGCTTTGCGGCACCTGCATGGATGCCCGCGGCATGACCGAGGCAGACATGATGGAGAAAGCCGAACGCAGCACGATGCCCGAACTTGCGGAGGAAACGCTGGCCGCGGACAAGGTTCTCGTGTTTTAAAGCGTTATGCGAAAACCCAAATCATCTGACGCTGCCTGAAACCAAGGGTTCTGGGCGCGTGAGATGACGCTCTGCATGTCAGGTGTTTCGTCAAACGCCATACCCATACACACCGCCACCCATCTCTTCTTTGTTCCCCAAATACCTCGGGGGTCCGGGGGCAGAGCCCCCGGTGGTTTCTCACACCCCTTCGGGGTGGGGGGGCAGAGCCCCCGGTGGTTTCTCACACCCCTTCGGGGTGGGGGGGCAGAGCCCCCGGTGGTTTCTCGCATCCCTTCGGGGTGGGGGGGGCAGAGCCCCCGGAGCAAACGCCCATGCTCATCCCAAGCCCTACCGGACCCGCCTGACCTCAGCGCAGATACCCGCGCGACAGGCCTTCGCTCAACAGCCCGAGAAACCGCTCGACGATGGCGGTCGGATGTTCCCGGCCCGACATCATCCCGTTCATCCAGTCGCGCATGGCCCAGTCCATCTTGGTCATCTGACCGCCGGGCGGTGCGCAGGGGGTCATGGCGATCGCTTCGTAGATGCCGCGGCCGCGCGCCTGCATCACCGGGTTCGGATAGGCAAGCCCGCGCAGCTCGGCCATCAGCACCAGATCGCAGTTGCAATTGAACTGGCCGTTGTTGGCGACGCAGATGTCATGGCGCATGCAGGCGGCGTCGATCGGATCGAGCGCCGGTCCGGCACCATGGCCCGGGCCGCACCAGTTGCCATAGACCGGAATGCCGACCTGCGCGGCCGCCGGAGCCGGAATCAGGGCCGGAAGCAGGGCCGCGCAGGTGACCGGGACCACCAGCGCGACAGCCAGCGCGACGGATTGTGCCAGATGGGAAAGAAAGCGTGTCATGGTCCACTCCCCGAGTCCATTCCCCGAAAACTGCGTCAAGTCTGCCACAACCGGCCCTGCCGGTCCAGCGGCCCGAACCGCAAGCCCGCACCGCAGCCTGACCCACAGCCTGACCCGCGGGCCGTTCCGCGCCCGGTTCCCTGGCCCGTTCCACTGCCCGTTCCGCACCCGGTTCCGCCGCCATGGCCCCGGCCTCACCCCAGCCGGCGCAGCCGTTCGATCAGTGACGACGTGTCCCAGCGGCCGCCGCCGAGGTTCTGCACCTCCTTGTAGAACTGGTCCACCAGCGCCGTCACCGGCAGCGACGCCCCCACCTCCTCGGCGGTGGCAAGGCAGATCCCGAGGTCCTTGCGCATCCAGTCGACCGCGAAGCCGTGGTCGAACGCGCCCGCCGCCATGGTCTCGTGGCGGTTCGACATCTGCCAGCTGCCCGCCGCGCCCTGGCTGATCACCGCCACCACCTCGGCGGTATCGAGCCCCGCCTTCTCGGCGAAGTTGAGCCCCTCGGCAAGCCCCTGCACCAGCCCCGCGATACAGATCTGGTTGACCATCTTGGTGAGCTGCCCGGCGCCGCTGCCGCCCATCCGCCGGATGGTGCGCCCATAGGCCGCCATCACCGGATGCGCGAGGTCACAGGCCGCCTGCTCACCGCCGCACATGATCGAGAGCACCCCGTTCTCGGCCCCCGCCTCGCCACCCGAGACCGGCGCATCGACGAAACTCACCCCGCGCGCCGCGGCGATCCCCGCCAGCTCTTCGGTGACCCGTGCCGAGACCGTGGTATGGTCGACGAAGACCGCGCCCGCGCCCAGCCCCGCGAAAGCCCCGTCGTCGCCGAGACAGACCGCACGCAGATCGTCGTCATTGCCGACGCAGGCCATCACGAAAGCCGCGCCCTGGGCAGCTTCGCGCGGGGTCGCCGCATGGGCCCCGCCATATTCCTTCGCCCAGGCCGCGGCCTTGGCGGCGGTGCGGTTGTATACCGTCACCTCGAACCCCCTGGCCGCGAGATGTCCCGCCATCGGATAGCCCATCACCCCAAGGCCAAGGAATGCCACTTTGGTCATTTCACCGCTCCGTCATTTGAATCTGCTCCCGGCTGCGGTTATGGACGGGGCCCACCCCTCCGGTCAACGCGGGCCGGGCCAAAAGCAACCGCGAGAGGCAATATGGCATTCTTCCGATGGGCCGTGCGCGGCGTGACCGCGGTGCTGCTGCTGGCTGCATTCACGCTTGGGCTGGCGCTCCATGTGGCCAGCCGGTCGCTGCCGGAATATGACGCGACCCGCAGCGTGCGCGGAATTGCTCAGCCGGTAGAGATCGTGCGCAACAACAACAACGTGCCGCATATCTTCGGCGCGAGTGATGTGGACGTCTATTTCGGCCTCGGCTATGCCCATGCGCAGGACCGGCTGTGGCAGATGGTGATCCTGCGGCGCACTGCGCAAGGGCGGCTCAGCGAGATGTTCGGGCGGCGCACGCTGGCGATCGACGAGCTCATGCGGCGGCTCGACATCTACCCGCTGGCGCAGCAGGCGGTGGCGGTGCAGGACGCCTACACCACCCGTGCGCTCGAGGCCTATGCCCATGGTGTCAACGCCTGGCTCGACCGGGTCAACGCCGAGGCGCTGGGCCGCGGGGCACCGGAATTCTTTCTGTTTTCCAATGAGATCAGCCCCTGGGTGCCGGCCGACAGTCTGGCGGTGATGAAGCTCATGGGGGTGCAGATGGGCAGCCATCTGCAATCGGAAGTGCTGCGCGCGCGGGTGGCGCTGGCGGTGGCGCCGGAGCGGCTCGCCGACATCCTGCCGGACGTGCCGGGGCAAGGCGTGGCGGCGCTGCCGGAATATTCCGAGCTGTTCACCCCGGACCCGGGCGGGCGCCCCCTGCCCGGTCACACCGTCCAGCCCGCGCCCCGGCGGGTCGCGGGGGCTGTCGATACGCCCCCCACCGCCGCCGCCACTGACGACCGGCCCGGCGCAAACGGCACCGGACCCATCGCCACTACCGCCCTCACCGGCCCCACCGCCCCCACCGGCGCACTCGCCGGCCTCGCCCCCGACCCGCTCTCCCCGTTTCCCCCGCGCGGTCTCGCCGGCGCCTCCGGCGCCTGGGCCGCCGCCCCGGCACGCTCCGCCGCCGGCGGCACCCTGCTCGCCAACGACCCGCATCTCGGCCTCTCGGCGCCGACGATCATCTATCTCGCCCGGCTCGACCTCGCCACCGGCGGCATCATCGGCGGCACCATCCCCGGCATGCCGGTGATGATGCTCGGCCGGTCGGAAAACTTCGGCTGGGGCCTCACCTCCGCCTATCTCGACGACCAGGACCTGTTCTTCGAGGAACTCGACCCCGGCGACCCCTCCCGGGTGCGCAGCCTCAACGGGTTCGAAAAGCTCGAGACCCGCCCGTCGATCATCCGCATCAAGGACGAAACCCCCGTCACCCTCGAGCTGCAATGGAGTGCCAACGGCCCGGTGCTGCCCGGGCATCATTTCGGCCTCGCCACCATCACCCCGCCGGGCCATGTGGCGGCGTTGAGCTGGACCCTGCTCACCGCCAACGACCCCTCGATGAGCGCCGCGATGAAGCTCATGCGGGCGCAGAGCGTGGCGCAAGGGATCGCGGCGGGCGAAAGCTACGTCGCCCCGGCACAGAACGTGGTCATGGTCGATGCCAGCCATATCGCCATGAAAACCATGGGCGCGATGCCGCGGCGCCACGCCGGTCACGTGACCCGCGGCCGCCTGCCCGCCCCCGGCTGGGACAGCCGCAACCGCTGGCTCGGCCGCGAAGCCTATGCCGCCAATCCCGAGTTCCGCGACCCGGTGGGCGGCATCCTCGGCAACACCAACAACAAGCTCCTCGACCGCCCCTTCCCCGCCCATGTGAGCTACGATTGGGGCGACAGCCAGCGGGTGCAGCGCTGGAGCCACATGATGCAGATCCGCGCGGTGCATACCCGCGAGAGCTTCATGGAGGCGCAGCGCGACGACGTCTCGGTCACCGCGCGCACCCTGCTGCCGCTGGTGGGGGCGGATCTGTGGTTCACCGGCGCGCCCGCCCCCGAAGGCACCCCGGAGCGCCGCCGCCAGAAGGCGCTGGCGCTGCTCGCCGACTGGAACGGCGAGATGAACGAACACCTCCCCGAGCCGCTGATCTACATGGCCTGGATGCGGGCGTTGCAGGACCGGCTGATCCGCGACGAGCTCGGCCCCCTCGCGAATGCCTTCACCCATGTGGAGCCCCTGTTCATCGAGCGGGTGTTCCGCGATGTCGACGGCGCGGGTATCTGGTGCGATGTGGTCCAGTCCGCGCCGGTCGAGACCTGCACCGAGATCGCCAGGGCCGCGCTGGACGAAGGGCTTCTGTGGATCGACGAGACCTGGGGCGGCACCGCCGAGGCGCTGCGCTGGGGCGACGCCCATCAGGCGACGCATGACCACCCGGTGCTCGGGGAGCTTCCGTTCCTGAAATGGGTCATGAACATCCGCCAATCCACCTCCGGCGGCGACAACACGCTCAACCGCGGCCTCACCAGCGGCACCGGCGCCAACCCGTTCGAGAATGTCCACGCCGCGGTCTATCGCGGGGTCTATGATTTCGCCGACCCCGACAGTTCGCTGTTCATCAGCTCGACCGGACAATCGGGGCATTTCCTGTCGCGCCATTATGACGATCTCGGCGAGCTCTGGCGGCGCGGCGAATATATCCCCATGAGCCTCGACCCGGGGCTTGCCCGCGCGGCGGCGGTGGGGGTGACCCGGCTGCTTCCCGCCGCGCGACAGCCACGCTGAACCGCGCCCCTTTCCGCGCCAAAACCCGGGCCCCGGATCAGGCCCCCGCTTCAGGCCACAGATTGCAACACCGGTTGCGTAACCGGCTGCAAAACAGAGTGCAGTATCGGCCGGTCATTCCGCAGATGCCGCGCGATGAGCCGCCGCGCCCGCGCGCCCTTCACCAGCGGCCGCGCCGGGGTCGCGGTCCCCGCGCCGCGCATGAGCGCCTCCAGCGGAAGCCCCAGCACCGCGGCAATCTCCTCCAGCGCATCAGGCGGAATGGACCCGAGCGCCTGCGGCCCAAGATAGAGGCTTTCGGCGAGAATGCCATTGGCAAACAGGATCTCATGCCCGCGCAACATCACATGATGATAGCGCACCGGCACCTCCGGCCGCTCGAGCACCACCCCCGGCAGCGCCAACAGCGCCTTCGCCGGCACCAGCACTTCCCCGGCCCCGAACATCCGCCGCGCGATCGCCCCCTGCACCAGCACCCGGTGCTGTTGCGACAGGCGCAGATCGCGGTCGGGCAGGCCGGGGCCGAGCGCACCCCGTGCGATCCGCACCGGCGCCAGCCGCGGCGCCCGGGCGATGGCCTCGGGCGCCCAACGCTTCGCCAGCACCCAGGCGATCTCGCAGATGCCATGATCCGCGGTCACCACCCGGTCACCCGCCCTGAGACTTTCCACCGGCCGCGCCCCCTCCGGGGTCATCAGCAAGGCACCATCGGCGAAACAGACATTGGTCTCCCCCGGCGTCGGCCCGGCGGCGTCGAAATCGTCCGCCCCGTCGCCGGTGCGTTGCAGCGACCACCCGTCAATGTCGTCGCCGAAATCCTCGCCGGCGCCGATCCGCGTGGCGGTCGGGGAAAACCCGGCATAGCCGCCCCCGCCGGCAGTGGGATCGTCGAGCGTGTCGCCGTTGAACGCCGCCTGAATGAAACTGTCGCTGCCGGGATCGTAGACGGTGACAGTGTCACCGGTATTGTTGATCAGCGCCGCGCCGCGCCCGGCGTCGAAAAACAGATCGTCCGGCCCCCCGATAGGCAGGCTGCCGCCGGGCTGCACCCCGGTCATGACCATCGCATGGGCGCCGGGCTCAAGCACCGTGCCGGGCGGGAAGGTGAACCAGTTGCCCACGCCTGCGTCCCACATCTCGAGCCCGGAAATGTCGATCGCCACTGTGGAGGCGTTGAACAATTCGACATATTCATCAGTGGCTTCGGCAATGCCGCTGGCATCGGTGTCGAAAGTGTACACCCCGTTCGGATCGGCAAGGATCTCGTTGATGACAATGCCGCCCAGAAGCCCGTCTGCCATTGGTCCGACAGGCGTTCTGCCTGCTCCTGTCCTGCCTCTTCACTGCCGGCCACGGTTTTCTGCACACCCCCGGACAACCCGGGCCCGCGCGCACCGCTTCACCCTTGTTTCCGGCCTGTTTGTTTCTGGCCTCGAAACAATACCCGGATACCAAACCCTTCCCCCGGGCGGCAACAAGAAACACGCCTTCCAACCGCGAGGGCCCCGTGGAGACAGGCTTCAGCGAGGCCCATCCCGCTCCCCCAAAGCCCCGCACCCCGCTCCCGGCGGTTTTCCCTGTCGAAAAGCACCAGAGCGGTTGCCCTTCCACGCGCCATGCCCGGCCCCCTCACACCGCCACCCCCTCTTCTTTGTTCCATAAATACCTCGGGGGTCCGGGGGCAGAGCCCCCGGTGGTTTCTCGCACCCCTTCGGGGTGAGGGGGGCAGAGCCCCCGGCCACGCCGCCGAAATTTGCGCCAGCCCCAGGTCTTCGGTCGCATGCCAAACAGAACATGCTGCCTCAGAACCACCCGCGCCGCCGGACGAAGCCCATTTCCCAGACCGTAAACAGGATCCGCAGCAGATGGTGCAGGGTCACGAAGGCCGGGTTGGCGGCGAGCGACAGGGCGATGAGGCTCATTTCCACCACCCCGCCGGGGGCAAAGCTGATCACCAGCACGTCGAAGGGCAGCCCGCCCGCGGCCTGCACCCCAAGCGACAGCAGGATACCCAGCGCCATCATCGCCGTGACCGAAACCAGCGAAAGCCCTGCGCCTTTCGCCAGCATCCGCGCCGTCATCCCGGTGAAGCGTATGCCGAGCCCGGTGCCGAGCACCACCTGCGCCACCGCCACCAGCCAGCCCGGCGCGGCGATCTCCACCAGCCCGGTGAGCGACAGCGCCCCCACCAGCAGAAGCGGACCGGTGAGCTGGCCGGCGGGGAGTTTCAGCCGCCGGCCGAGCCAGACCCCCACCACCGACAGCGCCAGAACCGCCGGCACCCCCGACACCCAGGCCTCCGGCCCCCAGATCTGCGCTCCCCAGACCTGCGCTCCCAAGGCCTCCGCCTCTCCGCCGAAGCTCAACCCCGCGGCCGAACCCAGCGGACGGCCATGCCACAGCGACATCGCCACCGGCACCAGCGTCACCACGGCGATGATCCGCAGGAATTGCATCAGTGTCAGCAGACGGATATCGGCCCCGGCCTCCTCGCCGAACAGGATCGACTCATAGAGCCCGCCCGGGGCGCCGGCGTAATAGGCCGTCGGCCGGTCATAGCCGCCAAGACCCCGCAGGATCCGGTAGTTCAGCCCATGGGCCGCGAGGGTGAAGACCAGAACCGCCGGGATCGACACCAGCATTTTCGGCAGCAGCCCGACCACATCCGGGGTCAGCCGCGCGCCGATCAGGGTGCCGATCACCCCCACGAACAGCATCCGGAACCGCATCGGATAGACATAGCCTTCGGGAAACCGGCTCTGCGCGACACCGACCGCAAGCGCCGCGGCAGCTAGGCTGCCGAGCATGAAGGGCAAGGGCGTGCCCAGCGCCTGAAACAGCACACCGGTCGCGGCCCCCGCGGCGAGCAGCAGGGCGGTGAACGCGACATGGGAGGCGGGTGGCAGCGTCATGGGGCCGCATACCCTGCGCCCCGCCCCGCAGCAAGGCAGGTGGCTGGCTGGCGGGAAGGCAGGCGGCAGGGCGGCGGAAAGACCCTGAGCGCCGTCGCCCCCATCACGCCCCCTTCCCCACCCGAGACGTTACAGAATTTTCCATCCCTCCCTGATCGCGTAACATTCTTCTTGCGGCGAATCGCGCCCCCGCGTATCCCTGACCGAGCGGTCGGCTTTACGTCAGGGTTTGCACCGGGGTGTGCACTGGGGTTTACGTCAGGGTTTGCACCAGGGTGTGCGCCTGAGTTTGCACCAGGATGTGCACCAGGGTCTGCACCCGCGAGCCCCGGGACGCAAAAGCCGGTCCGACCAGGGAGGAGACATATATGGCAGACGCCTTTATCTGCGATGCCCAGCGCACGCCCATCGGCCGTTACGGCGGCGCCCTTTCGTCCGTCCGCACGGACGATCTCGCCGCGATCCCGCTGAAAGCGCTGAAAGCGCGCAATCCGGGCGTCGACTGGGCGCGGATCGACGATGTAATCTATGGCGACGCCAACCAGGCCGGGGAAGACAACCGCAACGTCGCCCGCATGGCCGCGCTGCTCGCCGGGTTGCCGGTGGAGGTGCCGGGCACCACGATGAACCGGCTCTGCGCTTCCGGCATGGATGCGGTGGGCATGGTGGCGCGCGGCATCAAGGCGGGCGATTACGACCTCGCCGTGGCGGGCGGGGTCGAAAGCATGTCGCGCGCGCCCTTCGTCATGCCCAAGGCCGAGACCGGGTTTTCCCGCGCCAATGCGGTCTACGACACCACCATCGGCTGGCGCTTCGTCAACCCGAAGCTGGACGCGGAGCACGGCACCCATTCGATGCCGCAGACCGCCGACAATGTCGCCGCCGATTACAACGTGAACCGCGCGGATCAGGACGCTTTCGCCGCCCGCAGCCAGGCGCGTTGGGCCGCGGCCAACGAGGCGGGGCGGTTCGGCCTCGAGATCTGCCCGGTCGAAGTGCCGCAACGCCGCGCCGATCCGATCCTTGTCGACACCGACGAACACCCCCGCCCCGGCACCACCGCCGACAAGCTGGCGAAGCTCCGGGGGGTCAACGGGCCGGATCTGACGGTCACCGCGGGCAATGCCTCCGGCGTCAATGACGGCGCCGCGGCGATCCTGATGGCCTCCGAGGCCGGCGCGAAAGCCCATGGCCTCACCCCGATGGCGCGGGTCGTCACCATGCAGGCCGCCGGGGTGGCGCCGCGGGTGATGGGCATCGGCCCGATCCCGGCCTCGCAGAAGGCGCTCGCCAGGGCCGGGCTCACCATCGACGACATGGATGTGATCGAACTCAACGAGGCCTTCGCCTCTCAGGCGCTGGCAACGCTGCGCGCCCTCGGCCTGCCCGACGACGCACCCCATGTAAACCCCAACGGCGGCGCCATCGCCCTTGGCCACCCGCTCGGCATGTCCGGCGCACGGCTGGTGCTGACCGCCGCCTGTCAATTGCAACAAACCGGCGGCCGCTACGCCCTCTGCACCATGTGCGTGGGCGTGGGCCAGGGTGTCGCCATCATCCTCGAAAGGGTCTGAGATGTATGCACAGATGGTGAAATCCACCGGCAAGGGGATCAAGTCGCGCGAGGAGATGACCCCCGACGAGGCCCGGTTTCAGGACCGGATCGACGCCGGCGAGAAGATCGAGCCCAAGGACTGGATGCCCGAGGGCTACCGCAAGACGCTGATCCGTCAGATCGCCCAGCATGCCCATTCCGAGGTGGTGGGCCAGCTTCCCGAGGGCAACTGGATCACCCGCGCGCCGACGCTGGAACGCAAGGCGATCCTGCTCGCCAAGGTGCAGGACGAGGCCGGCCACGGGCTCTATCTCTATTGCGCCGCCGAAACCCTCGGCATCACCCGCGACGAGCTCACCGAAGCGCTGCTCGACGGGTCGATGAAATACTCTTCGATCTTCAACTACCCGACCCTGAACTGGGCCGATATCGGCGCCGTCGGCTGGCTGGTCGACGGGGCGGCGATCATGAATCAGGTGCCGCTGCAACGCACCTCTTACGGCCCCTATTCCCGCGCCATGATCCGCATCTGCAAGGAAGAGAGCTTCCACCAGCGCCAGGGCTATTCGATCATGATGAAGATGGCGCAGGGCACCGAGGCTCAGAAGCGCATGGCGCAGGACGCGATGAACCGCTTCTGGTATCCGTCGCTGATGATGTTCGGGCCCTCGGACAAGGACAGTGTCCATTCGGCCGAGTCGATGGCGTGGAAGATCAAGATCAACACCAATGACGAGCTGCGGCAGAAGTTTGTCGATCAGACGGTGCCGCAGGCGGAATATCTCGGCCTCACCATCCCCGACGACAAGATCGCGTGGAACGAGGAGCGCGGGCATTACGATTTCACCGAGCCCGACTGGGCCGAGTTCTTTGACGTCATCAAGGGCAACGGCCCCTGCAACACCGACCGTCTGGAAGACCGTCAGAAGGCCTGGAACGATGGCGCCTGGGTCCGCGAAGGGCTGATGGCCCATGCCGAGAAGCGCGCCGCGGTGAAGGCGGCGGCGGAGTAGCGCCCGGGCCGCAGCGGGGCACCGTCCTGACCGGTCCCCGCCGCCCACCGGCCCCCCGGGGGCAGACATTGGGGCCCAAATGCCCCGCAGATCAGACCATGGGGCCAACGGCCCCGCCAACCAGACAATGGGGCCCACCACCGGCCCCGCAGGCCAGACAATGGGGCCCGCCGGCCCCGCAGGCCAGACAATCCGCCCGAAGCGCGCGGCAGCGCCTGTGCAGCCCCCGGGCATGAGAAGGGAGACAACAGATGTCAAAAGAATGGCCCCTTTGGGAGATTTTCATCCGCGGCCAGAACGGGATGAGCCACCGTCATGTGGGCAGCCTGCATGCCCCCGACGCCGAAATGGCGATCAAAAACGCCCGCGACGTCTATACCCGCCGCAACGAAGGCGTCTCGATCTGGGTGGTTGAAGCGGCCCATATCACCGCCTCGTCGCCCTCGGAAAAAGGCCCGATGTACGAGCCTTCCGAGTCGAAGGTCTACCGCCACCCGACCTTCTTCGACATCCCCGAAGACGTGGGGGCCATGTGATGGGCACCGCCACGGATACGACCACGGACACGACCACCGACAAGACGATGGACAGCGCCCTGTTCGAGTTCTGCCTGCGCATGGGCGACAACACCCTCGTGCTCGGCCACCGGGTGTCGGAATGGTGCGGCCATGCGCCGATCCTCGAAGAAGACATCGCGCTCGCCAACACCGCGCTCGACCTCATCGGCCAGACCCGGTTCTGGCTCGGTCTCGCGGGCGAGATCGAGGGCAAGGGCCGCGACGCCGAT
>PDWI01002361.1_pt1 | contig 28446 bp, 19 predicted proteins | sample 1430891 | NCBI WGS metagenome assembly PDWI01 (sample SAMN01162508, study PRJNA174530) | Oral metagenome, whole genome shotgun sequencing project. | biome: Marine environment; feature: Marine mammal; material: Swab sample of the gingival sulcus; isolation source: swab sample of gingival sulcus... | reverse complement strand
ATTTTAAATTCAGAAAGGGCATCGTACAAACGGATAACATACTCCTTACGCACCGATTTATTGTAGTTCATAAACATAAACATACCTATCAGCATAAAAGCTTCTTGTGGTGTTTCGTACAACTCGCCCGAAGCACGGTCTTGCAAAAGGTACTTGTCCACCATTTGGCTTAAACCGGCATAAGTAAAGTTATAATCGCGGTCGTATTTAATGTGCTTACTAAAATAAACCAACTCCTGTGTGGTGTATTTTTTCTCTAAAATTTTGTCGTAAATACCTCTGTAAATATTGTTCTTAACAAGATATTCAAAAGGGATAGGGTTTTCCTGCTTATAGACTTTTTTACGCAAATCCATTAACAAAAGTCGCGCTGCCACATATTGGTAATTAGACTGCTCCTCAGTGATAAGGTCAGCGGCAGAACGAATCATTACCTTTTGGATTTCCTCCGTGGTAATGCCTTCATAAAACTGTAATTTTGAGTTAATTTCTATATCGGAAACCGAAACATCCTCATAACCGTTACAAGCCCACTCCACAGCCTCGTGAATCATTGCCAAGTCAATGGGCGAACGGGTTCCGTCTCGTTTCACAACATGTATTTGTTCCATATTATCCTATAATTTAAAGTAATACTATTATTTTATTTTTAGATTGAATATTCAAAAAGACATTGGGTTTTTTCGTAAAAACATATTGCAATAGCATTTCAAAATGCTTTTTTAAAGGAACCGAATAAGTGTATTTTTGATATGTTTTTGATAATCAAAAAATCACATTTTTTCGCTTACTGAATTTCAACCAAAACAAAAATACCGAATAGAATTCGACTTCAAATTTATTTTTAAATTTAGTTTTTAAAAAGATATTAACAATTTCGGAAACCTTGTTAATGCGTTTATAATAAGTGACTTAAGGTTATTTTTAAAAAGAGGTTTAAAAGAATCATTTTATTTGAAATTTTAGATATTATTTCACTTAACAAGCCGTATCTTATTGCTTAAAAAAACTCAAGTTGTACTTTAAAAATAAATGTTTACCTTTGTTCAAAAATCTTAATGATGGGAGAAACAAAAGAAAAATATTATGGTTGTATAAGGTTTTTGGATGAAGAAGCTAACAAATATTTATTTTCATCTTTTTTGAATGAATTATTGATAGAGGAGCAAGCCAAGATACTTGATTCAAATCACAACCAATCATTTTAACTCATATTTTAAATCAACATCAAAAAAACTCGTATGTCTTCTTTTTATCCATATCGATTTATTTTAATATTAAGTTTTATTTTTAGCTTATCCGCTTTGGGGCAGTCTCAAACAGATACTTCTATTGATAGTTTAAAAACTTTAGTTAGTCAAGCTCAAGAAAAGGATAAATTAAGCTATTTGAAAGAGCTCAATGAAATTCTGATACAATCCAGTCAATTTAAGCAGGCTTATCCGTATTTGGAGGAAATGCTAAAATTATCAAGAAAAGAGAGCGATTATCAACTGATATCTAAATCGTATCGGTATTTGTCGGACTATTTTCAGAAACAAGGCGATAAAGATAAAACCATACATTTTGCTGAACAATCGTTAATGTTGAATGATAGTTTAAATAATTTACAAGAATTTATTAATGATATTAATCGCTTGGGTATTGCCTATCATTATTTTCAACAATATGAAGATGCCATAAATACTTTCAAAAAAGGGCTTCAAAAATACCAAGAAATAGGACAAGAAGTGCCATTGAGTACCATTCCTCAACTCTTTTTTAATTTGGCAGTTTCTTTAGGGAAAGTAAATGATATAGAGGCTAAAACACAGTTTTTGATAAAAGGGATTGAGACGGCTGATAAAATGAATTTGTTTAAGCAAAAATCTCATGCTCTTTATAGTTTGGGATATACCTATATGGAATTAGGTCACTATCAAAAAGCAGAAAAATACTTTTTGGAATCGCTCGGTGCGGCTGACAGCCTAGATTTACCTGATTTCTATAAAAATTGTAACTATCATGCTTTAGGTATTAATTATTCACGTTGGGGAAAATACAGTCAGGCCATTTTATATAATAGAAAAGCGCTTAAAGAGTTTCAAAGCAATGGTAATAGGCTGTATGAGTTTGATGTGTTGAATAATATGGCGATTACCTATAGACGAAAGCACAGTATAGACACGGCTATTGTATATGCTCAAGATGCTTTAAAAGTAGCCAATAAATTAAAGCATCAAATGGCAATTAACGGTGCACTGCTAACCCTGAGTGATTTACATATTCTAAAAGAGAATTTTAATATTGCGGAAAGTTATTTGAAGAAAGTAGCCAAAGACACCGCCAATGTTGAGGTAATGCCTATAGAATCTTTATCTGATTATTATGCTAAAACCTTTCTTATAAACGAAAAAAAACATCAGTATAGAAAGGCACTTTGGGCACTTAAAAAATACAAAACCTTAAGCGATTCTATTAATAAATTAAAGTCTGAAACCCAATTTGTTGAAATAGAGAATAAGTATCAAACAGCGGTTAAGGAAAAAGAAAACCTGCGATTAAGACGAGAAAAAGAAAAGCAAAGCAGTTTACTTCAGAAAGAGAATTGGCAGAAGAAAGTATCTTTAACCATATTAATAATGACTTTATTAATTCTTGGCTTATTGATATATTCAAACGTAAAAAGTGCTAAGAAAAATAAGATTATTAAGAACTTACAACAGGAATTGCATCATAGAATTAAAAATAATTTGAGTATTATCAACCGCTTTATTAATGTCATTAAAGAAGAGTTTGAGAATGAACCTTTATTTACGGAAAAATTAAGAGACTTACAGAACCGAATTAATAGTATCAACGAGGTACATACTATGCTGTATAAACAAGAGAATATTAACGAGTTGAGTCTAAAATCTTATATTAATCAGTTGTCAGAAAATGTAAAAGAAAGTTTCCCTGACAATCAGATTGTTATTCATAATAATATCCCTGAATCTTATACTTTGGATTCTAACCAATTTTTTCCTTTAGGAATAACGATTAATGAGTTTCTAACCAATACATTTAAGTACGCTTTTGATGATAAAAAAGGCTATGTATTTATTACAATGAAATTAGAAAAAAATAAGTACTATTTTAAAATATCAGATAACGGAAAAGGCTTGCCTGCAGATTTCGATTTTTTGAAAGATGCTAATTTTGGATTGCGAATATCTCGTTTATTGGTAATGCAAATGGGAGGTAATGTTGAGTTGATAAATAAAGATGGGGTACATTTACATATTGAATTTCCAAAAAAATAAATGCCTATGACACCTTATATATTGATAGTAGAAGATGAAGCTATTTTATACGATGGATTAAGTCAAGCTTTAATTAAGCATAATTTTAGAGTCAGTGACTATACACCAAGTTATGAAAAAGCTATAGAACGCATAAAGGAGGAAAAACCGGATGTGGCTTTGTTGGACATTAATTTACAAGGAGATAAAACCGGAATAGATTTAGGTTATACGCTGTATAAGGAGTATAATATTCCTTTTATTTATATTACCAGTTTAGATGATGAAGAAATTTTTCAAGCCAGTTTGAAAACTCATCATCAGCAATTTATTGTAAAAACCAAACCTAACTTAAACATTAAACAGGTTGTGCGCGCAGTGGAAACAGTATTATTCAACCAAGCTGAAAGTAAAGAAGAAGAGCATACTGTTTGGGCGTATGCTGTTAATGTAGATAATCCTCGTCCTATTTTAGCGGACTTAACAGAAGAAGTCTTGGTGCGCTTTGACCGTATCGCCTATATTTCTAGTGAGCCATTTATAAATGGTAAAGAAGTGCCCCATAATTACATTTGGTTTGTAACAGAAGACCAACAATATTATATCATTAGAAAGTCTTTAACCAAAATGCAAAAAATGTGTCCCGAATATATCATAAGGGTCAATGGTAGTTATTTGGTAAATATATCTAAGCCTTTTTTGAAAGGGAGAGAGGGCTTTTCTTCTTTATTGATTCTAGACAAGAAAATACCTATTAGTAAAACTTTTAAGCAAGATTTGAAGAAGTGTCTTAACTAAGTTGATAAACTTAAAATGAATTAAAAAGCCTTTCCCCTGAGACAAGTAGGGAAAGGCTTTATTGTTTTTAAATGTAACATTGTATTGTTACATAGCTTCGGTCTTTTGATTATTGACCTTTTACATAATAGTTATTTTTAGGAATGGCTTATTAATGTATTGTTACATAATTTTAGCTTAATCTCACCTTAATCATTTAGAATTTATAAGATACGGATATATTATAAACGCTTCCCATTCTAAAGGATTTGGTTACGACAGATTGCTCTGTTCCTTGCTGTACCGTTTCGTGAAGTGGATTAAGAATATTCTTGGCATAAAATCCAATTTGTATCTTTTTGCTTAAGCCTAAACGCAAGGCAAAGTCTAACAAATGATTGCCTTTATCTATTAAATGACCTCTACCCATGGTGCCTATAACCCTTAGTTTGTCAGAAAAATAAGCGTAAGACAAGGTGGCGTTTAAATTTCTGTCATTTTTAAATTGTTTACTAAAAGAAATATCAGAATTGATTAACACATCAGAAGCGCCGGTTAATCGTCCTTCTTTGTGGGTGAAGTTAGTACTCACACGGCTGTTTTCCTTAGCCACTTTTTCGCTGTCAAAATCTTGATTGGTTATCATATAAGCCATATTAAAGCCTAAAGATAATTTCGTGGTTTTGCCCTCGCTGTTAATCTTCTTGTAAATGCTTTTTCGTAATTCTAATTCCAATCCGTAAAGGCGAGCCAACTGCCCCGAATTAACATAAGAAATATCGCCCGAAGCTGAGTTTACAAACACCTCGTTAATCGGGTTCTGAATGTATTTTCCAAAACCGGTTAAGGTGAGCATCTCTGAACGAGTAGGGAAGAACTGCCAAGACATATCCATATTGTAGTTGGTTGAAGGGTATAAATCCTCGTTACCATAGTAGGAGCGAGAAATTTCATCGTAAGGTAAGTTCACTCTTTCTTTTAATTGAGGTAAAGTATATGATTTACTCAAAGATAATCTTAAATTGTTTTTGTCGTTCAAGGCGTATTTAAGCGATAAATTGGGTAAAATCTGAGGCTTAGAATATTTACTTACCACACCTCTGGGCTTGTAAATAGGGCTAAATTTCACTTTTTGCTTCAGCAATTCGGCTCTTATTCCAAAAACAGCAGTCAATTGTCGGCTGAGTTGATATTGCGTGTTGATAAATCCGGCATTGATTAACTGACTGCCTTTGTAAGGGTCGTTGCGGACTTCTTTAATGGCAAAATACTCGTTTTCGTGCGTTTCTTCCGAAAGCAGTTGGTCTATGTTGGTGTAAAAATCGTCTAAGTCGAAGTTGCTGACATCGTCTTTAACATCAAACATATACATCTGAGAATAGAAGTTAGAGCGTTTAAATCGCATAGCGTAACCTAAGGTGATTTTTCCCAAATAATTCTTATTGTCTTGTTTGGCAAAACGGTAATCTAACGCCATATTTCCGGACAATTCTTTTTCGCCTAATGTTTGAAAATATCGGTGGCTATTCACCGCAGAACGGTCAAAAATACTAATCTGTTGAGAGTTATCTTTTGCTGCATAAGCAGACATTTGCATTCTGTCCGGTACATTTTCGTTCATAACGCCATAAGACATTCCCCAATTTAACTGGTATCTGTCCGAAAGTGAATGCTTTCCGAGCAATTGATTTACAAATATCTGAGTTCGTCTAAATACCCCTCGTTTAACAATAGAAAAGTCTTCCTCAAATCCGCTACCACCTGTAAATTCAACATGGGTACCCTTGTATTCGCTATACTTTTTCTGACTGGAATTGATGAATAAAGTATTGAAAGTTATAGAATGCTTTTGATTGATTTCGTAATCGACCACACCCATAGCTGTGGTATTGGTTTGGTACGAAAAATTTTCGTAATCGTAATTTACCCCAATCATACTTCCGGTCTTTTCCACGCCTCCTCTTTCAACACCCTCTTGGTACTTGTTTTTGTTTTTGAAAGATAGGGTAAAGAACGTTTTTAATTTACTTTTTTCAGAAATATTAAAGGCTTTTCCGCCATTGATTCCCAAACTTAAATTGTAAGGTGTATGACCACTTTTTCTGTCCCAACTTTCCTTATGAGCATTGGGATTTTCCACATCCGAAGGGTTCTCTGTAGTTTTAAATCCTAACATATCCGAACCGCCTTGCATATAGAAACTCTCGGAATGAATCACCGAAGAATTAAGCCCCAAACCGGCTTTTACTTTGATATAAGGGTCTCCTTGAAATTGCTTGGAGCGGATATTGATATTAGCACCGCCAAAGTCAGCATAATTCTGTGCTTCCAAAGTCTTCCTAAGGCTGATAGACTGAACGATATCGGTACTGAAAATACTTAAATCGATATTCTTTTTACTGGGGTCGTTTGAGGGTAGGGGTAAACCGTTAAGCGTAGTTACATTGTATCGGTCTCCCAAGCCGCGAACAAAAATGCTTCCGCTTCCGGCCTGTTTAGAAACGCCAATGGTTTTGGTAACAGCTGTTGCCACATCCGACACCGCTTTTCTTGATAATTCTTGTGCGCCGATATTCGACTGCATAGCCACTGCCTTTTTTTGTTCCACCAACAATATGGTTTCTCTTTCTTTATTGGCAACAGCACGAACAACTACTTCTTTAAGCACTTCGCCTTCGCCACCCATTTGTTCGTTAATGGTTAAAGTTTCGCCCGTAACGACTTTAATATTTTTCTCTATGGTTTTGTATCCTAAAAAACTAAGCACGAGTGTTTGCTCGCCTTCCGGTACATTCATTGAATACCTGCCCTCCATATCCGTCATAGCACCTACCGATGTGCCTTTGATGTAAACATTAGCAAAAGGTAATGGCTCATTATTCATTTCCTTGTCGGTAATGACACCTTTTATAAAACCTGTTTCTTGTGAAAAGACCAATTGGGACAACCCCAAAAGTGCGACTAATAATATTCTCTTCATTGTTCTTTTAAATTAACTTTATTTCGTTGTGCAAAACAAGATTAAATAACCAGAAACCATGTTAAGCCTATGTTAACATTGTATGATGTTAATGTTATGGGGTTGTAAGTGGTTGAATGTTAAAGGTTTCAGGTTGCAGGTTGGGGGTGGAAATGCTTTTTTGAATTATGAATTTGTTGTAAAGTTTATAGAAACTTTTAACACATTAGCCAATTATCGCATTGTCAAATTATTCTTTTTGGATACGAGCTACAAGCTCGCACCAGCTAAATGGTATAAGGGGTTGAAGGTTAAAAGTTAAAGGTTGCAGGTTGGGGGTGGAAATGCTTTTTTGAATTATGAATTTGTTGTAAAGTTTATGAAATTTTTAACACATTAGCCAATTATCGCATTAAAAACCCCAAATCCAAAAACCTAACACTCAATGTCTTGTTGTATATGTACAATACCATTTTCCCCTTGGGGAAAGCCCTGTTGCATATATTCCTTGATTTTTCAAGATTGTTGCTGGTACACTTTTATAGAATCTCTAAAGGGTTCTTAATTGAGTTTGAAAACTAAAGCTTGAATGTTAAAGGTTTGGGAAGAAATGCTTAAACTTTATGTAAAAGGGATTAAAAAAAACGTCCTCAGAAGATTTAAGAACCTTTGAGGACGTTTACTTTATTTATTTAAGATGAAAATTAAAATAAATCTTCTAATATATTATCATCTACTAAGTTTGGTAAAGTTACCTTTAAATTAGGATTGGCTTCCATAGCACGTTTAATAGCTGTAGTAGCTCCTTCGTTTCTAGCCCAGTTTCTTCTGGAGATACCATTATTAACGTCCCAGAATAACATCATTTTTAGTCTTCGGTCTGCATCCTCAGAACCATCTAACAACATTCCGAAACCGCCATTGATAACTTCTCCCCAACCAACGCCACCGCCGTTGTGAATAGATACCCAAGTTGCTCCTCTAAAGCTATCGCCTATTACATTCTGAATAGCCATATCAGCTGTAAAGCTTGAACCATCATAAATGTTAGATGTTTCTCTGTAAGGAGAATCGGTACCCGACACATCGTGATGATCACGTCCTAATACTACAGGTCCTATCTTACCCTCTTTAATCGCTTTGTTGAACGCCTCGGCAATTTTAATACGTCCTTCGGCATCAGCATATAAAATACGAGCCTGAGAACCTACTACCAATTTATTCTCTTGAGCCCCTTTTATCCACTGAATATTATCTGCCATTTGCGATTGAATATCAGCAGGTGAATTCTTTTTAATGTCTTCTAAAATATCGCAAGCAATTTGGTCAGTGATTTCCAAATCTTCCGGCTTGCCCGAAGTACATACCCAACGGAAAGGTCCAAAACCATAATCGAAGAACATTGGTCCCATTATATCTTGAACGTAAGAAGGATATTTAAATGTTTTACCATCTTCTGCCATTACATCGGCTCCGGCTCTTGATGATTCTAACAAGAAAGCATTTCCGTAATCGAAGAAATAAGTTCCTCTGGCAGTGTGCTTATTAACAGCTGCTGCGTGACGGCGTAAAGTTTCTTGTACTTTTTCTTTGAATAATTCAGGTTGCTCTGCCATCATTTTATTGGCTTCTTCAAAAGAAATGCCAACAGGGTAATAACCTCCTGCCCAAGGGTTGTGCAAAGAAGTTTGGTCAGAACCTAAATCAATATAAATATCTTTTTCAGCAAATGTTTCCCATACATCTACTACATTACCTTGATAAGCAATAGATACCACTTCTTTGTTGGCTTTGGCTTTTTTAACGCGCTCTACCAACTCGTCAATATCAGAAATTACTTCGTCCACCCAAGCTTGAGAATGACGTGTATGCACTGCTTTTGGATTCACTTCCGCAACCACAGATACAACACCTGCAATATTTCCTGCCTTTGGCTGAGCTCCTGACATTCCTCCTAAACCGGAAGTTACAAATAATTTACCGGCAAAAGGATCTTCATTTTTTTTAGCCACTTTTCTGGCTCCGTTCATTACGGTAATAGTAGTTCCGTGTACAATACCTTGAGGCCCTATGTACATATAAGAACCGGCAGTCATCTGACCATACTGTGTAACACCTAAAGCATTGAACTTTTCCCAATCGTCCGGCTTAGAATAATTAGGTATCATCATACCATTAGTTACCACTACACGAGGTGCATCTTTATGCGAAGGATACAAGCCCATAGGGTGTCCTGAGTACATTACCAAAGTTTGCTCGTCAGTCATCTCAGAAAGATACTTCATACAAAGGCGGTATTGAGCCCAGTTTTGGAACACAGCTCCGTTTCCTCCATAGGTAATCAATTCGTGAGGGTGCTGAGCGACTGCATAATCCAAGTTATTTTGAATCATCAACATAATGGCTTTTGCCTGTTGCGATTTACCCGGATAATCGTCTATGCTTCTAGCGTACATCTTATAATCAGGACGTAATCTATACATATAAATACGACCATAGGTTTCTAACTCTTCAGCAAACTCTTTAGCTAACATAGCGTGATGCTCTTCAGGGAAATATCTTAAAGCATTTCTGATAGCTAATTTTTTCTCGTCTTCAGTTAAAATTTCCTTACGCTTAGGCGCATGATTAATTTCCGGCTGATAAGCCTTTAATTCCGGTAATACCTTAGGAATACCTTGTTTTATATCTTCTTGAAACTCTTCTAAAGTCATAACTAAAAGTATTTTGTTTTATAGCCCACAAAGTTAATAATTATGTTGTTTTTTTAATCGGATGAATGTAATTTTTTTTATTAGTATTTCATTAGTATCCGAAAGCTAACAAAAAACCTCAAAGATTTCGTAAAATCCTTGAGGTTTAATGATTTATAATTTTAGAAAGCTATTGTTATTGCTTAATAATTTTATAGTTAGCACTATGGTTGTTTTTAGATACTCTTACGATATACAATCCTGCTTGGTAAGAAGACATATCTACTACTTTAGTGTTTTCAGTCATTTCAAAACGATTTAAAACACGTCCTGTTATGTCTAAGATTTCTACACCATAAGCATCTGTTCCTTTAATATTGACAACGCCTGTAGTAGGATTTGGAGCAATAGTAAGGTTCTCAAATAAGTTGTCTTCAACAGAAGAAGCTACTATTACTGAAACTGTCCAATCTTCTTGGTTACCATTCTGTGCAGTTACAGTGTAAGTTAATGAATTAGTAAAATCATTAGCTGTTACACCGCTCTCTTGCTCTGTAGCATCTATTTTAGCAGTCGCTCCTTGCGATAAAACAAAATTAGCTACCAAATTAGATACATCAGTACCATGTGGCATTTCTACTGTAACTTTTTTATTTTCCATATCAATTGAAGATGATAACTGATTAGGAATTGTGTAATCCAATATTTTAGCATCAGACACATCAGTTATAGAGAAATCATCAATAATCATTTGGAACTGGTCTGTTACATCATGATGACGGAAAGCAATATAAATTTCTTCACCCTCATAGTTGGTTAAGAACAATTGTACTTTCTTAAAAGCAGTATCAGCAACAGTCAAAGTTTCTGAATAAACTTCCTCTGTAAAATCATCAGGATTATTACCTGTTTTTGATATTAAAACTGAATAGTGCTCTGCCGGTTTAGTTTCCGAAATAGTACGCACATAGTAAGTCAATAACAAAGTGTTTGATGTAATTTCAAACTTAGGTGTAATCAAGTAATTATTAGGGAATAAAGGATATTGATTATTAATTTCGTGATGTCTAGAACCGGACATAATAGCCTTACTTCCCGAGTGAGTAAAATAAGTAATAGTTTGCCAAGTTTCATCATCGCCATCTACATCTTCGTTTTTCCAACAGTCATTAGGGAAAAACTCAAATCCCTCTGTATAAGGATAATCAGAAATAGCTTCACAAGATGTTGTAAATAAATAAGGACCAGCCCAATCACTTAGCTCACCATCACCACAGCTTGATTGTACGTAAAACGCATATTGACGAGATGACTTTAAGCCTGAAATTGAATAAGGACTTGTTACATCATTAACCATTGTTGTTTGTGATTCAGGAGCGTTTAACTCTCCCCACTTAATATTGAAGCTTTCTGCACCAAATTCATTGACCCAAGAAGCATCTAAAGAAGTAGCTGTAATATTTTCAGCTGATAAATCAGTTGGTGCTAAACAAAACACTTCTTCACCAACAATAGCTCTTATGGCCAAAGTTTTTGAGAATCCAAAAGAAGTACCTATTTCTTTCCATTGGTTGCTGTTATATGAATACATATAAGAAGTATTAGGTACATATTTTTTATCAATAGCTAATGCCATATTAGCTTCAGAAGCTCTGTTATCTACAACAATCATTACAGTTTGACCTTCTGAAACAGGAATATCAGCAAAGTCAACTTCGTACCATTTACTTTGATTTGTAAGAACAGTAATGGATGCTGATTGTGCTAAAAGGTCTCCTTGAGTACCATTAGTAAAATCAAATACTTTTACTACACAGTCATAAGATTTAAAAGGACCTTTAGCATAAAATTTAGCACCTTTTAAACTTCCATCTGCAGTAAAAGTAAATTTATTACCTAGAGAAGCTCCTAAATCACTACCGATACCATTTTCTTCAAAATTTTCGTTATCGTAAGCAAGGATATCCTCTGTTACTTCTAAATTTAAAGTATTAGTATTGTTAGATGGGTTAAAATCATTTTCAAGCTCTGCTGTATAAATAACGTCATAAACTCCTGTTGCTTCCGGAGTAAATGCAGAAGAAGCATTTAAGGTCTCTTGCTCAAGCGCATCCATTGGAACACTTATAGGAAGTATTTCTTCGTAATCTGTATTTGCAATGGTAATTTTCAAGTTGGTAGCTTCTGTTAATTCATTACCTAAGTTACCTACTGTAGCTGACGGTGTAATTTCACTTATTTGTGTAAGAGGAATTTTAGAATAACTGGTATTTAAAGCACCCTTAACAATTAAATCAGGTGTTTCAGGAACCCACACATCAGGACCTTGAAAATCATCAATAGCAATATTGTAATAGCCGGCATCAGAAGTTCCTCTTAGAGCTACAAGAATGTTACTTCCTACATAATCGTTTAAGTCAAGAGTAAATTGAAACCAACCCTGCTCAGCTTTTCCCTCTACGATATTAGGGGTTTTTACAGACCAGTTTTGACCACCATTGGTTGATACAAGAACCTCTAATTTAGCAAAGTGCATAGGAATATTACCCACTTTGAAATAATTTACCCAAAAAGATAAGGAGTGATTATCATTGGTTATAGACAATTTAGGTGTTGCCAAATAACCTATGTCTCCATGTGCCATATTATAAGCATTAAACACTACAATATTTCCATTTCCTCCGTCAGTATGATTGGTACAATGCGTATAGCCGGATGCAGGTGTCGATACCCAAGGGTTTTGCACACTTGTTTCCCAACCTAAAGGAAGACCCATAACGCCTTCAAAGTCTTCTGACAAAAGTCCCGATATATTTCTACCTTCTTCTATCTGAGAAGAAAACGGTATATTAAAGCTTTCCGCTTTTTGGTTTGCACTATTGTATTTTAATTGTGCAAACGAACTTACTACTATCAATAGAGCAAGAATCGTATTAGTAATCTTTTTCATGTGAAATATATTTTTTAAATGTATTAAGCGCGCAAAAATAAATATTTTAGACTAAGATGTAAGTATATTCCAAAAAAACTTTTAACTTTACATTTCTTTTTTAGGAAAATAGAATAGGTATTTAAAATTGAGAATAGAATGGTGCAAGAGGAAATTTGGAAACATTTATATTTTAAAGGATTAACAAAAGAACAACGTTTTGAAATTTCTAATTTGGGAAGAGTTAGGCGTACTCATAAAAAAACCGGAGAGTGGCAGTATATAAGAGGGCATAACAGTAAAGGGCAGATTGTTTTTTCATTTCGTTCGGAAAAAAAAGGTCAGCAAATTATCAGACCACTTCATAGGTTAGTTGCCGAAACTTTTCTGGAACAACCTACAAAAAGACATAAGTTCGTTGTTCATAAGGACTTCGATAAAACGAACAATGCCGCTGACAATTTAGTATGGTTGAATTTAAAAGATTTAACTTTGTTTCAAAAGAACAATCCTAATTATAAAAGAGGGCAAGCTTTTAATGCTAAATTAACCATAGAGCAAGTTAAGGAAATCAAACGCGCTTTATTAGATAAAGATGTGGTTTATGCAGATTTAGGTCGCCAATATAATATTACACAAACACAACTCAACAGAATCCGAAAGGGCGAAAGTTGGAAAAATGTATCCATAGAAGACGAAGCTATTTAAGTGCAATACAAGATAATATTGTCATTGTTTTTACAAGTATTTCCTTTTAGGATACAGCCAATTTATCTTCTTATTTATCAAGCAAAAACAGCTCGTAAACAGAATATAATTAAGAGTTTATATCAATTTTACTTAACATTCTGAACTTTCGTTATAAAGTTCTATTGCATAATAAGGGATAAATTATATTTTTGCAAACTCTTATTATGGAAACACAATTAATATCAGGTATTATAGCGGGTTTATTGATATCAGCTCCTTTGGGGCCGGTAGGTGTTCTTATTATAAGGAAAACTATTAATAAGGGCTTCAAATCCGGTTATTTAGGGGGCTTAGGCGCCTCTTTGGCAGATACCTTTTTCGCTATTATTGCCGGTTTTAGTGTTTCTATTATTACCAATTTTTTAACCACTTTTCAAACGCCTATAAGAATAGGGGGAGCTGTTATTTTGGCTGTTTTGGGGTATAAAATATTTAGAACCAACATTGTTAAACAGTTACGACAAAAAGCCAAAAAGACCACTTTGTGGGCTGATTTTATGCATACCTATTTTCTAACGCTTTCTAATCCTCTAACCATTATAGCAATAGGTGCTGTTCTTGCTACAGGCACAGAGGCCGGTGTTAAATTAGGTCAATTAGAAGTTTCTACCTTTATTTTTGGCGTTTTCTTTAGCACCTTGCTTTGGTGGATTCTATTGGTAACCATTATTAATAAATACAGAAAAAAAATCAGTGTAAAAAAACTCTGGTACCTCAACAAAATAATGGGAATTATTATTTTGGTGTTCGCTATCGCTGTCTTTATTTCTTCTTTTATTTAGGGGTTATAGCATATTCCGTTTTTTAAGCCACTATATTTTTTAACACAAATACCTCAGGGTAACTTATACTTTTAAACTTAATTAGTAAGTATTTTGTTTTAAGGTGTTTAATTGTTTTAAAATAAGACCTCAAAGGTCTCAAAGACCTTTGAGGTCTCCTATTTAAACTGTTATAATAAATTGATTATAAGGGCGTTGGGTTCAAATGGTGTTTTTGAAACACAAAGTGTGCGTTTGCCCTATGAGTGTACAAGCTTGTTTTTGTACTTTGTATTATTTATATTATGTTTGCAGACTTGTTAAACTGTATTTACAATGCATTCATTTAAGAGATTTACAAGCAAAAATATTGTAGTTAATTTATTATTAGTAACTATTTACCTGTTGTGGTGTCAATGGATTGGGGGAATCCGCCCTGATCACATTAATACTGTTATCGTTTGGTTGGTGGCTTATTATGCTCACGAAACAACACGAAAATTTATTTTAGGCTTTTCCATTTTTATTATTTATTGGATTATTTATGATAGTATGAGGGTGGTTCCTAACTATACGGTTGCTACAGTTCATATACAAGAGCCTTATGAAATAGAGAAATCTTGGTTTGGAATTATGGAGGGAAATACGCTTCTGACACCTAATGAATATTGGGCGATTCATCATCGACCTTTCTTAGATTTTTTATCGGGGGTATTTTACATTAATTGGGTACCTATTCCTTTATTATTAGCTGCTTATTTCTTTTGGAAGTCACCCGATTTCTTTATTCGTTTTTCTTTGGCATTTTTACTAGTAAATTTAGTGGGCTTTGTGATTTACTATATTTATCCGGCAGCACCGCCTTGGTATGTTGAGCAATATGGTTTCGATTTGAAAATAGGTGTACCGGGAAGTAGAGCCGGTTTAGAACGCTTTGATGAGCTTATTCATTACCCTCTTTTTCAAGGGATTTACAACAAAAACGCCAATGTTTTGGCTGCTATGCCTTCTTTGCATTCTACCTATCCACTTATTGTTTTATATTACGGATTGAAAAAAAGATTGCCTTGGTGGATTAATACTATTTTCGTTATTCTTATGGTAGGTATCTGGGGAACAGCTGTATATACATCACATCATTATTTAATAGACGTGATATATGGTGTAATAATGGCAATTATCGTATTAATTATTTTTGAAAAATTAATTCAACTTCCTGTTTTAAAGAAATATTTATTATCCTTCGAAAAACAAATTAGTTTGTAATTAGATAAACTTTGGAATATTCAGAAGAAGTTAAATTATGCTGTGTCGTAAAATAAAAATAGGGACTTTCTGCCCCTAAATCACCTGTATATTCGTACATCGCAACTATTTATTTAGTTTAGATTTTATTAAACGAACAATTTTTTCTCTGTGGCGCTCTTTGTCTGAATACATTTGGTTCAATACCTTTAATGTATTACTACTAGGCTTTATATTTATTATCTCTTGCATAACTTAAAATGTATTTCTGTGAAATTTTATGCCAGTCTGATAGCTTTTTCATTCAGTTCCTTCAGTGTCATTTCTTCACAGATATAGTTCCTTATTGTATTTAGCCCTCCTTGTTTTTTCTAAAAAAACGATAAAATAGCCTTATGCTTTTTCTAGTTGGTAAGCTAAAAAGCTTAATATGAAGACTTATTTCTCAGGAATCTATATAATTCTTTACAAATGTATGTACTTTTGAACAAATAGAAAAATATTTATAAGACTTTTTGGGTAAATTTAAAAGACGTTTAATAAGGACGCATTGAAAGACGTTTAGTAGAGAAGTAGAGATGTTACGAAAATTCTAAGCAGCTTCTAAGGAAAAAAGACGAATTTAAAGAGAACTTGAAGAAAATATGAGCTTATTATTTTACAGCGGTTTTAATTTATTATTTATCAAAAAAAGGAACGATTTTTTCTTAAAATTTTTAAAAATCAAAAAAGATATATTTATTTTTGTGTGTCTTTTTAAGAGTTATACAGAAGTGTTTGTTTTTAAGTTAATTAAATGTAGAACGATAGATTAAATTTAAATATGAAAAAGATACTTGGAGTTTTAATTGTTTTACTTTTTGTTGGTGGTTTTATATATCGCCCATTTATTTATTCTAATCATATTTTTGATTTTTACATTGCAGATACGCTTAGATGTTTGTTTGAGCCATTTATATCTGTATTCCTTATTTTAGTGTTCTTAAAATATACCAAAAAAAGAATCTTGATTTACTCTTGGTTGTTTTTTGCTTCTTGGGAATGCCTTAATTGGGCACTGGGAGGAGCTTTTGATATTAAAATATAATAGCCTTATCCGTTTCTACCCTTATTTTGTTTTTATTTTGGAATAAGATTATAGCCTTAGACCAACCTAAATAATTCTAAAGTCATTCTTAGACAATAAGGGATTTCAAAGCACGATGTTTTGGCTTTTTTAATTCTTTTGTTGAGAGCATGGTAAACGTACACTTTGAGCAATAGACATTTTTTTACCAGAAACCTAAACAGGTTTTTAAAACTTGTTAGGTTTGGTTGTTTTTTTGTAAATAATTGATATTTAATATTTTAATACTTATCAAATGTAAGCTGTGTATTTGCACTATTGTTGTAAGTCTTTAAACTTTAGTTTTTAACCCCTTTGGGCTTTCAACTTCTCTTCTAAGTATTTTCTGGTTACAGATTTCCTGTTTCGGACAACTTGCTCAGGTGTGCCCTCTGCGATTAAATAGCCTCCTTTTTCGCCACCTTTAGGACCTAACTCAATCAACCAATCTGCTGATTTTATGACATCTAAATTATGTTCTATTATCAAAACAGAATTGCCCCTTTCAATCAAGGCATTTAGGGCGAATAATAATTTTTTAACATCATTAAAATGCAATCCCGTAGTAGGTTCATCAAAAATAAACAAACTATTACTTTCTTTTTCTTTACCTAAAAACCAAGCCAATTTTATCCTTTGAGACTCTCCTCCGGAAAGGGTACTTGATGATTGCCCCAAATGAACATAACCTAAGCCCACTGTTTCTAATAATTGCAATTTTTTAACAATTTTTTGCTCTAAGCTACCTTTCTTTTCACTGAAAAAAGCAATCGCTTCTTCTACTGTTAAATCCAATACCTCTGCTATATTCTTTCCCCTGTAATTCACGTCTAAAACATTCTGTTTAAAACGTTTTCCTCGACAACTTTCGCAAGTTAAATGCACATCAGCCATAAATTGCATTTCAACCGTAATCTCTCCTTCTCCTTTACATTGGTCACAACGTCCCCCTGCTACATTGAAAGAAAAGTGACTGCTTTTTAATCCCTGTTGCTTTGCTAAAGGCTGATCGGTAAACAACTGTCTGATTTCATCAAAAGCCTTAATATAAGTAACCGGATTAGAGCGCGATGATTTTCCTATAGGATTTTGGTCAATATATTCTATTTGTTGAACAAATTGAAAATCTCCCGTTAATTGATTGAAACGTCCTGTTTTTTCGTTATTGGTGAATCCCAGTTTTTTATCTAAAGCAGGCGTTAGTATTTTCTTGATTAAAGAGGATTTACCTGAACCACTCACTCCGCAAACCACAGTCAATACATTAAGAGGAATTTTAACATCAATATTTTTAAGGTTGTTCTCCTTAGCGCCCTCTATGCCTATATAACTGTTCCACGAACGTCTTCGCACAGGAAGTATAATGGTCTCTTTGCCGGAAAGGTAAGCCCCTGTTAGGCTATCAGGATTAGCCTTTAAAGAAGCCATATCGCCTTTATGTACCAATTCTCCTCCCAAATGACCGGCGTATTTCCCCATATCTATAATAAGGTCAGCCTTTCGCATAATATCTTCGTCATGCTCGACCACGATTACGGTGTTGCCCAAATCTCTTAATTGCAAAAGTACCTCAATCAGCTTTTCTGTATCTTTAGAGTGCAAACCTATACTTGGTTCATCAAGGATGTAAAGAGAGCCTACCAAACTGCTTCCCAAAGAAGTAGCTAAATTAATTCGCTGAGATTCTCCACCGGACAAAGTAGAAGACAGGCGATTGATATGCAGATAAGACAAGCCTACATTTTCTAAGAAAAGCAATCTGTTATTAATTTCTTTTAGAATACGCTCTGCTATTTTTTTCTCTTGAGTGTTAAGGCTAATATTTTCAAAAAATAACTTTAATTTACTGATAGGCAGATGCACCAAATCAGAAATACTTTTACCATTAATTTTAACGTAACCGGCTTCTTTTCTCAAGCGTTTTCCTTCACACATAGGGCAAGTGGTTTTCCCTCTATATCTCGAAAGAAGCACCCTATATTGAATCTTATAACTTTCTTTTTCTATCATTTTAAAGAACGTATTTAAGCCTTTAAAATAACGATTATCCTCCCAAACTAATTTTTTTTGTGCTTCACTTAAATCACAATACGGTTTATGGATAGGGAAATTGAATTTCTCGTGATGCTGTATTAAAGCCTCTTTCCAAGACAAAAAACGTTCGGTACGCCACGGAACAATAGCATCTTGGTAAATACTTAAATCGACATTAGGAATAACCAAATCAGCATCTATACCAATGGTTTGCCCAAAGCCTTCGCATTGAGGACAAGCTCCATAAGGGTTATTAAAACTGAATAAATTAACCGAGGGTTCTTCAAAGCTAATACCGTCTAATTCAAATTGATTTGAAAAGCGGTATTCTGTAAATCCCGAAGCTGTTTCCGTAAAAACGGCACACTGTCCTTTTCCTTCATAAAAAGCAATCTGAACAGAGTCAGCCAATCTGTTTTTGGCTTCCTCTTTTTTAGAGGATTTCAAGCGGTCTATTAATAAAAAAAACGGCTGATTAATTAAGTCGTTTAATACTTCTTTTTGTTTTAGAAGCACTGATAAATTAAGGGCTTTTTCATTGAATAATATTCTTGAAAAACCTTGAGAAATAAGCAACGAAAAATCATTTTTGAGCTGTTCTAAATCCTTTGCCGGCGACATAGGAGCGCTGATATATACTTTGGTATTAGCCTCTAAATTACAGACAAAATCTACCACATCAGAAGTGTCTTGTTTCTTGACTTCTTGATTAGAAATAGGCGAATACGTTTTTCCTATACGAGCAAATAACAGCTTAATATAATCGTAAATTTCGGTGGAAGTACCTACTGTAGAGCGTGGGTTTTTGGTATTGACTTTTTGCTCTATAGCGATAGACGGAGGAATCCCAATAATATTTTCTACATCCGGTTTCTGAATTTTGCCTAAAAATTGTCTTGCATAAGACGATAAACTCTCAACATATCGTCTTTGACCTTCAGCATAAAGGGTGTGAAAAGCCAAAGAAGATTTTCCGCTACCCGACACACCGGTTACAACAACAAATTGATTTCGAGGGATTTCTACGCTTACATTTTTTAAATTATGTACTTTTGAATTTTTTACAAAAATATTTTCTGACATTTGTTTTGCTTATTTCGTGCTTTTATATATTTTTACAAAGTTAATTATACAAGGTTTATTTTCAAAAATAAATCTTTATTTATTTATCATTTAAAATAGAAAAGCCTATTGAACAACTCTACTCTAAACCATTAGAGATTAACAATGACATATAATGAATTAACGGATACAGAGCTTATCCGTATATTTTTAGAAGGGAATAATGTAGGTATTGAAACCTTATTTAACAGATATCAAGACAGACTTTATTCTTATGTGTATTATTTAGTTAAAAAGAGTGAAATAGCAGAAGATATTTATCAAGATACTTTTCTGAAGGCTTTTACGTCTATACAAGAAGGTAAATATAAAGACAACAATCGCTTTTTTTATTGGATTTCTCGCATTGCTCATAATAAGGTAATTGACTATTTCAGAAGTCAAAAGAAAACTCAGTGGGTACACCCTGATGACGATGGTTCAGCCTTGTTTGAAGAACGCGATACCGAAGGAAATATAGAGTTTGAAACAGAAAATAAGGAATTAATTTCTCAAATCAAACACCTTATTGATGGGCTTCCTTTTGAGCAAAAAGAAGTCTTAGTGATGCGCTATTATTTAGATATGAGCTTCAAAGAAATAGCGGCTATAACCGGCGTGAGTATCAATACTGCTTTGGGCAGAATGCGATATGCTTTGGGCAATATGAAGAATATTATAAAAAAGAAAAATTTAAAGATTAGTTTATAAACTATAAATGAAATATTAGAATGTATTTTTAATGTTTCGTTAAGTTTGAGAATCGTTCAACAACTATATTGGTTTTGATGGGTTCCAATATAATTTGATATGGCAGGTATTTATATTCACATTCCTTTTTGTGCCAGTAAATGTTCTTATTGCGATTTTTACTCGGTTATTCCTTTGTCCAAGAAAAAGGATTTGGTCAATGCTATTGTCAAAGAATTGCATTTAAGGTCGCAATTTATACAAGAGCCTGTAGAAACGATTTACTTTGGGGGAGGAACACCCTCTGTTTTAGAGCCTAAGGAATTAGAAAGTATAATGGCAAGTATTCATCAACATTATACTTTGTCAGATATCTTAGAGTGTACTTTTGAAGCCAATCCTGAGCATATCACGTCCGATTATGTGAAAGACATACAAGGTTTAGGTATTAACCGCTTGAGTATGGGTACTCAGTCTTTTGATGATGACATTTTGAAATTTCTAAAGCGCTCACATCAAGCTACACAAGCCATAAAAGCGGTAGAGACAGCTTATTCAAACGGGTTAAGTAATATTAGCATAGATTTAATTTATGCCATACCCGGCTTGTCTTTAAAACAATGGAAAGAGCAACTTAAAATAGCTCTGGATTTACCTATTAAACATCTTTCTTCTTATCATTTAACTTACGAAGAGGGAACGCCTTTGTATCGTCAGTTACGTCAGAAGCGTTTTCAAGTGCCTAATGACCAACTTAGTGAATCACAATTTTTCCATTTGTTTGAATACAGCTCACAAAAAGGCTTTCCCTATTATGAAATTTCCAATTTTGCAGAGCAAGGTTTTTATTCTAAACACAATAGCGCATATTGGCTACAAAAAAATTATTTAGGAATAGGTCCTTCCGCACACTCTTATAATGGAATCTCTCGCAACTGGAATATTTCTAATTTAAAATCATATCTCAACGCTCTTGAAAACGACAAATGTGCTTTCGAGGAAGAAATATTAAGCCCTTTAGATATGCTTAATGAATACATTATTACCCATTTAAGAACGCGTTGGGGAATTGATTTAAAAGCTTTTTCTGAACAATTTGGAAGCCTCAAAACAAAAGCCTTACAAAATAGATGCGCAGCGTTTCTTCAGTCAGAAGATATGATACAAGAAAATAATCAATTAACTTTAAGCCTAAAAGGTCTTTTAAAGTCTGATTTAATAATGGAAAATTTATTCTTTTTGGAGTAGTAGTTTTATTTCAAAAATTCCATAATCCTTCCTAAACAACTTAACTTGTTTAATAAATGTAAAAAAAAGCGATAACCTTTATGGCTACCGCTTTTTTATCTATTTATCTAAAATGAATTTTAATAGTTAAATAATTCTTCCAAAGTTAATTCTTTAGCCTTACCTTTTAATTTGCTAAGGTCTAATTTATCTTTGTTACCTAATACTAAGAAAGTATATTTTTTACCTTTAATACGGTCATTAAAGTAATTTTCAAACTCATCCATAGTCATTGTTTGCATCTTTTCATATACTTCTTTTCTAGGGTCGAAATCAATACCTTTGTCTAAGTTGTTTAAGTAAGCCCAGAATACCTGAGATTTAATAATTCTGTCGGTTTCAATCTGTCTCATAATAGACTCTTTAGACGATTGGAATTGCATTTCAGCCTTAGGCATATTATTCATTAAGCCTAACATAGCATCACTGGCTTGAGATAATTTATCTACCTGTGTACCAATAAATGTATAAATGTAGTTAGGATCGTCTTTTTCTGATGCCATAGCTATTCCTGAGAAAGCAGAGTAAGCTAATGCTTTTGCCTCTCTTATTTCTTGGAAAACAATAGAAGATAAACCGCTTCCGAAGTAAGAGTTAAATAACTCGGCATAAGGCATATCAGCTACATCAAAAGTATGTCCTTTAGTTACCATAATAATTTGTGCTTGAACCATATCAAAGTTAGTGAAATATACTTTGTCTTCGGTCATATCTAAACGCTTGTACTCTTTTGGCTCAGTACAAGGTTTTAATTCAGCATTTACTTTATGGTATTTTTTAATTGCAGCCTTAACATTATCAGCTGTTTCGTTTCCATAATAGAATACTTTGTGCTGATAAGAGAAAATTTCTTTTATTTTCTGAGTTAATTCCTCAGGCTTGATATTTTGTAATTCTTCTTGAGTTAAAATATCAGTAAATGGAGATTTAGCTCCGTATCTTGCATAGTAGAACATACCTCCCCACATCACTCTTGACTTATTTTTCTTGGCATCAATACGTCTTTTTAGTTTTCCGTCAATATAATCTTTGTAAGCTTGAGGATCTGCTTTAGCGTTATTGATAACGTGCTCTAACAACTCTGTTGCTTGATTAAATGAAGATTTCAAACCGCTGATAGAAACATAAGAACGCTTATTACCTGTATAAACATCAAATTCAAGTCCTAACTTAAAGAATTCTTTTTGTAATTCTTCTGCAGTGTATTTGTCTGTTCCTATGTAAGGTAAATAACCTACGGCTAAGGCTAATTTTTTATCATTAAAACCGCCCATATCAACGATATAGTTCAACTCAAATAAATCGTTAGACTTGTTCTTTAAATAGAAGAAATCTAAACCTTTTTGTAACTCATCTTTTTTAATTTCTTTCTTGAAATCAACAAATACAGGTTTAATATTTTCTGACTTTTTAGCTAAGAAATCTTTTAAGAATTGAGATTGCTTATCACGATTTAAAGCAACAGGCGTAATCTTTGGCTTATCAACTTTAGCTACATTTTTGTCTTCGCCGGTACGCTTATAAACAACTACATAATTGTTTTTGAAGTGCTCGTTAGCAAACTTAACCAATTGCTCTTTAGTTATTTTAGAAAGCTCATCAAGGAAGTTGATTTCCTTATCCCAGCTAACACCATTAGCAAATGTTTCAGCAAAACTATGTGCTCTTGAGTTGCTCTCATATTGCTTGATTTGGTCTAATTTCATATTGTTAATAACAGCTTCCATTAACCAATCTTCAAATTCTCCTTTCTTGATTTTTTCTATTTGAGCCATTAAAAGGTCTTTTACTTCCTCTAATGTTTGTCCTTGACGAGGAATACCATAAAGTGTTTCAGAACCATAGTACTTTAAGAAGTGGTTGAAAGCACCTGCTCCTAATACTTGTTGTTTCTGATTCAAGTTTAAGTCTATTAAACCGGCTTTGCTATTAGCTAATAACAAGTCAATTAAATAAACATATTTGTAATCTTCAGAAGAAATACCGTTAAATCTGTAAGCAATTCTTACCTGCTCCATTTCAGGACCAAATACCTCTGCAGTTACAGGCTCTGTCATTTCAGGAATCTTAGGTGATTTAAATTCAGGTACTTCTTTGGCTTTTAATTGACCAAAAGTTTCGTCAATCCATTTGATAGTTTGCTCGTAATCAAGGTCTCCAGAAAGACAAATAGCCATATTATTAGGAACATAGTAAGTATTCCAGTACTTATGGATATTAACCATTGAAGGGTTCTTTAAGTGCTCAGGAGTTCCGATTGTACTTTGTGTTCCATAAGGGTGACCAGGGAATAACAACTCGTCTATTTTTAAGAATACTTTTTTGTTATCATTGTCTTGACCAATGTTAAATTCTTCGTAAACAGCCTCTAATTCAGTGTGGAATAAACGCAATACTAATTCTCCGAAACGCTCTTTTTCTAATTCTAACCATCTTTTTATTTCGTTAGAAGGAATATTATTCTCATAAACAGTACGCTCGTAAGTTGTATAAGCATTAGTTCCTTGTGCACCTATAGTAGTCGTCATTTTGTCGTACTCGTTAGGTACAGCGTATTGAGAAGCTTCTCCGGAAACCTTGTCTATTTCAGCGTAAATCTTTTTCTTTTCTTCCGGATCGTTTGTATTTCTATGCTTTTCATACAAATCAGATATTTTCTGAATCAATACCTTTTCTTTTTCCCAATCAGTAGTCGCTATTTTAGAGGTTCCTTTAAACATCATATGCTCTAAATAGTGAGCTAAACCTGTGGTCTCAGCAGGGTCGTAAGTAGAACCCGCTTTTACTGCTATATAAGTCTGAACACGAGGCTTATCCTTGTTTTCTGACAAATAAACAGTTAATCCGTTTTTTAGGGTGTAGATTCTCACATGAGTAGGGTCTCCCGCTACAGACTTATACTCATAGCCATTTTTATCTTTATGGCTTTCAAGCGTTTTTGTTGCTTTAGAATTATCTCCTCCTTGACAGGATAATAAAGCTAAAAACAACAACGGCAATAAATTTTTAAATAATCGCATTGTATTAATTTTTAATTTAATTTTTATGAACTTTTTAAGTCTGCTAAGGTATAATAATAAAACGAAATAGAAAATAGAAAAGGGCTAATTTCAACGATAATTTTTTAGTTAAAATTATTTTAAGGTAAGTTTGGATTGGTGTTTTTCATAATATGTTGGTAATCATTAGGTAATGTAATTTGTGTGAAAGTTCAGAAGTTGGAAGTCGGAATAACGAACTTGCGTAATGCTAGAATGTTATATTACAAAATAATAAAAAATCTTTACTTCTGTCTTTCAGGCTTCGGACTTTACAAAAAACGACTAATAAAAAAGGAATTGCCTTTAATTAAGGCTTAATAGAATCTGTATATTATAGGCTAATTAGAAGTTTTTTCAATATTTTAGCTTTCCTTAGCTTTATAATGGTTATTTTCGTGCTTTATTTTCTATAGAAATTTTGATGATGGAAAAAAACACAGAAATATTAAAAGAATTTAATCAAAAATACCAACTGTTAAATAAAGAGATACAGAAAGTTATTGTGGGGCAAGAAAAAGTGGTTGAAGAAGTTTTAATCTCTATATTTAGTCAGGGGCATTGTTTATTAGTAGGTGTACCGGGCTTAGCAAAAACCCTTTTAGTTAGCACTATATCTAAGGTTTTGGGTTTAGACTTCAATCGCATACAGTTTACACCAGACTTGATGCCTTCTGATATTATCGGAACAGAAGTTTTAGACGAAAATCGAAAATTCAAATTTATAAAAGGACCTATTTTTACCAATTTTGTATTGGCCGATGAGATAAATAGAACTCCTCCCAAAACACAAGCTGCTTTGTTAGAAGCTATGCAAGAGCGCTCGGTAACCACCTCAGGACAACATTTTGAATTGGCTAAGCCATTTTTTGTAATGGCAACTCAAAACCCTATTGAACAAGAAGGAACCTATCCTTTGCCTGAAGCTCAGTTAGACCGCTTTATGTTTCAAATTTTAGTAGATTATCCTTCTTTTGAAGAGGAAGTAGATATTGTAAAACGCACTACTTCAGGGCAGTCTGTAGAGTTAAAATCCTTGCTTTCTGCTGAGGAAATGATACGTTATCAAAATATCATTAAGCAAGTACCCGTAAATGATGCGGTAATTCAATACGCTGTAAATTTAGTGGGTAAAACCCGTCCTAATAGTACTTTAACCAATGCCAAAGTTAAGGAATATATTGATTGGGGAGCAGGGCCTAGAGCCTCTCAGTATCTAATAGTTGCAGCTAAAACTTATGCCGTATTACATGGTAAATTTTCTCCTGATATAGAAGATGTACAAGCTGTAGCATTACCTATTCTTAGACATCGTGTTTCTAAAAATTATAAAGCAGAGGCAGAGGGGTTAAGCATAGAATCCATTATAGAATCTTTATTTTAAAATAGTTACTATTAAATGAATCGTTTTGTTTTTCATTGTTGTTTTGTGGCTTTACTCTTGCTAAGTGGACTGTCTGCAAAAGCCCAAAAGCCTAAGAAAGTAGAGGTTCAGAATGCTGATGTAATTTATTATAATGAAAAGCAAAAGAAAGATATTCAGCGCCTTATAGGGAATGTCGTTTTTAAACACGAAAATGCTTTTTTATACTGCGACAGTGCCTATTTTAATGCTAAAAATAATTCTTTGACTGCTTTTAGTGGCGTTCATCTTATTGACAATGATTCTATCCATTTATATAGTAGCGAATTGGATTATAACGGCAACACAAAAGTAGCTCAAGCTCGTAACAAGGTACGATTACTACAAGGCGAATCTATTTTAACCACCGACTCACTTAATTTCGACCGCAAAACCAATATAGGGTATTATTTTTCGGGAGGTAAAATTGTTGATAAAGAACATACTATAACCAGTATTTTAGGTTATTATTATACTAATAAAGACGATTTTCTGGCTATTGATAGTGTCAAAGTATTGAATGAGGACTACACCATTGACACCGATTCGTTGTTATTCAATACTAAAACCGAAATCAGTCACTTTTTTGGTCAGACAGAAATCATTAGTGATTCGACACATATTTTTGCTTATTTTGGGCGTTATGACAGTCAGTTGAGACAGTCCTTTTTGTCCAATAATGCCTTGATTCTTTCCGAAGACAAAAAACTGAAAGGCGATAGTATTTTTTATGATGAAATAAGAGGTATAGCCTATGGTTTCAATAATGTAAGCATTAATGATACCGCTCAAAAAGTAATGCTTTGTGGGGATTATTTATTTTATAACGACCCTCAAGAAGAGGCTTTGGTTACAAAAAAGGCTTTGGCAATTAAATATGATGGTACTGATAGTTTATTTATGCATTCGGACACTATTGCATTGACGCGTCAAATAGATACCCTATGGTACACTGTGCCGAAAGACAGTCTTTTTCAATCGCCTTTCGAGGGTAGAGAGCCCGATATGCAACTTTTAAACGATACGACTATTTCTTATGCTTATAAGGATACCTTGCGTTTTATTAAGGCGTATCATCATGTTCAAACTTTTGGTAAAGATTTGCAATCGCGTTGTGATTCTTTGATTTTTATTAAAAAAGATTCCTTACTAAATTTATATGGGAAGCCCATTATTTGGTCAGACAATCAGCAAATTACGGCGAAAGAGGTATCCGTGAAGCTTCAAAAAGAACGTTTAGAAACCGCTTTCTTAAAGGAAAAAGCTTTTATTATAATGCAGGACGATAGTATTCGATTTAATCAACTTTCGGGCAACAATATGGAAGCTCATTTTGATACTTTGGGAAATTTCTCTCGTTTAGACATATTTTCAGACTCCAAAATTGTTTTCTTTCCTCGAGAGGAAAACAAAAAAGATGAGCATTCAGAAGAAACTTTAGAAAAGACGAATAACAATCCCCAAAATAATGGAGACTTAATAGGAGTGAATATTTCGAATGGGGTGGATGCTAAAATTTGGATAAAAAATAACCGTCCTAATAGGCTGATGTTTTATAAGTCTAATAACAGTGTTTTAAATCCAATTGAATATTTACCTATAGAAGAAACACGTCTGAAAGGCTTTAAATGGTACGAAGGTTATCGTCCTAAGAACAAAACAGATATTTTTATTTGGAAAGAAATAAAATAAGAGTTTTGTGTTAAAAATTAACACTTTAGGTGTTTTGTATAAACCTCTAAAAACATTGAAATAAATGCTAAAAAGAATTACTTTTATTTTTGTCTTATTTATCGTTGCTTTAAACAGCGCTTATTGTCAAGATACTTTAAAAATTGCTTACCGAGTAGAGCCTCCTTTTGTGGTTAAAGCGCAAGACGGAAGCCTTTTGGGACCTTCGGTTTGGTTGTGGGAAAATGTGGCTAAAGAGAACCATTTAATATTCGAATATATTGAATTGCCTTTAGAGGGAATATTACAAGGCTTAGCCGATAATACAGTGGATGCCAGTTTATCGCCTTTGACCATTACCGCAGAAAGGTTTAAAACCATAGATTTTACAACGCCTTATCATATAGAACACGCTTCTTTGTTAGAGCGTAATACTTCTTCTTTTCAAAAGTTAATACAATTTATAAAATCTTTTTTTTCTATTAACTTTTTACGAGCCTTAGGGGCATTGGTGTTCATTATTTTTGTATTTGGTTTTTTAACTTGGTATTTCGAACGTAAGAATAACAACGAAGAATTTCATCGTGGTATTAGAGGTATTTGGGACGGATTTTGGTGGTCTGCTGTCACTATGACGACTGTTGGATATGGCGACAAATCGCCCAAAACTTTAGGTGGAAGAATCATTTCGCTTATTTGGATGTTTACAGCCGTTATTATTATTTCAGGATTTACGGCAGG
>PDWI01002360.1_pt1 | contig 28465 bp, 25 predicted proteins | sample 1430891 | NCBI WGS metagenome assembly PDWI01 (sample SAMN01162508, study PRJNA174530) | Oral metagenome, whole genome shotgun sequencing project. | biome: Marine environment; feature: Marine mammal; material: Swab sample of the gingival sulcus; isolation source: swab sample of gingival sulcus... | reverse complement strand
GAAAAATACTTAGATGAAAAATCAAACATTTACCTTGTTGGTATCAATTTTGATGAAGAGAAAAGAAATGTTTGTGGATTTGAGTGGGAGAGGGTTTAAAATTTTGTTAAACATAAAATGATATAATTTTTAAATTAAATTAAATTAAGATAAGACAAAAAGGAGATAAATATGAACATTAAAGCTTTCGAGAGAGAGAGAGAGAGGGAGTATGCTTAAAAATACTTTAAAACTCTCTGTTATTGGAGGGGTTGTTTTGCTTTTAGGTCTTGGGGGTTGCGGAGGAGGAAACCCTTTTAAGAAAGGTGGCTCAAATAATTCAAACAGGCCTCCAGTGGCGCAAGCAGGACCAGACCAAACGGTTGTTCTTGGCAACACTATAGTTCTTACCAGTACATCAACAGACCCAGATGGCGATCCGCTTACTTATGAATGGACAGATATTACCAATAATAATATCATTGGTACAAGTAGTACATTAACTATGTCTAGTAGTGAACTTGGGTTAGGAGTTCGTAATATAAAACTTAAGGTTACAGACTCTAAAGGTTCAAGTTCTACTGATACTTTGCAACTTAATATAAGCTCAAATGTTTCAAGCACTACCACGATAGATACTACGCCTCCAGTTTTCATGACAAGTGATATTTTAAGTACGCCTAGTGGCCAAATAAATATTGCCAATATTGTGGCAACCGATGTAAATAGAGTAACTTATACTTTAGGGGGAGTTGATAGTTCATATTTTACTTTAGATGCAAATACGGGTACGCTTAGTTTTCGAAATGCCCCTGCTTATACAGTTAGGCGTACATATGCTATTACTATCGATGCTACAGACACTCAAGGTAATAAGACTAGTAAAAATTTTACCATAAATGTATCAAATATAGTTAGGCAATCAGATGTATTAAAAACAGGACAAGTGAATTGTTATGATCCTGACACAAATGTAAAAATTCCTTGCAATAACTTAAAAGCAAAAGGGCAAGATGGATATTATCAAGCAGGACGAGTATTGGATTATACTCCTTTAAGTTCGTCTACTGGAAATAATGTTATAAGAGATGATAATAACTATAGGACATTAAATTTAGAGTGGCAAAATGAGGCTAACATGAGTAGTGCAAGAGATATGAATTGGAGTGAAGCAAATGCTACTTGTTCTAGATTGGTTTTAGATGGAGGCGGCTGGAGACTTCCTAGTATAGATGAACTTGAGAGAATAGTGGATTATGGAAAGTTTAATACAAACAATATCGATCCTGTTTTTCGTATAAAGTTAAATGGAATTTATTGGTCAAGTAGTGATTATAATTTATCGTATGGTAATGCTTGGGTTTTTGATTTTAGATATGCTAAGAGCTATCCATTAAATAAATCTAGTAACCGTTTGGTTCGTTGTGTTAGATAAAGCTATAAAGGATATATCGTGAAAAAAAGTATAATTTTATTATTAGTATTGGTTGGTTTTCTTGGTGCAGTTTGTAGTTCAAATCAAACAGGTGTTGTAAGATGTGATGAAAGCAAACTTGAATGGCAAGATGATAATGATGTGGATATGATAAGTTGGAAAACTTGGAAAGAGGCACTGGAGTATTGTGAAAATTTAAACCTTGCAAATTATAATGACTGGAGACTCCCAAATATAAATGAATTAAAAAGTATAGTAGATCGAAGTACTTCTCGTCCTGCTTTAATATATGGATTTAATCATAAAAATATAAACTTTTTTTGGTCCTCTAGTACATATGAGTTAGTTCCTCAAAATGCTAGAATTGTTGATTTTAGCAATGGTCAAGACTTAGATAAGCTCAAATCTTCAAGACACTCTGTTCGTTGCGTTAGATAAATACTAAGCATATGATAAAATAACTTTTATCATATGCTTAACTCCTCCTTTAGTTTTAAAATCTTTTTAATTTTATTTTCATGAGTGTTTATTTTTTGTCTTAAAAACTCTTTTTTCTCTTGATTTGTTTGGCTAAATTTTTCTAAAAGATGGTTATAGTTTTTATCTAAAAATGTGCGATTTGAGTTCATGAGATTTTCAAGTTCGTATAGATGAAAGCTAAGTTTTAGTCGTTGTTTTATCTCCTCTATATTTGGACAATATAGAGGAAAACTTACACAATCTTGCTCATATAGTTCGATAGATTGGTTTATTTTATGCTCCAAAAATGCCACACAAACCTCTGTAGCATTTTGATAATTAAAACTAACAGCACTGCTTAGGTGATTAAATTCGCTACTAATGATAGCATAAGAAGAGCTTATCTCATCATGAAAGGATTTTAAAAAATTTTCATACACTTTTGAGGCAAATTTTCTGATATTTGCGTATTCTAGATTTGAATGAAGCGGACTGGTTTTTTCTATGAGTTCATGAGGAAGTTGCCATTTTAAGATTTTTTGTTCCAAATCTTTGTAGATATTTAAATTTTTTTCATTGACCAAGTTTTGAATCATTTTTAACTCTTTGACATATTTTTTAAACATTTTACCCACTATGTCGTCATGATAAAAAAGTTTTTTATATACATCGTCTGAATTGATTTGGCTTACTTCATATGGTATTTGTGTATAAAAAGTTTGTTTATTTAAAAGTCCTATTTGCTTTTTTTCATATCGAAATCTATGTTTTAAAAACACGGCATCAAATATTTGTGATGCGATTTTATCGATGATATCTTCGATTTTTTTAAATGCATTTTTTAACTCTTTTGAGAAATTTATTTTAGCATTTTCAAAACTATTTTTTGCACTTTGTTCAAATTCATCTAAAATTTCATCAAGTCCTAAATAGATATCTATAATATTTTTTTGTTGCGTTATTAAGCTATCGCATATTTTTTTGGCTTCATGAATGATAGCGTATTGTTTTGTATGTTTTGCTTGTGGTTGAATTTGTTGTGATATAAAACGCAAAATTTCATCTATGTTTGAAGACTTTAAAAGCTCATCATTTTGAGTTTGAAGGGTTGAGTATATGGTTTTTGTGGCTGATTTAAAATCTGCAAGTATATGTTCTAAATTTTGTGTTTGGTTGATTTTTGTTGGAGATTTTGCTTCATTTTTGATATTATGTAAAAATTTTTCAAGCAATATTTCAAATTGTTGTTCGCTACTTGAAGATCTTGCTTGTAAGGCTTGAATTGCCGAGATAGCAACGACTTCACTAAAATAATCTTTAAAATTTTGCTTGACATAATTTAGACTTTTTTGCACTTCTTCGTCTGAAAATTTATCTTTTTGATTTAGCACACATAAGCTTTTATTTGCATATGAGCTTAAATACTCTTGCAAAGTTTTTGCTTCACTCATTTTTCCTGCATTATCAATGAGGCTTAGCCAAATGATGCCATCTACTTTTTTTAATACTTCTTGAGTCGTTGAAGTGTCTAGCTGCGATTGCGAATTAAGACCTGGAGTATCTACAAATGAGATATCTTTTAGCATAGAAAACGGAGCGTAAAGAGTGAGATATTTTATGTTTTGCACTTCGCCCCTTTGGTCGGTAAAACGAGAAATGTCGTCGATGTCATGATATGCATCTGTGCCATCAAAAAAACGAACTTTTATCTTAAATTCATCACCATATTTGATGTAATTTACCTTAGAAGTTACAGGAGTGATGCCTGTCGGTAAGATATTTTTTTTCAAAAGTGCATTTAAAAATGTAGATTTTCCGCTAGAAAATTGTCCCGTAATGGCTATTTGCATAGGTTTAGTTGTTCTTAAGATTAGATCATTTAATGCACTTTTAAGCTCACTAGAGGGTAAAAAATCATCATCTAAAAGCACGGAGGCAAATTGTTTTATTTTGCCATTTAAACTATCGTCAAAATTATATTTTATATCTAAATAGCTTTTTTTAAATTCGTCGATAAATTCATCTAATAAATTCATTTTTATTGTCCATGAGTTGAGTGATTATTTGATTGATAATTTGTAAATTTTTACTAAGTTTGGCTTTTTTATTTTGTGCTTGTTTTTCATCTGTATTAAGGAGATTTATCTGTTTTAAAAGAATTTGTTCTTTTTGCTTCATGAGTTGTTTTTGCTCTACTAATGGCTTTGAGGCAAGTTCTAAAAAGCCATTGATTAGATTTTGATTTAATTCATCAATGGAGGTAAATATGGAGTTTGAAATATCTAAAATGGTTTGAGAAAAAATTTCATCAAGCTTTGCCATAAATTCGTTTAATTTGCTTTTTTTTGTCTTATCAAGAGCGGTTTTAAGCTGAATTTGTGTGAGGTCAAAATTTTTTGAAAAAAAAGAGCCTTTAAAATTTTTATCAAAATACTCTTTACAATCAAAGTCTAATTTATAGATATTGTCGCTAGTTATTTGTTCCATTTGATGTTGCATTTTCTTTTCAAACTCATATCGATAATCACGCACAATATCGACAATCCCGTCTTTTATCGTCGTTTGAGTTATGATGGTTAGTCTTGAAATCGTTGGCTTTTTTGAGTGTTTTTTAAGCTCATAATTTACATCATCGAAAATTCTTTGAGATAAAATATTTTTCAAATTGAGCAGTTTTGTATGTACGAGATTTTTTAAAACAAGCAGATAATCTTGTAAGTTTTGCTTTATCGTTTCGATATTTTTTTCTAAATTTTGTATGGTTTGTAGGTTTGATAGATTTTCTTTTTTTAATTTTTCAAACTCAATTTTTAGGCTATTTTCATCTTGATTTAGGCTTTTTAGTTCGTATAAAAATAACTCTTTTTGCTCATGGCATAAGCTTTTTATTTGAGAATAAATTCCTTGTAAGAAAAGTTGATTTTTTTCGCTATCCTTACCAAAAAGTACTCTTTTAAGATACTCTTCAATTTGTAAAATACCTGTTTTTTGCAAATCGTATCCAAGTTTTAAAGCTTCATTTTTACGATTTGTTCTGTGTAGTAGTGCCATTTTTCCAGCTATTGGTAAAAACTCAATTTTTTGTAAAATTTGATTAAATTTTGCTTCGTTATTTAGCTCAATTAATCGTTGCTTTATGCTTGATTTAGTGTATGCTATGACCTCTTTTAGCTCATCTTCATTTATGGTATCTATCCTTGTTAATACGATTAAAAGTCTTGTTACATGCCCATAAGTAAGTGAATGTATGATAAAATCGACATCTTTTTGTGTGGCACTTTGATTTACATTCATAAGATGAATTAGTACATCACAATTTGATAAAAATTGTTTAGTAATCTCTTCTCTTTGCACTACGGGGTCATCAAGTCCTGGTGTATCGACTATGCAAACTCCATTTTGTAAAAATTCTAAATCCTCATAAAGCTCAACACTTTTAACGAGATTGCAAGTTGGATTTTTAGCTGAAGTGTAAAGGCTTAATTCGTTTGTTTGTATATTTATAGTTTTGGTTTTTTCGGTGATAAATTCATTGAGATTTTGGCTAAAATACTCTTTGCTTTCATCGACAAATTTTTGCATTTGAGGGAGAAGTTTTGCTGATTTTTCTATCTCTTCCCACTCTTTAATATTCCAAAAATTTACCTTTGCTTGTGAGGTTTTAGCATATCGTAAAATGCTTAAATTTGCTGTTTCTGGTATATTTGAAGTACCTAAAATCTCTTTGTTTAAAAGTGCATTTAACATGGTTGATTTTCCAGCATTCATGACACCAGTTATGCCTATATAAAAGCTTTGATTGGTTAATGAATGTTGTATTTTTTGTATATAAGATTTATCTAAAACGCCATCAAGACTCGATAAAATATTTGCAAAAAAATCTATACTTTCGTGGTAGCTATTTGGAATTTTTGGCTTATTTAAGACTTCGTTTGGTTGTATGATTAATTCAAGTAAGCTGATAAGTTTTTTCTCTTCTTTATGACTAATAATTTTATTTTTTGCTAATATGTTTAGGTTTGATTTTATCTCATCAATTTGACTAAATTTTATATTTTTTAGTAAAGCATTTTGCAATACTTTAATATCTATTTCGTGTTGATATTTATTTTGACTAAGAAGTGAAAATACTTTTTGAAAACTTTTAAGTTTTGATATTTTATTTATATTGTGTGGATTTATACAAAGTAGTATGCTAACTGCTTGTAAAAACTCTTCGGTGTTTTTAATATTTAAAGTCACATATTTAGACTTAAATTTATCACCCCATATCAAAATGAAAAAATCATCAAGTAAATTCATGACCACTCTTAATGCTTAAATTAATAAAATTGTAGCAAATTTTAGATAAAAAAAAGGATAATTTTTGACTTTTTTTAATTTTTTGTAGTTCATTTTTTGGTGCTGATTAAATTTTTCTAATCAGCACCGATGCGATGATATTTTTAGCTACATATCAAACCGCACTCAAGACGAGTTGCCCACGACGAATGCCCGAAATCAAAGATTTCTACCTATCAGGTCAAAGTCTCTCGTGCGATTTAATATTTTGCTTTTTTATCGTATCATCAGTACATTAAAAGCATATACTTTTTTTAAGGATTTACGATAGTTTTAAAAACAGGAACTTGCTTTTTAATCTCTTTGATTACTGCTGATCGTTTTGCATTTCCGCTTTTTTCTATCTCTATGACACCTGAAACTCCCTCAAATCCTTTTGTTGATTTAATTTGTTCGTTTATACATTTGCTATCTTGAGGATCTTTACATCTATTCATGGCATCAACTAAAACAAAATAAGCATCTGCTCCTAAAGCTGTAAAAGAGTTTACACCATCTTTTTTTGTTTGTTCTTTATACTGCTTGATGAAGTCTTTAGATAGATTTGTTGGAGGTGCTGTATAGTCAAATGTGTCTGTATACATAAAACCTTCAACTGCCTCTTTTCCGAGCTCTATAAATGTTGGATTTCCAACTCCATCTCCTGCTATCATAGGCTTATTTAATTCGATTTGTTTAGCTTGTCTTGCGATCATAGCTGCTTCTGGGTGATAAATCGGTAAGAAAACAAAATCAGGATTTAAACCTTTGATTTGTGAAACAACTGCTTTAAAATCTTTGTCTCCTGAACTTATACTAATTTTTTTAAGAATTTTTCCGCCATTTTTTGTGAATGTTTTAGAAAATACTTTCGCAAGACCTAAAGAATAAACTTGTGCTTGATCTGTGATAATAACCGCAGTTTTATAGTTGTTATCTTTTGCAAATTTTGCTATAACTTCACCTTGAAATGAGTCAGTAAAGCAAACTCTATTTGCAAAACTTTTTTTAAGTACTAGCTTATCACTTGTAGCTGCTGGGGCGATGACTGGAATGCTTTTTTTCTCTGCTACTGACATGACTTGAGCTGTATTTGTACTAGTCATAGCACCGATAATAGCAACAACCTTATCCTTTGTTAAAAGTCTTGTAGTCGCAGTCGCAGTTTCGACTTTATCACCTTTGTTATCGACTAGAACGATTTTTACATCATCACCATTTTTAAGTTTTGGTTGCATTTGATGTGCTAGTTTAATGCCATCATAAGCATTTTGACCATAAGCCGCTATAGGACCTGTGATTGGGGCAACAACACCAACCTTTACCTCTTTTGCAACTGCAAAACCTGTTAAAAGTGCTAGAGCACCAACTGACGAAAAAATTTTTTTCATTCTAACTCCTTATGTTGAATTTGGGTTATCTTAGGTAGGTCCCTTGGATACCTTGTTTTTCTTCTTCTTGTTCGGTATCGTTTAAAGGCTTACTAGCTTGTGATGTTGAATGTGTAAGACTATATATATAAGCTGAAACAGAGACCATTTCAGTTGTTGTCATGGCAGATGTTTGCTGTCTCATGATCATCTTGGTTGATTTGCCAAATTTAGAATCTAGCTTATATGATCTTAGTGCATAATAAAGTTCATCTTTGCTTAAAGTATTTAAGGCTCTAGCTGTTGAATAACTGCTTTTTTCGGCATTTTTGCCATGGCATCTAAAACATGACTTATTGTATAACTCTTTTCCATATTTGATATCTCCGCTCAATTCGTCACTATTTAAAAAAGTACTTAGCAGACTTCTATTTTGAGGTTGAGAATTTGAAGTGCCATAATAATCAGGTTTTTCTTCTGTTATCTCAACATCTCCATTTTGTGCATGTTTTTTCATGAGTTGTTTTAGCTCTTCGGCAAATTTCCCCTTAGCTTTGAAAATATAAGTTTTTTCGTTGCTCTCATCAGCAACACTGATACATGATAAAAACATTACTACTGCTAAAACTCTTAGCATAACTATCCTTAAAAATTAAATTTACTTATTTTATCTAAAAAAACTTACAAGAAGCTTTTTGTAAAAAATAAAAAGCCCTTGTAAGTCAAAGAAGTAACAAAATGATACAATTATTGTCTAGTAAAGACCAAATGTTCCATCACTTCGTTTATAAAGCACTCTCATTTTAGCTTCAATATCATTAAAGACTAAAAATTGCATATCACTTGATTTTAATGTTTGTAAAGCCTCTTCTATCTCCATTGGCTTATATAATTCAAGTTCCATAGGCACGATCTCGTCTATGCCTTCTAAATCTTCACTTGTCGGTGTCAAATCTACATTTGCTTTGTTTTTGTGATGATCTGTATGTTTATCATGATGGCGACGAAGAACTTTTTTAGCTCTTTCTATAGCTATATCAATAGCAGCATACAAATCTTTATCTTTTTGTTTGATAACTATGGTGTTTAAGTGAGCTAGATTTATAGCAAACTCTACAAAAAAACCTTTTTTACCTTTTTTTTCATCTGCTGAGACCAAAGCTCTTACTGAAATTATGTCAAGGTTATATTTGTTTAAAGATTCGATCGCACCATCTATATAGCTTTTGATAGAATCGGTTAATTCAAACTGTTTTCCTACTATTCCTATATTCATGTTGTCTCCTTTTTGTCATAAATGACAAGAATTTTTTTGATATTGTACAGATAAATATTAAACAATTAGCAAATTTATTTATTTAAGAATTTACTAATATTTTCAGCAAAACCATATTTATCACACTCATTGTCGTTTAGTAAGGTTTGCATCATGGTATTGTTTGTCCTATTAAAAACAAGAGGTGCTGCAAAATTTATTGTAGAATTTTCAATAGGTTGGGTTGTTATCATGATGTTTAGTACTAATATATCAGTTTTATCCTTGATATTGAGTAAAAGCCTACAGTGTGTTGGCAATTCAAATTCGTACTCTCTTATCTTAAAAGGATCAATTAAAGTAAAAGAAATTGTATCGTCATCATTGCTTTTTAACTGATAAAAAAAATCATCAACTTGTGTTAATTGCATTGTGTTTATATATTCAAAACCTGCTATTGGGTATTTGATAGTGAAGTCCATACTATTCCTTTTTTGTAAATTTTTTGGCATATTATAACAAAATTTAACTTTTTTTAGCAAAAAATAACATAAAAAACATTACAATAACACTCATGAAACTTAAAAGGATACAATCATGAGACATTTTTTAAACATATTGCTCATATGTTTTGCGGTGCTTTTTTTGCAAGCTTGTGCTGATAAAAAGGCTGAAATTTACAATAAACCTGCGATTTTTTGGTATCAACAAATCATAAAAGACATAAGAGATTTAGACTTAGAAGCTGCTGATGAACACTATACTTCTATGTCAAGCGAACATGTTGCTTCTCCTTTATTAGAGCAAGTTTTAATCATACTTGCACAAGCTCATATAGAAAATGAAGAGTATTTGTTGGCAAATTTTTATATTGATACCTATATTAAGAGATATGGTGATTATGAAAAAAATCAATATGCAAAATATTTAAAAATAAGGGCTAATTTTTTATCTTTTTCTGACCCAAATCGAAATCAAGAACTTCTGCTTAAAAGTATAGAGGGTGCTAAAAAATATATTTTAGATTATCCACGCGGAAAATATACACCTTTAGTGCAGAGTATTTTGGTTAGATTGCAGCTAGGAGAGTACTATTTAAATAAAAGAATTCAAAAGCTTTATGGAAGAATTGATAAAGAAAAAAGCCAAAGAGTGTATAAGCAAATTTTACAAACCTCGCCTTTAAAAGATGCTAAAATGCTCGATCCAAGAAGAGCGTGGTATAGAGAAATTTTTGATTAATAAGGATAAAATAAGTGAAATTAGATAATTACGAACAATTCCCAACACAACTCGCTATCATTGTAGAGGAGGAGACTTTTTTATATCCATTCATGATTACTCCTCTTTACATAAACGATAAGGATTTTATTGACTCCATAGATATGTCATTGAAAGAAAATTCACTTATCATGGTAGTAACAAAGAAGCCAAACTATGAAGATATGAGCCATTTTTTTGATGTGGGAGTTGTGGGGTCTGTGATGAGGAAAGTACCACTGCCAGACGGAAGAGTGAAGATATTGTTTCAAGGTATGGCTAAGGGCAGGATTTTAGATATAAGCGGACAAACTCCATTGATGGGCTTAGTAGATATCATACACACAAATATTTTAAGACCAGAGGAGAGTAAGGCTTTACTGAACATTTTACTAGAAAATGTCAAAATTTATTCACAATCAAACAATCAATTTTCGCAAGATTTGTTAAAAACTATAGAAAACAATAAAGACTTAAATCGAATTTGCGATTTGGTGGCTAGTACTTGCAATCTTGAATTAAACAAAGCTTATGAGCTTTTTAAAGAGCAAAATATAGAGAATAAAGTGATGCTTTTGATTGATTTTCTAAGCAAAGAGACTGAGATTTATAGACTGCAAAAAAAGTTAAAATCAAAAGTCCATTCGAGGATAGAAAAGGTCAATAAAGAGTATTTTTTAAAAGAGCAGTTAAAGCAGATCCAACAAGAGTTAGGTACAGATACTCAAAGAGATGAAGAGATAGAAGAGTATAGAAAAAAACTTGAAGCTAAAAAGCCATTTTTAAACGAAGATGCACACAAAGAGATCAAAAAGCAGATCGATAAACTATCTCGTATGCATCCTGATTCAGCTGATGCTAGTATGATTTCTAGCTATCTTGATTGGGTTATTGAGATACCATTTGAACACTCCTCTAAAAAAAGTCTTGATATTTTAGAAGTAAGCAAACAATTAGACAAAGACCATTATGCTTTGCAAAAGCCAAAAGATAGGATAGAAGAGTATTTTGCCGTTAAAGAACTTTTGCAAAAAAGAGGCTTAAGCAAAGAGCAACATAAAGGTGCAATTTTATGTTTTATAGGACCTCCAGGAGTTGGTAAAACTTCACTTGCAAACTCTATTTCTAAAGCTTTAAAAAGAGAGCTTATTCGCATAGCATTAGGCGGACTTGAAGATGTAAATGAGCTTAGAGGTCATAGAAGAACTTACATAGGTGCTATGCCAGGACGCATAGTGCAAGGTTTGATAGAAGCAAAACAGATGAATCCTGTTGTTGTTTTAGATGAGATAGATAAAGTCTCTCGTTCGTTTAGGGGTGATCCTACTGCTGTTTTGCTTGAGGTTTTAGACCCTGAGCAAAATAATAAATTTAGAGATTATTATTTAAATTTTAATATTGATTTAAGTAGTGTTATTTTTGTTGCCACTGCAAATGATATAAGCTCTATTCCTGCTCCACTTAGAGACAGAATGGAGTTTATAACGCTTAGCTCATACACTCCGCAAGAAAAATACCAAATAGCAAAGAAATATCTCATTCCTCAAGAGTTAAAAAAACACGGACTTAAGGCTATGGAAGTGAGCATAAATAAGCCGACGCTAAATTTGATTATACAAAATTACACAAGAGAGAGTGGCGTTAGAAACCTAAGGCGAAAAATAGCTGAGATTTTGCGAAAAGTCGCGAAAACTTTGCTCACAAATCCACAAGAAGAAAAGATTGTCATCAATTCTAAAAATTTGAAAGATTTTTTACAAAAGCAAGTTTTTGAGATAGAAGCTGCTGATAAGCAAGATGCTATAGGGCAAGTAAATGGACTAGCTTGGACAAGCGTTGGTGGAGATGTGCTTAAAATAGAAGCTATCAAAATACAAGGCAAGGGCGAATTGCAACTAACAGGGTCATTAGGTGATGTCATGAAAGAGAGTGCTAGTATAGCCTTAAGCGTCGTTAAAGTCTTAATTGACAATAAAGAGCTAAGTTTGCACAAAAGCTCTTCTAAAGAAAAGCCAAGTGACATTTACAATAAATACAATCTGCATATTCATGTCCCCGATGGTGCAACCCCAAAAGATGGTCCAAGTGCGGGAATTACTATGGCTACAGCTATAGCGTCTATTTTTTCGCTTAAAAAAGTAAGATGCGATATTGCCATGACAGGCGAGATAGCTTTAAGCGGAAAAGTGTTGCCCATTGGTGGATTGAAAGAAAAACTAATAGCAGCTCATAAAGCTAAAATCAAAACTGCTTTAATTCCACAAAAAAATTATGATAGAGACTTAGACGATATCCCAGATGAGGTCAAAAAAGATATGCAAATCATAGCGGTAAATCACATAAAAGAGGTCTTGTCTCACTCACTTGTATAAAAGGTGGTAAAATCTACTACCTTTTATACTAAATAACAGGTTTGATTTGCATGTAAAAGATAATTATTTAAAATAATTTTGATATAATAACTCATTTGTTAAAAAGGTAAAATATGGCAAGAATATCAAGCAATTCAAATCTACATCGTGCAAAAAATGCTAAAAAAGATGAATTTTATACTCAATTAGCAGATATAGAAAATGAACTAAAACACTACAAAGAGCATTTTAAAGACAAAGTTATATATTGCAACTGCGATGATCCGTATGAGAGCAACTTTTTTAAGTATTTTGTACTAAATTTTAATCACTTAGGGCTTAAAAAGCTTATCACAACTTGTTATGATGGCTCATCTATCGCTAGAAAAGACTGCTTACCACTAATATTTGAAGACGAGCCAATCGAGAGAGAGAGTAAAACAGCCCATAAGGTTGAGATAAATGAAGTTAAAGATTTTAACCATGATGGCAAAATCGACCAAGAAGATATAAAATATCTCCTCGAACACGACCGCAACGCATCGGCTTTACTAAATGAACATGGCGATTTTAGAAGTAAAGAAGCAATCGAACTTCTAAAACAAGCTGACATAGTTGTAACCAATCCTCCATTTAGCCTTTTTCGTGAATATGTTGCTCAACTTATAGAATATGATAAAAAGTTTTTGATAATCGGCAACAAAAATGCCGTTACCTACAAAGAGCTATTTCCTTTGATAGCTGAAAATAAATTGTGGCTAGGCGTAACTCCTATGAGTTTTGATATATTTTTTAATGTTCCAAAAGACTATCAAGAATATTTAACCCAAAGCAAAAAAGAGGGTTCTGCTTATAGAATTATTGACGGAGAAGTCAAGGCTAGAGCAACTGCTGTTTGGTTCACCAACCTCGACCACAAAAAGCGTCATGAAGAATTAATTCTTTACAAAAAATACACCCCCGAAGAGTATCCAAAATATGATAATTATGACGCTATAAATGTGGATAAAGTAAAAGAAATTCCGTGTGATTATGACGGAGTTATGGGAGTACCTATCACATTTTTAGATAAATTTAACCCTGAGCAGTTTGAGATAGTGGGTTGCTCGTATGACTATGGCAGACCTAAAGAGTTTCCAAAAGACACTAACATGAACCCAACGATTACGAGAGAGAGAGAGACGAAATGTCTTCAAGCGTCTCTTCATCAAACGCCGTTAATCTCATGGGGTCTCATGAACAATCCAAAAGATACAAAAGTGCTAGGCAAATCACGCTATGCACGAGTTCTTATAAGGGTGAAATTGAATGGAAATGTATAAGCGATGTAGTAAATGGTAGGCGAACTTATAGAAGAATTTTAATAAAAAGGAAAAACATGAAAATCGAACTCAAAGAGATAACAATTCGTGAGCTAGTCAGTAACTATGAAAATAGCGATGAACAAGGTGTGAAAGCTTATGGCGGAAAACTTGATGTAAGACCAGCGTATCAACGAGAATTTGTCTATAAAGACAAACAAAGAGACGCAGTTATTGAAACTGTCATGAATGGCTTTCCTTTAAATGTGATGTATTGGGCGGTGCGTGATGATGGTACTTATGAGATCATAGACGGACAACAACGAACTATTTCACTATGCGAATATTACGCTTCAAATTTTTCGTGCAACAATCTTTTTTTACATAACTTACCTGAAGACAAAAAGAAACAATTTTTAGATTATAAGCTCATGATTTATGTTTGCGAGGGAGATGCGAGTGAGAAGTTAAAATGGTTTGAAACCATAAACATAGCAGGAGAAAAACTCTACCCTCAAGAGTTGCGAAACGCCGTTTATAGTGGGAATTGGGTAAGTGATGCGAAGCGGTATTTTTCAAAGCGAGGTTGTGCGGCTGAAGGATTAGGAAGTGATTATTTAAGTGGTTCGGCTATCAGGCAAGATTTTTTGCAAACGGCAATTGAATGGATGGCGAAAAAAGAGCATAAAAACATAACTGCTTACATGAGCGAACACCAACATGACGCAAACGCTCTAGCTTTATGGCAATATTTCCAATCTATCATTACATGGGTTGAAGCAACATTTCCTAAAAAACGAGTAAAATTTATGCGTGGTGTTGCTTGGGGCGAGCTTTACAACGCTTACGGTAATGAAGTACTAGATGCAAAAGTTTTAGAAGAGCGTATCGCAAAGCTTATCTTAGATGATGATGTTACAAATAAAAAAGGCATTTATGCTTATGTTTTAAGTGGCGATGAAAAATATCTTAGTATAAGGGCATTTTCTGACGCACAAAAACAAAAAGCATATGAGAAGCAAAAAGGTAAATGTAAAATGTGTAAAGATGAGTTTGAACTAGAACAAATGGAGGGTGATCACATCACGCCATGGAGTGAGGGCGGAAAGACTGAAGATAAAAATTTGCAAATGCTTTGTAAGTCTTGCAATAGGAGAAAATCAAATAAGTAAAAATGCATTTTATTTTTATTTTTAAACCTGCCATTGTAAAACACTTATAGTTTTATTATTGTGTAATTTTCACAAAAAAATCAAAAAAAATAGACAAAATTATGTTTTTTATTAGCTTTTAATTTCTATTTTGATAATACTATATAACTTACATAATAAAAATAAAGAGGAATTATGTCGTACGAACTAGCACTTTCTTGTGCAATATTGGGTGTTTTAGCCTTGCTTATCCCCGTGCTTTTTACTTTGTCAAAAAAGTTAGGACCCCAGCATACAAATAATATAACTAAAAATTTGCCTTATGAAAGCGGTGTTACAAACCCGATAGGCGATAGTAACGCTAGATTTAGTGTAAATTTTTATTTAGTTGCCATCATGTTTGTAATATTTGATGTTGAGTTGATATTTTTATTTCCGTGGGCTGTAAATTTGAAATCTTTAGGAATGTTTGGAATTTTAGAAATGTTTAGTTTTATGTTTTTGCTTTTAGCAGGTTTGGTTTATGTGTACAATAAAAAGGCTCTGTCATGGCAGTAGGAGCAGAAGCGATTTTTGGGCAAAGTGTAGTTACTACAAGGCTTGATGAGGCTATAAATTGGGCTAGAGAGAGTTCTATGTGGCCTTATGTTTTTGGGACTGCTTGTTGTGCGATTGAGTTCATGGCAGTAGCTGCTAGCAAGTATGATATTTCAAGATTTGGTGCTGAGGTTGTGAGATTTTCTCCAAGACAAGCAGATTTGATGATAGTAGCGGGTACGATTAGCTACAAACAAGCACCGATTTTAAAAAAGATATATGATCAAATGACAGAACCAAAGTGGGTTATTAGCATGGGTGCATGTGCTTGTAGTGGTGGATTTTACGACAATTACACAACACTACAAGGCATTGATGAGGTGATTCCTGTTGATGTTTATATTTCAGGCTGTCCGCCTAGACCTGAAGCGATTTTGGACGCTTTAATGCAGATTCAAGAAAAAAATAAAAAAGAAAGCATCATAAAAGATAGAACAAATAAGGATTTTAAGGGACATTATGATGCATAAGTTTGTACAAAAATTTGACATCAAAACAGATGAAAACGGCTTTTTTGTAGTAAAAAAAGAGAATTTTTTAGAAGCTGTAAAATATCTTTTTGATGTGAAAAATTTCAATATGCTTCTAGATATCACTGCTATTGATTATTTAGAATTTATAGAGAAAAAAGTATCAAGATTTTGTTTAGTATATCTTCTTAGAAGCAAAGATTTTAAGACTCAAATAGGCTTAAAAGTATTTTTACATGAGTTAAAAATCCCAAGTTTAGTGCCTTTTTATGCGGCTGCAAATTGGGGCGAAAGGGAAGTGTATGACCAATACGGCATCATTTTTGAAAATCACCCAAATTTAAAGCGAATTTTAAATCATCATGAATTTAAAGGACATCCTTTAAGAAAAGATTATGATATAAGGCAGGGGCAGTGGTGCGAAAAAACCGATGATTTATTGGATGAGATGCAAAAAAATTTAACAACTAACGATGAAGATCTTATGTTTTTAAATTTAGGCCCTGCTCACCCCGCAAGTCATGGAACGATACGAACTTTTGTAGCATTGAAAGGTGAGAGTATATTGAGTGCTGTAACTGAAATCGGTTATTTACATAGAGGTTTTGAAAAGAGTTGCGAAAACCACACTTACAATCAAATCATACCATATACTGATAGGTTAAATTATTGCTCAGCCATGTTAAACAATGTCGGTTTTGCTCATGCAGTAGAGCAAATGTTAGGGGTGCAAATTCCAATTAGAGGTCAATATATAAGAGTTATCGTGGGAGAACTCAGCAGGATAATTGACCACTTAGTTTGCTTAGCTGCGATTTTAGTGGATATGGGAGCTTTGACAAATTATTGGTATCTGTTTAATCCTAGAGAGAAAATTTATGAACTTTTTTCAAAACTCACGGGAGCTAGGCTAACAAATTCTTACATGAGAATTGGTGGTGTTGCTTTGGATTTGTATGATGGATTTGAAGATGATGTAAAAGAGTGTTTAAGAAGCTTAAGTTTGGGTATTAAAGATGCATTGACCTTAATACAGCACAATAGAATTTTTCATGATAGAACCCAAAATGTAGGCGTCATAAACGCAGATGACGCCATAAGTTATGGTTTTAGTGGTCCAAATCTAAGGGCAAGTGGTGTGGCTTACGATGTAAGAAAAATAAATCCATATTATATGTACGAAGAGTTTGATTTTGAAGTGCCAATCGGAAGTGTTGGTGATGTTTATGATAGGATAATGGTGCGTTTTGAAGAGATAAATCAAAGTATATCTATCGTACAACAAGCCATGAAAACCTTGCCAAAAGGTGATATTAGCATAGATGATAGAGCTATAAGTTTGCCAAACAAGAAAAATGTATATTCAAATATAGAAGGCCTCATGAATCAGTTTAAACTCATTTATGAGGGCGTAAAAGTACCTAAAATGGAGCATTATAGTTGCACGGAGGCTGGAAATGGAGAGCTTGGATTTTTTATAGTCAGTGATGGAAGTGGGACACCATATAAGATAAAAGTACGACCTCCATGTTTTTATGCACTTTCGGCTTATCCAAAAATGATACAAAACAATATGGTAGCTGATGCGGTTTTGACACTTGGTAGTTTAAATATTATAGCTGGAGAGTTAGATAGATGAGTTTTAAATTTAACGAAGAAAATGAGCAGTATTTTCAGCATCTTATCAAAAGGTATCCAAACAAACAAGCTTTAACGATACCATGTTTATGGATAGTTCAATATCAAGAAGGTTGGGTTAGTTTGGAAGCTATGGAGTATATAGCTAAAAAAACTGAGCAAAGCGCTATGGATATATACTCTGTTGCATCGTTTTATACGATGTTTAAGCTAAAAAAGTCTGGCAAACATCATATTCAACTCTGCAAAACGCTTTCTTGTATGTTAAATGGCAGTGAAGATATGCTTAAGCATTTAGAAGATAAATTAAACATAAAAAGTGGAGATATAAGCGAAGATGGGCATTTTAGCTTAGAGCAAGTTGAGTGTTTAGGTAATTGTGCTAATGCACCTTGTCTTAGTTTGGATGGAAAATATCATGATAATTTAGACAAGACAAAACTTGATGATTTGATAGAGGGCTTGAAAAATGATTAAAAAGATTATAAGTAAAAATTTTCATATTCCAAACTCCCATACTCTTGAAGTTGCTTTGCAAAATGGACGATACAAAAGTATAGATAAGCTTTTTTTACTTAATCCTGATGATATTACACAAATGGTATATGATAGTGGCCTAAGAGGTAAAGGTGGAGGGGGTGCGAGTACGGGTAGAAAATGGGACATGATGAAGCCATATTTTGGTGGAGAAGTTTTTTTAGCGGTCAATTCAGATGAAAGTGAGCCGGGAACTTTTAAAGATAGGCAAATTTTAGAATACGATCCGCATTTGCTCATTGAAGGCATTATTAACTCTGCTTATGCACTTCATGTTCATGATGCTTATATTTATATAAGAGGTGAATATGTATATCAAGCCACAAGATTGCAAAAGGCTATTGATGAAGCGTATGAGGCTGGAATTATTGGGAAAAAGATAATGGGGCATGATTATAGACTTGACATTACAGTTCATAGAGGGGCAGGGGCTTATATTTGTGGCGAGAAGACCGCACTTTTAGAAAGTATAGAGGGTAAAAGAGGGCATCCAAGACTAAAGCCTCATGATAGAACCGCACCCGAGTGGCTTTTTGGTTGCCCTGCTGTCGTAAATAATGTAGAAACCATCTCTTCAGTACCTTATATAATCTTAAATGGTCCTGATGCTTACAAAGCTTATGGTACAGAAAAAAGTCCTGGTACTATGCTTTTTGGTATGAGCGGTCATATAAATAAACCAGGTATCTATGAGTTAGCTTTTGGTGAAAGTATGCTTGAGGTGATTGAAAAAATCGGAGGTGGAGTTAAAAACGGCAAAAAACTAAAAGCTGTCATTCCAGGTGGTAGTTCGTGTGAGATTTTAACTGCTAGTGAAGTCCAAACGGTTACGCTAGATTATGAAAGCTTATGGGATCATGGCTCAAGTTTAGGAACGGGAGGCATGATCGTCATGGATGAAAGCGTATCCATACCAAAAGCTACAAAAAATCTTTTTGAATTTTATCATCATGAAAGTTGTGGGCAATGTACTCCTTGCAGGGAAGGTACGGGTTGGATAAATAAAATCTTAGGAAAAATTTTGCGAGGAGAGGGGAGTAATGAGGATATAGATTTGATTTTAGAAGTGGCTGATACGATGAATGGCAAAACCATCTGCGTTTTCGCTCCTGCTGTGGCAAGTGTAGCAGTTAGTCATATTAAAAAATTTACTGATGAGTTTAGGGAGTATTGTAAGAAATAATTTTATACATATTACATCCAGTCGATAATCTTGCTTACCTCATCAACTTCAAAGCATTTAATATCTGTTTTCATGCTCGGTTTTTTTGGTATTATGGCTTTTGTTAAGTGTTGAGTTTGTGCCTCTTTCAATCTCTGCTCAAGATTGAAAACCGCTCTTATATCTCCGCTTAGAGTTACTTCTCCCATGAAGATAGTATCTTTACTGATAGGGCGGTTTCTAAAACTGCTTATGATAGCAGCAACTATGGCTAAATCAGTAGCAGTTTCTTGAATTTTTATCCCTCCTGCTATATTTATGAAAACATCGTAATGATTTAAAGGGATTTCTAATTTTCTCTCAAGCAAGGCTAAAAGCATAGTTAAGCGGTTTGGTTCATATCCTGTAGCACTTCGTTTTGCATTGTTATATCCGCTTTCACTAACTAAGGCTTGTACTTCTAAAATGAGTGGTCGCGAACCCTCCATCGTAACTGTTATGGCTGATCCGACTTGAGCTTTTCCTCTAGTAAAAAATTTACTTGCGATATCATTTGCACTTATAAGTCCTTCGTTTGTCATTTCAAAAATGCCAACCTCACTTGTCGAGCCAAAACGATTTTTAAAGCCTCTTAGAAGCCTAAGTTCTCTCGAATTGTCTCCTTCAAAGTATAGCACTGTATCGACCATGTGTTCAAGTATTCTTGGTCCTGCTATTGAGCCTTCTTTTGTGATATGGCCTATAATGAAAATGGCTGTATTGCTCATTTTAGCATATCTCATAAGCTCAAATGTAATCTCACGCACTTGCGAAACACTTCCAGGAGCACTGCTTAGCTCTTCACTATATAGGGTTTGGATACTATCTATGATCAAAACATCATATTTATCTGCATTTAATTCATTTTTTATCTCACTAAGTTTTATCTCACTTAATAAATATAAATTTTGATGAAGACTTTTTAGCCTATCTGCTCTTAGTTTGATTTGACCTAAGCTCTCTTCTCCACTTACATAAAGCACTCTTTTGCCATTTTTTGCTACATTTCCAGCTATGCTTAGAAGCAAGGTGGATTTTCCTACTCCAGGACTTCCGCCGATAAGCGTTAAACTGCCTTTTACTATGCCCCCACCAAGTACCAAATCAAGTTCCTTATTGTTTGAGGTATATCTGTGAATTGTTTCGACTTTTATATCTGTTATCGGTTTAGCTTGAATGTTGATTTTTTTGTTACTAAAAGTCTCTTTTAAGACCTGTTTTTGAGTTTCGTTAAGTTCAAGCATCTCGTCCCATGAACCACATTCAGGACATCTTCCTGCCCATTTACTCATTTGATATCCACAGGATTGACACTCAAATAGTGAACTTTTTTTAGCCATTTTCTTCTCCAAAAATTGCATCGCAAAGCCCATCAATAAAATCATCTGGATTAAACGAGATAAAATCCTCTTGTTTTTCACCAACACCAATGTATAAAATAGGAAGTTCAAGTTCTCTTGCTACACCAAATAAAGCTCCACCTTTTGCTGTTCCATCAAGTTTTGTGATAATAACTCCATCAACTTTTGCTATGTCATGAAATGCTTTAGCTTGATTTATAGCAGAGGTACCTTGTGTGCCATCGAGTATTAAGATTTTTCTATGAGGTGCTCCCTCTTTTGCTTTATTGCAAATTCGTATGATTTTTTTCAATTCATTGGCTAAATTTATTTGATTATGTAGTCTTCCTGCGGTGTCGATGATGACATGATCGATTTTTTTTGCGATCGCCGAACTTATAGTGTCGTATGCGACTGCTGAAGGATCATGGTTTTGTTTTGTATAGACTATTGGCACTCCTATTTTTTCACTCCATTGTTTTAATTGTTCAATAGCAGCTGCCCTAAAAGTATCACTAGCACCGAGTAAAACAGATTTATTGTTTTGTTTGTAGTGATTTGCCAATTTTGCTATGGTTGTGGTTTTTCCAGCTCCATTGACGCCTATTATTAACTCTACAAAAGGTGATTGAGGTTTTAAACTATGAGTTTTTTCGTAAATAAAATATGCTTTTAAAACTCGTTGTAAATCGTCTCTTTTTACAAGATTTTGCGGGGGTAGATAATATATTATCTCCTCAACGATTTCGTAAGGCACATCGGCTTCAAGCAATACATCCTCAAGCAACTCTTTTTGGATAGTTGTCTTTTTTTTAGGGACATTTTTTTCTATGTTTGAAAATGTCTTTGCTAAACCTTTTTTTAAAAAATTAAACATTATTTTACCACCTTTACAATATCACTATCTAACATCTCTTCTAAAATTGCACCTACATAATGCGTAGAGTATTGTCCTTGTTTGTCATATAATATCATGAAAGGAACTGCTTGCACATCTCCCATAGCTTTTGCAAGTAAAAAATTATTTGCTCCTACACTTAAAGTAAAATTTATTTTCTCATCTTGAATAAATTGTTTAATTTGTTTGCTATTTTTGTTTTCAAGTAAAACCCCAATAATATTTAAATTATCTTTATATTTTTCTTGTAAAATATTTAAATGAGGAATTTGTGCTTTACAAGGAATGCAAGAAGAAGTGATAAAGCTAAGCAAAACCGCTTTATTTTGTGCATTTGAAAATGTAAAACCTTTGTTGTTTTTATTTATTGTAATATTTTCATCTCTACTTGTTTTTAAAATGAGTGGAAAATGTATTTGTTTTTTTAAATTGGCGGTATTGTTTGTATCATTATCTTTTATTTCGCTTTTATCTGTACAAGCACTAAAAAATAAAACGATCATGAGTGGCAAAAAAATTTTTTTTATATTCATGAATTTCCTTTTTTATGTTAAAATATTTAATCTTAGATTTTACAAAAGAATGACTTAAAATGAGAAGTGATAAAGAAAATTTTTTTAATAACAAAGAAGAATTTAGAAAATATTGTCTAAAAAAACTAAAACAAAGTGCTAAATATAGGGGGATTAAAAATAATTATTTAGTTTTGCAAAAATTAAAAAAAATTTTAAAAAATTTGAAATTTCGTACAATTTTATTTTATATGCCATTGGCAATGGAGGTGGATTTTACAAAATTATTTTCTTATTTGAGAAAAAATCATACTCTTTTAGTTCCATTTATGCAAGGTATCAGTTTTAAAGTGGTAAAATATAGATTACCACTTTTAAAAAGAAAATTTTCTATAAAAGAGCCAAATAATTCTTATGTAAAATTTTCTAAAATAGATATTTTGGTAGTTCCTGTCTTAGGGGTAGATAAGGAATTAAAACGCATAGGATTTGGCAAAGGTATGTATGATAGATTTGTAAAATCTTTAAATAAAAAAGCTTTAGTGATTTTTGTACAACTTGAGCAGTGTTATACAAATTCACAGATTACGCAAGATCATGATATGAAAGCAGATATATATTTAGCCCCTAAAAAAACGATAAAAAGAGGAAGATATGATAATAGAATTAAGCATATTAACAGCAGCTGTGCTTGTAAGTTCAGGAGCAGGGTACTTAGTAGCAAAAAAGATAAACGATGCAAATTATAATGTATTTTTAGAGCAAGCAAAAGCAAAGGCAAAAGCCATAGAATACGAAGCCGAGCTGACATTAAAAAATGCGGGCGTAAAAGTAAAGGAAGCAGAGCTTGAAGCTAAAAAATCTTACGATGAAAAAAGTTTTGCTTTGCAAAAAGATTATAATGCAAAATTTAGCGAACTTGAAGAGAAGCAAAAAGATTTAAAAGAAGAACTTAAAAAGCTAAATAACGAAAAAAGCGAACTCGGACAGCAAAAAAAAGAGGCACAAATACTTTTTGACGAGGGAAGTAGTCTCAAAAAAGAGTATGAAATAAAGGTCAAAGAAGCACTTCATGTTTTAGAACATAGTGCTGGTCTTACAGAAGATGAAGCAAAAGAGATAGTACTTAAAAAAGTAGAAGAAAAGTCTCGTGCAGATATTGCTCACATCGTAAGAAAATATGAAGAAGAGGCAAAACAAGAAGCTAAAAAAAGAGTTAATTTTATACTTGCAGTTGCTGCTTCAAGGTATGCAGGAGATTTTGCAGCTGAAAGGCTCATAAATGTCGTAAATATTAAAGATGATGAGTTAAAAGGTCGAATTATAGGAAAAGAGGGACGAAACATAAAAGCCCTTGAAATGCTTTTAGGAGTGGATATCATCATAGACGATACGCCAAATGCGATTATTTTGAGTTCGTTCAATCTTTACCGCAGGGCAATAGCAACAAAAGTTATACAGCTTTTAGTCGAAGACGGCAGAATACAACCAGCGAGAATAGAAGGAATTTATGAAAAAGTCCAGGACGAATTTGAACAAACCATATTAGAAGAGGGCGAAGCGATTGTTATGGATTTAGGCCTTAGCAGAATGCATCCAGAACTTGTGAAGTTAATCGGTCGTTTGAAATTTCGTGCAAGTTATGGACAAAATGCCTTAGGACACTCCTTAGAAGTAGCACACCTATCAGGTTTAATAGCCTCGCAAATGGGTGGTGATGATATACTCGCTAGAAGAGCTGGAATACTTCATGATATCGGCAAAGCTTTAACTCATGAATACACAGGAAGCCATGTGGACTTAGGAGCTGATATTTGCAAGCGTTACAAAGAACACCCAGCGGTTATTAATGCCATTTATGCTCACCACGGACATGAAGAAGCCACAAGCATAGAAGCAGCAGCGGTTTGTGCAGCAGATGGACTTTCAGCAGCAAGACCAGGGGCAAGAAGAGAGGTGCTAGAGAGCTTTTTAAAACGAGTTTCTGACATAGAAGAGATAGCCCTAAATAAAAACGGTATCAAACAAGCTTATGCTATAAACGCAGGTCGTGAGATACGAGTTATCGCAAATGCAAAGCTTGTCAATGATGACGAAGCAGTACTTTTAGCCAAAGAGATTTCTGCTGAAATTGAACAAAAAGTACAATATCCAGGCGAAATCAAAGTAAATGTCATAAGAGAAACGAGAGCTGTAAATTACGCAAGATAACTCATGTATGGCTTTAAGGACTTATTAAAAGAAGCTAAAAAGTATAAAAAATACTTAATTTTTGCAAATCTTTTAGCCCTTTTAGCCACGATGGCGGGTTCTGTTATTCCGCTTTTGATGCCACTTTTAGTTGATGAAATTTTACTTCAAAAATCAGGAGTTGCTACTCAAATCATCGATGCTTTCATGGGACAAAAAAGCGAAACTTTTGTTTATGTTTTTATTATCTTGTTTGTAGCTATTTTTCTTAGAATTGTATTTTTTATTTTGAGTTACTTTCAGACAAAACTTTTTACGATAATCTCAAAAAATATTTCATTTAAAATCAGACAAGACGCACTAGATTGTTTAAGTAAAGTAAGCTTAAGTGGGCTCGAATTTTTTGGTATTGGCAAGGCAAATTCACTTATCGTAGTCGATATCGATACGATTGATGAGTTTTTAGGAAAGATCGTAAGTAGATTTATTATTTCAGTATTGCAGTTTATTTTTGTTATAAGTATATTATTTTTTATTAGTTATCAATTAGCACTTTTTATGCTATTTTTAAATCCTTTTGTGGTAATTTTAACTTCTAAGATTGCCAAAAAAGTATCTCGTTTAAAAAAAGCCCAAAACCAAGCTTTTAGCATATTTTCAAATGCTTTTAGTGAAACGCTAGAACTTTTTACACAGGTAAAAGCAAGCAATCAAGAGAAAAGTTTTTTTGACGAATTAAATTTTAAATTAGATAATATCAAAGATAAATCCATAGAATTTTCTTATAAAAGTGATGGGGCTCATAGATTTTCTTTTTTGGTTTTCATGATTGGTTTTGAAGCTTTTAGGGGTGCTGGAATTTTAGCAGTAGCTTATTTGGATTTAAGCATTGGCATGATGATGGCAACTTTTAGTTATATCTGGATGCTTTTTAATCCTGTTCAAGATATTTTGCAGATCCAATATGCATTTTCAAATGCAAAAATGGCACTTGATAGAATAAATCAAATCTTTAGCCTACCTAAAGAACCGATCTACCCTCATGAGCTAAATCCTTTTGAACATAGCAACACAAATGCAATAACGCTAAAAAATATCAGTTTTAGTTATGACGGACAAAATGATATCTTAAAAAACATTTGTATGGATATTCCTAAGGGTAAAAAAATAGCTATTATTGGAGCAAGCGGAAGTGGAAAAACTTCTTTGGCTCAAATTTTAGTTGGCTTTTATCCTTTTAAACAGGGTCAATTACTATACGACGGGATTTGCAGTAAAAAAATTGGACTTGATGTTATTAGACAAAATGTTTTTTTGGTTTTGCAAAATCCAGAACTTTTTAATGCAACTATAAGACAAAATATTGCTTTTAAACAAAATATAAGCGATGAAATTATAGATGAAGCAATCAAGATAGCTCGATTAGATGATTTTATTCATGGATTAAAAGATGGACTTGATACTCAAATAGGTCAAAACGGAGTTAAACTTTCAGGTGGGCAAAGGCAGAGATTGTCGATTGCTAGAATGATAGTTAAAAACCCAAATATAGTTATACTAGACGAATCTACATCAGCCCTTGATGTGCATACTGAAGATATTTTATTTACTAAATTAACTAAATATTTAAAACAAAAGACTACAATTATAATCGCACATCGTTTAAGTACTATAAGAAATGCTGATTATATCTATGTTTTAGATAAGGGCAGGGTGGTTGAACATGGTACTCATGAATGCTTATTAGGTCAAAATGGAGCTTTTGCTTCATATTATCAAAAAAATAAAGGACGAAAATGAAAAAGATTTTATCTTTAATGGTATTTGTTATGATTTTTACCTTAGGTTTAAAGGCGGATTCAGAACGATTAATGGAAGCATCAAATGCTTTACAAGATATTTTAGCTAAAAAAAATATCACTTTAACGCTTATTCAAAGAAGTGCTGCAATTGCAGTTTTTCCACGGGTTCATCAGGCTGGTTTTGTTCTTGGTGCTATGGCAGGCAAAGGTGTTGTTATTAAAAGAACAGCTGATGGTTGGAGCGATCCTTTTGGCATCAATATAAAAGGTGGGAGTTTGGGCTTACAATTTGGCTATCAACAAGGAAGCATAGTATTTTTTATCTTAAATCCAGACATAGCAAAGGACATAACAAATAGAAAAATAACCTTAGATATTGATGCTAGTATTACGGCTTGGACTTTAGGAGATAACTATTCTGATTCGACCGATTTTAAATTTACTAGTGATATTTATGTGTTTGCTAAAAATAAGGGTATTTTTGCTGGATTATCTTTTGGAGGGGCTGTGATTAATGCTGATAGTTTTTCAGTATCTAGCAGTGATTATGCTTTAAAACGCTGGAATGATACTGTGCAAGATTTAAAATAGATGCAAGATACTTTAACTTCTTTATCCACCTATGGGTATATAGCTCTGTTTTTTTACTCATTAGGTGGTGGTATGGTTGCCATCATAGCAGCTGGCGTGTTGTCTTTTATGGGGAAAATGGACATAAAACTTTCTATAATGATAGCTTTTATAGCAAATACACTTGGTGATAGTTTGTTATTTTATCTAAGTAGATACAGTAAAGAAGAAATTTATCCTTACATTAAAAAACATCGTCGCAAAATAGCACTTTGTCATCTACTCATGAAACAGCATGGAGACAAGATAGTATTTATTCAAAAATTTATCTATGGCATCAAAACTCTCATACCACTTGCAATAGGTTTAACAAAATATTCATTTTTAAAATTTAATATTTTAAATGTTATTTCGGCTTTTATTTGGGCGATTTTGCTAGGATATGGAAGCTATATGTTTGGTGATATTTTTCAAAGAAGCATATTTATAATAAGCGAAAAACCATATTTGATACCCATTGTGATACTTCCTTTGCTTGCTGGCATATGGCTATATTTTGAAAAATACTCAAAAAAAAGAACATTTTGATATAAATCTCTGCACTCTACTCATAACTACAGCAAGTCCTCATGACATTATGTCACCATTTTTCTTATAAATTTTTCTATAAAAAAATCATAAACTTTTAGCTTTTTTTAATAAATATAATTATACAATATAATATTCTAATTAATAAATTTTATTGAAAAGAAAAAAATATTATAAAAAAGGATAAACATGAAAAAAATCATGACAACAAGCTGTGGTAACCCAATAGCTGACAATCAAAATAGCTTAACAGTTGGACAAAGAGGTCCTATATTAATGCAAGATTATCAACTAATCGAAAAACTTGCTCACCAAAACAGAGAGAGAATTCCAGAGCGAACCGTTCATGCAAAAGGAAGTGCGGCTTATGGCGTTTTAGAGATCACTGAAGACATTTCAAAATATACAAAAGCGAGCGTTTTACAAAAAGGCGAAAAAACAAGAATGCTTTTGAGATTTTCAACCGTTGCAGGAGAAGCAGGTGCGGCTGACACTGAAAGAGATGTAAGAGGTTTTGCGATGAAATTTTATACAAAAGAGGGAAACTGGGACTTAGTTGGCAATAACACTCCTACATTTTTCTTGCGTGATCCTATAAAATTTCCAGATTTTATCCACACTCAAAAGAGAAATCCAGCAAATAACCTTCGTTCAAATAACGCAGCATGGGACTTTTGGTCGCTTCACCCTGAGAGCTTACACCAAGTTACTATTCTCATGAGTGATCGTGGCATACCTGCGAATTTACGCCAAATGAACGGCTACGGAAGTCATACTTATAGCCTAATAAACGAGCAAGGTGAGAGATTTTGGGTAAAATTTCACTTCAAATCTCGCCAAGGAATCGCAACTTTAACAAACAAGCAAGCAGCTGAAGTTGTTGGCCGTGATAGGGAAGCAAGTCAAAGAGATTTATACGAAAATATCGAAAAAGGAAACCATCCATCATGGGATTTTAAAATCCAAATTATGACAGAAGCTCAAGCAAATGAGAGCAGTTTTAACCCATTTGACCTTACAAAAGTATGGCCTCATGCGGATTATCCGCTTATAAATGTTGGAATTATGACTTTAAATGAAAATCCAAAAAATTATTTCAACGAAGTAGAACAAGCTGCATTTTCTCCATCAAATATCGTACCAGGTATTGGATATTCGCCAGATAGAATGCTTCAAGCTAGAACATTCTCATATCCAGATGCACAAAGATATAGAATAGGCACTCATTACGCACAACTTCC
>PDWI01002358.1_pt1 | contig 28475 bp, 22 predicted proteins | sample 1430891 | NCBI WGS metagenome assembly PDWI01 (sample SAMN01162508, study PRJNA174530) | Oral metagenome, whole genome shotgun sequencing project. | biome: Marine environment; feature: Marine mammal; material: Swab sample of the gingival sulcus; isolation source: swab sample of gingival sulcus... | reverse complement strand
CACTATCCTGTCAAGGAGAAGAAAAAACGGAAAAGGCTATTGAAGCGTTAGAAAAGGCACTGGCAGCAGAAAAAGAATTTGCTGACAGGAAAAAGGCAGAAGCTCTACTGGCTGAACTTAAAAAATAACCAGAATGACACCCTTTCAAGGCAATACAGAAAGGGTGTCATTTCCCTAGACAGAACTGTTCAAAAATAATATCGAGTACATCCTCTGTAGTGGTTTCACCGACAATATTTCCCAACTGATCCAGACATTCCTGAATATCCACAGCAAGCAAATCATTTGAGAGATACCCCTGCTCAATGCCGACAATTATTCTCTCTGCAGCATCTAAAACCCTATTCAGCGATTCCTGATGACGCAGATTCGGAGCGCAGCCATCCTCTTCCCACTGCTCTCTGCCACCGGTTACTGCCTGAAAAATAGCCAAACGCAGCTCATCAATACCTTTCTCTGTCTTCGCCGAAAGAGTCAAACAGGGAACATCCTTCGCAACGAAGCTCAAGTGACTCTTGATCAACGCCTCTTCATCCATACTCACAAGATCTGCTTTATTGACCAAACCGAGTATGGGCTTATGGGCTAAATCCTCATAGAGACGATACTCCTGAGCCAACACTTCCCTTGAGCCATCTACCATAAAAAGCACAAGGTCAGCACTGTTGATCCGCTCTCTGGCCCGCTCAATACCGAGAGCCTCCACTTCACCAGCCTCATCACGAATACCCGCTGTATCCACAATTCGTACGGGCAGGCCCATGATATCAATATATTCTTCAATAAAATCCCTAGTTGTACCCTCAACAGCAGTAACCAAAGCTCTCTCCTCCTGCACCAGGGCATTCAATAGGCTGGACTTGCCAACATTGGGAAGACCAGCAATCACCAGGGAAACACCTTCCCGATAAATCCTGCCACGATCCCCATTAACCAGAAGCTGTTTCACCGGCTCAATAATCTCAGACCTCAGCCTTTCCTTTACCGTTTTATAATCGACAATATCCAGATCCTCATCAGGAAAATCTATTGCCACTTCCAGAAGAGCCTTGAGCTCAGCCAATGAATGCCGGACCGGAGAAAGCGAGTTATACAAAGAACCGGCAAGCTGCTCCTGGGCCAAATTAACCCCTTTCCTGGTCTTTGCTGAAAGAATGTCAATCACAGCCTCGGCCCTGGTCAAATCAATACGACCATTTAGAAAGGCACGTTTAGTGAATTCACCTGGTTCGGCAAATTTTGCGCCGGAATCAACAATCAACTGCAAGACATTTTGCAACACAATAAAGGAACCGTGACAATGCACCTCCACCACATCTTCACAGGTGTAACTTTTGGGTGCCTGCATATAGACACTCAGCACTTCATCCAGACATTTACCACGACTGTCAACAATCTGACCATAGTACATCTGGTGACTATTAAACTGACAGTTCTTGTTATGGGGGACAAAAATTGATTTCAGGATCGGCAGCGCCTCACTGCCACTAATGCGGATTATACCTATTCCTCCAGAACCAGGAGGAGTTGAAATTGCTGCAATTGTACCACGGTCTTCGTATGAAATAGCCATAACAGATACCAGTAAGCGAGAAAAACTAAGGGTTACTTTTCTTCAAAAGTAACCCTTAGTACAAAACAACCATATTGTTAGTAAAATTTATGCGTTTGTTTATAACTGTGAATTTGGCTTTTTACGTTTATTATGACTACCACGTCTGCGTCCGCCACGATTTCCCTTACCTGGCTTATAGATAAGAATCTTTTTAAACAAACCATCTCCGACAGACCTGCTGCGAATCTCTTTATCCTCCTGCAAAATCATATGGATTGCCCGACGCTCGGAGGGGTTCAGGGAAGTAAGCACCTGAGTTTTACCGTCTTCCTTTACCCGCCTGGCAAGCTCAATTGCTTTCACCTTCAAGCCGTCCAAACGTTCCTGGCGGAAATTGTTGACATCAAGATTGATACGAATTCGCTCTTCAATCTTTTTTACTGCAATCTTGCGAATAATGTATTGCAAGCTGTCAAGCACGCGTCCGTCCTGATCTACCAACTCCGCCTCATCCTCTGTTTTAATAACACAGTGAAGAATACCGTTAATATTACTGGACTCAATATGCCCCGTAATGGACATTAATTGAAGAATTGTACGCAGCTCGTCTTCAAGCAAACGTATATGCTCACTGCTTGCCTCAACAATATCATTCTGATACTCACGACCATTTCTCTGGAGCCTTTCCGAAGTAACATTTTCGTTCACATCAGTCACATCTTCGACGACTCCAGCAGACTCAATCTCTTTAACCGTAACCCTGATCTTTGCCTTTTTACGGATAAGTCCAAAAATACCAGCGGACCCGGCCGAAACAACTTCAATATCCAATTGTTCCTGAACAACCCCAAGAGTTTCACAGGCACTCCTGATCGCATCAGTGACTTCCTTGCCATAAAACTCCTGCTTCTCTGATGATTTTTTATGGAACATAAATTATCTCCGTTTCACAGATGCTGACACCTTCCACCCTCTTCCATAATTATTTAGGCGACAGTCTTTCTTTCACGATTAATAAGCACTTGTTGCAGAATTGACAGTAGATTATTCACAAACCAGTAAAGAACAAGTCCAGAAGAAAAATTCAGAAACATGAAGGTGAATATTACCGGAAGAAACATCATAATCTTTGCCTGAGTCGGATCAGCAGTAGTTGGTGTCAACTTCTGCTGCATGAACATGGAAGCACCCATCAGCAGAGTGAGGACAGGCAGCCCGCCAAGATAGGGAATATCAAAACCAATCCAGAGCCGATCAGGTGCAGCAAGGTCGTTAATCCAGAGCATAAACGGAGCATGCCTCAATTCAACTGATAACAATAAAACCTTGTAAAGTGCAAAGAAGACAGGAATCTGGAGCAGCATAGGCAAACAACCGCCAAGAGGATTCACCTTGTAGGTTTTGTACAGGTTCATAACTTCCTGGTTCATTCTGGTTGGATCACTCTTGTATTTTTCCTTTATTTTCATCATTTTTGGCTGCAGTTTCTGCATATTTTTCATGGACTTCATACCCTTCTGGGTAATCGGCCAGAAAATTGCCTTAAACATGATGGTTACCAGAATAATAGCCACCCCATAGTTCTTGCAAAAACCATAAAGGAAATTCAACATCCAGAGAGTTGGTTTGGCAATGATGTCAAACCAACCATAATCTACGGCAAATTCAAGATTATACCCGGCATCTTTGAGCATAGTCAGCTTCTTTGGTCCATAAAGCACATGATATTTGTATTCGATCTGACCACCATCCTGAACAGTATCAAGAGTTCCAGCAACAACTGTTTTCAACAGTTCCTCATTACCTTCCATGGTAAATGACTGACCATTATTATTGAGTGGAACAATGACAGACATAAAGTAGTGATTTTCATAACCAGCCCAAGCCATCTTACCTGTAACGGTTTTAGGCCCTTCAGCAAACTCTTTGGCAGCGACCTCATGCAATTCTCCATTCACATAAATAGCGGGTCCCCTAAAGAGAAACCTAGATGCAGAATTTTTCAGTGCATCCTCGTATGGAGCATTTATCTGATGAAGTTGGGCAATACCCTGAAGTGGTGCTCCAGACTGATTGATAATCCTGATATCCAGATCAAACAGATATTGCTTCTTATCAAAAGTATAAATTCGCTCAACGACAAGCCCGTTTCCAGCATCAGCAATCATCTTAAGTACTGCTCTGCCGTTACTGTCAAAATTTATTTCAGTGTTTTGAGCCTCAAAAAGCAAGCCATGCCCAAGAGCACTCCCCCAGGTAAACTGAAGAGGATAACCCTGCTCGGGAAGATTTTTCACAAGCTCCATCCCCGGAGAATCGGGGCTCGTTGTCTCTGTTTGCTCTTTTAAAACAAAGCTTTTTAACACGCCGCCAGCCTCACTGATTATAGCAGTAAAAAGTTCTGTTTCAACTACGATTTCCTTTGCTTCTCGATCATACACAGGGGCAGCAACCACGGCAGTTGCTGCTGATTGTACCACAGCAGAAGAATGCTGGTTTTCCGACCTTGGGGTTGGCTGATTTTGTTCCAGTAACTCTTCCTGCTGCTCCGCCACAACCTGCTCCTCAGCAAAGCCAATAAAAAAATACTGGTAGCCAAAGAAAATGGCAAATGAAAGGACTATTGCAAGCAAGGCTCTTTGTGTTTCCATAATTCCTTTATCATACCTGTGGTTCAGGCTTATTGATTTTGTGTTTTAATTATTTTCGATTTATTTGACAGGATCATAGCCCCCCTTACAAAAGGGGTGACAACGTAATATACGCCAGAGTCCCATGCTTACACCTCGCAGTACACCATACTTTTCGACAGCTTCAATCATGTAATTGGAACAACTGGGAGTAAAACGACACACCGGAGGGAACAAGGGAGAGAGGCAGCACCGATACACTTTAACCAGACCAAGAACAACACGCTGAGGAAACCGTTTTACAGTGCTTTTATTCATCAACTTTACCAGAGCTTCCATGCTGGATCGATTCCACAGCCAGTCGAATCATCTCCGGCGAATCCAGTGAGAAACCATAACGGACGGCAAAAACAATATCTGCTTCCAGCGGGAATATTTGCCGGTGTAACCGAAAACACTCCCGAATCACTCGTTTTATGCGATTTCTTTTAACAGCACCTTTAAGTGTACGATGAATACTGATTCCAAGTCTATTTCGCCTAGTGCCATTAGGTCGATAAATTAGTACAAAATTACTGCCATAAAAACGGCAGCCCTCTCTGTACACCATATCATATTCCCAGCTTTTTCTGAGAAGAGCTGCTTTTGGAAGCGAATATTTTTTCAATTATGCAGAAAGTCTCTTGCGTCCTTTAGCTCTACGAGCGTTAATAATTGCACGGCCTGCACGGCTACTCATACGTGCACGAAAGCCATGAGTACGACTGCGCTTGAGATTACTTGGCTGAAAAGTTCTTTTACTCATTACATCCTTCCTTATATTTAAAATTAACAAATAACAATCGTCACAAACAACTCAAGAAAGCAGCTAACGACTGTAATCAAAAAAAGATTTATACCATTTTCGATTTTCGGCAATCGTTACCACTTCCCTACCACATTTTTCTCATCTGAAAGAGGAAAATATTAAACATAAATCAAGTGTACTGTCAAACATTTTAACTCACAAAAAAAGTGCGTTTCTCAAAAAAGAGTCTTTCATCTACTTTTCATCCAAAGAATAATTACAGGGTAAAAAAATCTTATTTTTTAGCTTTTACTATGGTATCTATACCGGCTATGGTAAAATAAATATTTTGCCTCCTGCAAAAAATCGAATTCTTGACCCGACAAAATGACAGAAAGACCCTCCATACAATATTATTCTGAAATCGACTGGCAGAGGCTTCACCAGAATGCCAGAAAACAAAAGGGATGGAAGAGCAAATCCGCCAAAGACTGGGACAAAAAAGCAGCTTCCTTTCTGGCTAACAGTAAATTAAGCGAATACAGCCACAAACTCATCAACAATCTGCCCCTGGAAAAAGAGACGACATTACTCGATATTGGAGCCGGTCCAGGTAATCTGTCAATCCCCATTGCCAAAAGAATAGCCAGGGTAACAGCCCTTGACTATTCGCAAGGAATGCTTTCACAACTTGAAGATGAAGCTGCAGCCAGGAATATACACAACATCAGAAAAATTTGCTGCAGCTGGGAAGATGACTGGCTATCACTGAATATTGAGCCCCATGACATTACCCTTGCTTCCCGTTCTCTGAGTATTGAAAATTTAAGAAAAGGACTTGTCAAGCTCAACAATTTTGCAAAAAAATATGCGTTTTTAACAGACCGCATCAACCCAACTCCCTTTGACAGCAAGGCTTTTGAGGCCATTGGCAGACCATTTCAACCAGGCCCTGATTATATTTTTACACTGAATATGCTTTATTCAATGAATATCCATCCTAATATTACAGTTCTCGAATTTGATAAAATAAAAAAGTTTGAAAATCTCGAACAAGCAATAGAATCGTACAAATGGATGTTTCATGATATGACCTGCAACGAAGAATCACGTTTACAGGATTACGTTAAAGGTCTCATCATGGAAAATAATACAACCGACATAACTCTCAGACAACCACAAGCTGTCCGCTGGGCCATGATCTGGTGGCGCAAAACAAATGATCTTTAGTCTCTAAACAAATAAAAAATGAACCAATTTGATGTAATAGTTGTTGGGGCGGGTCATGCGGGCTGCGAAGCAGCTCTGGCCTGTGCCAGACTCGGATATAGCACTCTTCTGACCGTAATAAATATCGATACCCTTGGAGCCATGTCCTGCAATCCAGCAATTGGCGGACTCGCTAAAGGACATCTGGTACGGGAAATCGATGCACTTGGTGGAGAAATGGCAAAAAACATTGACGCCACCTCCATCCAGTTCAGACGGTTAAATACCTCAAAAGGACCAGCTGTACAGTCATCAAGAGCCCAGGCGGATAGACTTCTTTATCGGCTTCGCATGAAGTCTGTCATTGAACATCAGCAAAATCTCACCGTAACCCAAACAGAGGTTGACGGGTTTATGATGGAAAATGGCAAAATCATTGGCATCACCTCCACCATTGATGAAAAAATTTACGCAAAAGCCGTGATCGTTGCCACCGGTACATTTTTAAACGGCCTTGTTCATATCGGTTTGAAAAATTTTCCGGCAGGACGTTTAGGTGATTCTCCCTCAACCGGACTTGCCAACTGGTTTTATGAAAACGACTTTGCACTCGGCCGTATGAAAACAGGTACTGTACCACGTCTTGCCGCTCACTCCATTGATTATTCCGAACTTGAGCCTCAACACAGTGATGAGCCTCCCGCACATTTTTCATTCAGTTCAAAGGGTAAAAATTACACTCTGCCTCAACTTCCCTGCCACATTACCTATACCAATGAAACAACCCACGAGATAATACGAGGCGGAGTTGACCGTTCTCCCATGTATTCTGGTATAATCCAAGGAATCGGAGCCAGATACTGCCCATCAATAGAAGATAAGATCATGCGTTTTCCAGAAAAAGACCGACATCAAATTTTTCTGGAGCCAGAAGGGCTGGATACTGTCGAGGTTTATCCAAATGGCCTGCCAACCAGCCTACCGCTTGATGTACAAATCAAAATGATCCATTCCATCAAGGGGCTTGAGAAGGCTCAGATTGTCCGTCCAGGCTATGCCATCGAATATGATTACATTGATCCACTTGGACTGAAACCATCTCTTGCCACCAAAAAAATCGAAAATCTCTTTCTTGCAGGGCAAATCAACGGCACCTCTGGCTATGAAGAGGCTGCTGCCCAGGGACTTATGGCAGGGATTAATGCCTGCAGATACATCGCTGAACAAGAGCCACTGATTCTTGATAGATCCCAGGCCTATATTGGTGTACTGATTGATGATCTCGTCACCTGTGGCACCCAGGAACCATACAGGCTTTTCACCTCAAGAGCCGAATATCGTCTGCTGTTACGAGAAGACAATGCTGATGACAGACTCTGTGAAATAGGCCATCAAATCGGATTACTTGATACAGATAGTTATCAGAGTTTTATCAAAAAACAGAATAGTGTCAAAAGAGGAATCAAAACTCTTGAGAGAATCCATGTAAAACCCGGCACAAAGGTACAGGCCGCTCTTGAACAGCTTGAATCCACTCAGCTAAAACAAAAGTCATCCCTTGCGGCTCTGCTGCGACGCCCGGAAATATCATTGAAGAAACTGCAGTCCTTACCGCTTGAACCGGAAGAACAACAGGATGTCACCCAAATAGCCCAATCAGATGTGGCTGAAGAAATACAATTACAGATTAAATTTAAAGGCTACATTAAAAGGCAGGAGGAACAGGTTCAACGTTTCAAGAAAATAGAATCGATGAAGCTGCCAGAAGATATTGACTACAGCAAACTATCGGGACTTTCCAATGAGGTGGTAGAAAAACTCTCGACCATACGTCCTGTCTCACTGGGTCAGGCTTCACGGATATCAGGAATCACTCCGGCGGCAGTCTCCGTTCTTCAGGTACATCTCAGAAAATTGCAGCATACAACCTCCCAAAAGGACTCATAATGATGGACTACATGGTGCTACCCTATATTGATCCGGTAATCTTTTCCGTCGGCCCGGTTGCTGTCCGCTGGTATGGCCTGATGTACGTCATTGGTTTTATTGCCAGTTACTTTCTCGTACGTGCACAGATAACTCGATATAACTACAATTTGCTGGAAGAAAATTTTGATAACCTGAACACTCTGCTTATCCTCGCTGTTGTCATTGGCGGCAGACTTGGCTATGTACTATTTTACAATTTTTCATACTATCTTCAGCATCCAGGAGAAATATTGTCCACCTGGCATGGAGGTATGTCTTTCCATGGTGCATGTCTCGCCCTGATTATAACAGGCGTCCTTTTCTGTAAATTCAAAAAACTTGATTTCTGGAAAACTGCAGATATTTACGTTGCCACCGTACCCATCGGTCTTGGTTTGGGCAGACTGGGAAACTTGATAAACAGCGAGCTGTATGGTAGGGAAACAACAGTCCCCTGGGCAGTAATTTTTCCACAGATAGACAATATCCCCCGCCACCCTTCACAGATATATCAAGCAGTTCTGGAAGGTATCGTGCTCTTTCTTCTTCTCTGGTACTGTAGAAATCTACCCTGGCAGAAACGAAAAAATTTCCCTCATGGTTCAATTTTGGCATTGTTTCTGATTGGCTACGGTTTGCTCCGAATTTTTGCCGAAAACTTTCGTCAACCGGATATTCAACTCGGGTTCATCCTTGCTCAAATAACCATGGGACAAATCCTCTCAGCAGGAATGATTTTCGCCGGATTTTTTATCTGGGGCTGGAGAATCAAAAGCAACAAGAAATGATAGTCTGAAAACAGTACATTTTTTACAAGGAAGATATTTTATCAAGAATAATTTCCCATTTTACTTCTTCTTTCCCTGACAGTAGCTTAAGATTTTGCCACAAAAATCATCAATTTGTAAAAAGCGTGTAAAAACAACAATAACGCTTACTTTTCCCAGCAAAATCAACTGGTGTACCCATATTTTTCTTGACTTTCAAAAAAAAAGTTTGTTTACACCCGATGATAAATTGGGCGCAAAGAACCATCATTTTCTGTCATAAAGAAAATATACTATATTTTTTAAGTTTTTACACATAACGACAAGAAGGAGAAGTCATGCAGATCTTACTGAAATTTTTACCTTTTTTAAGCTGGTTTAAAGGGTACAATACAGGAAAATTCCGGATCGACATGCTTGCTGGTATCACCGTTGCTTTGGTACTCATTCCCCAATCAATGGCATATGCCCAGTTGGCTGGTCTACCCGCCTATTACGGTCTTTACGCTGCCTTTCTCCCCCCCATGATTGCTTCCCTGTTTGGCTCCAGCAGACAACTTGCTACCGGTCCGGTGGCCGTTGTTTCACTGATGTCGGCAGCCTCTCTTGAGCCTCTTGCCACTGCCGGGTCACCTGAATTCATCGCCTACTCAATCGTACTGGCTCTGACTGTTGGTATTTTCCAGCTCTCTCTCGGAGTGCTGCGCCTTGGACTGGTTGTGAACTTTCTTTCCCATCCTGTTGTAAACGGATTCACCAATGCTGCGGCAATCATCATTGCCACCTCCCAATTCTCAAAATTCTTCGGAGTTTATGTAGACAAGGCAGAACATCACTACGAAACGATTATCCGGGTTTTCCAGGCAGCTCTTAACTACACTCATATGCCTACACTTGTTTATGGTATTTGTGCTGTAGCGATAATGGCTGGTCTCAAAAAAATCAACCCACGCATACCAAACGTACTGGTAGCTGTTGCAATCACTACCATCGTTTCTTATTTCACAGGATTCAATAACGATGTTTTCGTTAAAGTTGATACAATCCAAAGTCCCGTGACATCTGAAAAAATTGCCGAATTTAATAAAACAATTGAGGAAATCAAACACCTTGGTGATGCCCGTGCCATACTTGGAACCAAGGTCGACGAGGAACTTGCCAGACAAAAAGATCACGGTGAATCCATTGAACTCATTAAGCTTAAAAGCGAAGTCGCTATTATGACCAGCCAGATCGCTTCCCTGAAAAACCACGCAGGAGATATTCGCTATGATCTTCGAATGATGAAATTTGAAGGAGCGGGTGAAGGTGCTGCAATGATATTTTATCCCAAGAACAAGATCCCCGCTGGTGTGGAAACTGATGGCAAAACCTGGCGCCTTAAAGTTGGGAACTCTATTCTGAACACCGACAATCTCAAAATGATGGGTGGAGGAGCTGTTGTCGGAAAGGTACCAGAAGGCCTCCCAACTATAACCATACCTGAACTGACCATTAAAACCTTTATGAAACTGCTGCCAACTGCAATTATCATTTCCCTGCTCGGCTTCATGGAGGCTATTGCCATTGCCAAGGCAATGGCTGCACAAACCGGACAGAAGCTTGATCCCAATCAGGAACTTATCGGTCAGGGTCTTGCCAACATCCTTGGTTCTTTCGGTTCCAGTTATTCGGTTTCCGGCTCGTTCTCCCGCTCAGCTGTTAACCTTGGTGCAGGTGCTGTTTCCGGTATCAGTTCAGTTATCACCTCAATAATGGTTGTAATTACCTTGCTGTTTTTCACCCCGCTGCTCTACCATCTTCCCCAGGCAGTGCTCGCAGCCGTTATTATGATGGCTGTTATAGGGCTTGTGAACATTAAGGGTTTTGTTCATGCCTGGAAAGCACAGTGGTATGACGGCGCGATCTCCATCCTGAGTTTTGCCGTAACCCTCTACTTCGCACCACATCTTGACAAAGGCATCATGGTGGGTGTGGCTCTCTCCATGAGCGTATTCCTGTACAAATCCATGAGACCTGTTGTCGCAAGTCTGTCTCTGAGCAAGGAAAACGTACTCAAGAGTGCAGAATACTACCGCTTAAGGGGCTGTAGACACATCTCAGTCGTACGTTTTGACGGTGCCCTCTTCTTTGCCAACGCGAGTTATCTTGACGAGCAGGTTGCCAAATTCCGAACAGAACAGCCAGATCTTCGCTATATCCTTCTTGACGCACGTGGCATAAACGACATGGATGCTTCCGGGGAGGAGGCACTTGAAATGCTCTATAAACGTATCAAGAGCGCTGGAATCGGTTTTGCCATGTGTGGCTTGAAAGGTCAGGTTATCTCTGTTATGGAACGAACCGGTCTTTATGACAAGATTGGTCAGGAAGATATTTATGCAGACAGTCGTCAGGCTGTTCAGGCCCTCACCAAAAAGATTCATACCAACACAGACCTGCCCGAACAAGGGTGTGATGACTGCCCTTTGACAAAATATTTACCTAGCGCAGAATAAGATACATATTTTTCACTCCGGCTCCTGTTTAAATATTGCACAGAAGCCGGAGATATCCTTGTCTTTCTTCTCTGACTTTGCTAAATTAGCGTATTATTTTCTGTTATACTTTTTTGTTTTCTCATTTTCTAAAGTGGAAAGTTATGAAAAAAAGTAATATAAAAAAAATATTGTGTTTCTCTGGTCTCTTTTTTTTACTTGCATCCTCTGCTTTTGCAAGCAGTGGTTCAGGGGAACACATTAATACAACAACCCTGATTTACAGCGTTCCTGGCCTCTTTTCTCTGTTTCTTTTCGTTGGAGCATATACTCTTGTCATTTTCGAAGAGCAGTTACACTTAAGAAAATCGAAACCTGTTCTCTTGGCAGCAGGTCTTATCTGGATCGGAATTGCAGTTACTTTTAATTCTCTAGGGCATCCCCAGGCCGCAGAAGAAGCAATCCGTCATAATCTTCTGGAATACGCCGAACTATTCCTCTTTCTCCTTGTAGCCATGACCTACATCAATTCCATGGACGAAAGAAATGTCTTCCAGGCCCTCCGCTCCTGGCTTGTCAGTCGTGGTTTTTCACTGCGCATGGTTTTCTGGGTCACTGGTGCTCTGGCGTTTTTTATCTCGCCTGTTGCCGATAATCTGACGACAGCCCTGTTGATGGGTGCTGTAGCTATGGCAGTTGGAGGCAGGAATAAAAAATTCATTATTATTGCCTGTATCAATATTGTTATTGCTGCAAATGCGGGTGGTGCCTTTTCTCCCTTTGGTGACATCACCACCCTTATGGTATGGCAGAAAGGCATAGTACAATTCAGTGAATTTTTTGCCATCTTCATTCCATCTATTGTCGCCTGGATTGTTCCGGCAATATTCATGAATTTCGCCATCGATAAAAGTGTACCACAACCAAGCAAGGAACAATACAGAATGAAGACGGGTGCTAAAAGAATCATCTTTCTTTTTCTCTCCACCATTACAACAGCCGTATCATTTCACAATTTTTTACACCTGCCTCCAGCAGCAGGTATGATGCTGGGGCTTGGCTATCTCGGTTTCTTTTCTTATTACATCAAAAAAAAGGAAAAAAAGACCTACGCCATTGACGACAACCCCCTTGCTCACGCGTCCTACCATCACAAGCCAGACGCTTTTGACCTGTTCAGAAAAATTTCCAGGGCAGAATGGGATACCCTGCTCTTTTTTTATGGTGTAATTCTCTGTGTAGGAGGTCTGTCGCAATTTGGCTACCTTGCTGTTGTTTCCAAATTTCTCTATCTGGATCTTGGTCCTACCACCGCTAACGTAATGGTTGGTATACTTTCTGCAATCGTTGATAATATTCCGGTTATGTTCGCTGTTCTTACCATGCTTCCTGATATGTCCCATGGACAATGGTTACTGGTAACCCTTACAGCCGGGATTGGTGGCAGCCTGCTCTCAATTGGCTCTGCAGCCGGAGTTGCCCTGATGGGTTCTGCCCGGGGTATTTATACTTTTGGGGCCCATCTTAAATGGACACCTGTCATTGCCCTCGGTTACGCCGCCTCAATTATTACCCATCTGCTTATCAACAGCCATCATATGTAAGTAAATATAAAAAAGGCAAAGGCAGTCTCCGTATCGCTGCCTTTGCATATTTCCAGTGTTAAAAAACAGTTCCTCTCATCATAATCGTGACAACTACAAGAAAAATAGCTTTCCTCCGCTTTCCTGGGCTGAATGTAGAAGCCGAGGCTGGGACTCTCTTGACATTCTTCTTGTTACTGGTGATGCCTATGTGGATCATCCCTCTTTTGGTATTGCCATTATCTACAGACTTCTGGAGAATTATGATTACAGAGTAGCAATACTCTCTCAACCGAGATATGACTCAAATTCTGATTTTGCCCAATTTCCCACACCAAAAATCTTTTGCGGGATAACGGCAGGAAATCTTGACTCCATCGTCGCTAATTACTCTGCAAACGGTAAGGTACGAGACAGGGACAGTTATTCTCCCCACGGGAACCCCTGGCGAGAAAATCAGAGAGGCAAACAAAATCGCCTGCGCCCAGATCGAGCCAGCATAGTGTATACTAATCTTGCAAAATCCACATTTGATTGTCCCATAGTGCTTGGCGGCATAGAGGCATCTCTCAGAAGATTTGTCCACTATGATTACAAACAGGAAAAACTCAGAGCATCAATTCTCACAGACAGCAAGGCAGACATACTCGTCTACGGAATGGGAGAACGACCAATCCTTGAAATTGCCAAAAAATACACCCAACAGGAATGTCCCACAAATATCAATTCAACCTGTATAAAGCTGACCTGTAACCAAAAAGATAAGCTTTATCCGGGTAATACAACTAACAGGGAACTTCTTTATCTACCGACGCTAAATGAAATCCAGAAGAATCCAGATCTTTTTCTTGAAGCTGAACTGGCTATTGACAAACATTCCAGAAGAAACACAAGGCAGCTGGTTCTGCAAAAACAGCAGGCTCACTGGGTCTTGCAATATCCCTCGGCAAAGCCTTTGAAAGAAAAAGAACTGGACTCAATTTACAGTCTACCCTTCACCCGTAAAACCCACAAAAGCCAACCCAGGGTACCAGCCTTTGCAATGATCAAGGATTCCGTTACCATTGTAAGAGGCTGCTCCGGTAACTGTTCTTTTTGTGCCATAACCAGACACCAAGGAGCACAAATCACTAGCAGGAGTATCAACTCAATTATCTCAGAGTGCAAACAACTGGCAGCATCAGACTCCTTCACAGGCACTATCAGTGATCTGGGTGGTCCTACCGCAAATCTTTATGGAGTTCGATGCAAGATTGGCACCTGCAACAAGAAAGACTGTCTTTACCCAAAACTCTGCCCCAATCTTGAAATTGATGAAGAAAAATTCCTCGAATTACTAAAAAAAGTATCAGGCCTTGCCAAAGTAAAGCATCTTTTTATATCATCCGGTCTGCGCATGGCGCTACTCCTGCAAACTCCAAAACTACATGAAAAAATTATAACATCCCATACGCCAGGCATTCTAAAAATTGCGCCTGAACACACCAACAGGGAAGTTCTCGCCCTTATGCACAAAGAAGAGCACGAACTCCTCATCAAGTTTATTGCCAAAAGCCAGGAGATCGCAAAGAGACACGGACAAAAAATCAATATCAGCCCATACATTATCACCTCACATCCCGGCTCTGAAACCAGACATACCAAATCCCTGGCTGCTGATTTAAAAAAGCTTGGCTTGCAAGTCTACGCCTTTCAGGATTTCACACCAACCCCCGGAACCCTGTCCACCGCCATGTATGTTGCAGAAAAAAGTGCTATTGACAAAAAGAAAATTTTTGTAGCCAAAAATAACTCGAAAAGAACCGCCCAAAGAAAAATCATCGAAAGGGAACTACTACAGCAAAGTAAGGTCAAAACCAGGCAAACAGGCAACCATAATTACCCAAGAAAAAAATAAGGCTCACAACGAAATTAAGAGATCACAAAGCATCAGAAATGCAACTATTCCTCACTACCATAATAGGAATAATAGCCATCCTGTTCTTTCCTGAAAACAAAATCCTCTATCGGATTGCTCCTGTGCCCATTAAACAGAACTCCTATCAACTTATCCTTACCAATATGCTCGACAGCTTTCTTGACAGAATTTTTCCCGGAGACGCCATAGCGTACTGCCATCACAACAGCATCTACATGCTGAATTAAAACAGAAGATTCCGATGCCATATGAAGAGGAGGAGAATCAAAAATAACCAATCGATCCTCATACCTGTTTGAAAGCTCTTCAACCAGCAAGCCCATCTTGACTGAGCTGAGCAGCTCTGCGGGATTGGCTGGTGGTTTTCCACTTGGCAACAGTGATAATTTCTTTACGGAAGTATGACGGATAACCTCAGACAACTCCATACTGTTTTGCAAATAATCAGCAAGTCCTGGAGCAGGATTGACACCCAAAAGGGCAGCGAGAGAAGGACGACGCAAATCACACCCTACCAGTAAGGAGTGTTGATCCAGCCCATGGGCAAGAGTAATTGCCAGATTCGCAGCAATAAAGCTTTTCCCCTCTCCTGGAGCAGCAGAAGTTATCATGATGGTTTTCGGGGCAGTCTTCCCCTCTCCCGGATAGAGAATTTGGGAGCGCAACATCTTAAACGATTCTGCAAGTTCCCGAGAAAAACTGGTCGATTTCAGAAGTCTTTCATCCCAACCTTCAGAGGCCTGCTCCCATCTCTTTTTTTTATTTTTCTGACTCTGCGAGCCATCACCAACAGAATCAGTCCGACGTTTTTTTCTATTACTACCAGCATCAGAAACAACACGGGTTTTTCCTTCAACATCATACCCTGACTTCTCAAGCACATTCGAAAGTTTCACTATAAATCTCCACCCGTTACTTCTGAAACAATTAATAGAGCCAATAGGCCAGACAACCAACACCGATACCCAATGTGATAACCACAGCACTAATTATGCCAACAATTTTCTTACTACTTCTATTTGGGCGCAAATGAAAAATATCCTTCTCACCCGGAATTCGAAGCTGATCTACCACATCATAAATTATATCCTCATCAATCGGTCTTTTCTCAGCAGCATAACCACTGAGCAAGGCATTATCACAAATAATATTCACCAAGCGAGGATTCCCCCTGGAAGCCTCATAGACAAGCTTCAAGGCACCCCTGCTAAAAATATTTTCTCCACTTCCACCGGCCCTGCTCATCCTGAACATAACATACTGAATTGTCTCTTTTTCCGTAAGAGAAGCAAGATGACAACGGGTTGTGACTCTTTGCCTGAAAGCTTCGAGAGATTTGCCGGTCAACACATCCAGCAACTCAGGCTGCCCAACAAGAAAAATTGTTAACACATCACGATATTCAATGGCCAGATTAAGAAGAAAACGTACTTCCTGAAAAAGTTCAATGGAAAGACCGTGAGCTTCATCCAGAACCAACACAACCCTTTCCTTTTCATCCTGACATTTCTCTAGAAGTTTACTGAAAGAGAGGAGGAAATCAGCTTTTTTCCCCGAATACTCAAAATCCAACTGATTTGATAACAGGGTAAAAAAATCGTCCACAGCCAGAGTTGGATTATTGATAACACAACAGTATTTACGGTTTTCAACGTGCTCAAGCAGTACACCGATAAGAGTCGATTTACCAGTCCCAACACCACCTGTAAGCATCAGCAGTTCTTTACCGGCCAAGGCCCCGTATTTCAAGAAAGCCAGTCCTTCCTTATGGCTTTCCCCCAGAAAAAAGAATTCAGGATCAGGAGTTAATTCAAAAGGACGTACATCAAAACCGTAAAATTTTTCGTACATAGCTCTCTCTACATGACAATCATGCCTTTTGACCAGACATATAAAAACAGACCCAATATAGCAAAAGACAGAAATCCAAGCAGAAAAATTTTAACAATAAACCAGATCTTAGCCTTTTTCTTTTCCTGATCCGTTTCAATATAGGGAATAGTGCCCAGCACAGGAACATCAAGAAAGGATTCTATATCCACTGCGTTTCTAAAACTACTATCCACCAGATCCAGCACAAAGCTGGAGCCAAAACTCAAGCCTAGCCCGCAAGCCACAGCACCCAACATAATTATCATAAAATCCGGTTTGATGGGTTTGGAGGGTGTTCTTGCCGGGTCCTCAATTTTGAACTGACTTCCTTTCTGTCTTCGCTCAAGATTAAGCATTGATTTCGCCTCCAGATCCTGGGCAACCAGATACTCATAATGCTTTTTCAACTGACTGTATTCACGGGTCAAAACAGCCCATTCAGCTTCCCTGATTGGTGTTGCAGCAACCCACTTATCATATTTGGCAATCTCTTCTTTGAGTAGTTTCTTTTCATCTTTAATTGCTTCAATGGAGAGTTCCACATTACGCTTTTGCGATTGTAACTGTAAAAGAACCTGATCACTTGTTTTATAAGCAGACCGATTTCTCTTTTTAGAAGTTTTTGGTACACCCCCCAACTCTTTTTCAAGCTTTGCTATTTTCTTTCTGGTCAATTTTACTCGAGGATGTTTATCTGAATACCTGCGCTGCATAGTCTCAAGTTCTTCATAAAGACGACCAAGAGTCTCTGCAGGGTTTTCTCCCTGTTCCCGTTGCCGACTATCTTCAGCCAGCATAATCCTGTTCCGTTCAGCATCAAGCATAATTTTTCTGGCACCAATCTGATCCTGTATCATCACAAGGGTTCGCTCAAGATCCTGAATACTCTCCTGCTTCCCCTGATACTGTTCCTGCAGAGAAATAAGCCTTGAGACGTTCGACTGATGCTGATCCGGCATTTCATTGTAATGTTTCAGTTTATAGTCACGCATAGCCATTTCCTGCTTATCCATGACAGCCTTCGCCATACGCAGTTCATCACTGGTATAGGATGAGGTTTCTGTTGCCTTGTCTTGTCTATATTGAAGATTTTCCTCAATAAATTTTGCGGCAAGAGCATTGGTGGTACGTACAACTTTCTGGCGATCTCCCCCTTCAAAGCTGATTCTGAAAGTATCACCACGTTTAGAGGGAATAATAACTATTTTTTCCCTCATAACATCAATCACATCCTCAATTGGTTTTTCCTGCCTCATTTCAGGATACAAATTCAGATCCTTGATCATAGTCTCAAGATTGCTCCTGCTGGTCACAATCTGAGTCAGTGTAGACACTGTTTCTGTAATCCGTCCCCTCATTTCAGGAGACATCTTATTAGGGTTAATCTGCTGCTGTTGATAGCTCAGCAGACAGGTTGCCTGATAGGTTTTCGGAATACGGAGATAAAAGCCTAAGCCCAAAGGTAAACTGAGTAAAAAAAGAATTGTAATAAATATTTTTCTACGCCAGAAAAGATCTAGATATTTTTTTATTAACTGGCTCTGCACCTGATCCATGGAAATATTTTTGTTAAATTCGGGAAATAATTCTCCAGTAAAAATAATCTGTTGCAAACATAGAACATTTCGCCTTCTTTTTCAAAAGAAAAGCAACACATCAATATGTTACAGATCAAGATCTCTTTCTGCAAACGAAACCGCCCCAGAAAGACTATTTTCGCCTAAAAACAACATAAAAAGTCGATCAAGCCCCAAAGCAATCCCGGCGGCTCTGCCAAGCAGATCTAAATCATCTAAAAATTTTTCCGGTAAACGGGACTGCCAGTTTCCACCCTGACGAATATTGATCAGTTCAGCTTCAAACCTGTCGCGCAGCTCATGACTATCAGTAAGCTCTGAAAAACCATTAGCAATTTCAACACCATACATATACAGCTCAAAACGTTCAGCGACAGTGCGGTCAGACTCACAGAGTTTTGCAAGAGAGGCCTGCTCTACGGGATAATTATATAAAAATGTTGGTTGCTCAAAACCAAGTCTGGGTTCAACCTGCTCCACCAGTAATTTGTCAAAGTCATCTCCGGCAAGAGCCTCCTCAAAAGGAGTCGAACAAAAACGCTCAAAAGCATCTTGTACTGTCAATTTTTGCCAATCTCTCTGTAAATACTTCTCTGTCAGCAGACTATTTTTAACTTTAGGTAGTTCAACTGTCAAAAAACGAGCCAATGCAACACAATCATCCATTAGTCGCATATAATCAGCATCTTGCCTGTACCACTCAAGCATCTTAAACTCTTCAGAATGAAGACGTCCTCTCTCATTTTTTCTAAAACAGGAACAGATCTGAAAAATCTTTTTATTACCCCTGGCAAGTAGGCGTTTCATACAAAGCTCCGGTGAAGTCTGCAAAAACCAGCCGGCACTAGTAACAGGTTCAATCATACTTTCCGGAATAAGAAGAGGTAAACGAACAGGAGTATCTACTTCCAGAAAATCCTGCTCATAAAAATAGGTACGGATTAAACGAAAAAAGGCTGCACGCATGTGCAGCCTTGAATTGGACAACATTTTTCTTACCTTATGGGATAGCAGTAAAAACGTATCAAAACGACTACTCTTTCACACGGGTTACATACTCACCGGAACGAGTGTCGATCTGGATCTTGTCCCCTTCCTCAACAAAAGGTGGTACCTGTAGTTGATATCCGGTCTCCACCGTCACCGGCTTGGTATCTGTACCCGAAGTATCTCCCTTAGCCCATGGATCCGCTTTGGTAACCTCAAGATTGACAAAAATTGGCAAACTTACATCAATGGGATTGCCATCAAAGAGCAGAACATCAACATCCATATTATCTACCATAAAATTAACATTATCTCCCAACTGCTCTTTCAGAATAAAAATCTGATCGTAGGTTTCGTTATCCATAAAATGATATTCATCATCCTGATTATAAAGAAACTGCATCTTGCGCTCCTCAAGAGAAGCCTTCTCAAATTTATCACCGGAACGATACGTCTGCGAAAACTGGTTCCCGTTAATCATATTCCTTAACTTACAACGATACAAGGCTTGCCCCTTACCAGGCTTTGAAAACTCAAATTGAGTAATAATAAATGGAATTCCGTCTATTTGAATTTTAAGACCCTTTCTCAAATCTGAAGCGCTTAACATCTTAATTCTCCGTTATTTTCAAAACACATATCCCAATCAAGCGGATATAAAAAATGATTATTCTTGCTTTATTCTCTGATCATAAAAAATTTTAATATACATGAAATAATAACATTATTGCAAGGCTTATAAGACATCACAAAAACAACGAATAATCAAAGTGTTACGTCAAAAGACAGGAAAACTTTCCAAAAAGGGGACAACCAGATGAAATCTTGATACTCCAAAAAGAACCTGAGGGGAATAGTAAGCGGTAATGCTTGTACACTATCCTACTACTTGGGCAAAGCCTCTCAAAAAAAATACACCTGGTAGACAAGAAACTCAAAAAAGAAAGATGTAAATCAACTAGACATCAAAACAGTTTACTGTAAAATGTCAGCATTGTTCTTTGGTTCCACCCCAAAAATGAGGCAACAAAATGAAAAAAATACGAGATAATGCCAGAAAGTTACTGGGTACAAGCTGTAAAGTCTGCCCTGTATGTAAAGGTATCGCCTGCGCAGGAGAAGTCCCTGGAATGGGAGGAATAGGAACAGGAGCCTCGTTTCAAAACAACGTTAACAGCCTCGCCTCCATCACCTTCAGGATGAAGCTCATTCACGATGTTGCAGAACCAGATCCACCACTGTACTGGGCAAAAGACTCTCAGTACCAGCTATTGCAGCACCAATTGGAGGTATTTCCTTCAACATGAACAATGCCATTCCTGAAGAAGATTACATCGAGGCCATTGTGAACGGCTGTAAGACAAAGGGAACTATTGGCTGTACCGGAGATGGCGTCCCTGCCCTGATTCATCAAAGCGGCTTGCAAGCTATAAAAAATGCGGGCGGGGCTGGAATTCCTTTTATCAAACCCTGGGATGATGAAGAATTGTTCCCAAAACTGGCACTTGCTGCAGAAACCGGAACTGATACCATCGGTATGGATATTGATGCAGCAAGTCTCATAAGTCTCCGCCTGATGGGGCGGCCTGTCTCAGCGAAATCTCTTGAAAAACTTAAAGAAATCATAGAGAGAACAGGTAAAAAGTTTATCCTTAAAGGTATTATGACAAGCGATGACGCAGAACGTGCACTTCAAGCCGGTGCAGATGCCATAGTTGTCTCTAATCACGGTGGTCGTGTACTTGACTCAACACCCGGCACAGCAACCGTGCTTCCTGAAATTGCAGATAGAATTTCAGGACGGCTGACAATCCTTGTCGATGGTGGCATCAGAACAGGAGGTGATGTTCTGAAAATGCTGGCTTTGGGTGCTGACTGCGTAATGATCGGCAGACCGTTTGCGATTGCTGCTGTTGGAGGCCTGCAAGAGGGAGTTGAAAAATATATTGAAACTCTTACCACAGAACTGAAACAAACCATGATCATGACGGGCTGCGGTTCCATCCAGGAAATAAATAAAAATATTCTTTATAATAATTCTATTCCTTAATAACAAAAATACTATTATGACAAAGATTGGCATTCTTTCAGACACGCATCTGTCAGGAGTAAACAACGAGTTTCTGAAACAGGTTGAAGAAGCTTTTGCGGACTGCACCATCATTGTTCACGCAGGAGATTTGACAGAGATAGCAATTCTTTCCGTATTCGAAGGCAGGGAGATCCACGCTGTTGCAGGAAATATGTGCGGCTACTCATCCCGTATGGCACTACCAGAGGCCAAAACCTTTACCATTGATGGTTATTTATTTGCTCTCTGTCATGGAGCAAACGGTCCACGGCACAATATCGAAGAAAGGATGTTTGAGACATACCCTGAAGCAGATTGTATTATCTACGGTCACACTCATATCCCGGTCTGCAAAAAAATTGCCACAACCCTCTACATGAACCCCGGAAGCTTTCAGGCAACCGGTAAATATGGAGCCACGGGCACCTACGGTATCATAACCACCAGCTCAAATGGACTGGAGGCAGAAATCAGGGAATTAAAAAGACCATGAAAACCCTCTGGACACCCTGGCGTATGAGCCACGTTACCGGAAAAGCCCCAAAGATTAAAGGCTGCCTTTTTGAACCAGCAACGAAGATGTCTTTCAGTAAAGAGCTTCTCCTCCTCTTTCAAGACACCTCAGTTGTCGTATTGCTCAACAGGTTTCCCTATGCTAATGGGCATCTCCTAGTGGCTCCCAAAAGACATGTTGCCTGTATCACAGAATTGAGCAAGGATGAAAATTACAAGATGATGGATATGGTACAAAAAGGTACTGAAATATTAAAAGAAACACTTGCGCCTCACGGCTTCAATATCGGCTGCAATATAGGTAATTGTGCTGGTGCCGGTATTGCCGATCACCTGCATATACATATCATTCCCCGCTGGGATGGTGACCATAACTTCATGACCCCGCTGGCCGAAATACGAACCATTCCACAACACATAGAAAAAACCTTCGATCTGTTGCTCCCCCATTTTGAAAAACTTACCATCAACAACGAAAAATAAACAATGAGTAAAACAAAATTTAAAATCACTCCGATGATGCAACAGTATCTTGAACTCAAAGAAGAGCATCCTGACACTATTCTTTTCTACCGAATGGGTGATTTTTACGAGATGTTTTTTGAGGATGCCATAGAGGCAGCAAAGATCCTTGGTATCACCCTCACCTCACGAAACAAAAAAACAGACACTGAGCCAGTGCCAATGTGCGGTGTTCCCTATCATGCCCTGCAAGGTTATCTGGCCAAAGCCGTGCAGGCAGGAAAACGGGTTGCCATCTGCGAACAGGTGGAAGATCCCAGAGAAGCAAAAGGTATTGTCAAGCGAGAGGTTGTGCAAATCGTTACCCCTGGAGTTGTTACAGATAATCAACTTCTTGATGACAAAAGCAACAACTATATTGCAGCCATCAGTATAGACAGGAACTCCGATATAATTGGAGTCAGCTTTCTCGATGTGACTACAGGTGAATTTCTGGCAGGTGAGTTTACCGGCAATAATACCGTCGAAACCACAGTGGATCAGCTCACAAGGCTGACACCTTCAGAACTGCTCATCTCTCAACCTGAAAATAAGACAATTAACGAAATAATCAGTCTTGCCACCACTCTGCTTCCAGCTCTCTGCCTTACCAATTCCGATAACGATTTTTTTGATCTTGAAAATTCAAGAAAGAAACTGTTGGAACACTTTCAACTGTTAAGTCTGGATGGTTTTGGCTGTGGTCAATTTACCCACGGGTTTATTGCCTGTGCCCAGCTTCTTGACTACATTGAACAAACCCAGAAGACCGCCATTCATCATATTGAAAAAATTACCCCTATTGAGCTTGATGCCATTCTGCAAATAGATGACTCATCACGACGCAATCTAGAACTCACTCAAACAATAATAGGTGGAAACCGTTCAGGCTCTCTACTATCAGTTCTCGACATGACCTGCACGCCTATGGGCGCGCGTTTTCTGAAGCATGCCATTCTCTTCCCTCTTCAGGATAAGGAAAAAATTCACTCACGATTAAACGCTGTCAGCTATTTTTATAAAAATGGAACAGCCAGAGAACGGCTGCGGGAACTACTCAGCCATATTTATGATATCGAACGGTTAAATTCAAAGATCATTCTCGGTTCCGCCAACGGCAGGGATATGCTTTCACTTAAAGAGTCAATCAACAGGCTTCCCAACTTGATGGAACTGCTCTCCGAAACAGATACAGCCGCACTACTTGCTATCTCGGAAAACTTTGACCCTCTGGAAGATATTTATCAATTACTGGAAAAAAGCATTCACCAGGAGCCTCCTGTTACTTTACGAGAGGGAAATCTCATCAAGGAAGGATATAACGAGGAACTTGATGAACTGGTACACCTGCTCCGGGATGGTAAACAACTCATCCTTGATCTGGAGCGAAAAGAACGGGAACGCACTGGTATAGCCAAGCTAAAAGTGGGTTACAACAAGGTTTTTGGCTATTTCATTGAAGTAAGTAAAATACATTCTGAGAAGGTACCGGAACATTATATCCGCAAACAGACCCTGGTTAATGCCGAACGTTTTATTACCCCGGAATTAAAGGAATTTGAAAGCCGGGTACTGGGTGCCCAGGACAGACGACTGGAACTGGAGTATCAGCTCTTTAAAGAAATCCGGGAAGAACTTGTCTTGCACTCCAGTCGTTTTTTAAAAACAGCGGCAGAACTGGCTCAGCTCGATTTTTACTCCTCGGGAGCTGAAGTTGCCCATAAATATAATTATCGAAAACCGGAGGTAACAGAGGAAAGTGTCATCCTTATCAAGGAAGGACGGCATCCGGTAATTGAACGGTCTCTGGATTCAGGGAAATTCGTACCTAATAACGTACATCTTGATCAGCAGGAGGATGAGGTTCTGGTGATAACCGGCCCCAATATGGCAGGCAAATCGACCATACTACGCCAGACAGCTCTCATAGTTCTGATGGCCCAGATGGGATACTACGTACCTGCAGATTCAGCTCACATAGGCATTGTGGATCGTATCTTCACCAGAGTTGGAGCGATGGATGATCTGAGAAGAGGTCAATCTACCTTCATGGTCGAAATGAGTGAAACCGCCAATATTCTCAACAATGCCACCCCAAAGTCTCTGGTCATCCTTGATGAAATTGGTCGTGGCACCTCCACCTACGATGGTCTTTCAATAGCCTGGGCAGTCACCGAGCATTTGGTACAGAAGGATAAAATCGGGGTGAAGACCATGTTTGCAACCCACTACCATGAACTGACAGAACTGGCAAAACAACATAAACGAATACAAAATTACTCCATCGCCGTACGGGAGTGGAAAAAGAGTGTAATCTTCCTGCATAAACTGGTTAAAGGTGGTGCCAGCCGCAGTTATGGTATCCAGGTAGCAGCCCTTGCAGGTGTTCCCAGCCATGTGGTTGAAAGAGCAAACGAAATTCTCCACGAGATTGAGTCCGGAAGTTTTAATTCAACCGAACATCTCAAAAGTAGTCCAACAGCACCGGCAAATAAACCTCGACAGCGCTCTCTTTTTGAACCACCACAGGACAAGATTCGCCAGGAAATAAATAATCTTATAGTCGATGAAATCACTCCACGGGAAGCTCTGGATATCCTCTATGAACTCAAGGAAATGAGCAACCAGAAATGAACCGGAATCAACCAATGCGACATCTTAAAATCTTTGCCATCCCATCTTCTTTCCTGTATAGTATGGACGGTTTGAGGATTTTTTAACTCTTCATTTTTAGTGATATTCATCTGAAAGGAATCATATTTTCTATGTTTCGCGCCTCATCTTCTCAGATAATTCTTTTTCTTATCACTCTGCTTCTTTTCTTTGCCCCTTTTACTGTGTTGGGAGCCGATGAGGAATTCAGCCAATCTGTGCCAGTTAACCAACAATACAAAGAGGCAAAGTTCTATTACAAACAACTGCAAAGTAATGAACATATTGCAACAGATCGCGCTAACTGGCTAAAAGGTGTCCGAAACTTCAGGAAAATCTACCAGGGAGCCCCCATCTCGACTCAGGCACCAGCCTGTCTGTTCATGCTCGGCAGGATGCATCTTGAAATGTTTGCACGGTTTAATAATCAGGAAGACCTTAAAAACTCCATTAATTATTATAAGGAAACGTATCAGCTCTTTCCTGAGAATAATCTTGCCGATGATGCCATGTACGCCATAGGTAAACTCCATTTAATGCAGCTGGATAATCCTGACAAGGCTGCAATCTGGTTTAAAAAGGTTATCACTGATTTTCCCAAAGGGGACATGCAAAGTCATGCCAAGGAAAAGCTGAAAAAACTTTCAAAAGATCACGATATTCCCTTACCGGATGACATGATTGGCGGTATGCAGCTTGACAAGCTCAACTATGTTCTTCCGGTAAAATACTGGTCCTCAGAAAATTACAGCCGTGTTGTTATTGGCGCCTCCGGCCCGGTTGAATATGCGGGCACCCTTCTTGAAAAGACAGGTGATAAACCAAGACGACTTTATATTGATTTAAAAAACAGCTATATAGAACCCCAGTTTCGAGCCCCGATTCCAGTTGATGATGGACTCCTCAAACAAGTCAGAACTGGACAAAATACAACCGATACCGTTCGCGTTGTACTTGATATTGAATCAATCTCAAAATATAAAATTTTCAGCCTGCCTGAACCGTTCAGAGTTGTTATTGATGTCAGAGGCGACAAAAAGAAACCTGAAATAACCAAGAAGGAGGTACCGACAGTCGCTCCTCTCAGCTTGCCTCCTGTAAAAGCAGATAACCGCTCCACCAACAAAACCAGCAAGAAAGAAATAGTTACCGAAAAACAACTTACAAACCAGATAAACACAAAAAAAAGAACTTCCAGAGTAGTCATTCTTGATAATATAAAGAAATACCGAATCAATAAAGGTATCAAGTACATAGCCCAAAACACAAAAAAACAGTACCCCAAAATAGAACGCATGGCACCAGCGATGACTTTGGCACAACAGCTTGGGCTTGGCGTTCAATCAATTATTCTGGATCCGGGTCATGGAGGCAAGGATCCCGGCGCAATGGCTTTTGGTTTAAAAGAAAAAGATATTGTTCTCAATCTTGCTAAAAAACTGGCTCCAGTTCTCAAAAACAAGCTGGGATGTCAAGTTTTACTCACAAGGGATAAGGATGTTTTTATTCCTCTGGAAGAGAGAACAGCCATTGCCAATACAAGCGGTGCAGACCTCTTTATATCTCTTCATGTTAATGCCCATTCTTCCAATGACATACACGGGCTTGAAACATATTTTCTTAATCTCAGCACCAGTGCTGAAGCAATGAGAGTTGCAGCCAGGGAAAACGCCACATCCACTCACCAAATGAGTGACTTACAGGATATTCTCTCCGATATTATGTCTAATTCAAAAATTGATGAATCCTCAAGACTGGCTGAATTTGTTCACAATTCAATCCTTGATGGAATGAAAGGCGGCGAACATAATGCCATAAAGAATCTCGGGGTCAAGCAGGCACCTTTTTATGTGCTGATAGGCGCAGAAATGCCTGCCATTCTTCTGGAACTTGCCTTTATCAGTAACAGAGCAGATGCAGACAATCTCATTAACGATCAGTTTATTGAGAAGGTCGCCGAGCAAATCACCAATGGTATCATTAAATATGTAAATAGCACCACGGCTTCACTGTAACTTCACAGCAACCACCTGCAACAAATTACAGATTAAAAACATCAAAAACAGCATAAAAAAAGGCGGTTAACCCTGCAACAGGATTAACCGCCTGGGAAAACAGAGAAACTGAGTTATCCCCGAGCCACCTTAAGGCGGGCAATAGCTCTTGCCAGAGCAGCTTCTGCTCTGGTTTCACTATAATTATCATCTCCACTGCCACCAGAGGAAATGCGTTTTTCAGCTCTGTCTTTGGCTTTCATCGCTCTATCGACATCAATATCGTCCTTGGCTTCTGCACTTTCTACCAAAAAGGTAATTTTGTTATTTGAAACTTCACAAAAACCACCGCTAACCATAAGGGCTTTGCGTTCATTACCATTTTCGTAGGTTAAGGCGCCAATTTTGATAGTAGACAGGAAAGGTGCGTGATTTGCCAAGACACCAAAGTCACCACCCATACCAGGAGCATTTACGATATCAACTTTTTCGCTGACAACCGCTCCGGTAGGAGTAACAACCTCCAGGTTAATTTGTTGTGCCATGGTATTTGACCTCTCTAACTAAATTTTTCGTAACAGTCACTAAAAAATCGATGTAACTGTTACGAAGAATACAAAAAATTACGCCTTGGACTCAGCGTCCCTGGCAACAGCCTCATCTATAGCACCAACCATATAGAAGGAGTTCTCGTTGAGGTTATCATGCTTACCTTCGAGGATCTCTTTGAAACCCTGGACAGTATCAGCAACCTTAACGAATTTACCAGGCACACCGGTAAATACTTCAGCAACGGTGAATGGCTGAGACAGATAACGCTGAATCTTACGTGCACGGGAAACAAGCTGCTGATCTTCCTCAGAAAGTTCATCCATACCAAGAATCGCGATAATATCTTGAAGATCCTTATATTTTTGCAGAGTGACCTGAACACCACGTGCTACCTGATAGTGTTCTTCACCGATGACATTTGGATCAAGGATACGAGAAGTTGAATCCAGAGGATCAACCGCAGGATAAATACCAAGCTCAGAAATTTGACGGGAAAGTACAACAGTACCATCAAGGTGAGCGAAGGTAGTAGCCGGAGCAGGGTCAGTCAAGTCATCCGCAGGAACATAAACACACTGTACGGCAGTAATAGAACCCTTGGTTGTGGAAGTAATACGTTCCTGAAGTGCACCAAGGTCAGTAGCAAGTGTTGGCTGATAACCAACCGCAGAAGGCATACGACCAAGAAGCGCAGATACCTCAGAACCAGCCTGGGTAAAACGGAAGATATTATCAACGAAAAAGAGAACGTCCTGTCCCTCTTCATCACGAAAATACTCAGCAGCAGTCAAACCGGTAAGAGCAACACGGGCACGTGCTCCTGGAGGTTCTGTCATCTGACCATAAACAAGAGCTGCTTTGG
>PDWI01002357.1_pt1 | contig 28476 bp, 21 predicted proteins | sample 1430891 | NCBI WGS metagenome assembly PDWI01 (sample SAMN01162508, study PRJNA174530) | Oral metagenome, whole genome shotgun sequencing project. | biome: Marine environment; feature: Marine mammal; material: Swab sample of the gingival sulcus; isolation source: swab sample of gingival sulcus... | reverse complement strand
TAAACTTCTTCCCATTATAAAACGCTTACAGCGTGCGACCCTCGACGATGAGCTTTTGAGAAAAGTGGAATTGGAGCAGGATTATATAGACAGGGACGTGTCTCAAAAACAGCAGTTAGACGAAGCACTGATTAGAGAGGAGGAAGAACGTAGGCAAAAAGAGGAAGAACGCAGGCAAAAAGAGGAGGAACGTAGGCAAAAAGAGGAGGCTAAGAAAAGAGAGGAAGAGGAACGTAGAGCAAAAAAATTACTTCAACACAATTTTGCTGTAAAAATGTTGAAAGATAACGCGCCTATATCTGAAATTATGCAATTAACAGGGCTGAGCGAAGATGAAATCAAAAAATTGATGTGATTTATTACTGAATTACTTATTGTGGCTACGTACAAACATTATAAATTCCTTTCAATTCTTAACTTCGCAGCTTTTATGTGAATTATGCTAGTGGGAGTTTGATATTTATGGTTTTACTCTTTTTTTACAATTATATATTGCTTGTCATCTCGCTTAAGGTGCTGAATATTAGAGAAATAAAACAGAAAAAATCACTTAATTGGGCGGAGATAGGGGGCAACTCTTAGCGGAAATTTGCATAAAAAAAGTGGCTTTTATAGCCACTTTTTCGTCATAATAAATTATTCAAATTTGAATCATCAATTTACCTCTTCGTAGTCAATATCCGAAACGTCGTTGTCGTCTTTTTTAGAATTGTCAGCTTGTTGCTGATTCGGATTAGCGCCACCAGTTGCACCACCTGCTTGGGCTTGTGCTGCCTGAGCTGCTTGCGAGAATGTTTGTTGCAATTCGGCAATTATTTTGTCGATAGCGTCCAAATCTTCGTCTTTGTGTGCTTGTTTCAAGCTTTCTAAAATCTTCTCGATTTTTTGTTTTTCGCTTTCCGGAATTTTACCTTCCATTTCTTTCAACGATTTTTCAGTTTGGAAAATTACTCCGTCGGCGTGGTTCAATTTGTCTATTTTTTCTTTTTCTTTTTTATCTTTTTCGGCGTTAGCTTCGGCTTCGGCTTTCATTTTTTGAATTTCGTCGTCGCTCAATCCCGATGATGCTTCAATTCTGATGCTTTGTTCTTTTCCGGTAGTTTTGTCTTTTGCCGAAACATTTAGGATTCCGTTTGCGTCGATGTCAAAAGTAACTTCAATTTGAGGTTCGCCTCTACGGGCCGGTGCAATTCCGTCTAAGTGGAAGCGTCCGATAGTTTTGTTATCTCTTGCCATTGGTCTTTCGCCTTGCAAAACGTGTATTTCAACCGACGGTTGATTGTCGGCGGCTGTCGAAAATACTTCTGTTTTTTTAGAAGGAATAGTTGTGTTGGCTTCGATAAGTTTTGTCATCACGCCACCCAAAGTTTCGATACCGAGCGACAATGGAGTAACGTCGAGCAATAAAACATCTTTTACATCTCCGCTCAAAACTCCTCCTTGAATAGAAGCACCGGCTCCTACTACTTCGTCAGGATTTATGTTTTTGCTTGGTTTTTTGCCAAAGAATTTTTCAACCTCTTCTTGAATTATAGGTATTCTTGTAGAGCCTCCAACCAATATAACTTCGTCTATATCAGAAGTTTTCAAATCTGCTTCGTCCAATGCTACTTGACAAGGTCTGATAGAATTTTTAACCAAATCGTCAATCAGCTGTTCAAATTTAGCTCTGGTTAGTTTACGGACCAAGTGTTTTGGCACGCCGTTTACAGGAATTATGTACGGCAAGTTGATTTCGGTTTGATTTGAACTTGATAATTCGATTTTTGCTTTTTCGGCGGCTTCTTTCAAGCGTTGAAGCGCCATTGGGTCTTGTCTCAAATCAACATTTTCGTCTTTCAAAAATTCTTCTGCCAACCAGTTTATGATTCTTTCGTCAAAATCGTCGCCTCCCAAGTGAGTGTCGCCGCTGGTCGATTTTACTTCAAAAACTCCGTCGCCCAATTCCAAAATAGAGATGTCGAAAGTACCACCACCCAAGTCATATACGGCAATTGTTTTATCGCTGTTCGATTTATCCAATCCGTAAGCAAGAGCCGCAGCGGTTGGTTCGTTTATTATTCGTCGAACTTTCAAACCTGCTATTTCGCCGGCTTCTTTGGTCGCTTGACGTTGTGCGTCATTGAAATATGCCGGTACAGTAATAACGGCTTCTGTAATTTCTTGTCCCAAATGTTCTTCGGCTGTTTTTTTCATTTTTTGCAAAACGATGGCCGAAATTTCTTGTGGCGTGTATAATCTGTCGTTAATTTTAACACGAGGAGTGTTGTTGTCGCCTTTTACAACTTTGTAAGGTACTCGTTTGATTTCTTCTTGCACTTCGTCGTAAGAACGTCCCATCAATCTTTTGATAGAATATACTGTATTGGTAGGATTGGTGATAGCTTGACGTTTGGCGGGGTCGCCTACTTTTCGTTCGCCGTCGTCCAAAAATGCAACTACCGATGGGGTAGTTTTTTTACCTTCGTTATTTATAATTACTGTTGGTTCGTTACCTTCCATTACTGCAACGCAGGAGTTGGTTGTTCCAAGGTCTATTCCAATTATTTTTCCCATTTTATATAATTTTTTTGTATTCTAAATTTTACTTCTTTTTATCAATCATTATGCCATAATTATTTATAAAATTATGTAAAATACTGATTTATAGTGTGTTATGCGTTTGGCAAAAATAAAACTCTCTTAAATATATTTATTAAACAGTCGAATTGTCATTTTTTGTTTTTTTATCGGACTGACATTTTGAGATTTTTATGACATTTTTGCAGTTTCGTTTTTGAATTGCTGTCAAATATGCAATAAAAAATGAGTATAATGGGGGAGGAATACTGATATAAATTAATTTTGTAAAAAATTATAATGTAGATTGTTATAAAGTTAGAAATTATTTACCAATAATTCGTTTTTTTTTTATAAACTTATAATCAATCCGTTATCTTCGCATTTTCTACTCATAACTACAATTCCGTTTTAATGTCATCATTAAACATATCTAATGCTTCATCAACAATTGGATTGTATTTCGGTAATCCTAATTTTAAATCCTTATATTCAACATCAATTCTACTGTCATTGTCATAATCAATTAATGAAAACACTCTAAAATCAGTTTCTTTAAACTGTTTTGCAAAAATATGAAGACGTTTTACAATAAAATAGTTATGTGATGATATAAAAATTTGAACTCCGGCTTTTGCCAAATCAATTAATATTCTGACAAACTTATTGATTGTTACGGGGTTAAGATTATTGTCCGGTTCATCTAAAAATATAATACTGCCGGAATGAAGCTGTCCGGTTTTTATAAGTACGGGGATAATGCCCACCTGTTTCACACCTTCGGCAGTCATTGTCATTTCAAACTTCTGTCCTTTTTTATTCTTAAAAATAAATTCTTTTTCATTATCATCATATTCTATTTTTCCGCTTATTATCTCATTTTGAATATTTTTAATGATTTTCAGTAATTCGGGTGATATTCCGTCTTGTTCAATGATATTCTGTTTTTATCAATAGAATTGAAAATTTTTTTTAGCTTATCATCAATCCGAATGTACGGCACGTTACTGTGTTCGATGAATAACTCGCCTTTTTCATACTTATAATTATGTATGAAATACAAGAAAATCTTATTCCCTTTTGAGATTTTTTTTTGTCTTAAAACATCGAAAAATTTAGCTTTTCCAAAATAATTATTTTAGGTGTTTGGATTTTCAGTATTATTTATTTTGTTTCTTATAGTTTCCTTTCTGTTGGTGTGATTTTCAAGAATTATTTGAACACTTTTGGCGGTAAATGCCACAAAACTTCCTATCGACAAAAAACTGAAAATAATTGTAAACACTTTACTTACATTTGTTGTGGGTACTAAATCGCCGTAACCTATTGTGGACATTGTCATTACCGAAAAATATAAGGAATCAAGAATTGCCCATTGTTCTACTTTTACATAAAAAATGGTGGCACTCGTAAGTAAAATATTTATAAAAAAGAATAAAAATCTAAAATCTTTATCGTTTTTTATGCCTAAAAAAATTACTTTAACTAAACGGAAAAGTGTAAGAAAAAATGAAATCATATTTCGTTATTTGTTGTAAAATACTCATTACCTTAAATCCGTAAGTCTATTTGATAATTATTTGATTATAAGTGTTTTACAGCTTTATGTTTTTCACTCAAACAGGTGAAATTAAATGTCATAAATATTGAAAAAAAACTTGCAAAATTTTGATTATTAAAAAAAATCGCCATCTTGCAAGCAAACAATTCACTGCGACAAAGGTAGAAAAAATAATTAAATAATTAAACCTTTTTTGGGGAGGAATTAATATTATTTTTTTAGCTGCAAATGATGAATTTATTTCATAACTTGCTGATAATAAGTTTGTTCGTAAATATCAACAGCCAAATATTCATATCGTTAATTATTAAAAAATTTGTAGAGTGTTCTTTTGTGGCGACAAAGTTGCCGAAGATATAAACAATCATTAGTCTCATAATTCCGCTATTTCTATTTATATTGTGTCGGTAAGTCTTTGATATTTAATGTTTTATGTTGTTGTGTGTTTACATAGTTTTTTTCAAAAAAAATAAAACAGTTAAGAATTTTATTTTTCTGATATTTTTTACCCGAAGGTAGCAACGTTTTTCGCAAGGAGCGATAAGTTTCTTTTGCTGTTAATTTAAAAGATTTTGGGGTTTATGAAAAAGCCCTAATTTTCGTATTGATATTTTTGCTAAAAAAATCTACAAGATAAAATAAATTTTGCTAATTTTGTGGCGAACTTCTGTTTTGGTGTTTTCGGTTGGGTAGCGACGGTTGTCGGCAGAAAAAACATCTTTGACAAAAAAACAGAAGTTGTTTTATTACTAAAATTTTAACAACACATTAATTAATATATACACTAAAATAAAAAGTAGAAAATTTAACCTATGGATTTGTCAGTAAAATATCTTGGATATGACCTAAAAAACCCGATAATTGTCGGAAGTTCCGGACTTACTAATTCGGTAGAAAAAATAAAAAAATTAGAAGCAAATAACGCAGGCGCAGTAGTTCTAAAATCTCTGTTTGAAGAACAAATTTTAGCAACAACATCACGCGAAGCCGAAGAATACGTCTATCCGGAAGGTTACGACTACATTCAACAATATTCAAAAACGTTCAACGAAGATAAATTTTTATATTTAATCGAAGATGCCCGAAAAGCTGTTGATATTCCGATAATTGCAAGCGTAAATGCGCGTGCTAACGGAAATTGGGTCGAAATAGCTAAGAAAATGGAAGCCGCCGGCGCTCATGCTATCGAGTTAAATATCAGTATTTTACCGGTAAACCCTAAACAAAGTTGTGAAAAATTGGAGAAACTCCATCTAAAAATTCTGAAAGATATAAAAAAACGTATTTCGATACCGATTTCTATCAAAATATCAAGTTATTTGAGTGGATTGGCCGGATTGGTCGAAAAAATAGCTTGGTCAAAAAACGCCGACGCGATAGTTATGTTTAATCGTTTTTACAATCCCGATATCAATATCGACAAAATGGAAATGACCGTGTCGAATGTGTTTTCGGAGCCAAACGCCCCAATGCCGTCTTTGCGATGGATTGCGATGTTTGCAAATAAATATCCCATCTCGTTTGTCGGTTCTACCGGAATTTACGACGGCGAAGATGTAATAAAACAATTGTTGGTGGGAGCAGATGCCGTTCAAATGGTTTCTTCGATTTACAAAAATTCTCCGGCTCACATAAACACAGTCCTAAAAAAACTGAAAGATTGGATGAGTAACAAAAATTATTCGTCAATTAGCGATTTCAAAGGCAAAATGGCAATAGATAACTTGGAGCAACCGGAGGTTTTTGAACGCATACAATTTATGAAATATTTTGGAAATGTTTAGATATTTTTTGTGAAATTTGTACTAAAAACTTCTTTTTTTCTAATTTTTTATTAAATAAATAATTTTGTAATATATTGAATTTTAGGTTATTGCCGACTACTTTGAAAAAAAAATAAAAAATATTAGTTAAAAATTTTATGTTTATAATTATAAATATATATCTTTGTAGCGTATTTTTTAAGACACAAAAACAAGAATTTAGAAGATAATGAAAAAGCATATTTGTATCGTATGTGGTTGGCTATACGACCCAAAAGAAGGAGATGCCGAAAGAGTGGCTCCCAATACTGCCTTTGAAAAAGTACCGGCAGATTGGAAATGTCCTTTGTGCGGGGTCGATAAAGAAAATTTTGAACTTTATGACGACGAAATGCCTGTATCGGATTCGATGAGTAAAGATAAAGAAAGTAGTGATAGAGCAGGTTTAGGACACAACGAAATAGTAAAAGGAGTTTTTGAAGTTGGTGCCAAAGATTGGGATAGAGAAATGTTCGACGAACTTATTCCATTGCCCGACGGTACAAGTTATAATTCATATATCATCAAAAGTGAGGGAAAAACAGTTCTTATCGATACCGTTGACCCAACTAAAACTCACGTTCTTTTTGAACATCTTGAAAATATTAACGTAGAAAATATCGACTACGTTGTATCAAATCATGCAGAGCAAGATCATTCGGGGTCAATACCTATGGTTTTGAAAAAATTTCCCGAAGCGAAAGTTATTACAAATCCTAAATGTAAAAAATTACTTATTTCGCATTTGGATTTAGACGAAGAGGTTTTTATTACTATTGATGAAAAAACACAATTCAAATTTGGAAATAAAACTCTCGAATTTATATATACACCTTGGGTGCATTGGCCGGAAACAATGAGTACGTATTTGGTCGAAGACAAAATACTTTTTACTTGCGACTTTTTTGGCTCGCACCGAGCTACAAGCAAACTTTTTGTATATGACGAGCATAAAGTTTTGGAAGATGCTAAGCGCTATTACGCTGAAATAATGATGCCTTTCAGAAAACATATTGCTAAAAATATTACAAAAGTAGAACAAAAAGAAATAGATTTTATAGCTCCAAGTCACGGTCCGGTTTACAATCGTCCGGCGTTGATTATAGATGCTTACAAAGAGTGGATTTCGCCACGAGTTCTAAATAAAATAATAATACCTTACGTTTCTATGCACGACAGTACTGCCGCAATAGTAGAAAAAATGGTAGAAAAATTTACACAAGCTGACATTCACGTTATTCCTTTCAATATTCCAAAAACAGATATTGGACAGATTGCAATTGAATTAGTTGATGCAGCTACGATTATTTTTGGGTCGCCTGTTATTTTGGGTGGGATACATCCTCAGTTGGTCAATGTAGCATATTTAGCAAATATGTTGCGTCCAAAAGCAAAATACGTTAGTTTTATCGGCTCGCACGGGTGGGGCGGTAAAATGATGAAACAATACGAAGCATTGTTGAGTAACGTAAAAGCCGAAGTTGTAGAACCAACATTCGTTAGAGGTATTCCAACCGAAGAAAACGACGACGAAATAAATAGTCTTATTGATAAAATAGTTGGACTTCATAAAAAGTTGAGTAATCAATAATTTGTGGTTGTTTGATTGTTTTTATATTCATTATAATTATTTTTGATTGGGCCCTTGTCGTAGGACAAGGGCTTTTTCTATGCCTATCCTTTTTGCTTTTTATTCCACATTATAAATTAGCGCCTTATAATTGGCGTTCAAGAAAGAAATAAAAATTCCTCCCAACTTGTATTAACGCCGGTAAGGTTTTCATTTATAGGTAGTTATAGCTTTGAAATTGTACTCAAATAATATTTATTACAGTAAACTTGATCTTGATTATCAAAAATATTTTTAGTTTTTGGAAAAAAATAAACCGGAGTAGGGGAGTTGTTCACTTATACGGTGAGATTTTGTAAATTAACAAATTATTTTGAAATAATAGCTTCCAATGCCTATTGGTGCTATTTTTTTGTATTTTCAAACAATGAATGCTAAAAGGTGATTAAAGTGTTGATATTCAGTTGGTTCTGAGATTTTTATACGACCTGATTATAAAATTATTGTAAGATGTAGTTTTTTTTGTTGTGTAATTGTTTGAATATCAGGTTTTTATTTTGTGGAGTGTTTTATGGCGAGAGTTTGTTATAATTTAACAGAATTGGGGACTAACAAAAAAAGCCCTCAAAAAGAGAGCTTTATTTTTGCGTTCCTGAAGGGATTCGAACCCCTAACCTCCTGATCCGTAGTCAGGTGCACTATCCAATTATGCTACAGGAACATCATTTACGGTTGCAAAAGTAAATTTTATTTTTTTATAAACAAAAAAAATATCAAAAACTTTTTATCGAAAATAAGTTTTCTTGGATTATACCTTAAACAATAGCTTGGTCGAGGTTTATGAAAAATTTTTATTATTCGTTAGTACCCAAATAATTACAGGAATCCCCAACAAAGCAGTCAGCGAATTTATGGGGAGAATATGTGAAGCAAAGGAATGTGAAATAGCATCGGAAAGTAGCATAATTGTTGCTCCTACGAAAATAGAATAAAAAATTAGATGCAAATGTTTTGATGTTTTGAATATTATTCGCACCAAATTTGGTACAGCTATTCCTATAAATGTTATTGGACCACAAAAGGCTGTCGTTATACCTGTCATTATGCCGGTAATTGTCAAAATTGCAGTTTGCAGGGCTTGTGTATTTACTCCTAAGGTTTTTGCGTTTTCGGTCCCCAGATACAATGTGTCCAAATATTTTGAAATTAAAATCGTAAAAATTACCGGAATTATTGTCGCTAAGCCAAAATATCCAATTTGAGTTTTGTGAACTCCGTCGAGGCTTCCCATTGTCCAAATTATAAATTTTTTTAGCATCGGCGCAGAGCTGAAAAATTGCATCAAATTTACAACTGCCGAAATTCCGCTTCCGAGCATTATTCCTAAAATTAGAATTATTATCGAATTATTTATTTTTATAGAAATGAGTAGCATTACGAGCAAAACCAAACCGGCTCCTAAAATTGCAGCAAAAGCAATGGAAAATGTTGAAGGTAAAGACGAAATGCCAATAAAACTAAGTCCGAGTAACAAAAAAGCAACTCCAAAACTTGCTCCCGAACTTATGCCAAAAACATAAGGACCGGCAAGTGGATTTCTGAAAAGCGTTTGTAGCAGTAAGCCGCTGACAGATAACGAACAGCCTACCAAAATAGCTGTTAGCACTCTTGGTAGGCGTAAGTCTTTGATAATGAGGGTGTTTGTGATGCTTTCTCCTCTTCCAAACAGGATTTTTATAATTTCCAATAATGAAAAATTCAAACTTCCTGATTTTAAGTCTATTACAAATGAAAATACAAATAATATGAAGAGTATCAGAATTGTACGTTTGAAATTTTTCATTAAATTTATTGATAAAATCTTAAATACGCAGAGCTTTTCGTTATGAGAAGCCCGGCATATCTGAGGTAAAATTAAAATTTATAACTCAAAGAAAAAATATGCGAGTACAAAGCAAGAGATTGTTTGGCAACGTCCGTAAGTGCATAATCGAGATAAAACCGCTTGATAATCAGGCCAATACCAACGCTTGGCACAAAGTCTAAGCTATTTTCTCGAAAATAATTATTTTCTTTGTTTACAAAATCCGGAACTATCTGAAAATTATTAACTCCGGTGCGCACAAAAACAATTTTTTTGAAATTAAATTCAATTCCTGTTTGCGGATACAAACTAACCGGATTAAAACTAACCAAAGCGTTACGTTCGCCGTCAAAAGTGAAATTTAAACCAACTTCGGAACTCATACCAAATTTTTCCGAAAATTTAAAATACCTGCTAACTCCTGTGTTGAGAGTTGTCATTGTAATTTCAAGATTATTTTTGGGCAGTTCGTTGTTTGTTTCCAAAAAAACTTTTTTCATTTGGTCGCTAATGTTGTAAAACCACGCCGCAAACCCCGTTGTTGCGTTGTTTAGCATTGCTCCAAAATTCCATTTTTTGAGTTTGTATTGTACACCGGCGTCAAGCCCAAAGCCATAAGCATTGGCAAATTTGCCTTGATGTCTGTAAATAATTCTCGCATTTGCCCCATAGCTCAAACCTTTTATTTTTGATTTTTTACCGTACGAAAGCAAAAGCGCATAGTCCGAAACCGAAAAATATTCAATTCTGTTGTAGTCGATATTTCCGTTTTCGTCGAACAGGTAAAGCGTATTTTGGATTTCATCAACGCTAAGTCTTATCAACGAAGCACCTAAACCTGTTTTGTCATCTAATTTATACGAAAAACCGGCATAATCGTATTTGGCAATTCCGGCAAAATATTCGGAGTGCATCAACGACGCTTGGTATTTGCTGCTCAAATTGCTCAATCCCGCCGGATTGTAGTATCCTGCCGAAAAATCATCTACATTACTAACAACACAATTACCCAAAGAAATACTTTTAGCTCCGACCCCAATATTCAGAAAATCATTACTATATTTTAGGATTTGGGCATTCAAATTGCCGGCAAAAAGTATCAAAAGAAACAAAGAAAATCGTATTTTATTTACCATTTTATAAATATTTATTATATTTGCATTCAAACGTCAAAAATAAAAAAATTGAACAAAATAATAATACCAAATACGATAACCTCATTAAATATTTTATGTGGAACAAGCGCAATCCTTGTGGCTTTAACCAATTCGGAGCATTTATACATTGCTTCTTTTTTTATAATTATTTCAATAATCTTCGACTTCTTTGACGGATTTACAGCTCGATTATTAAAAGCACAGTCCGAATTTGGCAAACAAATGGATTCTTTGGCAGACTTGGTTAGCTTTGGGCTGGCTCCCACATTCATAATGTTTAATCTTCTGAAAAAATCAACAACCTGTGAATATTTGCCATATTTATCATTCATGATAGTTGTCTTTTCGGCTATTCGGTTGGCTATATTCAATATTTCAGAACAAAAATTTTCATTCAACGGACTGCCAACGCCGGCATTTGCAATTTTGGTAGCATCATTTCCATTGATGCAAAAACAAGCCGATTTTAGTTATTTTATCCCAACCCCAACAATCAGCTCATTTTTTCTAAATCAATATTTTTTATTATCAATAACAGTTGTTTTCAGCATTCTATTAGTTTCTAATATCAAAATGTTGGCACTAAAATTCAAAAATTTCAAACTAAAAGACAATAAAATTAAATACATTTTCATAATAATAACGCTAATTTTACTAATTGCTTTCCGATTTTTTGCAATTCCGATGATAATCATTATATATATAATAATGTCATTGCTACTAAAAAAGACAGTATAGATTATTTAACATAAAATTTCGTTTCTGTATCCAAAAAAAATTATATAACGGCAAAAAGAAAAAATCCGTCAAACAGTAAACAGTTGATAATCAAAAAAATATTAATCTCAAAAAAATAAAAGTCAAAAAAACGAATAAATAATTTTTTTATTTCAAATAATATTTTTATTTTTATAGTGGTATTTGAAAGATAAATTATAATGATAAAAAGGTTTGAAAAATATATAAAATTAGAAAAACGGTTTTCACCACATACCATAAATTCATACATTACAGATATAAAACAATTTTACGAATTTGTAGGAGCCGATACCGAGCAAATAATACAAGATTCAAATCTTATTAGAAGTTGGACGGCACACTTGGTTGAAAATTCAACAAGTCCTATAAGCGTAAAAAGAAAAATATCAAGTTTGAAATCTTTTTATAAATATTTGAAAAAAAACAACAAAATTTCAGTAAATCCGATGACTAAAATCGTGTTGCCGAAAGTTGAGAAAAAAATACCCGAATTTATACCGGAAAAAGATTTCGACCATTTCGATACAATTTTCACTAATGATTTTTCGGGAATAAGAGACCGTTTAATAATAGAATTATTGTACCAAACCGGTATCAGACGCGCAGAACTTTTATCATTAAAAGACAAAGACATTGATACAGCCAAAAAACAAATAAAGGTTTTAGGGAAGCGTCAAAAAGAACGAATAATACCCATTACCGATTATTTAGCAGAGCTAATAATGCAATATCAAACAGAAAAAAGAAAAATATCACAAATCGAAACTATATTTTTGGTAACCGACAAAGGAAAACCAATATACGCAAGTTTTGTGTACCGAAAAGTCAAAAAATATTTAACACAAATAACTACGCTTGACAAAAAAAGTCCACACACTATGCGACACACCTTTGCCACACATTTGTTGAACAACGGAGCCGATTTGAATGCAATAAAAGAACTTTTGGGGCATTCAAATTTATCTGCCACACAAATATACACCCACAATAGTTTTGAAAAAATAACAACAATTTATAAACAAGCTCATCCAAGAGCATAAAATTTAAGAGTATGGATTTAAAAATTAACGCAATTCATTTCGATGCCGACAAAAAATTAGAAGATTATATCGGAGAAAGAGTACAAAAATTACAACATTTTGACGAAGATTTATCAAGTGCAGAAATAAATTTATCGTTAGAAAAACCGGTTGGAAAAAATTTTGACAGCAAAATAGTAAAGATAAAAGTAAAATCTAAGGGAGTTGAGTACTTTGCCGAAAAAAAATCAGAAAGTTTTGAAAGTTCTACATCCGAGGCAGTACAAGCGATAGAGGTTCAAATTAAAAAAAGAAAAGAAAAAAAATTGAAAAAAAAGTAAGATTTTTTTGGTAGTAAAAAAAAATGCTTTACTTTTGCACACCGAATTGAGAGGGTAAAAAAACACAATCTCAATTCGATGTGTTCTTAATACATATGCCAATGTAGCTCAGTTGGTAGAGCAGCTGATTTGTAATCAGCCGGTCGGCGGTTCGAGTCCGTTCATTGGCTCTTTTTTTAAAAGTTTGGGGAGGTACCGAAGCGGTCAAACGGGGCAGACTGTAAATCTGTTGGCAAATGCCTTCGTAGGTTCGAATCCTGCCCTCCCCACTTAGAAAGGAATGCGGGAATAGCTCAGTTGGTAGAGCATCAGCCTTCCAAGCTGAGGGTCGCGAGTTCGAGTCTCGTTTCCCGCTTTTTTTTTACTTTCTTGCCAATGTAGCTCAGGGGTAGAGCACTTCCTTGGTAAGGAAGAGGTCACGGGTTCAAATCCCGTCATTGGCTCAACAATTCAAAAACAGAATAATAACATACAAAAAATCATATCAACTATGGCTAAAGAAAAATTTGATCGCTCCAAACCACACGTTAATATTGGTACAATTGGTCACGTAGATCATGGAAAAACAACATTAACAGCAGCTATAACTAAAATATTAGCAGAAAAAGGACTTTCCGAAATTAGAGACTTCGATTCAATCGATAACGCTCCGGAAGAAAAAGAAAGAGGTATTACAATTAATACTGCACACGTAGAATATCAAACAGAAAACAGACACTATGCACACGTTGACTGTCCCGGTCACGCCGACTATGTAAAAAACATGGTTACGGGAGCTGCTCAAATGGACGGTGCTATCTTAGTAGTTGCAGCTACTGATGGTCCTATGCCACAAACTCGTGAGCATATCCTTCTTGCTCGCCAAGTAAACGTTCCTCGTATCGTAGTTTTTATGAACAAAGTTGACTTAGTTGATGATGAAGAACTATTAGAACTTGTTGAAATGGAAGTTAGAGACTTATTAAGTTTCTACGAATATGACGGAGATAATGCTCCTGTTATCGTTGGTTCTGCTCTTGGTGGATTGAACAACGAACCTCAATGGGTTGAAAAAGTAATGGAATTGATGCAAGCAGTAGATGATTATATTCCACTTCCTGAAAGAGATGTAGATAAACCATTCTTGATGCCTGTAGAAGACGTATTCTCAATCACCGGTCGTGGTACTGTTGCAACCGGTAGAATTGAAACTGGTACTGTTCACACACAAGACCCTGTTGAAATCATTGGTTTGTCGAAAGAAGCAGCTATGAAATCTGTTTGTACAGGAGTTGAAATGTTTAGAAAAATATTAGATGACGGTCAAGCCGGCGACAACGTTGGACTACTTCTTAGAGGTATTGACAAAGACCAAATCAAAAGAGGTATGGTAATTGCCAAACCTGGTTCAATCACTCCTCACACAAAATTCAAAGCAGAGGTTTATGTTTTGAAAAAAGAAGAGGGTGGACGTCATACTCCATTCCACAACAACTATCGCCCACAATTTTACCTACGTACTCTTGACGTAACCGGTGAAGTAATTCTTCCGGAAGGAGTAGAAATGGTAATGCCAGGTGATAACTTGACTATCGAAGTTAATTTGATTTATCCTGTAGCTATCAACAAAGGTTTGCGTTTCGCTATTCGTGAAGGTGGACGTACTGTAGGTGCTGGTCAAGTAACAGAAATTATTGAATAATAATATTTTAATATAAAAATAATAAAGGGGCTAAACTTAGCCCCTTTATAAAAATAGGGGTGTAGCTCAGTTGGCAGAGCACTGGTCTCCAAAACCAGGTGTCGGGCGTTCGAGTCGCTCCACCCCTGCAAAAATGTTACACATGAAGAAGTTTTTCTCATACATAAAGGATGTATATAGAGAATTGTCTCAAAAAGTATCATGGCCTAAATGGTCTGAACTTCAAAATAGTGCTGTTGTAGTAATGGTCGCTTCCTTTATAATCGCAATTGTTGTGTTTGTATTAGACCTGTCGTTTAGCAGTATTATGAAATTTGTTTACGGACTTTTTTATTAATTAATTTATTATTAAATAATGGGCGAAATAGAAAAAAAGTGGTACGTACTTAGGGCAATTAGTGGCAAGGAAAAAAAAGTTAAGGAGTACATTGAGAGAGAGATAAAGGTTTTGGATATGGGCGATTACGTCTCGCAAGTCGTAATTCCTACCGAAAAGGTTTATCAAATTCGCAATGGAAAAAAAATTAGTAAAGAACGCAATTACTATCCCGGCTACGTTCTAATAGAGGCTGCATTGGTTGGAGAAATAATGCACACTTTGGTTAATATACCGAATGTCATTAGTTTTGTAGGAGCAGACAAGGGAAAAGTTCCTGTACCATTGCGTCCAGACGAAGTAAAACAAATTTTAGGAATAGTTGATAAACTTAAAGATTCGGAAGAACAATTGACGCAACCGTTTTTTGTTGGCGAAGAAGTTAAGGTTATTGACGGTCCTTTTAATGATTTTATAGGAGTTATAGAGGATGTAAACGAGGAGAAGAAAAAATTAAAGGTTATGGTGAAAATCTTTGGTAGAAAGGCTCCTTTAGAATTAAAATTTTCACAAGTTGAAAAACAATTTTGAAAAATAGTTAACCATGGCAAAAGAAGTAGTTGGCTTAATTAAGTTACAAATTAAAGGAGGACAGGCAAACCCGTCTCCACCTGTTGGGCCGGCACTTGGTGCGAAAGGTGTTAATATAATGGAGTTTTGTAAGCAGTTTAATGCTCGAACACAAAACTTTCAAGGACAATTGATACCTGTAGTTATTTCGGTTTACAAAGATAAATCGTTTGATTTTATAACCAAAGCGCCACCAGTGTCTGCACAGTTGAAACAGGCAGCGAAACTAAAATCAGGTTCGCCAACTCCAAATGTAAAAAAAGTTGCTAAAATTACTTGGGATCAAGTAAGAGAAATAGCAGAATCTAAAATTCAGGACATGAATGCTTTTACCGTTGAATCAGCAATGATGATGATTGCCGGAACAGCAAGAAGCATGGGTATCGTTGTAACAGGCGAACGTCCTTTTTAGTTAAAAACAGAAAAAATTTCTAAATCAATTATGGCTGCAAAACTTACAAAAAACAGAAAAAAAGTTATTCAGAAAATTGACAATGAACATCTTTATGACCTTAACGAAGCCGTAAAATTGCTAAAAGAAGTTTCAACAACAAAATTTGACGCATCTGTGGATGTTGATGTACGTTTGGGAGTTGATCCTCGAAAAGCAAATCAAATGGTAAGAGGCACAATAACTCTACCACACGGAACAGGTAAGGAAAAAAAGGTTTTGGTTCTTTGTACACCCGATAAGGAGGATGAAGCAAAAGCAGCCGGAGCTGATTATGCAGGACTTGATGAATTTATAACAAAAATACAAGATGGTTGGTTAGATTTTGATGCAGTTGTGGCTATGCCGCAAGTTATGTCAAAAGTTGGTAAGGTTGCCAGAATTTTGGGGCCAAGAGGTTTGATGCCTAACCCCAAAACCGGAACCGTTACTCCTAACATTGGCGATACTGTTACTGAAATTAAAAAAGGTAAAGTTGCTTTTAAAGTTGATAAATATGGAATAATCCATTTGTCAGTTGGTAGAGTTTCTTTCTCAGAAAAACAGTTGGCTGAAAATATTGGAGAATTTATAGGTTTGGTAAATAAATTGAAACCAACAGCATCAAAAGGAACTTACATTTTGAGTTTGTTTATATCATCAACAATGAGTCCAAGTATCGCAGTAGATGCAAAATCAATAAAACGTTAAGAACTAAAAGTTATGACAAGAGAAGAAAAAACAAAATTGATTGAGGATTTGACAGTAAAGTTGAATGAATGTTCGCATTTTTATTTGACTGACGTTTCGGGATTGAACGCTGCAGATACAACCGCATTGAGAAGATTATGCTTCAACAGAGATATAAAACTTATGGTTGTTAAAAATACTTTACTAAGTAAAGCATTTGACAAATCAGATAAGGAAGTTGAAGGTTTAAAAGAATCTTTGAAAGAGCCGACAGCTGTAATGTTTACAGAGGTTGGTAATGCACCGGCAAAGTTAATTAAGGAATTTCGTAAAAAAACAGGAAACGAAAAACCTTTGTTTAAAGCTGCATACGTAGAAGAGTCGTTATATATAGGCGAAGAGAATTTAGAGACATTAGTAAATGTTAAATCTAAAGACGAATTGTTGGGCGACTTGGTAGCTTTATTACAATCTCCGATGAAAAATGTTTTATCACAATTAAATTCAGGAAAACACATTCTCGCAGGTATTATGAAAACTTTATCTGAGAGAGAATAAAAAATTATTTAAATTAAAAACTATCTAAATTCATACTAAAATGGCAGAATTAAAAGCAGTAGCAGAGCAACTAGTTAACTTGACAGTAAAAGAAGTTAATGAATTAGCAGATATATTAAAAGAAGAATACGGAATTGAACCAGCAGCAGCAGCAGCAGTTGCAGTAGCAGCTCCCGCCGGAGGCGAACAAGCTGAAGAACAAACTGAGTTTGACGTAATCCTTGCAGAAGCAGGTGGTCAAAAACTTAAAGTTGTAAAAGCTGTTAAAGAAATGTTGAGTATTGGTCTAAAAGACGCAAAAGAATTAGTTGATACTGCTCCAAAAGCATTAAAAGAAAAAGTTTCTAAAGAAGAAGCTGAAGCACTAAGAACTCAATTAGAAGAACTAGGTGCAAAAGTAGAAGTTAAATAATTACACCTAAGTTTTTGTTATTCGTTGTATTTTTGACGGATACATAGTGTAATAAATGGGATTTTTTTTCCTATATTTTTAATCTACTTTTAAAACCAAGTTCTTAGTATGACAACAATAATTTAACATCAACAAAATAGGTTTAGTAACTGTATAAAGTTCTAAACCTTTTTGTCGTTATACTAAACAAAACTAAAACTTACATCAAATGTACGAAAATAAACGTATTAGTTTTTCTTCCCAAAAGAATCAGTTAGACTATCCTGATTTTTTGGAAATTCAAGTTAAATCTTTTGCTGATTTTTTTCAGTTGAACTCTACGCCAGAGCAAAGGAAACTTGAAGGACTTTATGAAGTCTTTAATGATAATTTTCCAATAACCGATACCCGAAACAATTTTGTTCTTGAGTTTTTGGATTATTCGTTGGATCCACCCAGATATACTATTGAGGAGTGTCTCGAAAGAGGGTTGAGTCATAGTGTTGCTTTGAAAGCAAAATTGAAACTTTATTGTACCGACCCGGAACATGAAGATTTTGAAACTATAATTCAAGATGTTTATTTGGGACAAATTCCTTATATGACCCCCAAAGGTACTTTTGTCATAAATGGCGCCGAGCGAGTGATTGTTTCGCAATTACACCGTTCGCCGGGTGTATTTTTTAACCAAAATATACACGCCAGTGGAGCTAAATTATATTCGGCTCGAATAATTCCGTTCAAAGGTTCGTGGATGGAATTTGCGACTGACGTTAATAATATAATGTATGCTTACATTGATAGAAAGAAAAAATTACCAATTACTACTCTTTTGAGAGCTATTGGCTACGAAACTGACAATGATATTCTTCAAATATTTGACCTTGCCGACGAAATTGTTGTGAACGAAAGTAATGTCAGAGATTTGGTAGGACGAAGATTGGCTGCCAGAGTTTTGAAAAGTTGGGTAGAAGATTTTGTTGATGAGGATACAGGCGAGGTTGTGTCTATCGAAAGAAATGATGTTGTTATCGAACGCGAAACAATCATCGAAGAGGAACATCTTGAAATGATTATGAACTCAGGAACTGCTACTGTTTTGATTCATAAAGATAGCCACAGTCATACATATTATTCTATAATATACAGTACGCTGCAAAAAGACCCTTCTAATTCGGCAAAAGAAGCCTTAAATTATATATATAGTCAATTGCGTAATTCCGATTCGCCCGACGATACAACCGCCAAAGAAGTTTTCGACAGATTGTTCTTTTCGGATAAACGTTACGATTTGGGCGAGGTTGGACGTTATAAAATAAATAAAAAATTAGGTTTAGAAATTGATTTAGATACACGTGTTCTTACAAATCAGGATATTATTGAAATCATAAAATATCTGATTGAATTGTACAACTCGAAAGCGGACGTTGATGATATTGACCACTTGAGTAACCGCCGTATCAGAACTGTTGGCGAGCAGTTGGCAAATCAATTTGGTGTAGGTTTGGCAAGAATGTCAAGAACGATACGCGAAAGAATGAACGTTAGAGATAATGAGGTTTTTTCTCCGGTCGATTTGATAAATGCGCGTACGTTATCGTCGGTTATCAACTCGTTTTTTGGAACAAATCAGCTTTCGCAATTTATGGATCAAACCAATCCATTGGCCGAAATGACGCACAAAAGACGTTTGTCGGCTTTGGGACCGGGCGGTTTGACCAGAGAGCGTGCCGGTTTTGAGGTAAGGGACGTACACCACACACATTATGGTCGGTTGTGTCCTATTGAAACTCCCGAAGGACCGAACATTGGGCTTATTTCGTCGCTTTGCGTTTATGCCAAAATAAATAATATGGGATTTATCGAAACTCCATATCGTCAGGTTGAAGCCGGTAAGGTTAATTTGAATAATGACGAAATTATTTATTTGAGCGCCGAAGAGGAAGAAAATCGAGTTATTGCTCAGGCGAATGCACAAATTGAGCTTGACGGAACTTTTATTGACCAAAAAATTAAAGCCAGAGCTGATGGTGATTTCCCAATTGCAGCTCCCGAAGAGGTTGGTATGATTGACGTGGCTCCAAACCAAATAGCATCTGTTGCGGCATCGCTTATTCCGTTTTTGGAACACAACGATGCGAACCGTGCTTTGATGGGGGCAAATATGATGCGTCAGGCTGTACCGCTTATGATTCCGGATTCTCCGATAGTTGGTACCGGTATTGAGGAGCAGGTTGGACGCGATTCGAGACAACTAATTATTGCAGAGGCAGATGGCGTAGTGGAATATGTTGATGCAAAGAAAATTATTATAAAATATGATTTGTCGGACGAGGAAATTTTCCTTTCGTTTGACGAGGATGTAAAAACTTATAATCTCCTCAAATTTATCAAGACTAACCAAAATATGAGTGTCAATATGCGACCTATTGTTCACAAAGGACAAAAACTCAAAAAAGGGCAAGTTTTGACCGAAGGTTATTCTACAAATAATGGAGAATTGGCAATCGGAAAGAATTTGTTGGCAGCGTTTATGCCTTGGAAAGGCTACAACTTTGAGGATGCGATTGTAATTTCGGAAAGGGTTGTTCGTGATGATGTATTTACATCGTTGCACATTGTAGAGCATCAAATGGACGTTCGTGAAACTAAGCGAGGACCGGAAGAATTGACACCGGATATTCCGAATGTAAGCGAAGAAGCCACCAAACATCTTGACGAAAACGGAATGATTAGAATCGGGGCAAAAGTGAAACCCGGCGATATTCTTATCGGAAAAATTACTCCGAAAGGAGAATCAGACCCGTCGCCCGAAGAAAAATTATTGCGAGCTATCTTTGGCGACAAAGCCGGAGACGTAAAAGATGTATCATTGAAAGTTTCGCCGTCGGATTCGGGAATTGTTGTAGATAAAAAATTGTTTTCTATAATTAAAAAAACGCGAGGTTCGCAAGAAAATCCGTTGGTGAAAAAATTGGAAGCCGAATTTGAGAGTAAAAAAAGAAATTTGAAAGATTTATTGATTGAGAAGCTGATGGTTCTTATCAAAAATCGTACATCGCGAGGAGTGAAAGATTATTTTGGTAACATTTTGATCCCGAAAGGAGAAAAATACAGCGAAGAAGCAATTGAAGCATTAGATTTGATGTTGGTTAATCCTCAAAAATGGACAACTGATAAAAAGAAAAATTTGCTGATAGAAAAATTATTCCATAATTATTATGTAAAATACAAACAATACGAAGCTACCTACAAACGCAGACGTTACAATTTGTTGGTAGGAGACGAGTTGCCTGTTGGTATAATAAAAATGGCCAAAGTATATATTGCCAAAAAACGAAAATTGAAAGTTGGAGATAAATTGGCGGGTCGCCACGGTAACAAAGGTATTGTAGCAAGAATAGTTAAGCCCGAAGATATGCCGTTTTTAGATGACGGAACACCGGTAGATGTTGTGCTAAATCCTTTGGGAGTGCCATCGCGTATGAACCTTGGTCAGATTTACGAAACAATTTTGGGTTGGGCCGGTCGAAAACTGGGAGTAAAATTTGCTACACCAATTTTTGACGGAGCTTCATTGGAGCAAATTACAGAATATACCGACAAAGCGAACTTGCCAAAATACGGCAAAACGTTTTTGCACGATGGTCAGACCGGCCGTCGTTTTGACCAAGCCGCAACGGTTGGTATTATGTATATGATGAAATTGGGGCATATGGTTGATGACAAAGTTCACGCCCGTTCGTTAGGTCCGTACTCTTTGATAACACAACAACCTTTGGGCGGTAAAGCACAATTTGGTGGTCAGCGTTTTGGAGAGATGGAGGTTTGGGCGCTCGAAGCATTTGGCGCGGCAAATATTCTTCAAGAAATTCTAACAGTAAAATCAGATGATGTTACAGGAAGAGCAAAAACCTATGAAGCAATAGTAAAAGGAAATCCTTTGCCAAAACCGGGTATTCCGGAATCGTTCAACGTATTGTTGCACGAGTTGAGGGGTTTGGCTCTTAATATTCATTTGGATAAAGATAATTAGTTATATCAGAAGTGCAGATATTTCTGATAATAAAATATCTGTATTTCTTTTAAAATATATAATAAATTATTATATAAGTTAAAAATTAGCTCTAAATTTGTAAAAAACAAGTCAATGTACACTAATAATAAAAAGGGAAATAGTTTGGGAACCCCAACAGATTTTTCAAAAATAACAATAAGTTTAGCATCGCCCGAAGAAATTTTAAGAAGATCATACGGAGAGGTACTAAAACCCGAAACAATAAATTATCGTACGTTTAAACCCGAACGCGACGGTTTGTTTTGCGAAAGAATTTTTGGCCCGACCAAAGATTATGAATGTGCCTGTGGAAAATATAAAAGAATCAGATATAAAGGTATAGTTTGCGACAGATGCGGGGTTGAAGTTACCGAAAAGAAAGTTAGACGCGAAAGAGAAGGACACATTTCGTTGGTTGTACCGGTTATTCATATCTGGTATTCGCGAACCAATCCAAACAAAATAGCTTATCTTTTGGGGCTTTCGGGCAAAAAACTTGAAGCAATTATTTATTACGAAAAATATGTTGTTGTTCAGCCCGGAATAAAAGAAAAAGACGGCGTTCAAAAATTGGATTTTCTGTCAGAAGAGCAATATTTGGAAATTATAGAATCGTTGCCCAAAGAAAATTTCTTGTTGGAAGACGAAGACCCAAATAAATTTATTGCCAAAATGGGTGGCGATGCAATATTTGATTTATTAACAAGAATTGATATTGATGAACTTTATTACTCTTTGAAAGAGGCTGTTAGAACCGAAACTGCTAAACAAAGAAAAAATGACGCATTGAAAAGATTGCGCGTTGTTTCGGCTTTTAGACAATCGAGACATTTGAACAAACCCGAATGGATGATTTTGAAAGTTTTGCCGGTTATTCCGCCGGACATCAGACCTCTTTTGCCGCTCGATGGCGGTCGTTTTGCCACTTCGGACTTGAACGATTTGTATCGTAGGGTAATAATCAGAAACAATCGATTGAAAAGATTGATAGAGATAAAAGCACCTGAGGTAATTATGCGTAACGAAAAACGTATGCTTCAGGAAGCCGTTGATTCGCTGATAGATAACTCCAAAAAATCAACAGCAGTAAAAAGCGACAACAGACCGTTGAAGTCTTTGAGCGACTTTTTGAAAGGAAAACAAGGACGTTTTCGTCAGAATTTGCTTGGTAAACGTGTGGATTATTCGGCGCGTTCGGTTATTGTTGTAGGGCCGGAACTCAAAATGCACGAGTGCGGTTTGCCAAAAGATATTGCAGCAGAATTGTTTAAACCGTTTATTATCAGAAAGTTAATTGAACGGGGTATTGTTAAAACCGTAAAATCGGCTAAAAAAATAGTTGATAAGCGCGAAGCTGTTATTTGGGATATTTTGGAAAATGTAATGAAAGGGCATCCTGTGTTGTTGAACCGTGCGCCAACGCTTCACCGATTGGGGATTCAATCATTTCAACCAAAATTGATAGAGGGAAAAGCAATTCAGTTGCACCCGCTTGTTTGTACTCCGTTCAACGCCGACTTTGACGGCGACCAAATGGCGGTTCACTTGCCTTTGGGCAATGCCGCAGTTTTGGAAGCTCAATTGTTGATGTTGGCATCTCATAATATTTTGAACCCAGCCAACGGTGCGCCTATTACAGTGCCATCGCAGGATATGGTTTTGGGACTTTATTATATTACCAAAGAACGCGAAAGTTCGGAAGCGCACAAAGTTCGTGGCGAAGGGATCACATTTTCGTCGCCCGAAGAGGTGCTTATTGCATACAACGAAGAGGCGGTTGATTTGCACGCAAAAATAAAAGCACGTATTCCGTTGGAAAACGAAGAGGGAGTTGTTGAACACAAAATCATAGAAACAACTGTCGGACGTGTTATTTTTAATAAATTGGTACCAAAAGGAGCCGGCTACATCAATGAGCTTTTGTCGAAAAAATCATTGAGAAAAATTATTACGGAAATTATTATGAAAAAAGGCGTTTCCGTAGCTGCAAATTTCTTAGATGATATAAAAGCGTTGGGTTATCAAATGGCTTTCAAAGGCGGTTTGTCGTTCAACTTAGATGACGTGATAATTCCGGCCGAGAAAAAAGAATTGGTAGAAAAAGGTAACTCCGAAGTCGAAGATATTATAAATAATTATAATATGGGTATCTTGACTTACAACGAAAGATACAACCAAATTATCGACGTTTGGACACACGTAAATACCAAACTTACTAATATTTTGATGAAACAGTTGAAAACCGACAATCAAGGTTTCAACTCAATTTATATGATGTTGGATTCGGGCGCGAGGGGTTCGAAAGAGCAGATTAAACAGTTGTCCGGAATGAGGGGTTTGATGAATAAACCACAAAAATCCGGTAGCGCTCCTGCCGTAATTGAGAACCCGATTTTGGCGAACTTTAAAGAAGGTTTGTCGGTGCTTGAATATTTTATTTCGACGCACGGTGCAAGGAAAGGTCTTGCGGATACGGCTTTGAAAACTGCCGATGCGGGGTATTTGACCCGTCGTTTGGTTGATGTTTCGCAAGATGTTATTGTTAATGAGGAAGACTGCGGAACGCTTAGAGGATTGGTGGCAAGAGCTATCACCAAAGACGAAGATGTGGTTGAAACATTGTACGATAGAATTTTGGGTAGAACTTCGGTTCACGACGTAATTCACCCGCTGACCGGAGAAAAATTGATAGAATCGGGCGAGCAAATTTCGGAAGAAATTGCTATGTTAATCGAAGAATCGCCGATAGAAGAGGTTGAAATTCGTTCGGTTTTGACTTGCGAATCGAAAAGAGGTGTTTGTGCAAAATGTTATGGTAGAAACTTGGCGACCGGTCGAATGGTCAAAAAAGGAGAAGCCGTAGGTGTTATTGCCGCTCAATCGATTGGAGAACCCGGAACACAGCTTACGCTTAGAACATTCCACTTGGGTGGGGTTGCCGAAGGTTCTGTAACTGAATCGAGCGTGCTTGCTAAATTTGCCGGAACGCTTGTTATCGAAGATTTGCGAACTATTACCGCGCTGGACGAGGAGCAAAACGAAAAAGAAGTGGTGGTTAGTAGAATGGCTGAGATGAAAATTATTGATGTCGAAACTGCAATTACTTTGTTTTCGCACAAAATCCCCTACGGTGCTACGATTTTCAAAAAAGAGGGTAAGGTAAAAGTTGGTGATTTGATTTGTCAATGGGACCCATTTAATAATGTGATTATTAGTGAAAAAACAGGTCTTATCCGACATAAAAATTTGATAGAAAATATTACTTATGCGCTCGAAAGAGACGAACAAACGTCGTTTATCGAGAGGGTTATTATCGAATCGAAAGACAGAACCAAAATACCTGAGCTTGAAGTTGTTGATGAAAACGGCGAAAGATTGGCAATTTACAACTTGCCGGTTGGTGCGCGTGTAATCAAAGACGAAGGCGACCCTGTAAAATCGGGCGAAGTTATTGTGAAAATTCCTCGTATTGTTGGTAAAACAGGCGATATTACCGGAGGTTTGCCTCGTGTAACAGAATTGTTTGAGGCTCGTAATCCTTCAAATCCGGCTGTTGTGTCCGAAATTGATGGTTTGGTTAGTTTTGGCGAAAAAATAAAAAGAGGTAATAAGGAAATTAATGTAACTCCGAAATCCGGAAAGGCTAAAAAATATTTGGTGCCGCTATCAAAACAAATTTTGGTGCAAGAAGGCGACCACGTAACTGCCGGTACTCCGCTTTGCGACGGGCATATCACGCCTAATGATATTTTGAGTATCAAAGGACCTGTGATGGTTCAGGAATATTTGGTAAATGAAATTCAGGAGGTTTACCGTTTGCAGGGGGTTACTATCAATGATAAACACTTTGAGGTTATTGTGCGCCAAATGATGAGAAAGGTACAGGTTGAGGATGCCGGCGATTCTGATTTCTTGCAAGGTGAAATTGTTGAACGTATCGACTTTTTGGAGGAAAATGATAGGGTATTTGGTAAAAAAATAGTTGAAGATGTGGGCGATTCGCAAAGATTGAAAAAAGGGCAAATCGTTTCGCTCCGAAAACTTAGAGACGAAAATTCGTTCTTGAAACGTAGGGATTTGAAATTGGTGGAAGTGCGAGATGCTATTCCTGCTACTTCTGTGCAGATTTTGCAGGGTATAACAAAGGCTGCGCTACAAACAACCAGTTTTATTTCGGCTGCTTCGTTCCAAGAAACTACAAAGGTATTGAACGATGCCGCTATTCGCGGAAAGGTGGACAGGCTATTGGGCTTGAAGGAGAACGTGATTGTTGGACATTTGGTTCCGGCCGGCACGGGATTCAGGCATTTCCAAGATGTGGTGGTTGGCTCGAAAGAGGAAATACTCGACGAAGAAGGATAAAAAAAAGAGGCTTTTTAGCCTCTTTTTTTTGTCTTTTTTTGGGAAAATGTTTGGATATGTTGGGGGATAGTTGTAGATTTGTCGCGGGAGAGTGGGGGAGAAGAAGAGCGATATAATCTTGGAGATTTATGAGGATAAATGAAATAAAATATTATATTACAATATAATAAAGACATGAAAATAAAACATAAATATCTTAATCTGCCATTGACAGTACAGTTAGAAATAACTGATAAGTGTAATCATGAATGTATTTATTGCTATGGTTTCAATCCAAATAAAAAACAAAATAAACAAACAGAAAGTTCTGATGAAGTTCTGATGAAATGTGTGCAAGAAATTATTGATAATAAAATTTTTAGTGTCACAATAACTGGTGGCGAACCTTTATTAAAAAAAGAATTAACGATAAAGGTGCTATCTCTTTTGATTGAAAATAATATAAAGGTTTCTATTAATTCTAATATAGTTTTACTGGATGATAATTTTCTAAACTTTCTTCAAAAACATAACATTGGTGTTCTTGCGTCATGTCCATCAGCAATCCCAACGTCTTATAATAACATTGTCGGCAGAGAAACTTACCATATTTTTGAAAAAAATCTAAAAAAAATCATATCTGCTAAAATTCCTTTAGCTGTTAATATGGTTGTTACTCAAAAAAATATAAAAGATATTGAGTTTACCGCAAAAAGAATGAAAGAATTAGGTTGTAAACATTTTGCGGCAACTCCTGTTTCTTTAAATATGAATGATCCTCAATTAGATTTAATGTTAGATAAGAAAAATGTCAAGCAACTAATTTCGGAATTACTCAGAATAGAAAAAGAATTGGATATGCAAATTGATATATTGGAAGCAATTCCAAAATGTATATTTGACGAAAAAACTTTATTAGAACCTCATCCATTTTTAGGAAGGAAATGCCAAGCAGGTAGGACTACTGCAACAATTTCACCGTCGGGAGAACTTAGACCTTGTTCGCATAATAGTAATTCTTATGGAAATATATTAAATGAAAATTTTAGAACAATTTGGAGTAATATGTCTGATTGGCGCTCAAAACTTTATTTACCCGAAGAGTGTATAAATTGTAAATGGGTTCATCGATGTAATGGAGGGTGTAGAACAAATGCTAAAACTTATTGTGGAGAATGGGATAGTATGGATTATCTATCTACGGGACCAATTAAAATAGAGCCAAGGGTTAATAAAAATGAAATTAACATTTATCCAGACACTCTTTTGCAAATGTCAAGCGATCTATTAGTTCGGCAAGAAGACGAATTAACATATGTGGTTTATAATTTCAAAGACAATGATTATTGTATGATTAATAACAAACTTTATTCGTTTGTGGATAAGCTAAAACTAATCCCTAATAAAGTTTATTTTAAAGATTTACAACGAAAATTTAATATCAATGATAGTAATTATGGGTATTTTATTGATGTAATTAGTTTTTTAATTAGTAAAAAAATATTAAAGGAAGTAAAAAATGGAATTAATTAATTTTGAAGAAATGATGTGTTTTAACTTTGGGAATATTAATTTAAACGATGATTCAAACATAATTGACCTTATGCAGGCATGTAAGTCATGTGATAATTGTGATAATTGCTTTTGTTATGCTTGCAAAGAGTAATATAAGTTTGTATTGTTTTATAACAACACTTCTTCGTTAACCCAAAATTTAAAGTTATAACGTTGCCTATCAGTAAGTTATAGAAAATCTCTGCGAGGGTAAGCGGTTGATTATCAGTTTGTTACGGAAAAAATACTGAATTATTGAATTTAGTTATTTCATTTTAATAGAAGAGAAATAGCTTTAAAATCATCAAATATGAAAAATACAAAACTCACAATTCAAGGAACAGAAGTTGTATTATTTAAAAGATATGATAGTGACTATATCTCATTAACAGATATTGCAAAATATAGGGATGCTGAAAGAACTAATTACATCATTCAGAACTGGATGCGGACACGAAATACGATTGAATTTATGGGAATGTGGGAACAATTACACAATCCTGATTTTAAAGGCATCGAATTCGATGCCTTTAAAAAAGAGGCAGGAGCAAATAGTTTCTCGTTAACCCCAAAACGTTGGATTAAATCAACTAATGCAATTGGTATAATCTCAAAATCAGGACGATATGGTGGAACTTATGCTCATAAAGATATTGCTTTTGAATTTGGTTCGTGGATAAGTCCGACCTTTAAATTATATTTGATAACCGAATATCAACGTTTAAAGGAAATTGAAACAAATCAATATAATCTTGAATGGAATGTAAAACGTATAATAAGTAAAGCGAATTATTATATTCATACAGATGCGATTAAAAATGATATAATCCCATCTGTTAATTTTGAAAAAGATAGAGAATGGTTGATTTATGCAGAAGAAGCCGATTTGTTAAACGTTGCTTTATTTGGTTGTACAGCAAAACAGTGGCGTGATGCAAATCCTGAACATTCAGAAAAAAACTTAAATCTTCGTAATTTTGCCAGTATTAATGAATTGGCAATACTTTCTAATTTAGAAACTATTAATGCAGAAATGATTAAAAATAAAGTGTCAAAAGATACTAGATTTCAACAATTATATGAAATCGCTCAATATCAAAAGAATATTTTAAACAGTAAAGATTATATGAAAGCTATTAAACGTGCTAATGAAACAACATATATTGAAGAACAAAAACAATTAAAAAAATAAAACC
>PDWI01002356.1_pt1 | contig 28483 bp, 22 predicted proteins | sample 1430891 | NCBI WGS metagenome assembly PDWI01 (sample SAMN01162508, study PRJNA174530) | Oral metagenome, whole genome shotgun sequencing project. | biome: Marine environment; feature: Marine mammal; material: Swab sample of the gingival sulcus; isolation source: swab sample of gingival sulcus... | reverse complement strand
TGTTCTATTAGATAATCACGAGAACCAGATTCCCCTGAATTAATTGCTGTTCTATAATTTCCAGAAATCACAGAAACTGGTTTATTTGACTTGACCACGGAACCTGTCACATCATTAAAGTCCCCCCTAGGTCCTATAAGCCAAACATCACCAGGGTTCAATATTTTCTTATCTTTATCTCCCGTTTTTAATGTGTTAGCCCCGGTGGTATAGTTATTAGGACTTCCCCCCAATGTAAATTCAACTTCAGTATTTGGATAAACTCCGACAATACTAACATAAGAAGTATATTGGGTATTATCCTTTGTATAATCATGCCAGGAAGGGATAATATAATCTGTGCCATATCCCGATGTCGGAATACCTAAAAAACCATCAGACGAAAGATAGGTACTCGACATACCATAGACGACAATCGGCTCTTCCGAATATAAATGTATTGCGACTCCATCGAAGACTTGCTGAGGAAATGGATGATCATTATCATTGTATTTGATATATGGCTGAGCCTTTGAAGGAGAAAGTTCAAAGCTAACTACTTCTCCAGGTTTTGTCTCTATTGTTTTCTGAATATTTCTGCGAGAAATTTCTAATGTTACTTTGGTTTTAACATCAGAAGTCATATAAATTACTACTAATTCTCTCCCCGCACTTGTATTATTTGGATGAAAAGTCAACCAAAAGTCCGTACCTTGGTTGGAACTACCAAGTAGCATCGGAAGATTTTTTTCAATCTTTTCTTCTGTACTCATATCAAGCAGAAATGAATCCGAATTTTGAGAATATATTTGGTTCCCTAAACTGAGAATAGATATTAATAAAATGATATAAAATCGTTTTCCATAAGTCATAACTAACCCCTCAAATATTGATGATACTATACCAAAGATACAAAAATAAGAAAAAAATTGCACCTAAACAAAAAAATATATTTTTGATGAAATGCGAAGACCTTATAAACTTATAAGGAAAGGGTTAGGGGGGGACTTAATTAGCCAATCATATACGATAGATCAAAACGGAGTCCAAATAAAAGAGAAATATGGAACTGCATAAGGATTTGTAAAAATCATCAATCCCCAATCGACTGATATTTTGTCCAGAGCAATTCTAAATCCTGTAGTAAAAGCGGTTTCGCGTAGTGCTTGTATATTCTTATTCCATACTTCACCTATGAAAAAAAGATTATGCCTATCTGAAAATTTAGTATCTACTCCAAAGCCAAGCCCCAAAGTTCCACCAGGATAATAGGAAGTATAGACTGCATCTTTAAAGTGAAGATCATAGACATCTTTACCGCCATTTTTATAAAAAATATTTGTGGTAAATCCTGATTTTTTTAGACGGAATGTCATAGATGCAAAAAGATGATTGAAAGAATTTCTGTCATTTATCCAAGCATAATTTATCCCAACAGCTACAGACAAATGCCCTTCATACTTTGAATTAAGCGGACGCTGATATACTGTAGATTTAAAATTTACATTGCTAACCTGTTGCCCCTTGTAGAGAGTCGGAATAACAGAACGAATGCCCGTAATTGATAAATACTTAGTGATTCCAAAACCTCCGTATAATCCGGCAACCTCGACGTTCCCAACAAAAAAATCTTGTCCGATAGGCTCAGCAGTAGGCATAAGAAAAATTCTATGTGAATGCTTATAAATTTCAACATAAGGACGATATCGAGAAATCTCATCGTGGTAAATCATTGAAACGCCAATAGTCGAGCGGAGTTCGATATATTTTCTTCCTTTCTCATTTGCCGAGTTTTTTTCAACAACCCCCGTAAGCAAATCGCCGGTTTTCAAGCGTATAATATACAGAGAATCCGTATTTTCTCCTAAATTCTCAGGTTTAAATCCCGCAAATAAATTGACGGATTCTAATAACACAAATAGCAATATGTAAAGCCAGAACTTCACCTTTTTTTAATTAGGAACTTATTGATAAATATATAAGATGGGATAGCAATAACGATTAGAATAATACTAAATAGCACTATTTTAGCCATTATAAATGCAACTGATAAAGCTACACCTACTGCCCAAAAAATAAGTTTAATAAATCCAAATGCAATAAGTATTGCACCTATCAACGATATTATTTTTTCTTGTTTTGAATTTAAAGCCATAATATTAATCCCTTTTGTTAAATCTTCTTTTCTTAGCTTGTCTGAATTCCGGCATTCTGAAATTCAATTTTACATTTCCTTTTTCTTCCGGGTCAAAAATTTCCTGAATTTGTCTAAATTTTTCAAGTGTTGAACTAAAATAAGTTGAAATCTCATAATTCTTTCTATACTCTCTATCCTTTGTGCTATACAAAGAAAATACAACTTCTTTATCATCACCAATTTTGGTAGTTACATTATTTTTAAATAAATTAAGCCTTTCTTTTGCACCATTATCAACGTTTAAAAAAATCTGGTAGCCTTTCAGATGTTTACCAATAAGATTATCAAGTGTATATAAATCTTATACTGTTACGCTTACACTATCGTTTTTCTTTCTTAGAGAACCGGATATCATTACAGCAGCATCTAATTCTAACTTGTGATGTACCGCTTCATAAGCATCTGACCACATTACACATTCTATTTTATCCTTGAAATCTTCCAATACTAAGACAGCAAATTTGCTTTGGTCACGGTTAGAAGACTTAACAGTAATACTGCTAAGAAGCCCGAAAAGTTTCAAATCTGTTCCGTTTTCCAATTTCGGTAGTTGCTCTATTGTTATCGGATTAAATTGCTCAATAATACTTTTATAGGCATCTAAAGGGTGTCCCGTCAAATAGAAATTTAAGAATTCTTTTTCATTTTTCAGTTTAGTCTGAATATTCCAGTCTTCCATCTTAGGGAGAGGTGGCTCAGGAATTTTTGATTCTTCCATAGCCCCAAAAAGCGATTCAGTTGCATTTGCATTAGATTTTTCAACAGCTTTAGCGTAATTGATAGCATCTTCTATTGATTCGAAAAGCGGTCTTCTCTGTCCATTATGTAGTGTATCGAAAACTCCGGCACAAACAAGAGCTTCTACAGCACGTTTATTTTGAACTTTCTTATCGGAGCGTGCAATAAAATCAAAGAATGTGTGATACTTTTCATCTTTTCTACCTTTGATGATTTCTTCTACGATAGGGATACCAACATTCCTAATTCCAGCAAGTCCATAGTAAATTTCCTTGTCATTTGGAGCTTCGAAATATGCACCAGAAATATTAACATTTGGCGGCTTAATAGAAATTCCATACCTTTTTGCTTCGTCAATTAAAGCTACCACTTGATCTTGAGTATTCATTAAAGCAGTCATGTTAGATGCGATAAACTCGGCTGGATAATGTGTTTTCAAATATGCTGTCTGATACGCAACATAAGAATAAGCTACGGCATGAGATTTATTAAATCCATAATTACAGAATGGCAAAAGAACTTCCCAAAGCAAATCGGCAAGTTTTTGAGAATATCCCTGTTTTTCAAAACCACCCTTAAATTCGGGTTCTAACTTTTTCATTGCGTCAGGCTTTTTCTTACCCATGATACGCCGCATCACATCTGCCCCACCAAGTGTAAATCCTGCTAACTTCTGCCCTATCTGCATCACCTGTTCCTGATATACGATAACTCCATAGGTTTCAGTCAAGAATGGCTTTAAATCATCATGATAACAATTCATTTCGCGTTTTTCATATTTTACGTCGATAAACTCGGGAATATTATCCATAGGGCCTGGACGGTATAGTGCATTCATCGCCGTCAACTCTTCGATTGAGTGCGGTTTTAACTGTTTCAAATACTCCTGCATACCACTGGATTCAAATTGGAATATTGCCTGCGTTTCTCCACGACTTAGTAACTCAAATGTTTCTTTATCATCTAATGGTATTTCGTCAAGGTTGATTTTTATTCCGTGATTTTTCTCAATCATATCAAGTGTTCTCTCAATAATTGAAAGTGTACGTAAGCCTAAGAAATCCATTTTCAAAAGGCCGCACTGTTCAACCTCGCCACTACTATTCTGGAACTGTGTTACAATATCGCACCCAAGAGATTCACTATCTTTTTGACTACCGATAGGGGTACATATAGGAACAAAATCAGAAACTGGCCCTGGTGCGATAATAACGCCCGCAGCATGAGTACCACGTCCACGATTAGTATTTTCTAATACAAGTGTAATATCTATCAATTCTTGGAAAATAGGTTCTTTTTTAGCTTTATCTTTTAGGTATTGTAAATCAGGAACATGTTCGTATGCTGCAGCTAAATTCTTTACTTTAACATCTCCAAATTTAGTCCCCTTATCCGGTATAGCAGCTGTTATTTTCCTAACTTCATCAAGAGGTATTTCAAGTACACGTCCCACATCTTGCACGCAGGCTTTCATAGTCAATTTACTGAAAGTTACAATCTGTGCTACGGCATCTTCACCATATTTTTCCTTCACATATTCCAGCACTATTCCGCGTTTTTCATCGCAGAAATCAATATCAATATCCGGCATTGATACTCTTTCAGGATTCAAAAAACGCTCAAATAGAAGATTAAAACGAATAGGGTCAATATTGGTAATACCTAAGGCGTAAGCAACTAAACTACCGGCTGCTGAACCACGTCCAGGGCCTACAGGAACTCCACGATTTTTCGCTTCGTTGATGAAATCTTGAGTGATTAGGAAGTATCCAGGAAATCCCATCTGCTTGATAATACTCAATTCATATTCAATTCTTTCTCTGTATTCATCGCTGAGAGGTTTGCCTTTGAGACGGGTTTTCTCCATCATTTTGTAGGTTAATTCTTTTAGATATTCATCTAAATCTTTAGCATTAGAATTTTCAGGAATAGGATATTGAGGCATATGTAGAACATTTAGCTCAAGTTCGAATTTACATTTTTCGGCAACCTCTAATGTATTGGTAAGTGCTTCAGGATAATCTGAAAATAGTGTGGCCATCTCCTCCGTTGTTTTGAAATAAAATTCCGCTGTTTGGTAGCGAAGTTTTTTATAGTCTATTCCTTTCTTAGAGCTGGATATATTAAGAAGTACATTGTGAGCAATAGCGTGTTCTTTTTTTAGGTAGTGTATATCATTTGTGCATATAATCTTTGAATTAATTTCCTTAGCAATTTTTGTAACTTCACTAATTAACAGTTCATCTTGTTCATATCCGTGCCGTTGTATTTCCATATAAAAATCTTCGCCAAAAAGATTTTTATAATATCTTGCTTCTTGATATGCTTTTTCGATATTCCCATCAATAATATCGCCATTGACAATTCCTCCGAGACAGGCGGTAGAACAGATTATACCTTCATGATATTTTTCAAGTATTTCTTTGTCAATTCGCGGACGGTGGTAAAATCCCTCAGTAAAACCCAATGAAGTCAGTTTCAATAGATTATGATACCCTATATCATTTTTTGCAAGCAGTACTATATGATAATAGTTTCTCTGCTTCACTCCTTTTACGGTCTTGGGTTTTTCAAAACGAGAGCCATTAGCTATATAAGCCTCTATGCCTATTATGGGCTTAACCCCTTTTTCTTTACAAGCTTTAAAAAATTCAACAATACCAAACATTACTCCATGGTCAGTTAAAGCGACCGCAGTCTGTCCAGCTTCTTTTGCTGCTTCTACAAGCTCGTGAGGCTTGAGAACAGCATCTAAAAGTGAATAGTGCGTATGATTATGAAGATGAACAAAAGACATATTTTACCTATTTATTAGAGATTCAACTATTTTCGGCAGATTATCATAAACTTCCTGTTCAGATGGCACGTTTCTGTCTTCCATGACAATTTTGCCATTACAAATTACTGTATCAACAGCGTTACCATTTGCAGAATATATTAGGTTTGAAATGTAATTATGATTCGGCATCATTTCGGGGGTATTCAGTTTTACTAAACACATATCTGCCAAATATCCTTCTTCAATTTTGCCAATTTTCAAACCTGTAAATACTTCAGCAGTTTCAGTCAGCATCTTAAATACCTCATCAGCCGGCATAACCGTCGGATCACCAGACTGCACTTTTTGATGAAGAGATGCAAATTTTGCAGATTCAAGCATATCAAGATTATTATTTGAAGCGGTTCCGTCTGTGCCGATAGCAATAGTCAGACCTGCTTTTTTCATATCCTCGTATCTGAAAACCTTACCAGAAGCAAGTTTCATATTAGAAATTGGGTTATGGGCTATTTTTACATCGTAATCTGCGAGAATATTTATATCATCATCGGTTAGATGTAGGCAATGTGCAGCAATAGTCTTGTTAGTTAAAAAACCAATTTTCGCAAGATATTTTACGGGAGTAACTCCATGATTTTTCAAGCATTCTTGGACTTCGGTTTCTGTTTCGGATAAGTGAATATGAGTAATCATATCATTTGATTTCGAAAAGTCAGCTACCCACCTCAAAGTATCAGTACTTACGGTATAAATTGAATGCGGTGCAGGAGTAAAAATAGTATGTGGATATTTCAAAGATATTTCGTAATCCTTTAGAACACTTGCTTTTACTTGTTCCGCTAAATCCTTATCAAAATGGTCAAAAACAGTAGTGGAAACTAAAGAGCGAAGCCCCATCTCTTCGGAAACTTTAGCAATTTCATCGAAGTAATAATACATATCAGCAAAAATAGTAGTTCCTGATTTAATCATTTCAAGAACCGCAAGTTTTGTTCCCCAATATACATCTATGGTAGTCAGTTTTGCTTCAAGCGGCCAGATTGCATTTTGCAACCAATCCATTAACTTCATATCATCAGAATAGCTACGCATTAGTGTCATAGCAGCATGAGTATGTGCATTAAAGAAACTTGGGCAGGCGGCCAAATTAGTTCCATTAATGACTTTTTCTGCTTGAATACTAAGATTTCGACCAATCGTTTTAAACTTATTATCTTCTATATAAATATCAACTTTTTTCTCATAAAGTTGGATGTTTTTTATCAATATGCTCATTTATTATCCTATGAATTAATCATGTAGAGATACCCTATTTACAGGTGGATTATATATCTTAATAATTTAGCCTATATATTTCTTTGCAATCTCTTTGATTTCAGCTTTAGCAATTTCCAAAACATCATTGATTATTAGATGGTCAAATTTATCTGCATAAGACATCTCAAATTCGGAACGTTTCAGACGGTTTTGTATTTGCTCCTCTGTTTCAGTTGAACGTGCACGTAATCTTTCTGCCTGAACTTTTTTGCTCGGAGGAGCTATAAAGAGCAATATTGATTCTTCGGGAAATGCCTTTTTGATTGACATTGCTCCTTTCACATCAATATCAAAGAGGATTTTATCATTGTTTGCAATTGCTTTTTCAACCTCACTTTTCAGAGTACCATATCTATTTCCAAACATACCCTCGTATTCGACAAAACCATTATTCTTGATAGTGTTATCAAATTCTTCCTGGGTTAGAAAAAAATAGTCTTTACCGTGTATCTCGTTCGGACGTTTAGTTCGTGTTGTAGCTGATACAGAGAATTTTATTTCAGGATACAATTCCATCAAATATTTACTGATTGTACTCTTCCCTCCACCGCTAGGAGAGGATAGAACTATAAGGTTTTTCATAATACTAATCTATAATCCAATATAAATCGCAAAAATAATAAAAATTTCATTACGTCTCTTGATTTTTTAATTATTGTGAATAACTATTTAACATGATACGAGAATTAATTGATTCTGGATATATATTAATCGTTGATGACTTAGATGAAAACCTTCAAGTGCTTGGTAATACTTTGATGGAAAAAGGTTATGATGTTGCAATGGCATCAAGTGGCGACGAGGCGATCGAAATTCTTTTAGAAGAAGAAGAGCTTCCGAACCTAATACTTCTAGACGTTATGATGCCGAACAAAGACGGTATCACAACTTGTGAAGAAATAAAATCTAATCCGAAAATCAAGGATATTCCAGTTATCTTTTTAACGGCAAAAGCAGAAGTTGATGACGTAATTCGTGGTTTTGATGCTGGAGGGGTGGATTACATTACCAAGCCTTTTAATGCTAAAGATTTACTTGTTCGTATCAGAACTCATTTAGAATTGCAGGCTACAAAAAAAGAACTTCAAGAAAAAAATAAATCACTTGAAAAAGCATACAAGCAAATCAATGACGACCTATTTCATGCAAAAAAATATATTTCATCTATATTGCCTAAACCATTAATAAACAATGATGTTAGTGTTATATGGAAGTTTATTCCTGCTGAATCTCTCGGTGGTGATACTTTTGGTTATCACTATTTGGATAATGATAATATTGTTTTCTATGTGATTGATGTTTCAGGACATGGAGTAACTTCCTCGCTACTATCTGTTTCACAGTTGAATGCAATCAAAACGGAATCCTTGCCAGATATTGATTTCAAATCACCGGCACAAGTATTGAAAAAACTGAGTAATAGTTATGATATGATGGAGAATAATTTTTTGTATTGTACTATGTTCTATGGCGTATATAATATTTCATCAAGAAAACTTAGATACGCAACCGGAGGTCATCCACCTGCATTTTTAATTCAAACATCAGGAACATACAAACTATTCACAAATAACCCTATCATTGGAGGTCTAAAAGATACAGAATTTGTAGAAAGTGAAATAATCCTTGATAAAAATGCAACATTATTCGTTTATACTGACGGTGCTTTTGAAGTTTGCCATACCGATGGAACTCCTCATACATCAGATGAGCTCATGGAATTTATGAAAGAGAACTCTGTAAATACGGAAGATATTGATAATATCTATTCATATCTTCTTGATATTTCTAACGAGGAAAAACTAGCTGATGATTTTACTGTTTTGCGTATTCTATTTAAGTAGATTAATACTTATATTTACGAATAATATTGTATAATAAAGACTCGTATTATATAAGATTCTATCAGATATGAAAAATGCCCCACTACAAAAATGATGGAGCGTATAAATTTGATGATCTTAGTAATGTGAAGTTATTTGACTAATTCAAAGTCAATTTCTCGCTTATCAATCGAAGCCTTAATAATCTTGACATGAATCTTATCTCCAAAGCGATAAACGCTCTTACTACGTTTACCGAAGAGGCATAATTTTTCTTCTTCGTAGTAGTAGTAATCATCCCACATATCCTTGATATGTAGTAGTCCTTCACAGAAAATATTATCAAGCATGATATACAAACCATATCGTGCTACCCCAGTTACTCGTCCTTCAAAAACTTCGCCTATATGGTCCCGTGCTATCAAAGTTAGAGCTAATTTATTAGATGCTCTTTCGGCATACATTGAGTTTTTCTCTGTCTCAGTACAATGCTTGCCTAATGTATTTATGTCCAGTCTGTAAGTTTGAACTTTTTTCATATTCAGCCTTGGAGCTGTATAAAGTTTGATAAGCCTGTGAATAAGCAAATCAGGATAACGGCGAATTGGAGAAGTAAAGTGAGAATAGTAATCAAATCCTAATCCGAAATGACCAATATTTTTTGACGTATATTCAGCTTTAGCCATCGTACGAATTAATAACTGGTGTGCAGTTTCTTCTTCCGGTTTACCTTCAAATTTCTTTAGTACTTCGTTAAGTGCCTGCGAAGAAAAAGCCTTAATATCAATTCCTTTCTCGAAAGATTGTAGATATTTCAATGTATCATGCAAGCGTACACCATCGGGTAAATCATGCACACGATACATGAACGGCAATGTTGGCGAAATACCTAATTCCTTCGATAATTCGGAAATAAATTTTGCAACCGTCTGATTACATACAAGCATACAATCTTCAACGAGAGTAGTTGCAGTATTTGCACGCTTTATAATAGCCTTGTTTGGCATACAATCTTCATCAAGTGTGAATTTGTACTCAGTTGTTTCAAAAGCAATACCACCTTTTTTGAACCTTCTTGCACGCAGTATTTGTGCAACAGTATTCAAATTTAATATAAACTCAACATCATCTTCAGGATTAGGACTTTCCTTAGTATTGATTATATTTAGTACTTCATCGTAAGTGTAGCGTCTTTTACTTTTGATTATACCAGGCCCTATTTTATAGTTTACGACTTCTCCCCTTGGAGTAATTTCCATGAAGCAAGTCATAGTATAGCGAACTTCATTCGGAACAAGGGAACAGATATTATTAGATAAGTTTCTTGGTAGCATAGGAATAACTCTATCAACCAAATAGGTACTATTACCACGCTTCTTAGCTTCATTGTCTAAAGCGGTTCCTTCTTCAACATAATGTGAAACATCAGCAATATGTACGCCGAGCATATAGTTCCCATTTTCCAAAATTTTTAATGAGAGTGCATCATCATAATCTTTTGCATCATCGGGGTCTATTGTGATAATATATTCATCTCGTAAATCAAACCGCCCTTTGATAGCTCTGTTAATTGGAGCTTTCTTAGCAAGTGCTTCTTCTTCGACTTCAATTGGAAAATCTTCATGCAAATCAAAATCATATAGAACAGAATCAAATTCAACGCTAACAGAACCAGATGAACCAAGAACTTCCCGAACCTCAACTTTCGGATTTTTCTGAGGATCATTCCATTTGATAAGCGAGGCAGAAACTTTATCACCAATTTTTGCACTATTTAGGTATGTCTCCGGAATTAGAAAATCAACATAGTAATCCGGTTCATCAGGAACAAGAAAGTAGAACATTCCATCGTTTTCTACGATACCAACAATTCTATCTTGGTTGCGTTCGACGATTTCGATAACTTCTCCACGGTATTTACGTTTTTTCTTATTTTTCTTTACCGCATGAAGTACGGCAGTAACTATATCTCCCGGCAGAGCCGTATTAAGATTTCCCTGTCTAATATAGATAGATTTTATTTCTGAGTGGTCAGTCTCTACATACGCCTTATGATTCCGAATAATCAGTTTTCCTTCAAATTCAGAAGTATTATCATAATTCGCTATTGAGTATCTTTGACGAGATAATTTTTCCAGTAATCCAACTTCTACCATTCCTAATAGTATATCTTTTAGCAGTTCGAAATCATCATCTTCGGAGCTTATACCCAAGTTTTTAGCAATATAATTGAGACGTAAAATATCCTCACCTGATTCTGTGAACAGGTTTTGTATTTCCATCTCTAAATCACGAGAAATCATATAAGTATCTTATTAGTGGATAACTACTTTATTATTCTCTGACATAGCTTCCTGCAAAGCACTATTAGCTCTCTGAAGAACGGAAGAAACATTATCTCCTGTTTTGTAAGCACTTACTCCCATACTTAATGTAACAGAAAGTTTTTTGCCGTTATGTTCCAAAATAGTATTGGCCGTATCTTTTCTAAGACTTTCAGCCCATATTTTTGAGTCCGCTCTATTATAGTCGATGAGGATTACTCCATAAACATCGTTATCAGAAGTCCCAAATAAATCATAAATTCTAAGTTTCTTAGTGGTATTTAGAAAAACACTTTCGTAAATCAAATTAGATAGTTCAGTATCACTCCAATCAATAGTAGCATATTTATCAATTTTAAAAAGACATACTACCAAATTTAAACTGAAATCATTCGCTCTTTGAATCTCATCATTCAATCTCTGATTAAATGCAAGAGGATTAAGCATACGAGTATCTATATCCATCACAGCAGAGTTATTTAATATATTAATAAGCTCTAATTTATCAAGACATAATCCAACATGATATCCAATAGTTTTCAACACTTCGAGTTCGTATTCAGTATATTCAGTTTTATTAGTATCAATCAAATAGAATGCACCATAGTTATTACTTTCGGATTGTATCGGCACAGAAAGGAAGGAACCTGATTCTATATTCGGTTCATTTTCACATATTCTGACCTTTGAACTTGGAGCCTCTTTTTCAAAATTGAAAAGCACCGGACGACTTTGTTTAATAGATTCAGCCAGTACTGATGTTTTCATATCTGCGACACAACCTTCTGAATAATAAATTTGGTTCTTTCCGTATGTTTTGAAAAGTACCCAGTTAGCATCTTTATCACTATATAATGCTACTCCAGAGGCAGTACATTCAAATACATCATTGACTACATCTACTAAACTATTAGCAACTTTATTAATATCTCCCGACGCATTGTAGTAGAATGTTGAAATAGCTTCCAAAGTTTTAGCTGCCTGAAGTAATTCATATTTATTTAAGTAGCTGAAAACTACAGCTGATAGTAATTCTGTAAATTTATCTACCAATTTGCTTGTCTGCTGGGTATATGCTCCCGCAAGATTAGAATCCAAACAAACCACACCTGCGATACCTTCCCAGCCAAAAACAGGAAACGCAGCTACTGACAAAGCACCGACGTGTTTAGTATAATATGGAAGTAAATCTAATTCGCTATTCGGATTTATTTCGGAAAGGATTTGTGCTTCTTTTTGGGTTATGGTCTTACTGATTATTCCCGATGAGATTTCATATGTTTGCTGTGGTCTGATTGCATCTGCGGAGTTTGTAACATAAGATTCAATCGTGAATCTGTTTGATTTCTTATCAACAATTGCGAATACTGCAGTTTTAGTTTTTGTAAGTGAACGTAGTACCAGAAGAATTCTTGAAACGAAATATTCAAATTCCTTTCTAGGCTGTGAACCAATGATTCTACCATGTTCCTCTTGCAAAAATAAACTTGTGTCATATTCTGTTTCCATGAAAGAATCTGTATCTAAATCCCTTACAGAAGCAACTGTTTCCGGTTTCTTTGGAGCAGATTGTGTTTCACTTTTGCCATAACTGTATGTCATCTCATCATCTTTCTTGATATTTATCCCTTCAGGAGTTGAAATTTTACTTTCACTTGTCTCTGCATGGGTTTCAACAGCTTCTACTTTCTTATAATTTTTTATCTTTATATCTTTTTCGTTTTCTAATCCAAGATTTTCATTTGCCGAATGGGCGTTCCCTCTATTTTCTGCATTGAATTCATTTTCCAAATGAATATTATCCCTACGAACACCTGATATATGTGAGAAAACATATAAAATTGCAGCACCTCCGGCAAGTACTCCTGAGATTTTAACAATCGTGTTATCAAAAGTGATAAACATTAAAGCTCCGGCAATAATAATCACAACTGCCAAAATTATATTAAACCATTGAATACCTTTCTTAGCCATATTCCCTCTAAAACAAATTATTTAGATTCAAACATTTCAATTATTCGCTGGAAATCATCTTCTGAATAATATTCAATTTCAATTTTCCCGCTTTTTTTATTTTTAGGCGTAATCTTAACTTTTGTTCCGAATTTCTGCATAAGCTCTTCGGTTTTACTTGAAAGAATCGCCTTTACCTCTTCAGAAATTATTTCTTTCTTAGGAGGTTTTGTATCTCTATTTAGTAAACTTTTTACTAATTTTTCTGTGTCTCTCACATTATATTTTTTTTCGACTACGGTGTTGGCTGCATCAATCATCATATCATGATTATCAATTGCCAAAAGAACTTTTGCGTGTCCCATGGCAATTTTTGATTCACGTACGTAATCCTGCAATGTAACTGGCAATTTTAATAAACGCAATAAATTAGTAACTGTAGAACGCTCTTTGCCAACACCTTCGGCCACCTGCTCTTGAGTATATCCATATTCCTCAATCAATCTCAAATACCCATTTGCAATTTCGATAGGGTTTAGATTTTCTCTTTGAACATTTTCGATGATTGCTAATTCTAACATTGCTGCATCAGATTCGACTTTCATAACGTAAGCAGGTACCTGCTCCCATTTCAAATCCTGAATAGCACGGAACCTTCTTTCACCGGAAATAAGCTCATATCCGCTTGGAACCTCACGCACTGTAATAGGTTGAATAAGACCGTGCTGATTGATTGATGATTTTAATTCTTCTAAAGCAATTGGGTCAAAATGCCTTCTCGGTTGATTAGGATTAATATGCACCTTTGCAACATTAATCAAATTGATAAATCCAGCCACAGGAGAATTTTCTTGAGTTAAATCCTGTGCTTTCGGCATCAATGCACCTAATCCTTTACCTAAACCTCTTTTTGCCATAACTCTATAAATCAATTATTTTTCAATATTTTGAGTAGCTTGCATTTGCTTTCTCTTTTTCAATTGTGAAGGAGTATTATTAAAAATAAATTCTTTCGCTAAACTCGCGTAATTTTTTGCTCCAGTTGAGTTTGGGTCATATTCCATTACGGGTTTACCGAAACTTGGTGATTCTGCAATTCTAACATTTCTTGACAAAAATGTCTTGAAAATCTGACCTCCAAAATGCTGGCGAACCTCTTCAACTACCTGTTTCGAAATGTTCAAACGACTGTCATACATCGTTAATAAAACTCCTTCGATATAAAGCTCGGGATTCAATCCCTCTCTAATTAAAGCGATTGTATTCATTAACTGACCAAGACCTACAAGAGAATAGAACTCACACTGTACTGGAATCATTACTGAATCGGCTGCAGTAAGAGCATTAATTGTTAATAGTCCTAATGAAGGAGGACAATCAATCAAAATGAAATCATAATTCTCTTTAACCTGTCCTAAAGCTTTCTGTAAGAATCGTTCTCTTCCTTCTTCGTCCACCAATTCAATCTCGGCTCCAACCAAATCTATATTCGAAGCTAATAAATCTAATTTTTTATATGGAGTCTTGATTGTTGCTTCCTCTGTACTTACCTCAGAAATCATAGCCTGATAAGTTGTATAGTCGATTTGTTCTTCCTCGATACCAACTCCTGATGAAGCATTTCCTTGAGGATCTATATCTACTAATAATGTTTTTTTGCCTGCTTTAGCAAGAGAATATGCTAAATTAACAGCAGTAGTAGTTTTTCCTACCCCACCTTTTTGATTTACTATTGCTACTATTTTTCCCATTAAAAACCGGAATAAAGTGAATAAAAATAAAAAGCAGTCAAGATTACTCCATGATTAATCTTCCCCGATTTAATCATCTCCTTGACTTCTTCTTTGCCAAATTTATGGATTTCAATAATCTCATCTTTATCTAAATTCTGAGGATTAGTAAGTTCACACCCCTCTATTAAATAAGTGTAACAACTATTATCCATAAACGCAGGATTAGGAGACTGTTTTCCAAGCAAAATAGGCTTTTTCGTTGAACTATATCCCGTTTCTTCGAGAAGTTCCCTTGCTGCAGCAACTTCGGGCTTCTCATCATTTTCTACAAGTCCCCCTGGAAGTTCGATTGTAATACTGTCATTTCCATGACGATATTGCTCAATCATAACAATTTTGCCATCTTTTGTAACGGGTACTACATTCGCCCAATCATTAGAATTGATGATGGTATATTCTCCGATATGCCTGCTAACAGGGTTAATTCGTCGTGCTTTTTTAGCACTAAATATAAACAAATCCTCAATATCAGAATAGGCAATAGTTTCCCATTTCTGTATCATAATGGCACTCCAAACCCAAATAATAATTCAAAAATACAAAAAAAATCCCTCTTCACGACAAAAAATTAAAAATTCGTTGAGATAAATTATCCACACTTTTTGCATAAGTTTTCCACACTTTTCAAAAATGTTAATACGTGAATATCTTTTTTTTATAATTCTCTTTGTCATAGTCTGAATTATTAGTAATTTTGCTTTTTTTATTGTTAATTATTTTTATAGGAATTTATGAGTTTATTATTGACCGTAGCAGGAACAGCTGCTCAAGCAGCGGAAGTAGTACATTCAGTACCGGTTTACTCTTTGGTACCATTCATCTTAATGTTAGGTTCAATAGCAGTATTACCGTTAGTAGCTCACCACTGGTGGGAATCTAACAAGAATAAATTAATAGTATCATTGATTCTTGGTCTTATTACCATTGCATGGATTATTGTCCAAAATTTGACACATGGTTTAGACCAACACGTGCTTCACGAACTTAACCACGAATTGAAACATGCAGTTCTCTATGATTATATACCGTTTATATGTCTATTGGGATCGCTTTTTGTTACTACGGGGGGGATTTTGGTTGAAGGTGACATACAGTCAAAACCCATTGTAAATACTACTATTCTCGGTATTGGTGCAGTATTAGCATCCATAATGGGTACGACAGGTGCGGCAATGTTATTGATTCGCCCATTAATTTCTACTAACAAAGAAAGAAAATTTAAAGTTCATACAATTTTATTCTTTATAGCTACCGTAGCAAATACCGGGGGCTTATTAACTCCTCTTGGTGATCCGCCACTATTTATGATGTATTTGCGTGGTGCTGACTTTTTCTGGTTCCTACATTTGTTCCCTGAATGGTTGTTTGCAAATGCACTAATTTTAGGTGTTTATTTCCTTGTAGATACATTTATGTGGAAAAAAGAATCTGAAGAAGCGAAAGCATTTGATAGAACTAATATTGAACCTATCACAATTTCAGGTAAAATTAACTTTATCTACTTGATTGGTATTGTATTAGCCGTTGCATTTATAAACCCTGGTACTTTTGATTTTATTAAATCAGGACACCCGACCAGCTATCTTCGTGATGGATTTATGGTATTAATGGCTATACTTTCACTTGCTACTACTAAACAAGTTGTACGTGCGAAAAACCAATTTAACTGGGAACCAATTGGCGAGGTTACTTTCCTATTTATCGGTATTTTCATCACAATGGTTCCTGCTTTGATTTACTTGAATTTGAACGCAGCTCATCTTGGCATGGATTCAACTATGAAAGTATATTATGCAACAGGTCTCTTGAGTGGTTTCTTGGATAATACTCCTACTGCCGTTACATTCTATAATGTGGTTAAAGGTATGGCTCTGACTTCTCCTTCAATGGTTGCAGGAATACCGGATTTATTCATGATTTCAATTTGTGTTGCATCAGTAATGTTTGGTTCATTGACTTATATTGGTAATGGTCCGAACTTCATGGTTAAAGCGATTGCGGAAAGCCAAGATATTAAAATGCCTTCATTCTTTGGATACATGATTAGATTCTCACTACCAGTATTGGTTCCTATCTTTATCCTATTGCAAATGATCTTCTTGCACTAAGAAATGTTTTAAATAGAATAAGGGGGTACATCTGAAATGTACCTCTTATTTTTTGTCTATTTTTTTGATATAAAATTGGAAAATCAATGATACTTTGGAAAAAACTTTCATCAAAAGCATCTATAAAAGTTAATGACTTGATGCACAAAGCAAAACTAACCGAGAACCTGTTCATGATTATTTGTGCAATCATTATCGGTTTAATAGCAGGTTATGGTGCAGTTGGAATTCGTTTTCTAATTGACCAGGTATCAGAATTATCCTATCATGGTAACGGCACAGTTTTAGAACGTATCGTATCTGCTCCATGGTATATAAAACTAATTGTTCCTGTAATTGGTGGGGCTATCGTTGGTCCATTAATTTACTTTTTTGCTCCTGAAGCTAAAGGACACGGTGTGCCTGAGGTTATGCAAGCTAATATCAGCAGAAATGGTATAATTAGACCACGTGTTGCTTTTGTAAAAGCATTCGCTTCAGCAGTAACAATAGGTACAGGTGGTTCCGTTGGTCGAGAAGGTCCGATTATCCAAATTGGTTCGTCTATCGGTTCTACTATCGGACAATTCTTTGACGTTCCGGCAAAACGTATGAAAACGCTTGTTGCCTGCGGTGCTGCAGCAGGGATTGCAGCAGCATTTAATGCTCCAATTGCCGGTGCATTGTTTGCACTTGAAATTATTTTAATGGAATTTACGGCAAGACAACTCTCACCCATCGTAATTTCTTCTGTTCTTGCTACTGTAGTTTCTCATGCTTACGAGGGTGATATTGCTGCGTTTCAAATTTTCGGATCCTATCATATGGTATCAGGTTGGGAATTTGCGATGTATTTTCCACTTGGTGCTTTGTGTGGTGTAGTTGCATGGTTATTTATCAAGGTATTATATTTCTCTGAAGATGTTTGGGATGATAGAATTAAACTTCCATCTTATGTTAAGCCTGCTATTGGAGGTTTTATGATTGGTGGAATGGCATTAATATTTCCACAAGTTATGGGAGTTGGATATGATACTATCAAGGCAGCTTTGGAAGGAAACCTTCATAATCTTCCGGGTACTGCAATGTTTACAAACATTTGGCTTTTTGCTTTTGCCTTGATGCTACTTAAAGTTATTTCTACGTCAATTACTCTTGGTTCCGGTGGCTCTGGTGGTGTATTTGCACCTTCATTATTTATGGGGGTAATGATTGGTTCTTTCTACGGAATAATCGTAAATACCTTATTCCCAGGACAGACAAGTAACTACGGAATGTATGCCTTAGTTGCCATGTCAGGTTTAGTAGCTGGTACGACAAGAGCTCCTTTGACAGCGATAATTATCGTTTTTGAAATGACCAAGGAAATATCAATTATACTTCCTTTGATGATTACGTGCACCCTAGCAATGATTATTGCTTCGAGATTATCACGTGAATCAATCTATACATTGAAACTTGTACAAAGAAATATCAACATCAAAGACAGAGCGGACATCAATATCTTAAAAAATATGATTACGAAAGATTTGATGGATACTAACTACACCGTGGTTAAAGAAAATGAACCATTCAATGTGGTAGTTGAAAAACTACTGGATAAACGTAATTTCTCACTTTCTGTACACACGCTTAGTAACAAATTCTTGGGTTTCATTACTTTGGATACAGTTAAAGATTTGCTTTTTGAAAAAGACGAACTTAAAAATATTATGATTGCGGGAGATACAGCTGATGTAAATATACCAAGAGTAAAAACTACAGATAACTGTAAAGATGTTCTTGATATTATGAGTAACAAAAATATTGACCATCTTCCAGTAGTCGATGACGAATACCCTGATATTCAAGTCGGAGTAATTCGAAGACGTGATATAGATATGGCATATTCAAAAGAAATTGAAAGAATGGATATGACATACAATTTAGCGGAAAAAATCAGTGCTTCCAAAGCTGAAAAAGATGTACAAATTTATGAAGGGTTTGGTTTATCGGAAATTAAAGTTCCAAATGATTTCATTGGACAGTCAATCATTGACCTTCAAATTAGAAATCGTTTCGGTGTGGATATTATTTCAATTAACTCATCTTCGATGTCGAAATCTGCTATAAAAATAGCTCCTTCCCCTGATTATCAATTCAAAGAATCTGATTCTATCATTGTTGCAGGAACACTAAGAGATATTAATTTATTGAAAACTCACGAGTAAATTATGATTAACAATTAATCTCAAAAGCCCTCAGATATAAAAAAATATATGGGGGCTTTTAGATATATAATTTCTCATCTATCGTGCAAATTGTTAATTAATAATTAAAATTATTAATTGTCAATTAACCAAAATTGCTTATTTTTGTACTTTGAAATTTTAATTTTTAGAATTAAACGGAGTTATGATGGCTTTCGTTCCAAATACAGATAATGACCGCCGTGAAATGCTTGATGCAATTGGTGTGAAGACATTTGAAGAACTTATTGAAAACATACCTGAAAACTATAGGTTAAAAGATGGTTTAGATATGCCTGAAGGTATATCTGAAATGGAAACGGTTAATTTCGTTAAGTCCTTAGCAAATAAAAATATTACAGCTGATTCTCATACTTGCTTTATGGGAGGAGGTGCTTATGATCATTTTATTCCTTCAATTGTGGGTTCAGTTTTAGAAAGACCTGAATTTAAAACGGCATATACCCCATACCAGGCAGAGGTATCACAGGGTACTCTCCAAGCTATGTTTGAATATCAATCTTGTATCTGTTCATTGACAGGTATGGAAGTTTCTAACGCATCTCTTTATGATGCTGGTAGTGGTTTGGCTGAAGCCTGCTTGCTTGCAAAAACACAATCAAGACAAAACGAAATTATTTTCGCAGGTTCAATCAATCCTAACTATATTGAAGTAACCAAGACTATTACTGCTGGAACGGATATGACTTTCGAGCAAGCTGTTGCTGCCGATGGTTCTTGCGATATTGAAGTATTGAAAGAGAAAGTATCCGATTCTACTGCTGCAGTAGTTGTTTCACAACCGAACTTCTTGGGAAGTTTGGAAGATGTGAAAAAAATTGAAGAAATTGCCCACTCTAGTAAAAAAACAATGTTTATTGTTATTACAAACCCTATTTCATTGGGTATGTTAGAAGCTCCGGCAAATTACAATGCTGACGTTGTAATCGGTGAAGGCCAAACTTTGGGTATTCCACTTAACTTTGGTGGACCTTACTTAGGTATCTTCGCTTGTAAACAAAAACTTATTCGTAAAATGCCAGGTCGTATCTGTGGTATTACGGAAGATGCAGATGGTAACAGAGCTTTCGTGCTTACTCTTCAAACCCGTGAGCAACAAATCAAGCGTGAAAAAGCAACTTCAAACATCTGTACTAACCAAGGTTTGATGATGCTTGCTTCTACTGTTTATATGGAAACAATGGGCAAAGAAGGTATCAAAGAAGTGGCGGAACAATCTTTCCATAAGGCTCACTACCTTGCTGCAAAAATTGCAGAAATACCAGGATTTGAAATGGCTAATGACAGACCATTCTTCAATGAATTCCATATAAAAACTCCGGTATGCTCAAACAAAATCATTGATGCTTGTGTCGAAAAAGGAATTCTTCCAGGAATTAGAGTTGGTGATTTCTTGGAAAATCAAAGCGGTATGCTAATCGCTGTTACTGAAAAACGTACCAAAGCTGAAATGGATAAACTTGTTGAAGTTCTAAAAGGTTTTGCAAAGTAAAATATTTTCTGAATTATATTTTTAACCTCCACGGTTTGATGCCGTGGAGGTAGTTTTTTGGGGAGGAATGTCGTATATCTCAAAAACAAATCAAGCAGTCCTTTTAGCCCTGCTTTAAGTCTCCTAAGTAGTTTATTTAATTACTTGCTTCAATTTCATTCATCCAAAGTTTCACCTGTCCAAAGCACATACCACCTATTATTATGCTCTCCGCCTTTTGTTGCTTATTTTTAATTGAAGATTCTTCTCCTGAAATAAAGCTACTCAATAGGGAAATGGCTGAGCTGGCAAATGGAATCCCACTTGCAGCTGCAACTGTATTACCAAGACTAAGAACAATATCTTTCATTGCATCCTCTTTAATATTTCCTTCATCATCATATTCAAAATCATCTAAATCATAAGTAATAGAGAATGTCTCTTCTTTGATGGATTCACCCTGATTAAATGCAGAAGGAGGACATAAGTAAAGAGTAAACTCGACATCAAACCTATTACCACTTTTAGCAGTTTTGATAATATCACCAATCCACACAGAATAATCTTCTCCAAACTCTTTAACTTTACCCCATTGACATTCTTCAAGCAGTCCTTTTAGCCCTGCTTTTGCTCCTTTTATTGATGCTTTTTCAACGAAATGAGTTTTAATATCAAATTTATAGAACCCCTCTGGCTCAGGAATGGTATTAGGATTGTTAATGTCTGGTTCACTTGAAGAACTACAACCAATTATAAAAGATGCAATAAAGGACGCTAACATTAATATTTTAAACTGTTTCATAAAAACAACTCCTTTTAAATTTTTGATAAATTGCTTCCCAATCCCTGGAAGTACAAATAAGACATAAAAAAAGCGTGGGATTGCTTTCCTTATCCAAATCTGAGGTTCTACCAAAACCCTGAACGTAAGACTAAGTAAACAGACCCACGCCACACAGGGTAAAACCACTGTATATGGCGTGTCCATTACTTTTCATTCTTTACGTTCATAAAATTTGGTAGATTTCAGATTTAAGAATCAGAAGTAAACACTTTATATATTCATATAATGTTTTTTAAAAAAGCCAAGTCATAATTTCCTCACGGATACTATAAAAATTTAAATTTTTTTTTTCGGCAAAAGCCGTATAGCGAAAATAGCAATAATCAATATCAAAAACAAATTTTCTTAGGAAATTTTTTTTATTCATCTTCGATGGTATAATCTCTTTCGTGGCGTTGGAACCATATTTCTCCGATTGAGAAATCAACAAATAATCTTCCGAAATTCTCATTTACCAAGCTGTTGTTTGTAGTTCCCCTTGTACCAAGGACAACTCCTATATCGAAAATCAAAGTTTTTCCGGCAGGTAACCCCATACCTAATGAAGCCGAAAGCTCGTCAATATCCTCACCGTGAACGGTGTAATATAAATTTCTATATGCTAAACCGGCTCTCCATGATATTCTGTCTATATAATTTCGCTGTCTTTTCGGGGGATTAATATTTAGACCCAAAATAAACTGATTAGTATTTCTAAATTCGGTTTCATTGCCAAGTCGATAATCCAAATCAGAGTAATTTTGTCGGATAAAATCTAAACCAACGGTCATTCTTTCATACTCGTATGATAATCCCGCACCGATAGATACAGGAATAGTCGTTTTCAAACCGTTCGTTTTGATTAAAGTATCAGTAGCTGCATTTACACCAAAATATGCTAAATCAGAATCATAAGTAAGTTGAGTACCAAATTCAAATACTCCACCAACATTGAAACCTTTTCCAAGGTCAATGAATGTGCCGACTTTACCACCCCAACCACTCAAAAAATCTTTCGTCGTGGATTTGGGAGAATATAATGTTACATCATTTTTGAATAAACTATTGGTATAACTCGTGATAGTTCCAAAAGTATAATTCGCTGACACCCCAAATGCAATTCTTCCAAAAAATCTTCCTGAAAGACCGATAAACGCATCATTTAATCCGCCTTCACCTCTATAATAGGTTGTACCTTCGGCATAAATTTCGTCTTGATTAATTAATATAGGAGTACCAATATAGTATCTCACAGCAGTTTTAGGAACCATACCTAATGCCATTGTAATACCATATTTCTTACTCATATTCAATGCACCTGTAAAACCACTTACAGAACCGTTATTCTGCCATAGAGAGTAGTCATCTGTAGATACGACATTTTGATTGAACCAGTAGCCCATATTCAATCTTGACATCGTAATCTCACTCCATAGTGCAGGGTTTGAAAGGTTGATTGAAGTGTGGCTTGGAATTGCAATGGATAGACCGTTCATTCCGGCAGTATTGGCATTTCCAAAATTATTAAAATCACCAAATCCAAGAGCAGAATAGTTTGAACCACCTTGTGCTAAAGAGTTAATACTTATAGAACTTAAGATAGTAACTATAGCAATAAAAAAGTTGATTTTTATTTTCTTATACATTTGATTCCTATTAAAGAATATCAATAATTTTTTAATTTAGATTGACTCCAATTTAGCTTCAATTTTGGCAAATACATCGTTAATTTCACCGATCCCGTCAATCCTCTTTACAATTCCTTTTCTTGAATAATGATCAATAATAGGCATTGTTTCCGAGTTATATAATTTTATGCGATTTTTGATTGAACCAGGTCTGTCATCTTTCCTATGATGAAGTTCGGAGCCACAATTATCACAAATGTTCTCCACCTTAGGCGGGTTAAATTTTAAGTGAAAAGTCGAACCACAGCTAAAGCAAGTTCTTCGCATTGCAAGGCGTTCAATTAGTTCTGTCTTTTGTACATACAAAATCATAACCGCATCTAACGGCATATTCGCCTCTTCTAATGCTTTATCTAGTGTCAAAGCCTGAAACAGAGTCCGTGGAAATCCATCTAATATAAACCCTTTTTCTTTACAATTCGGCTTTTCTAATTCACCCAGAATTAGTTTAATTATCACGTCATCTGGAACATAGTTCCCGTCGTGAATATATGTTTCAGCAATTTTACCAAGCTCTGTTTTTTCAGCAATTGCTGCTCTCAGCAAGTTACCTGAAGAAATGGACGGAATTCCGTATTTCTCCGTAATAAGTGCTGCTTGCGTTCCCTTACCGGCACCCGGAGGTGCGATGAAAAGTAGTCTCATAGTCCTAAATACTTTTCAGTATTAAAAAATTTCAAAAATAAGCATTAATAGTCTAACAACCAAAAAGTATTTGAATTATCTGAAATAAATTTCAGGTCTTCTATCGGAGAATATATCATTTATCTCGTTAAATCCGTTATTTCGTGAAATTTTATGGTCTATTTCCGTGCTGATAACTTCCTCTTCATTTTCGCTTGCTTGACAGAGAAGCTCTCCCCTACAACCATAAATCGCAGATTTTCCCGTAAACTTCAAAGTCTGTTCGCTATTTGTTTCTTCGCCGATACGGTTTGCAGTAACGAAGAATAAATTATTTTCCAAAGCACGGGAAGGCATTGAAATATGCCACACATCTGTTACCAAATTTGAAGGACAAAGAATAACATCAGCACCTTTTATTCCCAATGTTCTTGCAGCTTCAGGAAAACGCCAGTCATAGCATATCATCACCCCGATATTTATATCCCATGGCTCATAATAAAATACATTAAATCCGGTATTCCCTTCTTCAAAAATATTTTTTTCTTTGTAGAATAGGTGAGTTTTTCTATAAAGATGTTTTTCCCCATTAGGAAAAAATAGTGCTGCGGAATTATAAAATTTTCCGTTATCTGTCGCTTCCGCAAAGCCTAAGCATATAATTTTATTTTTTTCCTTAGCTAAGTATTTAATATCATTATCAAATAATGGGCTATTTAAAGAGTTCGCAGATTTCATCAACTCTTCCTTATTTTCGAAGTTATACCCGGATAAACTTAGCTCTGGAAAACAAAGAATATCAGCATCTGATTCTTCGATGTAATTTGTTATTATATTTGAATTTATATCAAATTTATCGAAAACAGGTTTGGTTTGAAATACAGAAATTTTCATATTTTTTTGTCATAAATTTGGATAATTCACTAATTATTCGTAATTTGCGTGCGAGTTGGTTGTGTTTTATGAAAAAGTATTTATTGTACATATTAAGTTTTTGGGGACTCGTATCTCTTTATTCCTGTGGAGATATGGAAAGTCCTGTTGTACACTTTCAAAAAAATCATTCAACAAAAACAATGTCTAAATATAGTTTAGACCTAAACTCCTTTGAGCGAGAACATCTCGTACTCCAGGAAACATACGATATGAAAGGTGCAATTGTTTCAAAAAAGATCTATGATGATGAAGAAAAAATCACTCAATTAATAAACTATGATTATTCTACGGAGTTTAGATTAGATACCCTATTCGAACTTAGTGACGAAGATAAATTAATACCTGTAAAAGTAACAGCAATATCGTATAATTTTGAAACAGGTAAGATTGCATCTTCCATAACAAGCAATATCAATGGAGATACCCTTGAAAAACGAACCTATGAATATGATTACAATGGTAATCTTTTAAGTTCATATTTCGAGAACTGTAAGACAGGTGCATCGACTAAGATAAATTATCAGTCAAATTATAATTCAAACGGACAACTCATATCACAGGACGAATTTATTAATGATGAGTTAGTAGGAAACAAAGAATATGCTTACTCAAATGGTGATGTAAATTCTGTAACAGTAACTGACACGAAAGTAGCCGGAGGAACTTCAATCATACAATATACGACCAATAACAGTGGTATGGTACTGAATGAAATCCATTATGACAAAGACTACAAAGTCATCGAAGCATTCGAATATATTTATACTTTTTACTAATCTCAATCTTCTATATTTTGGTAATCCGGAATAGGAATATCCTTTCCAAACAGTAGCCTTGTAGCTGTTTTTTGAACTGCATAGCGTAGATAATCCACATTGTCTTCTTTGATTAGCTCCGAATGCGAATCAATTTTTTTTACCTCTCCCTCATCGGAAAAACCGAACAGCATTAACTCAATTTCTAAACATTTTTCATCTTTGTTATAGCGAAATTCGCCCGTTAGAAAATTTTTGATTTGGTAGTTATATAATGCAATTATTTCAGATTGAGATGGGGCATTAAAATTTAATTTCTCATGTAAACCGAATACTGCATATATAGAATCACGAGTCGCTATATCATAAGTAAAATATCTGTAATCATACATTGTTACTTTAAAAATTGATTCCAATATGTCATAAGAGGCAGTCTGTTTAAAATCGAATAATTTCCAATTTTTTGTTTTTTTCGATTCCACGAAATCTATACCACAGATAGCCATTGGAGAAGAAGGAAAAACTCTGTAAGCGTTTCGGTAGTCATCATACATCATAGTATCTTTCAATGCAGCTGCAAAGGCTTTCTGATATGCTCCAATCACGGTAGGAACATAAATTGGATTATCTGTTGTAATATCTCTTAGATTCAACATCTCATAGCCAATTCCTTTTTTTTGAATTGAAGTATCCCCTGATGATTTCAAAATCAATTCTGTTCTTACTACATTCCCAATACGTTTGACAGAAGAAAATGCGATATATTCCGAATTTAAAGATTTCGCAATTTTAGAAAAATCAACAGTTTTCACCAAAACAGATTGGTTTTCTCTTATAGTCCGTGTGATTTTATCCTTTTCAATTGCTTCATAATTTTTGGATAAGTTCACCGCAAAACGTCCGGCCTCATATAATTCATTCGGACTCATGTAATCGCAATTTGGTCCAATATCAACGGGCATAATAAGAACTTTAGTCCTAATTACAGAATCTGTCTGAGCGAACGAAATAAACGAAACAAATAAAAGTATAACTACTAATCTATAGAGTCTCATATCATAACCGTACAATTCAAAAATATTGGTTTACGTCAGATTATTGAAAATATTGTTATATATGTTTCCACAATTTTTGGAATGCTAAGGTAATTTTTATAATTTTGTATTTTATTATATGTGGCTATATTGGGGGATATAAGATGTTTTCAACAGTAAAAAAAATTCACTTCGTCGGTATTGGTGGTATCGGAATGAGTGGGATTGCAGAAATTTTATTAAATCAAGGATTCACCATTAGCGGATCTGATTTAATGGTTTCTGAAAATACACAGAAATTACAAGAACTCGGAATAGAAGTAATGATTGGGCACAGGGCTGAAAACGTAAAAGAAGCCGAAGTGGTAGTTTATTCCAGTGCCGTAAATCCGAAAGAAAATGTTGAAACTGCCGCCGCTCTAAAAGCAGGAATTCCTATAATAAGAAGAGCTGAAATGCTTGCTGAAGCAACGAGATTCAATTATGGCGTTGCAGTAGCCGGAACACACGGAAAAACGACAACAACCTCGATTGTAGGCTTAGTATTGATAGAAGCAGGTATTGATCCCACGGTAATTGTCGGGGGACGTTTGCAGGATTTCGGCGGTTCAAATGCAAGATTAGGCAATGGACAATGGACAGTAGTAGAAGCAGATGAGTATGATAGGTCTTTTTTACAGCTTACTCCTACTATTTCAATAATTGGAAATATAGAGCCTGACCACTTAGATATATATGAAGATATGGATGACATCAAAAATACATTTACCGATTTTGCAAACAAGGTGCCATTTTACGGTTGTGTAGCATTGGGGTTGGATAATGACGGGTGTAAAGATATACTTAAAAGTATTAATAAGAAAGTAGTAACCTATGGTATATCAAAATATTGCGACTATAGAGCAGATAACATCAGATACGAAACGAACAGTACAATTTTTGATGTTTACGAAAAAAATATACTACTCTCAGAAATGAAAATCAATATGCCAGGGAAACATAATCTTCAAAACGCATTGGCTGCCATTGCAGTTGCACGAAAAATAGGAGTTGAAGCAGAAGTTATCAAAAGTGCATTGTGCAAATTTAAAGGGGTATATAGAAGATTTGATATCAAAGGTGAAGTAAATGGTGTGTTGGTAGTTGATGATTATGCTCACCACCCTACGGAATTAAAAGCTGCACTAAACGCTGCTAGAAACGGATATGATAGGCGGATTGTAGCTGTTTTCCAACCGCATACTTTCACAAGAACCCAGTCGTTATATCAAGAATTTGGAAAATCTTTTGATGACGCTGATGTAGTTATTGTTGCAGGAATATATCCTGCTCGTGAAAAACCAATCGAAGGCGTTACAGGCAAACTAATATCCGATGAAGCCGAACGATACGGTCATAAAAATATAGAATTCATTGAAAAACTACGTGATATTGAAGCAAGATTAAATGAAATTTTAAAGCCGAATGATATCCTTATTACTCTTGGTGCTGGAAATGTAGTTAATATTGCAGAAAACTATATTTCTAAAAAATCATCATAATTATCTGTGGTAAAGTCTTATTGGGATAGATAATTATTTTGAGTAAAAATAGTGTGTCTCTATAAGATTTAATCTACGTCAGAAAATCAAAATAATGCCTGACACTTTGCAGTTTCAGGCATCTGTTTTTTAAAAAATTATATCGTTCTAAATTCACAATAAAATTAAATTCAGAATTTTCCGTACCCCCATTTTTGCCAAAAATTCTTTTGCGAAAAAACTTTTTTAATATTTGTATCTCTTACCCATCAAGATAATTACGCTTATTTTATTGTTTTTTCTATAAAAAAAATATGCAAAAAAAACGTAAAAAATTTGGCCATGTCAGAAATTAGTTTTAATTTTGTATTGTTGAAAAATGACATTTTAATA
>PDWI01002354.1_pt1 | contig 28485 bp, 16 predicted proteins | sample 1430891 | NCBI WGS metagenome assembly PDWI01 (sample SAMN01162508, study PRJNA174530) | Oral metagenome, whole genome shotgun sequencing project. | biome: Marine environment; feature: Marine mammal; material: Swab sample of the gingival sulcus; isolation source: swab sample of gingival sulcus... | reverse complement strand
ATCCCGTTTCGAACTATCCGGTCATTACAACCTTATGACTCAGATTTTTACCAATAAAATCTTCCTTAGGTTTCCATCCCGTTTCGAACTATCCGGTCATTACAACAGAAATACAATGGAAAAAATAATGCACGGGAAATAGCGTTTCCATCCCGTTTCGAACTATCCGGTCATTACAACAGAAAAACTGTTTCTGGCAGACGCTTTTTTACAAAGTTTCCATCCCGTTTCGAACTATCCGGTCATTACAACGGAAACTACTGTTCTGCCAATAAGAATAGCCTCACAGTTTCCATCCCGTTTCGAACTATCCGGTCATTACAACTCCATCTCTATAACCCCTTGTTATAACTAGCAAATAAATACAGTTCGCGGGGCGACTTCAATTGAATACTCCTAATAAAACCAAAATTCTTATAAAATTGCAAATACTATCGTATTTTCAATATGATGCTGAATGTTTGCAGTATACCCTGTATAACTAGTTATATTATCGTTCTTTTTTGTTGTTTTTTGATAAGTGTTCTTTGAAGAAAAATAGCTGAACCGCAATTCATTATTTTTTATAGTTATTCTAGTGTGTTAGCCATAAAAAGACAATGGTCTTATAAATCCATCAAATTTGAAAAACCTTTTTATAAATTAAATTGCTCACACAGTTTTTCCCGCAATCTCTTTAGGGAACTTTGATAAAAAATATTGAAATGGATTAGTCTCTCCATTCTCAATTAATATTCGTTCAACCTTGCGAAATCCCTGACCATAAATATCTTCTCGATCTTTGATATGTTTTATATAATCTTCTCCTATTCCTCTCATTTGTAAAAAAAACACCTCACACCATACGGCATGTCCTTCCTGGAGTATTTTGTCTATTTTTTCCATATCCAATTCAGCAAATTGCCAACAGTGAGTTAATTCATGGATACAGGTCGCAAAAACCATATGCGCAGGATGCCCATTCTCTATATATATTTTGGCAGGATCACTATAACCATTGGCAAGTCCCACTGCCCGCGGATCAAAATTGGCGGTAGGACGAAAAACAGCCCCCTGTATTTTGGCGATGGTCTCGGCAGATGCCAGTTCAACATTAATATTCATTCGCCATTTAATAGAAAATGCACTCATTAAGGCTTTTCTTGCCTGTTTATAAATCTTCTCCAAGGCAACCTTATTCTCCACCGCATTTTTTTTGCATTCTGGACATCGCTCTCTTCCATCGTTTAGAGTGTCAAAACTAACATTCTCAGAAAAAGTTTCTCCGCAAAAATCACAAACCTTGTCTAATGCAACATCTATAACATCACGCTGAGCATATTGTTCTCGCTGCTCCTTTAATCGGGATTTATCCGCTTCAAGTAAAAGAGAAAGCGATTTCTGCAGTTCCTGCAACTCAAAATCTGCAGAAAGAGTTTCTTGTCCTAACTTCAGAAAATCTGTTCTTTTTTCCTCCTTAAGCGACCAAATGATATAGTCTTCGACAAGAGAAAACAGATTTTTCCAACGCTCAGAGATCGCTTTTATCATTCCCAAATCCCAACGAGCATCCTCAATAAAATAAAGGACAAAAGAACCTTCTGTTTCTTCGTCTGTTGTTAATTTGGGCAAAAGAGAAAAGGGATGTTCTCCAGTCCATACATCATCTAACTCTTCTTTCCCATAAGAAGGTGTACAAATCAACAGTGAGCGCCATGTTTGCGGAAACATGGTGGGTAGCATCTCGGTTAACAGAAATGCTAGAGAACGTGCCTGACCGCACGAGAATACCTCGCAGGAATCCTCTTCTCTCTTCTCTTTGCGGATACTTAAACGAAGATAGCGCCCAAACGGATACTGCCGTAGTGGAACAAAGTTATCGTTCAATGGGAATGTACTTAGGTAATGCCATTCAGAGGTAAAAGAATGATACCCTTTGGTCGAGATGGTGATTTCTCCCTCAACAAGTTGTCTTTCAATGGTAATATTTTGTAATTGTTCAATTATTTTTTTACTGCAAGGCACGCCTCTTTTAATATCAACTTCAAGTATTGATCGATAGTGGGGAGGCATCCCCGCATCAGGAGTATGTGAGACATGGACAATCTTATGATCAAAATCAACTTCACTTATCTTATAAGGTTCATCGGCAAAACCATGTATCTGATCCGGCAGATAATTCTGATAAAATTGATCAACAGAAATTTTAGCAATAACTTCCGAACCATCCTTTACATTAAAACAGGCAGTAGTGGAGGGAAAAGGGGAGTCAACTAAAATATTTGTTTGCATAAAAAACTGATGAGTCTTATAAAAGTGTTTTTTATCTTCATTAAAAATAAAAATCTCCTTCACCTGCAAAAGACTCCTGGCAATAACATCCACTTTGAAAATATCATCAAAAAGTTTGACTAAACGCTCTTTGACACTTAAATCACGATCATTATCATCAATAGTATTAAGATACTCCTCTATAACCTCTTCTCTAACCCAATTACTTTGCAGCCGAGCAGCAAGAGTTGAAGCTACACTTGCGCGACTTTTAATTGGCCGCGGACTAAGTAAAAGAGAGGATACAGCTTGATTGTCCAAAAAAAAGTTCATATTAGAACAAAAATAATCTCGGAGCAGATAAGGCTGCGCTACCACAAGTTGCAGGACTTCTCTGTTTCCCTGATTTAAACCAACCTGTAATGCACTAACAACATTGTAATTAGTATCACTGGTAATAATTACTTCCCGTTCACCGATTTCCTGTAATGCGGGGAAATGACTGATTGTTACACTGTTATTTATTTCCAAAGAGGGTGAAAGTTTATTCAGCTCCTCCATATTCTCCTTCCAAATATTACCAGAACAGCCATTCATTCGTATGGAAGTTATTCCCGCTTGAATTGCCGGTAGAGCAAGCAGAGGTTCATGTCCTAAAAAATTTGCACCATCATTCCATAGCACTCTCTGCTGAAAAGGCGGTTCTCCTTCTTCCTTCCAAATAAGGTAGGAATTTACCGCATCAATCAATCCAGAAAAAGAGTATTCACGGGGTCTAATATTGAGAAAGTCCCGCATAGAGCTTTCCTCACCGGATCGATTTTCAATAGCAAGAAAAATATATTGCGGAGATACAGAGCAAAAATCAGCAAGAAAATTACAAAAAGCAGCTGCCTGAAAACTGTTTCTATGAAAACTTTGCGGACCATACGGCGCAACAACAAGAGAAAGCTTATGAAACCAGTTATTAGATTTACTGGAGTGAACCTGATCGAGAACTTCATTAATTGATGCCAGCTGAATTCTCCCTTTATTATCGAAGCACTCCTTTCCCAACTCCTGATTATCTAACTCAATTTCGGAAAAACAAGGAATTTTAAAGCCTCGAATAATCCAGTCCTCAACTTCTTTCCTCCCTGTCTGCTCATAAACGGACGGAAGTAAGACAAGGATATGATGTCTCTTCAAATAATGATACTGCATTAAGGAAAAAACAACAGGGTTAATAAAATTAAACACCGGCTCTATAAGAAGCAGATCTCGTCCGCGAAATGCGTCAAGCAATGCTGTTTTCTGGCGCGGAATCACTGGAGGCTGTTTACTGCTGAATATATTCTTTTTTACTAAATCAATGAGCTGGTATTCAAAAGAGGCATCAGATTCTTGAGGAATAGTCGGATATGTATCATCTATTGTCTTATGAAATGGAGCTTTCTTAATAATCAACCTTTCTGGAAACATTGTTCCGTAGGCTTCCCATAGCGAAAGAAACTTCCCTCCATCAGTAGAAAAAACCGCTTCTCCCCCAACAGAATCTTCACGGATTTCTCTTTTTTGATCAAGATACCAGGCTGTTTCAAGAAAAAAGAAGAGAGACAAAAGGAGTAAATGTCCTTCTGAAGAATAACGACTGTAAAAAAGCGGGTTATAATCAGCCAGAATCATTGCCGTAACAGTTGCCAGCAATAAAAACCAAACAAGAATCCACACATAATTATGTATATAAGTCCAGCCTTGCCGAAGAATAACATTTCCATTTACATCAGCACCATAAGCCGGGGCAAATGATGCAGAGGAAATTTTTTCCTTACCCAATCCATTACTAAAAATTACGTTTTTCAGTTGTAAAAAGAGATTCCGCAAACCTCGTTCGCAATGAAAAAACAGCTTTAATCCTGCCATCAACAGTATAAGAATAAGATTAAGAACCCATTCTGGATGGTTGCTAATAAGCTCGCCAAGGATGCTGATAAATCTGCGCAAAAAATCTGTAAGCCAGTCAAGAACTGGCGGTAAGTGAACAGCAAAATTATCCAACTGCCGTACTCCATCAGAAAAGAGCTGTTGGATTTCTGATAAGTATTTGATATGACAATAAATTCCTGTGGAAAGAAGAATAAATGCCAATAGGGGATAAAACCGCTGCCGATATCTTTGCGTCTTCTGTAAATTGCCTGCATAAAGGAATAAAAGAGAAATAATTAACGCAGTAGGCAGGACAAGATAAAAAAAATTCATTCGTTTTTATTTATTTTGAAATTGATAGCTCAACCATCTCAATCAGGGGTTAATTTCAGTGCATTTATAGCCATAAATCGTACTGTTTCAATATCTTCATTTGATCCACAATTTTCCACCTTATAAGTAGATAAATATCTACCCCGTTTAATAAATGATAAAGGCTGTATTTCAAAAGGTTTAGAATCATCAATAGAGTTAGAAGAACCCTCTTCATTGCTTTCAAAATATTGCTCCGAATCATTTTTCTCTATAAATTCCTTCGTCCAGTTACTCTGCTGTTTTATACAATCTTCTAAATGTGCAACCCTTTTCTGCCGGCTCTTCTCTTTTTTCTTTTTGTTATCCAGCCGTTCTTTATTTCTCCCGTTTAGCATCAATTCACAGATATTTTCCAGAAATTTTCCATTCTTATCAGTGGTGTTGCGTACTGTTCTCTCTACGTCATTGAGCAACATAAAAAAGATGTTTTTCAGCTCTTTTTTGTTTTTTTTATGCTTAAAAAATAAAATTACTACCGGCATAAAAAACAAAGAAAACCACATAAGAGGAAAGCACCACAATTGCCAGTCAACAAAAGAAAAGCTGACATGTGAATGGTAAGCAACAAGTAGTAATAAAGGAATTATAAAAATAGCGAGAACAGAAACAGCGATCCAATAAAAACTAACCTTATTTGCCAATTTTCTAAAGTAGTACCGAACCTGCGTCATCAATTTTTCTTTCTTTTTTTCAAGAAGGAGTATTGCCGAGGAGGCGACATAGGAAGACTCTACTATATTACAAAAACATTGCTGCCTATTTCCCTCCAATTCCTCTTCAGCTTTTGTTAAGGATGACTTCTCAGTTTTTTGGGACTCCTGCCAGTTTTGTCCAATCTCTCGCAGATAAACGTTCTCTCTTTCTGCTGTGTTCCGCTGATATTTTTCAAGTGCCTCCTCTGCTTGTTCAAAAGAGACTTTCCAATCCTGTAAAGAAGAAAGCTCTTCATTTATGGGGAAAGAAAAACTCTCTGCTGTAAAAAAAACTCCACAACCTTCTAGAAAGAAAAAATTTTCACCATCCGACTGTTTCTTTTTCAGTCTTTCAAGAGAAGAAGAAAGTTCTACCCGATACTGCCGCATCTGTTGCTGTAGGTACTCATGATTAAGCTCTACCTTACACAATAGTTGTCTATTACTATTGGTCAGTCTTAACCTGTTTCCTGCATCAATAATAGCAAGAATAATAGATGCAATTTCAAGCATTTTGAGAGGTTTTCCATGCTCATACTCTGGAAGAACAATCCGTATCGAAGTGATACAACTTTTTTTCAGTTGACCTTCCAGAGAAAATATTTCTCCAACAATATCTCTTAAACGTTCTTTCGGTGAATAGCTTCTTAATGTATCAAGAGGTATCGATTCAATCTCTTCAATTTCACCTTTGAATTTTTGCTGAATATTTTTCAATCGTTTTTTGCATAAATCGGAAAAAGGATCTTCCTCTTCGGGTAATCTACCTATCTTTTCCTTAATCAATTGTTCAATCTGCTTTAGGGCTTCTTGTGAAAATTTTTGTAACACACCCCGTATTTCATCAGGCATTTCCAAATTACCGCTGCCATTGTTCTGCGAGACATTGGAAAGATCAATTTCTTGAGACCACATTTCGGAAAAAAGGGAGAAATCATCCACAGAAAAAAAACAGTTTCTATCCTCAGGGCATTCTTGATTACGCTCCAAATATCCCTGAGAATCGAGCTGAAAGCGGCAACAATCAACCTCTCTGGCAGGAATTTTCCCATCACGCCGCTCAACACCATCAAGAAAAAGGAGAACGACCCGGTTTACCCTGGTATCCTGCATACGGTTTAGTTCTTGGACTAAATAACTATTCCATAGCTCCGCTCTTGCACTCTTTGTTTGAGAAACAAGTTCTGTGTAGCCAGACGGAGATAAATCCATAATAATAATCAATTGCCACTCTTGTCCCAGCCACTCCATACTCCGTAATGTGCTATAAATAATCCTGGCAGCATCTTCCGGCTTCAGCTTATCAAGAAAAACGACTTCTTTGTCTGCAGTAAACGGGTAGAAAAGAGGCTTAATTGTGATATTTTCCTTTATAAACCTCTTCTCTGTTGTATCAATAAGGATAGTTCTCATGTCAGCCTAGAAAGAAGAGCCTCTTTTTTCTCTTTAAGCTGACGAAGATAATGCTCTTTCTCTTTGCCCATCGAATCAAGACTCATAGACATTTTAATGATACCATAAATAAAGGCACCCCATTGTTGTGATGCAGTGTTGATCTTTCGATTTCCCCAATAAAACTTATAATACTCAAGAGATAGTTCAAAAAAGGCATCAAAAATCCTGTTCTGCAGCTCTGGCAGATTCTCTTTTGAAGAATTTTCATTAGCCATCAGAATAATAGCATCAAGCAGTGTGCGATTTTCTCCAATATTCATACAACCGCTTATAAAACTATGGGAATCAAACTGTTCTCCATTTTTCTTACAATCCTGCTGTCTCTGCTTGATATGAAATTCATTAACCTGTTGCACAATATCGGGATGATAGTGTAATGCGGTAAAGAGATCACTATAGCCAGGCTCTACGACCTTGCCGTCCACAATAATATCAGAAGATCCACCAGGAGAGTAGAAATGCCAACGCCGCTGCTGATCTTCCTCACGAACAGCAAATTTACCATGAGCCAGCCCGACAACAAAGGCACTTTCCCTCTCCCTATCCATCTTACTTGTTTCTTCAGAATTTAAATCAGCCAAAAAAGCGGGCAGATGCCAACGTTTATCAAGATGCGGCGTTGCCGTTTTCTGCTTAATCATTCTGTTATATGCCTGAAAATAAACTCCCTTCCCTCCTTCCAGAGTATTATTCTGAAATTTGAAAAGCTGCTCGGCAACAAAACCGTAATCAGCACTGTAACAAACCAGCTCGTAGCTGCTAAATATTTCATGGGATAAGACTTGCCCGCCCTGCAATCCATCTCTCTGTTCTTTCGCTGTCAATAACTCTAGGTTTTCAGGATGAATCCCCCAATAGGTTAGACGCCGGGTTTCACGTACATCCCTCGGGGGCATCAGCATTGGCAGAGCACGTCTTTTGGTATTCTGCAGGGCTTCTACAATATCGATATCATCCTTTTGCATCGCTCGAATCAGCGGAACCTTGATTAAAGGATTCTCTGCAAGTTCGTCTTTTGCCCAGTGCAACAGCTGCTCTTTCATTGCTTTCGAATCTTTATTTCTTACAGCAACGCTGCTATTCTGCCAGTAAGAAACTCCAAAACTATCGTACATAGAGCAGTAGAGGCTCCGCCATAGATCTGTCATTCCTTCTGAATTCATCTGCTGCTGAAGGCTCAACTTTTCCCACAGCCTTACCTTATCTGCTTTTTGCGCTTGAATAAACATTGTGCAAGGATCATCAGAGTGCTCATGCTTACTTTCCAGCTCAAGAAGGTCATGCATCAGTTCCCGCCGATCACCAGCCAATTCGCGGAAAAACTTTTCCCAATGTTCAGCTAATCCCTGTATGGCATGACGTAACTCCTCATAAACGCCTTGTTCTATTTTTTGGAGAGCATATCTTTGAAGATATGATTTCATATTCGTTGACTTTGCCAGATACTCCTCTGCAAAATCCTTAAACTGTCCTCTTCCTAAAAGTTGACTGAGTATCCCCCGATCGAGAAGCATACGAATCCGGTCTTCTGCACTCTCCACAAACTCTTCTGTCTCCGGGAGATCATAGGTCTTATAATAATTGTCAATGGATAACTTTAATTTCCTGTTATTTTCTGACAATTCCAGGATCCGCTTTTCAAGCAAAGAATCCATCTCATAAAGAAAATATCGCACAGAAACGGGGTGCATAGGGCTATCCTGTTTCAGCAGCCAAAAGTTTAACCGGCACTCTTTTTGATCCGTCAAACCGCCTTCTTTGCCAATATCTTCCCGCATTACTTTGTAAAGCACAGAGTTAGGAGTTTCGGGAATAAGCTGCTGCATAATCATACTCCGCAGTGCTTCAATGCGCCTTTCAGTATCTCTCACTTCGTTAAATACAGAATCCTTATCTGTCATTCTCTCTTCTTTGGGATAATCTTTCAGATCCTGAATTCTTGCAGCATATTCCTGTTTGCTATCAATAGTGCGTACAATTTCTTCTTTTAATGCGGCAAGGAACGCCCTGCTTTTCTTTTCATCCCCAGAGGATTGAGTTTCTTTATAGAGCGGAGTAAAAAAAGGATGAAATGTTCCCACTCCTCCCAATTCAACAAACTTATCAATATAAAACCGACCCAATTGAGGAACTGCCCGATGTTCTCCATTTTTTACAGCATCATTATAACGTCTTAACTCTTCTTCAAAAAGATTATCAATATGCAGCCACTGCCCCTGGATACTCTCTTCCACCATCTTTCCGGCACAATAATTAAGAATATCCTTATAAGGATAAACAATTTTGGCAACACCTGCGCTGCCGTAAATATTCCGTCCTTCCCGAGCCATCGCCTCACGCAGCATATTATCTTCAAGGCTGTCATTTTTTGGACCAACAGGAGAAGCGAGCTGAAGATGAAGGACTGAAACGACTTGATCAAGATAACGCTGTAAACCAATAGAGCCCGTTCCCAGATTGGCAGACTGTGCATTTTCAAAATCAAAAAGGAAACAGGATTCATAAGGAATAGTCAAAACAGCTTTACTCTGCTGTTTCGGCATAAATTCCAGTTCAATATCATTACCGCCCTGTGAGCCGAGTCTTATCTTACGAATTAAGCCATCCAGCTCTTTTATACAGGCGTAGGCATTTGCCCGCAGCGGGTCTTTCTCTGCTTCCGTGGTAACTCTTGTCTGCACAAAGATATCAGGCAGCATAAACATACCGCGAAAAAAAACCGCTTCCTGATGCAAGCGGTTCTGAAAGAGATCGCGTAGATAGAGAGCTATTTGAAGAAAGATTCCTGATCCGGTTCCGCCGGCAAGAGTTGAAACGATAAAAACTCGTATCCCCCCTTCCAGTTGTTTACCCTCGACTTGAAACAAACGTGTAATATCTCTTTCAAGACCACCAAACGCTTCTGCCCTATGCTGCATTGTATAGTGCAGGGCAAGACGGGATATAGCGCGAACCTGAGCTGCCCCTGCGGTCAGCAGTTTTGAATCCGAAACAGACTGACCATCACCATCTTCCACAGGAAACCAGCTGTCAACATTTTCCCCACACACTGCTCGACACGTTTTTATAGAGATAGTATCACTGGTCTGGGTAAGATGCCCCTGAAGGTGCTGCAATTCTGCCAAATCTCGAATATCGGTATCAAATCCATGGACTGCGATATACTGCTGAAGCTCCTCGTCGAGCATGCCGTAAACTCTATCCACAACCCTGCAACCTGTCCCACCAAGTCCAATAAGAACTGTTTTAAATGTTGGTATGCTCATGTTTTATCTCCCTGTATTCGTTCAAAGGTATATGTTTTTCTCTCTTCTTTTGTTTCCGAAACCAGTAAAACACTTCCTACTCCAATAAGCAGATCTTTTGCTCCAATGGAATCAAGCGGGATACAATCCAGTTCCATAGTGTCTGCTTGACTTTTTGCTGCCAAAAAAATAGTGTTACTCGTTCCCCCGGCAAGAAAAAGCAACCCTTCTACCATACATTTTTCTGGTTCAAATGGCCAGAGCCAGCGTTTAAGAAAACCAGCCAATCTACTCCGATGCCGTTGAGTCCCTCCTGCAAGAGGATAGGAGTCAGGACGTCCTTGAACCTCTATGAGCACGTTTTCTCGCTGATATACTATCCGGGCATTAGTGGCGAATCGCCTTTTACGTATACAGCCAACCAACCAGGTAAAAGTAGTGCAAAATAGCAGCAGTCGAAGAATGCAACGCCAGTAAATCTTCCACCAAACTATAGGTTCAACATAAAAGACTATATCTGTTGCTTTCTGCTCATTAGGAAAAGGCCCCTTTACCAGCAATGTTCCCCTGATTTCACCGAGAGTTGTTAAGCAATCTATAAAGTAGGGTTTCACCTGTAGTGTATATCCCGTTCCCGCAGGATCTTTAATAATCTCAACTCCAAGCCTGCCGGAACTTGAAAAAGAGACATCATAAGAATCAAAAAATTGCTGGGACACGGGGGCACCGTCAACCCGCAAATCAATCGTAGGGCCTGAAGTTTTCTCAATTTTATCAAAAGAGGCACTCCATTTTCTTTTATTTGGGATAAGTTCAATCTGTCGGGGAATCGGCTCTAGTACAATCTCTCCACTATTTTGATATGGCTCCCCACTGGAACGCTCTAAATCGATTTTCAATTTAACATCTTCTCCGCTGATAAATTCGTTATTATTAAAAATTTTGACTTTGAGTTCTTCTCCATCAGCAAGATCAATATGAGTGCTATTAGCATCTCTTGTTACACTCTTGCCGTTTATTTCCAGTTTAATTCCCTTGGGGATTTTCGATACCGTTACGGTATGTCCACCTCCCGGACAAGGTTCACTTGAACCAATAATAACCCTTTTAAGTGGGATGGTTCCATTTTCCTGAAACTGCGAAGATCTCGTATAAGGAACAGGAATTTTACCCCCAACAGAAGATATGTCTCCATCTTTCACACAGTTTTCTCCGTTGATGACCATCGCTTTTGACTTGATATTAAAATAACCGGGGTAGCGGGCTTCAACACCAAGCGAGTTCTTGCCAGCGGCAATCTCAATAGGAGAGGAGAGATAGCTATCCTCTCCAGAAGCCTTGCTGAAAGGGACAGTATGCTTGCCCAATATACCAGTTATATCAAGTTTTTTTTCTACTTCTTTACTTATCAGTGGCTTGCCAGGATTGCCTCCTCCCGGTGTAAGAAAATTCACACGGTAAATGACCTTATGGCCAATACAGCCCCGATACTGTCCGTTCTTCTTTTTTAAGAGCTGCTGACTTTTACTATCGATCGGTGTAACCATAAAATCAACTGCAGGTTCAAGTAAAAGCTGGATATTTTTCTCTTGTGGTTCCTTATCAAAGGCAAGGGAATAGACTCCGGCAGGCATTACCTCCTTTTTTGGGTCATGAATATGGCTCACCTTGCCTACGATGGGAGTCATTGAGTATTTTGGTTTAGTAGCAGGAGTTTGTACCCCAAAACTGCTAACAGTTAAGGGGTGATCTTCAGGACCTTTTACCCGTCTTAGACCAACGAGTATCCCTCCCTCTCTTTGCTCAAGAACAGTAATTCGCTGTAGAGGGAACTCCGAACGAAATTCAAGGTTTTTCTTTTTTATTTTTAGTTGCACGGAACTACCATCCCGACCAGAAATATCTTTTGCCAGTTGGGCCATCTTGCCAATAAGAGTATCAGTATTTGCTCGATAGACATAAATATTACTTTCAACGTGTACACGAGCAGCTTCCTGCTTCCAGAGTTTGACAACCTTTTCTGTTCCGTTACTTCCGATAAGGACAAATGCTATTTTTGTTTTTAGGCCAACCTCTCCAGAGAGAAACTGACAAGCATGTTCTTTAATGCCGGCTCCATTATTATCAAAACCCCCGTCAGAGATAATAATTAGCCAATCAGTCTCTCTTTCTCCAAAACTATCAGGTAATATCTTTTTTTTCTTAAATATGGCGGCACCATTTTTAACCGCTTCATAGGGCGTCCCTTCATTAGAGTTTCCAAACTCTTTTATTTCTTTAATGCTGTGTAAGCGCTTGTTTTTGGATAAAAAATAGTGTTTTCCATTGGACTCTTTATTCAAACGATAAATATAAAACGTATCTTTTTCATTGAGTAAGGCCGCAAGAATCTGCACTGCATAATTTGCCTTTACCCATCGGTTTTCCCCCCACATACTATTAGAGTCATCAAGAACGAGACTGACCGTTCTCGCTGAAGCAGTTGAAAAGAATACAAGAACAAAAAAAACAGTAAAAAGGAAAGAGAGGATAACCCGATTTAGTGCAACAAGCGAAAAACAGCAGAAAGGGTGATCTATATTCTTCATAATAAATCAATCTCCAGAAAGTAATGGAATACTCCCTATAACAGATAAAATAATGGGGGCGGTAACTATTTTACCAGATATAAAAACAGCACAACCATCGGATATTTGTTTTTCCATTTATTCTTTTATCTCTTTCAATATTTCAAGCAGATCTCCCCGGCGAAAAGTAGCAGATAACTGCTGTAAGGAAATTTTTCTGTCGCCATAGCATTTCTTTAATGCGGTAGAGATATTAGCCAATGCCTGTTGTTGGAACTTCTCTGAATTTTGCTCTAACACTGTTTTTATTTGATGAAAATTTTGGTGAGTGAGTTTATCCAAAGTAATAGCTGCTACCATTAAAAGCCGTTGACCAATCAACATCGCTATATAATGCGAAGCATAGGGGAGAAATTCGGGAATATTGGGGAGAGAAGGGCGTTTACGCTGATTTTCTACCTGCCTGAAAATCAATGTGGCAATAACTGCCTGTGCCGGGTTTAATGTTTGAAAAATTTCCTCATATAATTTCCCAAAATGCTCTTTTCGTCTGAACTTTGCCTGATGAGGCCGTTCCCTCCAGACAGCAAGAACTGCTTCTGCTACAGTAGAACTTGTAATGGTTGATGAACCGCCTGTTCCCTGTTCTCTCTGACGTTTATATGAATAGCCCAAATCACCTATACCGATTTCAAGTTGTTTCTGCAGGACATCATTTGAACGAAGATCTCGAAGATCAACAGGATTCTGACTATTTGTGGCATAAGTAATATCAGTAATAAAGTCCTGATCGTCTTCTGCCAACTCATAAATACGCACCATAATATAGGTATTCTCGTAGTCATCAGAAGTATTCAGCTCGTTTATGGTTTGCTGAATTGTCTTACAGGTTTGACCGCCATTTATTATCTGCATATTTTCCAATTTAAGCTGATAATTTTCTCCCTGCAGAGCATTATAACGAAAATTTTTACAGATAATGGTTATGCCATTATTAAAAAAATAAAAATTTTCCCGGCTGTTAATATCAATCAGAGTGGAGTGTATTGCTGTGTTTACCCTGTTTTCATACAGCCCCAGATAGCGGCGGATATTTCTCTGGAGTAGTGTGTCATTATGACGGTTAAACAATTCTGCTATTTCGGAGACAGGTGTTTTCCCGATAACAACCCGCCGGTAATTAAAATCTTCAAAAACAGCCTTGCCGACCAACCGTATTGTATCATTTACGGGCGTGGTTTTTCGGAGTATTTCTACAATGGAGTTATGATTAAAATGTATCCACTGTACCTGTTTTTTTGGCAGCCCGGATTGTTCAATCCAATGCTGTGCCTGATTATTCCATTTCTTACCATTATTACAGAGAGTAACTCTGACATTAGGAATATAGCCATCCAGAACCAGAGAACGAATATCTTCAACTTTCGACTTAATATAAGGATTTAATTCGACCTTTTTTGAAGGATCAAAAAGTACCTGAACCGTATTTACTGCTTTTTGCACTGCATTTTCCGGAAAATTTGCAGTGCCATCCAGATTATTGGTTTTGTATTTCCCTTGAAAAAGAGTAACACTGAATTCCCCATCATCAATATCTCCAATCTGAAGACCGTCAACGCCAGCATCGTTGCCGCCTTCTGTCAACAGATCAACGCTTTCTTCGAGAGAAATATCCAGACAGACTGACATACAAAGCAGTATAAAAGCAGCCGAACGCCTTTTATTATGATCTTTTCCTAAATGTTCAAACCATGCAGGATTTTTCTGCATTATGCCAGTTAATTGCTGATCAATAATACTTGCATTGATATCCACGAGTCAAGCTCCTGTTCTTTACCTCTTACTCTCCGACATTTGAAAGATATTCTGTTTGTTATATATAATAGCCGGGAAAACAAATTTCATCATTTCAATAACAGTAAAAAAAGAGAAGAAGCCTTTATTGGCTATTGGTGTGTTTTAATTTTATTTTCAATAGTACTTCTAAGTTTTTTAACGTTTTCTTTTGTAAACACCTGACCGGCACAACCTATTGCAAGCTGTTCTTCCTGCTGTCCATTCAATTGAATATAAAGCACAGAAAAGACCAAATAATCCTGATATCGAAATTTAATTGCTCCCATTAACTGCCCTACAGTTCCTGCCATATTTGCCATAGCTCCCATCGCCCCAAATTCAGCAGCAACACCTTGGCGAAGTTTTTGTTCATTTGGTCTGGTTGTCATCAGTAAAACTCCAAGTATTGCAATAAGAAGAAAAACTATAAGGGCAGTGCCTCCCTTTTGGTTTGCCAGCAATTTTTTTTTATTGTTCATATCTGTACCTATAAATAAATATTATTTTGCAAATATCATCAATATCTTATTGTATAGCCGAGAGTTATTAAATGAAAACTCTGTGTATTATTTCTCTTATTAACTCTTTCTTTATTTTTTCAATATGCCAACCCTATACGGAGAAAAATTTTTCTAGACAAAACCCGTTTCGAACTATCCGGTCATAACAACAAATTCTCACTCGCTTAAAAAATATTCTGGATTATGTTTCCATCCCGTTTCGAACTATCCGGTCATAACAACTTTCGGGGAAGAAACAAAACACAAGACATATATAGAGTTTCCATCCCGTTTCGAACTATCCGGTCATAACAACTAATAATTACAAAAGTTTAGCGATAGCCCCACTGCTTGGTTTCCATCCCGTTTCGAACTATCCGGTCATAACAACTCTGCATATATAACCCTTTGATATAAAAGGCAAATAAATACTGTTTGCGGGGCGGCTCTAATTTGGTCCACCTAAAAGAACCAAAATTCTTATAGAATTGCAAATATCATCGTATTTTCAGTATGATGCTATATTTTCTTGATGAAAACGATGTATCATGCTGTTTTATCATGTTTTTTCAGGTTTTTCTTAGCTCTGCTACTTAAAGAAAAATGCTGAACCGCAATTCATAAATTTTCTTCAGTAATTCCAGTCTATTAGGTTAAGGCATGCAGTCATGCCTTAACTTAAAATAAAATTATAGTTTTTTGTCTTCTTTTTACCTATAACTACCATCTTCTCCTCATCTTTTCCGCATAAAGGATAGTAGCGAATATGATCTTCATCCTCCTTATAAAGTTTTGCAATTCGTTTTTTCAATTCCGCCAGCTCACTATCATCCAAATAACATTCAAAAAGACTGTATTGAACCCGATAGCCGAAGTTGAGCAGTTCATTAGCGACTTTCTGCCCTCTTTTATTGTTGGCGATATCGAAACATACAACATAAAATGTTGTCATGCTATAAAGAACTCCTTATCCATGGTATAATTTCCCTTACCCTGAATCTCTATATTCTGTCTGCACCATTGGCATAATGGATAAAAACGCAGAGCATCCTGTTTATCAATAATGGAAGTAATATCCTGCCGCAGACGAGAGAACTCTCCAAGCGACAAATAACACTCAAAAACAGAATACTGCACCCGTTCACCGTAGTTGGCAAGTATATCAGCAACCGCAGTGCGAATACGGGTATCCTTTATATCATAAGCAATAAGCCATAAGGTATTCATCGTAGAATCATCGGTCGATAACGATCTCTTCTTCTCATAACAACAGCGGCCAGTTCTTGCAACTGTTGCTCAATACAGCGTCTATAATCAATTTTTATTCCGCTAACTGGATGAGTTATGGAGCTATTTAGCTTTTCTTCAATGCGAGTGATAAAACGCTGACGAATAGCATTATGAATCCGGCACCGTTGTTGTTCCCCCGTTGTTATGGTAAAATCCTCCTGAAGAATATTGCCGTTTAACAAAAGGTTACAAACAACAGCATCAACTACTGGAGCTCGAAACTCTTCAATAATATCCGATGCAAGCGCAGGATGCCCAGCACGAAGAGGATGCAAATATCCGACAAAAGGATTTAGCCCTTTTGCCAATAAAAGAGAATAGACATTATATAATAGCAGGGTATAACCATAGGAGAGAAGAGCATTAACTGGATCAGAAGGTGGTCTGCGCTTTCTCCCCGAAAAATTCCAGCCGTCACCCAGTAAAATACCTAATGCAGAAAAATACTCTCTGGCTGCTGCACCCTCCATTCCGCGAAGTTGATCCAGAGTTGCAACTCCATCCAGTCCTCCTGTAATTCTTTTCAGCTTTGCAGCAGAATTTTTCAACGCCGACGAAGAACGGGTACGGGCATAACGCAACAGCACAACCCGGCAGTTGCCAATCTTCCCCCGAATAAATTCCCTTGCCAGCCGCAAACAAACAGCGTCATCAGAAGAAGAAATAAACTGCTCACGATGCAGCATAACACGACGGGTTGAAAAAGAATCAACCACACCATAATAGTGCCCATGCCCGGAGAGAAGATAGATTGGAATCTCCTTTTGCAAACAAAACTGCATAACTTGCGTTGTTAGCTGAACCATACCAAAAACAAAAATCTGATCCACTTTTACCGCAGGAATAACCCGAATGACTTCTCCCTTTCGACGAACAACAAAGCGCTCAGACTGTTTTCCAAGAACAGTTCCATGTTCCAACAGGTAGAGCGTTCGCAACAGAGGAGTGCCGGAATCCGGCGGAATAACCGTGGGGGGCTTACTCTTTTTTGCAACAGGTAGAGGAGAAGAAAGCGCCGTATCTTTTACTGGTGGGGGCGGAGGTGGTAAACACTCTGTTTTTGTTTTTTCCTTTGCCTCTCCTTTCATCACCAGGGTTCGAACAAACTGAACACCAAGAAAACGAAACCCACGGTTAAAATTGACGATTTTTGTTTTACTGGAATTGATTCGTAATTTTAGATTATCAAGAACATCTTCTGTTAATTCCAGGGCTTCTGCCGCCCGTTGTCCTGATTTACAGAGCACCAGAAAATCATCGGCAAAACGTATCAACCGTAAATCTTCGGCAAGCAGCTCTTCATCAAGCTGGTCAAGATAGAGATTGGAGAGTAGCGGGGAGAGCGGGGAACCCTGCGGAACACCCTTTTCAACAGGAATAGAGACACCCCGGTCTTCCACTTCCGTTTTTAACCAGATATTGAGCAGATTAAGCAGGGAGTTATCCGGCAGTAAGCGAGCGACCTCACTGAGTAAGAGCTGATGATCAATTTCATCAAAAAAGGAGTGAATATCAGCATCCACAACCCAACGATATCCCTCATCACGAAGCTGTACAACTCGCCGGACAGCGCAATCAACCCCGCGCCCTTTGCGGTAGCCGTAACTGCAGTCTTCAAACTCCTTTTCGAAAATCGGTGTAAGAAAAAGAGCTGCAGCCTTTTGGGCAACCCGATCCCGTACCGTAGGGATGGCAAGAGAGCGGAAGCCTCCTGTTCTTTTGGGAATCCATACCCGCAAAAGAGGCTGTGGACGGTAGGTTTCGGTAAAGATTTCCTGCTGTAATGCCTTGAGATTTTCGTAAAGATCAAGAGCAAAATTATCAAGATCCTGCTGGTCTGTACCAGCACCTCCCCGATTGGCATTGACCTCAAGCCATGCAGTGTGCAGTGCTGCCATCGAAAAGATTTTTCTCAGCATCTGGTGCTCCTCTCTTGTTCTTTTCGCTTAAATCAAGACTTTATTGTTCCCTCTTATAATTTTTTTATTATCCTGTTTAGGGTGTTACCTGTTATCAATAAAAACAAGTTGTTACCAATAGTTACAGCGTTTCAGAAAGAAAGGCTTCCATCCGCCGCCTCTTTTCGGCAAGGGAATGCCCATCCCATTTTCCCGGATATTGCGGCCAGTTGCCCACAATCTCTTTTGCCGGTAAGTGCCAACCGACCTGACCGCTGGGCAGATCAATCATCAAGACAGGCCAATCCGGCTCGTCTTTATCATGGCATAAACCCACCTGATACCCTTGAGCCAGAGCCATTTTTGCCAGAGCCATAACTGCCTGGTTTCTATCAAGATAAGCGTCTTCGAGAGTGCTGCTTTGTGTTGTTTCCATATCAGTTTCTATTTAATTTAGGAAGTTCTTTTGTATCCTCTTTTATAGGGTGGAGCTGTTGCCTTTTTTTAGTTTCTTTATCATTTTGGACAAACCATTTAAATCCCTCCTCTTCATATTTTTGATTTTCTTGCAGCGGATAATGTACAGGGTAGTTGACTTTTTCAGGATTACCAATAAGGATTATCGCATTATGGGTCTCTTTGGGGATAGATTTAATAAAATCATCTCTTATTGTTTTCAGTTCAGAATTATCTTGAAAATTTATAGAGGGGTTATACCTTGATTTGGGAGAGAAAATGTCATCCTCGCAATAACGTTTCATACGATCAAGCTGCTGAAATTCCAACGGTTCAATGTGAATCGTTCCCAACCCAAGAGGTTTGCCCATACCGATTTTATGCCGAAAAGAAGGGGCAGGAGAAAGGGCATAAAGCAGCATTCCCAACTCATAACGGCTGAGATTATCAAAATCTATATGAAAGCAGAAAGAAACACCGCTTTTTATTGGTTGAATCTTAATCTTCTGTTTGGTTCGTTCTCTATCATTATTCGTTTTCCAAAATTCATCAGGCTGCTTTTCTTCGCAATGATGCAGATAAAACTTTCTTCCCTGAAGTTTATGGTCTTTGGGGTTTAAGGAATTCTTAAAAATTGAATTGTTATTATTACACTCTATTTTTGAGGTAAAATAGAGTGCCGGGCTGGGCGGCTTGGGAGTGTCAAGAATTTTTAAGGAAACAACATCATCCAAAATGCCTTTCTTTCTCCATTCTTCTGCTAACTGACCATAGGAAAATCGAAGCCGACTGGCAAAAGAGAGCGCAAAATCATCCAGTTTTTCTTCCTTATCTCTTTGTTCCGTAAAACCAAAGAGTAATTCTGCCGGGCTTATTTTTTCTCGATTGACATTAAAAGGAAGCAACTCTTTATCACTAATAAAGTCAAAAAGCATCCCTAAATTCTGCCGCCAAATAGAGGCAACAGCAAGTTCAGTTACTTTGCCATCATCGTTAATATCAAAATAGACAAGATCATTCTCTTTCAGGCTAAAATCTTTTACTTCTTCTGGCTGCCGTCCTCTAGGAAGAAAGGGATATTTTTTGTCTTTTTTTGCCCGATCTCTTGCAAGTTTCTCAAATACAGCAAGCGGGGTATCTATCGGAAGCAGGTTATTGACAGGCTTTTCTGGAAAAGGAAGAAAAAGCTCTTTTTTCTTCCCAGAGGGAATCTCTCCTTCACGTCCCTCAATCCCAAGAACTCTTAAGATTCCCCTAGAATAACAGCCTTTTTCTTTTGAAGGAAGGTCTTGATATTCCGCTTCTGTAATGGGGTCATTCAGTTCCGCAGGTTTTCCCGTAATTTCTAGAGTTGCATTTGGATTGTAAGAACTCCAGTTAACACTCTCCAATTGCATATACCAATACTCCTGTACAGTATTGCTAAAAGACATTGGATTTTTTCTGCGAAGAAAATCCCTAGGCATTGCATTACGATATCCTTTAAGATGAATCGGTAATGCAGGAGATGGAAAAATTTTCCACCACTTCCCTCCTTTCGCCTTTTTCTGAAAACGAAAAGGATACACAGGCAACGTTAAAGGGAGTAATTTAAGCTTACCATCCTCTTTATCCTTTTGTAGCAGGCCAATTCCCCCAAGAGCACCATTCATTGCCTTTCGGCAAGAAAGAGAACGATCCTCCAAAACTCGTAAGGAAGAGTTACTCGCAGCCTCAACAATTGAACTAATAAGTCCTCTTAATGTACTGGCAGGAATAGCACGTTCTCTATCAATTTTAAAGGGGAAACATGTTCCGATAGTAGTTTCATCACTTTTTTCCCTTTCTGCTCCACCAATGAAAATAGGACTTTCGGTAGTAAGACGGCAGACAAGACGACCATGAAAAATATCTTTACCTGAGAGATAACGAGAATGAGTTCTATGCTCAAGTTTTCTTTCTCTAAAATCATCAATATCAAGCCAATTTTTTTTCTTATTATCACATTGCTCCTTATAGGGAACAAAATGGTACGGGTTATGAAAATCTGTCATATTACCACAGCCTCCCTTCTGCTTTCGACTAATTCATTCAAAGCCTTTCTATCCTCTTTTACGGCTTCCCGAAAACCCTTATCATCCCAAAGAGGTTTATCTGTCTGCCAGCTACAAATACAACTGCCATATCCCCTTGAACGTCCATAACCAAAAAAGATATCACCTTCCATTAAATCCCGTAGCGTCATGGCTAGCAGGGCAAGTCCTCCCTCTGGCAGATCGCGGCGGGAATACCGAAGGGTGCCGTGCAGAGCAGGGCGCCAGCCCCCTTGCAGGGTAAAGAGTGCGCTGTCCTTGGCTGCTCCGGTGAAACGGTCAACGGCTATCATACGGTGGGTCTGGTACTGTGCCGTATCACTTGCAGACATGGTGAAATCTGACACATATAGCGGCGAACGCCAACCGGATGCACCAAAAAGCTGGCAGATGAGACAGAGTTTATTCTTTTCCTGAACGGACTCTATTTTATGGCAGCAGCCTTTCTGAGCTTGTTTCAACAGGGGATTACATGCCAGCTCGAACCCCTTCTCTTCACTGTCTGCCATAGTTCGTAGGATTCGTTCTGCTTGACTGCGAAGAGCACCTCTGAATGAGCTGGCAGGCAGGATAAACTTGTTGTCGGCAGTTTTGCGGGTAACCGAGCTTTTTCGATCAATGCCGTCAATCTTTTCCGTCTTTTGTATCATTGAGGTTATAAACGAGGCATCAAACTGAAGGGATACCGGAAAGATGTCATACTTGGCAGATGGTTTTCCAGTTTCAAGACCTGTAATTTTTTTGACCTTAATGCTGTTGTCCGGCTTCTTTTTATTCAGAAGATCCTCAATTGGCAAGCGGTCATCATCGTTTAGCCAGGTTATAAGGTCTTGGTCGGAGAAGGCTGAAACCTTTGAGAGCTCCCAGGTTACTTTCCCCCAGCCGTTAGCGGTATTTGCCCCAAGAGCTGTTAAATTTTCTGTTCCGCCAAATAACATTGAGATTGCGGCGATCAGAAACAAGGTCTCCTTCCTGCTTAAATTACCAGTGATGACTGTCTGGAAGCTTACTCCAGCCGGTACCGCTTCGGTGTAAAAAAGGTGGTTTTTCTCGACAGTGCGAGTGCTGCGGTTGATGCTGGTATTGCTTTCGACCACGGTTTGTCTTTGCCCATCCCAGTATGGATAAGCAGCAGGGTCAGGCTCTTCGGTAAACTGGATGGGGTTAATAATCAGGGCATCATGAAAAACTGCTGCTCCGCCAAGGGAGCTGTCGCTGTTCTCCCCCTTTTTGCCAAACAGCCGATAAAAACTTTCTTTAAAATTATCTTCAAGAACACTTTCTTCCAGTCGGGAACGCAGCACGCCCTTGAGTGCCGAACCATGAATACAGGCCTGCCCTTCGGCATCAACCGTTATGGCAGTTATTTCAGCAGGTCTGTCTTCTTCTGCCTTCAGTTTGGGGCGGGTTACGGTAAGACCGCTGCCAATATGCAATGGGGCGCGGGTGGTCAGCTTGCCCTCAATGCGGCATCTAAGCCATTTCCCCTGGTTTTGTTTTGCTGGCTGCCGGTCTACCTTTTTTCGGTTTTTTCTACTTTTATTTTTTCTGGCCACAGTGTACCTCCATTGCCTCAGTGGGTTTTGTTTTCTGCTCTTCCGGCATTCTTGAAAAATGGGTCTCCAGATTGACAGCAATCTCGCCATAACCGTTTTCCGGTAAAAATGGACATTGCTTCCAGAGGGGATTTTTCTTATCATCCAGATTATACGCTTCTTTTACCATGGGCGGCAGCGGCAGCCCCAACTGCCGCCACTCATTTACAAGTTTTGCTACCTCTTCTGATTCTTCCTCTTTATAAGTACAGACGAAAACGCTGCCGGGGGTGGTCAGCAGCCAGGGTCGATAAGCCTTGCCTTTCTGAAAATGGTGATATTGGTAAGCACCGCCAGATAAAGACTGACGTGCAAAAAAGCGTTTTAGCTGGAGACTGCAATCGCTTAACTCATGCCAGACAGCATTATAAACTTTATCTAATGTTTCTCCTTGCTGATGAACCTTTTGTACTTCTTTATAATCCAGCAGTAATGCCGCTGTCTGCAAGGTAAAAATAACGGTGTTTCCCGTTTCTTGAAGTGCTTTCTCTGGTACAGCGGAGGCTGGCTTGTTTTGGTGGATAAGCTCGCAGCGGAGAAAACTTTTGGTCTTGCCAATACTTGCCAGACCGGATTGTAAAACAGTCTTTAGCTGTCCGGTAACTCTGGTGCGGTCCTTAGCGTCCACTCTGGATAAATCAACCCGTCCCAACCAGTAGAGATCGTCTGGAACCACCATTTCATAGGAAAAAAGGCTGCCGTGCTTATGGCGGTTCTTATCATTTTCGATGGCAGTATGTACCCGTATTTCCCGGTTGATTTCCGGCCAGCCAAAATGTTCGTCTTCCTCTGCTTTCCAGTCCACCTGAAATTCAGGTACCCTGCCATCGGGCAGGATAGAATTGTTATAGAGAGCAAAATCATAAAGAGTGCTGTCTCCCATCGGTTTTACCAGAGAAAGGGGAAGCTGAACCGGGCGTTTGGTTTTCTCTTTTGCAGGGAAGGCGTGGGTAAACACGATCTTATCAAGATACGTATTCAGCAGCTTAAGGTCTTGCCTGTCTTCAGCAGATTTTTCCTCAAGCAGCTGCTGCAAGGTTTTGGCAAGGGCACCTTTTATAACTCCGCCGGGGATTTCCTTTCTGGAAGTAAAGATATTACCGGCCACTGGTCGTTCGGCAATGCAAAATGGCGTTTCCGGCTGAAAGACAAGGGCAAACTCTGTGGCTTCGGCCGGAGCCGCCTCAACCGGCAGCGGGTTGGTTTCTGTTTTGAGAACACAGACTTCCTGCAGCCTGCCAAAGCCAGTACTGGCAAAACCGCCAAACTGGGGAACCCATTGCAGACCGAAAATAATGGCCTGCTTGATTTCGTCTGCTTTTTCCTCATTTGCTGCATCAAAGCGGACACTTCCCTCAAAACAAAGAGACGAGCCAGAGGCAAAAGGGGCTTCCATCACAATTAACGCTCCCTTGGCAACGGCTCCCCGATCCTGGTCTATGGCAATTCTGGTGCGTAGTTTCTGCTGTTGATTCGTATCCTCATTGGTAATACAAATGAAATCAGTAAAAACCAGCTGTTTTCTATGCGGGTCAAAGCTGCCGTCTTTCGGTTCACTGCCCAAAAGCAGAGCAATATCTTCGGTAGAAGGAATAACTACCTTTAATTCTGAATGATCAGCTTCTTCAAGAGCAGTGTGCAGCTCGTCCCATGCCTGACGAAGACGCCCCGCAATCAGGGTGCCGGGCAGAACTATTTTCTTGTCCCTGTTTCTTGCCTGTAAAATATCAAAGCCAAAAGCACCCGGGCTGCTGCTTTGCGAAAGAAAGGGGGCTGCAATTTTCAGGTGGATGTCAATCTTGCATCTATACATTGTCTTGCTCCCCGTTGGTGTTAATGAAATTGTTGTCGGTGTTATTGAAACTGCTGTCGAGATAATCCCATAGCTCCAACAAGAGCAGCCAACGGGCATTGCCCAGACATTCTTCAAGATCCTTGCTTTCCTCTTCATTCAGTAGTTCTGAAAACTGTGTTATTATTCCTTTTTCTTCCTCTGTTTCTTGTGAATGATAGAGAAGTGAAACCAGCCGATGCAGCTGCCGTTTGGGGATTTTATTTTTTATGGAATCTGCCTTATTCAGCAGTTCCATCATGGTTTCTCCGTTAAAGACAAGATCTGAGGGCTGCATCCTTTTAGGGGTATACTGCTGCCGAAACGCATCAAAATCTTCGCCCACATGATCAAAGGACTCAAGAACCTGCAGGGCGACAAGATTTTTGCTGCGATCACCCTTGGCCACATCGCCAAGATTTTTTGCCAGAGTGACAACCCGATGGATTGGAGCCTTGTGGCTGCAAAAAACCAGCCCTCCGCCGAGAGTAAGATTTTCATTTTCAAGTTTCCATTTTTCCTTGACTATCTGGTAGAATCGAGCAAGAAACCACCAGCCGCACCAGGCAGGGACTACCCAGAGTATTTCATCGCCGCCCCAAATCAGGGTTTCAAGACGCAACTTGTCAAAATTGACCCATTCTCCCCTTTTTGATATTTCCAGCAGCAGGGTTTTCAAGGTTTCATCCTGCAATTCCACCCTAAGACGCTTATCAAATGTCTCTTGATCTTTAATTGATTTGCAAAACTTGCTTTGCTTTTCGCCAAATTTATTTCCGTCAAGGTAGATGACTGCCATTTTGCCGTCAAGACAGCCGTAAGCAAGCCCGCTTGAAGAACAGGCGATGGCGGCAAAATCCTGGGCTGGTTCGGGCAGTTTATTTTTATTATTAGGCTCACCGCATTTGTTCAGATACCAGGAATGTTTATCTTTTCCCTTATCCCGCCGTACCTTAACCGACTTTCCGATGGAAACCTCTCCATATTTTTCTGTTGCCGGAGAAACAAAATCAAACGGACAGGTGGTTTCATTCGGCTTTTTCTTTTTAGAAGGGAGTTCAGGATAAACCACCGTAGGAGACTGCATTTGTCTGAGCCTGTTTAATGCCTGCAAGCGGTTACGAACTTGCTGATAATCATCCTTTTCATTAAAGGGCAGTATATCAACCACGAAGGTGGCATGTTTATAATTATCATCACTGGCAAGAAATTCTCGAACTTCTCCGGCAAGATTTTTGGTCATGCCTTCCTCAGCCTCTATTTTCAGCAGGCCCCAGGATGCACCGCTGGTAATTGTCTCAACCTTATAGCTTTTGCTTTTGCCCAGATGTTCTGCAACTTTTCCCGGTGCTTCCAGCAGCAGCAGGCTGCCGCCCCTGATGGTTGCAAGATCATTGGTGTCATAGACAAAGTTTTCGAGATTCACTCCCTCCATGCGTAAGAGATATGCTTTCTCTTGCTCCATTGCTGCCTCCTTTATGATTGTTTCCTTTTATTTTGAGTAGTTAATACACAATAAAGGGAGATGTTTAGAAGTTTATGCTAAATATTTTTTATAACATCTATTTTTGATATTTGCAAAGCTGGGTTTTAATTCAATAGGGAAAACGGTATGTTATTGTCTGTGGTGTTCATGCGGGATGTAAGAAGTCTCTCAATATTCGCAGCAACTCTTCACTTTTTGTTATATTTTTGGGTAGTCTTCTTGCTTGATAATACGAGGTTCTTTACCTTTTTCGGGGAAGACATCTTGTTAAGAGAACTTTTTCTAATTCACCGTAATATTCTGTCTTTTGAGCGATTCAATGCTTTTGCTATTTCTGTTTGGCTCCTTTTTATTTCAAGAAAGGCCTTTATCTGGTATCCTTCTTTCCCAAGTGAGCTGCCTGTAGCTGTTTTCTGTGCTTTTGTGCATGGGAACCTCCGGTTTTGTTTGGTACCTTGACCATGCCAGTAGTTCACTCGTTTGAAAACCTTCGTTTGTTACACTTACTATTACAACTCAGCGGGAGTAAAAAAATGAGCTGGCTAGATGAACTGGATGTTATTGTAGCCCATGATGATTTATTATCAGTGGAGGTTGATGCGATTGTATGTCCTGTTACCGTAAAGCTTGAGGATTATGGTAAAATAAGTAGGAAAATATTTGAGATAGCTACACCTTCAATGCAAAAAGACTTAATGGAAGTAAAAAAAAGCTTGCCCAACAATCAATTGCGTCTTGGAGAGTCGATATCAATTGATTGCGCAGAGAGTTATGGTATTAACAATTGCAGGAAGCTGATTTTTACAGCTCTTTGGGACTTTGTTAGTGAGTACAATATGAATTTATTTTATAAGGCATATATAAATTCATTTCGGCGAGCATTTGAAGATGAATTGAAAACCATAGCCTTGCCAATTATGGCATATGATGGGCATATAAATCTGTGTGGAAAGGCTGCTGTAAAAGTTATTAAGGAATTGGATTGCCTAAAAAACTCTTCCCGTTTTTCTGTGGAAGAGGTTTATTTTATCTCAACCAATGAAAACCATATTAAGTATTTTGAAAAAGAGGTGGAGCCGTATATATATCTGAGATTCTAAACTCCAGTTTGATTGAAATAAGATAAAAATATCATCAGCCTATCGCAGGATAGAATGATTCTTCTTTATCATGAATTGATCAAATCCGTCCAGATAAATCATCTTTTTCTACCATCGTAAAATAATCGCAAAGTCCCAGGGATTGGAGGAAGTTTCGATCCGTATCTCGCAAGCATAGCGAGCGATCTTAGGCAAGAAGCTCCCTCCAATCCTATTCTCGCTCCATTCATCCTCCCAAATAATCCTGTCTTGCAACATCAAACCCAACCTGCCTTTAAGCAATCTTCTTAATCTCTGTTAAAGGCAAAACAGAAATATTCTTCTCCACCGGATAGGAGTGTTTCCCCGGATATACAACCCAAAGATGCTCAAGTTTCAAGTCATTACAAGCAATACGCATTGATTTGGTGCATTTTGGTGCTTCATTGAATTTATATTCTATACCGTATCTTTTCCCATCTCTGAAAAATAGCAGATCCAGCTCTGCCCCGCTATAGGTTGCCCAGTAATAGACTTCCCCTGGCTTAAGTATCTGCATTGTCTGCTCCAGAGCAAAGCCCTCCCAGGAGGCACCACATTTTGGATGACCGAGCAGGCTGTTTGTATCGGTAATAGTGAGCAGGTGATGTAGTAAACCCGAATCCCTGAAATAGATCTTTGGTGCCTTTACCTGCCTTTTGCCCAAATTTTCATGCCATGGCTGTAGTTGGCGCATCATAAAGGTTCCCGTCAAAATATCCAGATAGGTCTTGATCGTTTTATCGCTTATTCCAAGGGAACGCCCCAGCTCGGAAGCATTCAAGGTTTGTCCATGGTAATGGGCAAGCATGGTCCAGAATCTTCTCATTGAAACTGCTGGTATGGTAAAACCTAATTGTGGAATATCTCTTTCCAGAAAGGTTCTGATAAATGCTTCTCGCCAACTGATACTGTTACTATTCGAAGTGGCTGTGTATGAGCGGGGAAATCCTCCATGCAGCCAAAGTTTCTGCATATTGTCTTTACCGGTTTCAGTCAGGTTGAACCCCGATAATTCAATAAATTCCGTTCGTCCTGCCAGGGTTTCTGCTGCATTTTTTACAATGTGAGGGGAAGCACTACCAAGTATAAGGAATCTGCTCGGTCTGTTTGGTCTGTCTGCCAGAACACGCAAGATTTTGAAAAGCTCCGGTTTTTCCTGAATCTCATCTATGATGACAAGACCTTCAAGAGAACCAAGAGCCAATTCTGGGTTTTGCAGCCGCTGGAGATCCTGATAGGATTCCAGATCGAAAAAGGTTGCCTGGAAATTTTTCTCAAATACCCTGGCCAAGGTTGTCTTTCCGCATTGTCTTGGCCCCAAAAGTGAAACAACAGGGGTACGGGTCAGTGCTTTTTCCAGTGCATCAATATGTGCAGGTCTCTTGATCATGTACCTATATTTATCATTGAAAATTCGGAATGTCAATCCGAATTTTCAATGATTTTTTTACAAAAATATTTTTCGCAGAAGTGGTGTCAGTGTCTTGGGATTAGAGGGAGTTTCGAGCCGTATCTCGCGAGCATAGCGAGCGATCTTAGGCGAGAAGCTCCCTCCAATCCCATTCTTGCCCTTGCACCTCTCAAAACAAACCCGCCACATATAAAAAGGAGCAACGACCTCTCCAGTCCATTGCCCCTTTTTCTATTAAACGACTATGCTTTTTTACCTAAGCCTACTCCTGCGGCGGCTCCTTATCCTGTGTCTCCTGCTGCTCATCACTAGTATTTGCAGCACTAGCATCATCCGCCGCAGTAAAAACAGCTTCCTTTTCTGCCTTTTCCTTCTCCGCCTGCGCCGCTTTCAACTCTTCTTCTCTCTTTCTGGCGGCTTCTGCCTTTATCTCCTCTGCCTTGCGCCGCCTTTCCGCAATCTTGTCGCTATATTTTCCTGGGCGTAAATCTTCAATAATC
>PDWI01002353.1_pt1 | contig 28485 bp, 23 predicted proteins | sample 1430891 | NCBI WGS metagenome assembly PDWI01 (sample SAMN01162508, study PRJNA174530) | Oral metagenome, whole genome shotgun sequencing project. | biome: Marine environment; feature: Marine mammal; material: Swab sample of the gingival sulcus; isolation source: swab sample of gingival sulcus... | reverse complement strand
CCTGTAAAGCTTGCTTACGAAAATCTAGTGAATACATCGAATAGTCCTGTTAAAATAAACGCTCCTATTGTATCAATAATTAAACTATTTTGCTGTAGCGCCCCCAATGCGGCGGCAATAACGGCTTCGCTTTTCGCCAAACCAACGCCGACGGCGTAATTGCGGGTTTTAAACAACATCACCATCAACGCCGTAGCGGCAATTTGCGTGATGGCCGCGATAAAAACATCAACAAAAAAAGGGCGAGGGAAAGCCGGCACACCGACATCGGCGTAATAGCCGTGTAATGCCGATAAATACAAGGCCGCCAGCGGCAGTGCCAGCAAAAAACGTGCCAGCGTCACGCCCAAAGTACTGGCGTGCTGGCGCAATTGCTTTTGCAAGGCATTGCGCCACGATTGCATAAAGGCGGCGAATAAGGTAAAAGGAATCCAGAGGAAAGTCATTGCAGACGGTTAGGTATTGTGATGCTTTTTAGCCGCGGCAATCTGCTTCGCCAAAGCCGGCCGCACCCAGACAAAAAACACCGTCAAGGCCAACGTCACCACAATTGCCAAAACGTGTTGGACATTCCAGCCCAAAAAGCCCAACACCGCGCCGGCCGACAACGCCCCAATCGACGACATGGCGGCAATAAACAAATCTTGCGTGCCTTGGGCTTTGAATTTCTCTTCCTCACGGCTAAAAATATGGCCAACGATGTACGAGCCACCGGTGTAGAGCATATTCCACGACAAGCCCAACACCAGTAACGACACAAAAAAGGTCGCAGCATTTTGTCCGAAGATAAACACGATGCTCACCAGTAATTGCAAAACCAAACCCAAGGTTAAAAAGCGTTGCAGCCCCAGGCGCTCCAAAATTTTCATATTGAACAGCGATGGGAAATACATGGCGAAAACGTGGATTTGAATGTAGTAACTCACCGCCGAAAAATCAAAGCCGTTGGCTTTCATTTGAATAGAAGAATTAATCATGATGAGGTTCATCAAGGAATAACCCACACCGCCGCAAACTAAGGCAAACACATAAACTCTATTACTGAGCAGTTGTTTGATGGCAACTGGCTTGAGCTCAGTTTTTTGGACTTTGGGGAAGCGCAAAAATAATACCAAAGTAAGGATAATCGCGGCAATGGCGCTAATAGCGAAGTAGGAAGTTTGGTAGACATTTAGACGGCTAAATAAGTGTGGCAAATTGCGCGACAGCACCGGCCCAACCAAAGCCGCAAACGTACCGCCAAACATCACCATTGACAGGGCTTTGCTGTGCAGAATGCGCGGCGTTAAATCCATTACGGCAAAACGCAACAAAGCGATATTGGCAAAGAACACCCCGATGACAAAGTGGGTTAAACACAACAGGGCAAAGCTTTGCATCGTCACCGCTGAAATGCCAATACCACCAGCAATAATGCCTAAGCCCGCGGCCGCAAAGATGATTTTTTTGCGACCAAAGCGGCTTTGCAGCATTGATGAAGTCAATGCCGACAACATCACGCCAATAAATTGCAGGCCGTATGGCAAGGTGGAAAGTGCCGGATGTGGCGTCAACTCGGCGCCAATCAAGCCACAAATGGCCACCGACATCACGGCGACCGTTGTTCCCAAGCCGTAGCCTAGCGCCAGCAGGTAAACCGGCGTTTTTAGTTTTTGATTTTTCATTGGAATAGATGTTTTGGTGGGATTGGGGAAGTATTGTGTAGGGTTAGGGGATTTCTTAAAATCAGACGAATTGCCCCCCTTTTTTCAACATAGGTATCTTTCCATCTTTTTGAAAACCATTCAGTTAAAATAATTAAAAAAACCATTAAATTACAATGAACTGCCTCCCCCTTTCTAAAAGGGGGATTGAGGGGGATTTAAGATGGTAGGTATTTCCAACCCTCTCAAATCTCCCCCTAGCCCCCTCTTTTAGAAAGAGGGGGGACAGCGACATCTTATTTTTAGCAATTATTTCAAAAAATAAGAAATGCTTCCTTTTTAAAAATTGTGTCGATACCTATGCTTTTTCAAAAAGAGGGAGGTGGTAACTCATCGCATTATTTAACCTTCTTTAAAACCCATATCAATATAATCTTGGGCATCGACGGCGGCAATAGCGGCCATATTGATAATGCGGCGCACCGTGGCCGTGCGCGACAAAATGTGCACGGGATGCTCCAAGCCCATCATAATCGGGCCGACGGTAAAGCCGTCACTGCCAACCACTTTCATCAGGTTAAACCCGATATTGGCAGCGTCTAAGTTCGGCATAATCAAAATATTGGCGTGGCCGTCTAGCTCGTTATCCGGCAACAATTCGTTGCGCACGCGATTGGACAAGGCGGCATCGGCCTGCATTTCGCCCTCGACGATAAGGTCGGGGTGTTTGGCTTTTAACACGCGCCGCGCCTCGGCCATTTTGCTGACATTCTCGCCCTCTTTACTACCGAAATTGGAGTGCGATAACATGGCGATTTTCGGCACGATGCCGAATTTTTTGACGTTGAGTACGCACAACTCGGCGATGCTGACCAACTCGTCAACGCTGGGGTCTTTGTTGATGTTGGTATCGGCGACAAACACCGTGCCTTTGGGGTTGGTGAACATGCTCATGGAGGCTTCGCAACTCACGCCCTCGCGCCGGTTGACGACATTTTTTAAGCTGCGGTAGTGCTCGTTAAAGTGACCAATCGTGCCACACACCATGGTATCGACAATGCCCAAATCCATTAACACGCCACCCAATACGGTGCGTCGAGAATTGATGTGAACGCGCGCCGTGTGCGGGTCGATGCCTCGGCGCGCTGATTTTTTGTGGTAGTGTTCCACACACTGGTCGTAGTAAGGGTTATTCGACGGGTCGATCAATTCAAACTGCTCACCGATGGTGAGGTCAATGCCGGCTTTGACCAACTTTTCTTTGACGCGATTAGGGCGACCCAACAACACGGGGTAGGCCAAATCTTCTTCGACAATGGCTTTGACGGCGAAAAGAACGCGTTCTTCCTCGCCCTCGGCAAACAAGATGCGTTTTTTGTTTTCGCGCGCGGCATCGAAAATCGGCCGCATCACCATCGCCGACTTTTGCACCATGGCTTGCAATTTTTGTTCGTAGGCTTCAAGGTCGGTAATCGGGCGCTGGGCGACGCCGCTTTCCATCGCGGCTTTGGCCACCGCAATCGGTACTACCGCCACCAAACGCGGGTCAAACGGCGTGGGGATGATGTAGTCAGGGCCGAACTGCAATTTTTTGTTGTAGGCGCGGCGCACTTCTTCGCCTACCGGCGCTTTGGCTAACTCGGCCAAGGCGCGTACGCAGGCCAATTTCATGGCTTCGTTAATTTCGGTGGCATCAACGTCTAACGCCCCACGGAATAAGTACGGGAAGCACAACACGTTGTTGACTTGGTTGGGGTAATCGGAGCGACCGGTGGCAATCATCACGTCCGGTCTAGCGGCTTTGGCCTCGTCCGGCATGATTTCCGGCACTGGGTTAGCCAGCGCCAAAATCAGCGGATGCGCCGCCATGCTCTTCACCATGTCTTGCGTGACCAAGCCGGCTTGTGAAACGCCCAAGAACACATCGGCGCCTTTCATGGCATCTTCTAAGGTTCGCAAGTCGGTGTCCACGGCGTAGTCTTTTTTGCGGCCTTGGTCAGCGCCTTCGCGGCCGGTGTAAATCACGCCGCGACTGTCGCAAACGACAATATTGCTTTTGGGCACGCCCAACGACACGAATAAGTCTAAACACGCCATGCCGGCTGCACCGGCGCCGGAGGCCACCACGCGCACTTCGCTGACGTCTTTGCCTTGGATAGACAAGGCGTTGAGTAGCGCCGCCGTAGCGATAATGGCGGTGCCGTGTTGGTCGTCGTGAAACACCGGAATGCCCATGCGCGCCTTGAGTTTTTGCTCAATTTCAAAACATTCTGGGGCTTTGATGTCTTCTAAATTGATGCCGCCGAAGCTAGGCTCTAAACTGGCGACAATATCGACGAACTTGTCGGGGTCGGTTTCGTTAATTTCAATGTCAAAAACATCGATGTCGGCAAATTTTTTAAATAGCACGCCTTTGCCTTCCATCACCGGCTTAGACGCCAAAGGACCGATATCGCCCAATCCTAGCACGGCCGTACCGTTAGTAATCACGGCCACCAAATTTTGGCGCGAAGTGACGGTCGCCGCCTCGGCAGGATTGTCAACAATGGCTTCGCAAGCGTGTGCCACCCCCGGTGAATACGCCAACGCCAAATCGCGCTGGTTGGACATTGATTTGGTCGCGGTGATGGCGACCTTCCCTGGTGTTGGCAAGCGATGATATCTAAGTGCTTGTTCTTTAAAATTATTTGCCATGTGACTTCCTGTTGAATAAATTTGAATAAATTTGCAAAGTGGGCATTATAACAAAAAGACATTAAAGAATGTAGTAACTTCACCGGCAATCAACCCACCGACACAGCAGGAAACACGAGGACAACACGAAGGATAAATCGTACCTACGGCACTACGGTGTAACGGCCTGCTGGCGCAATAAATGGTCAACCAAGGTCAACGCCATCATGGCTTCAACAATCGGCACGGCGCGAATGCCGACGCAGGGGTCGTGCCGGCCTTTGGTAATCAACTCGACTTCGTTGCCGTGGCGGTCAATGGTTTGACCGGGAATGAGAATAGAAGACGTCGGCTTAAACGCCACGTTAGCGGTAATCGTTTGGCCGCTGGAAATGCCGCCTAAAATGCCGCCAGCGTGGTTGCTCTGAAAACCGTCAGCGCGAATTTCGTCGCGGTGCTCACTGCCCTGTTGCGCCACCACGTCGAAGCCGTCGCCAATCGCCACAGCTTTGGCGGCGTTGATAGACATTAGGGCTTTGGCGATGTCGGCGTCCAAGCGGTCAAAAACTGGCTCGCCCAAGCCGGCCGGCACGTTGTGGGCTTCGACCTCAACGCGCGCGCCGATAGAATCGCCGGCGTTGCGGATTTTTTTCAAATATTGCTCGGCCTCAGCAATGTCTTGCGTGGCGGCAAACAGTGGATTGTCATTGATGACGTTTTTATCGTCACACGGCAAAACCACTTCGCCAATTTGCGCTACCCACGCCGTGATGTCGATATCAAAACGCTGTTTGAGCAATTTTTTAGCAATGCCGGCCGCCGCCACGCGCATGGCCGTTTCGCGCGCCGAAGCGCGACCGCCACCGCGATAATCGCGGAAACCGTATTTTTTGTCGTAAGTGAAATCGGCGTGGCCGGGGCGGTATTGGTCTTTGATAGCGCTGTAGTCTTTACTGCGTTGGTCGCTGTTGTGAATAACTAGGCCAATCGGCGTGCCGGTGGTCTTGCCCTCGAAAACGCCGGAGAGAATTTGCACCTCATCGGCCTCTTTGCGCGGCGTGACCCATTGGTTGCTACCCGGTTTTCGGCGGTCTAAGTCGGTTTGCAAGTCGGCCTCGCATAATTCCAGTCCGGCTGGACAGCCGTCAATAATTGCGCCTAGCGCCAAGCCGTGGCTTTCGCCGAATGTGGTGACGCGAAAAAGTTGTCCTAAAGTGTTTCCTGCCATAGTGTTTATGTTCTCTTTTTGGGGGGATGATGTATATTAAAGCCGGCAGTTCGTCGTTTGTAGGGGCGAACCCATGTGTTCGCCCTTGGTAGGGGATAACAGTTGTTCCAAGGTATCAATGAGGTTTCTTTGAAACAATGAGGTGAGTTGCTTTTCCAACCAAGGGCAGACACATGGGTCTGCCCCTACGACTCAATTGTCGCTTTATCAGTTTAAATGCTTTTATTTTATGGATACATCGGGTGACTGCCCATGCTGTTTAGCATATTCATACAAACAAATCGAAGCCGCCACCGCAACGTTGAGGCTTTGCGTTACGCCGTACTGAGCAATCGCCAACGGCACGACCTCGGGGTATTGTTCGGGGCGAAACGACAGGCCGTTTTCTTCGTGGCCAACGACAAAGGCGGCTTTGGGCGCTAATTCAGCCGTCTGAACAAAGTGATTTTCATCGGGGTAGAGGGCGTAAATCGTGTAACCCTGTTGACGCAGCGCTTGGTAACTGTCGCTGAAATTATCGTAAAAAATCGCCGGCACGCGCTTAAAAGCGCCCTTGGCCGGCGAGACATTAAACAGCGGTGTATTGATGACGTGAATTTCGCGCACGCCGAAGACTTCGCCACTGCGAAAAATCTTGCCGATATTGTGGCTGGGGTTGAGGCCGTCCAACACCACGATACAGTCGTGAAAACCGCGCTCGGCGAGCAGGTTGGCATTGCGCTGTTTGCGAAACGCCCATTCGACTTGCTCGTGAAAGCGTCGGCTGATTTTATGCTTGGCCACGCGTCAGTTGCCTATTGCTTAGGAAGCCAAGACCTTTTGCACGCGGGCAAAAATCTCTTCTACGCTACCCGAACCCACCACAGTAGACAATTTGTCTTGGTCGCGGTAGTATTCGACCAACGGCGCGGTTTGGTTGTTAAAGACTTCTAAGCGGTTGCGAATGGTTTCTTCGTTGTCGTCATCGCGGCCGCGCGCCAACATGCGCTCGACAATTTCTTCGTTATCAACGTCTAGCAATACCACATGGTCGATGCCACTGTCCAAGGATTTGAGCAACTTGTCCAAGCCCTCAGCCTGCACGGTGGTGCGAGGGAAGCCGTCGAACAACATGCCTTTGCCACTGTTTCGAATTTGACTTTCGACCATGCCTAGGATAATTTTGTCGCTGACCAACTCACCTTTATCCATGACGGTTTTGGCGGCTAGGCCGAGTTCGCTGCCGGCTTCAATTTCGGCGCGCAACATGTCGCCCGTCGATAAGTGCTTTAAATCAAAGTGCTTAACAATTTCTTCCGACTGTGTGCCCTTGCCGGCACCCGGAGCGCCTAAGATAATGACGTGCATAATAATTTCCTCTGTTATAGTTTCAGTATAGTGAATTAGTTTAGCTTCTGGTCTTGGCAATGCCGACGGGGCATCAGCGTTACGCTGTCGGCACCAATACCGCGAGGCAAAAACTAAACGATTTCACTATTGGGGCGCGACGCTATCAAGTGCTAACGAATACTACATTCGTTGCGCCTTAAAGGTCACTAAATTTAGATTGCCTTGAAAATAAAATTCAAGGCGCTATTATACCCAAAACAAAACGCTAAAGCGAGAAAATGCTATGAAGATAATAACTAAAAAGGGCGGCTGGTTGGCAACCGTCATTATGGCTTTGATAATTGCGGCTCAACAGGGTTTGAGCGGTGGCAAATCCACCGAGCAATCGGCCAACAGCAACAGCCAAAACAGCCGCCAACATGCTCAAAGCAACAATGCGCCTAACAACGCGTCCAATAAGGAATCCCACCGCATGTCCAACAAAACCAATCAAAACCGGCAAAATAGCCGCCAGACGAGCAACAAGTCATTCAACGGGCCGGACAGCTACCCGCAAGCCTTGCGCATTTTGTGGACAAAAGTTTACCGCGACCACGGCAACACCTTATACTGTGACAAGTCGTTTTCCACCAAAAGCCGCGAAGCCCGAAAACGCGCCCAAGTCAACGCCGAGCACGTCTTCCCGATGTCGTGGGTGACTAAGGCTTTGCAGTGTGGCACGCGTCAACAGTGTCAGAAAAACAGCCACGCCTTTCGCGTTATCGAAGCCGACCTGCACAATATTTATCCGGCGCGCATGGACGTTAACAAAGCCCGTAGCAACTTCCGCTTTGGCGAAGTCGCCGGCGAAGAACGTCGCTTTGGCAGTTGCGATATCGAAGTAGATACGCGCCGCCGTGTTACTGAACCGGCACCGGCCAAGCGCGGTGAATTGGCGCGCGCCATGCTGTACATGGCTTATCAATACGACTTGCCGCTGGACAACAAAACCCGTCAGCAAATGCAGCAGTGGCACCGCGAATACCCACCGAGTGGCGAAGAAAAGCGTCGCGAAAAAATCATTCGCCGCGAACAAGGCCGCGAAAATCCCTACATTACGCGCTATCCTTTTAAATGATAGCCATTTTCTAACTCAATCGATTACTTATGTCACACCCAACTTACGAAAAACTCGGTAGCTTTTACCTAGGCAGTGAAATTTCCCCCAACCCAGCACCGGCCGGCGATGAAGCCGGCGACCTCGTCCTCTACGATGCCAAAGATTTAACCACCCACGCCGTGATTATCGGCATGACCGGCTCCGGCAAAACCGGCTTGGGGGCGTGTTTATTAGAAGAAGCGCTACTGGACGGCATTCCCGTTATCGCCGTTGACCCCAAGGGCGACATGGGCAATTTATTGTTGAATTTCCCCGATATGCAAGCCGAACAATTCGCGCCCTACATCGATGCCGGCGAAGCCGAACAGCAAGGCTTGAGCGTTGACGAACTGGCGCAACAAACGGCGACGCAGTGGAAGAAGGGCTTACAAAACAGTCACCAAAGCCCCGAGCGCGTCAAAGCCCTGCACGATGCTGTTGGCATGAATTTATTCACCCCCGGTGCGACTTACGGCCGGCCGATTTCGCTGCTGAAATCGTTGACCGCACCCAACGCTCAACTCAAAGCCGACAAAACCCTGTACCGCGAGCGCATTGCCGCCGCCAGTACCAGTATGTTGGCGCTACTCGGTGTCGAAAACGATCCGCTGTCGCGCGAACACATCTTAATGAATACCCTGTTGGAGCACTACTGGGACAAAGGCCAAGACATGGCTTTGGTGGACCTGATTGCTGTGATTCAAAATCCGCCGTTCGACAACATCGGCGTTATGGATATTGACACCATTTATCCGGCCAAGGAACGCTTGAAATTGGCCATGAAACTCAATAATTTACTGGCCAGTCCGAGCTTTGAAGCGTGGACGCAGGGCGAGGCGATGAACACCGAAAGCCTGCTGTTTGACGATAAGGGTAAGCCGCAATTGTCAGTGATGAATATCGCCCACTTGTCAGAAGAAGAACGGCTGTTTTTTGTGACGTTGTTGCTCAACGATATTTTGGCGTGGATGCGCACCCAGTCGGGCACCGGCACCTTGCGCGCCGTGTTGTATATTGACGAATTGTTTGGCTACATGCCACCGGTCGGCAATCCGGCCACCAAGCCGTTGCTGTTGACCTTGCTCAAGCAAGCGCGCGCTTACGGCTTGGGTTTGGTGCTGTCAACGCAAAACCCCGTTGACTTAGATTACAAAGGCTTATCCAACGCCGGCACGTGGTTTATCGGCAAATTGCAAACCGAACAAGACCGCGCTCGCGTTATGGACGGTTTGTTGTCGGCCAGCGAAGACGGCTTCGACAAAGACGAACTTAACGAGGCCTTTAACCAACTCGGCAAGCGCAAGTTTTTACTACACAATATTCACGAAAGCGCGCCGGTCATTATGACCACGCGTTGGGCGATGAGCTATCTCAGCGGCCCTTTGTCGCGTCAGCATATTGAGCGCTTGTGTGCCACACAAAAAACGCCAGCAACGACGACCGAGCCGGCCAACGGCCGCAAAGCCGCCAACTTGCAAGCGCCCAAAGACAGCGCCGACACGCCAGCGTTAGGCGTTAAACACGTCACCTTGCCGGCCGATATTGCCCAGTATTTCTTGCCGCCGACACAGGTGATTACCGACAGCAACGCTTTGATTTATCAGCCGGCTTTACTGGGTTTGGTCACCATTCACTACGAAGACAACAAGTCGGACGTGCGCGACAGCGTGCAACAGGCTTTCACCACGCCGTTTTGCGAAGGCGCGATTGCCGTCGATTGGCGACACGCTAGCGAGCCGTTCGCCCAACGCCCCGAACAGCTGGCGCTGATTAGCGACAAAGCGCCCGAAGGCGGCCGCTTTATCGAGCCGATTGCCGTTGCCAAACAAAAGCATTTCTACCGCGATTGGGAAAAAGCCTTGACGCTATGGGTGCGCCAAAACCGGCCGCTGACGGTGATGAAAGTGCCGGCTTTGAAGCTGTATTCACGCATTGGTGAAAGCGAGTCGCAGTTTAAACAGCGCATTGCGGTGACGCTACACGAAAACCGCGATGCCGAGATTGACAAGTTGCGTCAACACTTAGAGAAAAAACTAAAAACGCTAGAAAACAAGTTACTACGCGCCGAGGCCAAAGTCGAAAAAGAACAATCCCAAGCCAGTAGCAAAACCCTAGATGCCATTATCAGTGCCGGCACGACGCTGTTTTCGGCGTTTTTGGGGCGCAAAACTGTGTCGGCTACCAACGCCAGACGCTTGAGCAGCACCCTGCGCAAAGCCAAAGGCGCAATGGGCGAGCGAACGGATATTGAACTGGCCAAACAACAAGTGGAAGTCATTCAAAGCGATATTGACGAATTGAGCCAACAGTTTGAAGCCGAGCAGGAAAGGCTCACGCAACAATACGACATTAACAACGTGACGCTAGAAAGCGTGCAGATTTACCCCAAGGCCAGCGGCGTGGAAGTCGTGGCCTTTGGCTTGGCATGGTCGCCGTGTGTGGTGAGTAATGGAGAATTACAGCGGGTTTGATGGGAAGTAACCCACCATCTCCAGCGGTTCAAATTTAAAAGAAAACTCGAACACCTGTGAGCGATGGGTTTCGCTGCGCTACACCACCCTACAAGTATAGGGCGGTTGGCGTCGTGCAGCGCAGCGTTGCATTTCCGCAATTTATTTAAACTGCAAACTCGCATCTGGTGCTAAGGCGTGGTCGATGCCGGCGCGCGCCGCGTTGCCAACGACATTTTCCGCTTCTGCACCAAAGCGCTGTAGCGCCTTTTCCAACGGCGATTTGGCCGAATAATCATAAACGGGATAGTTGCCGATTTTTTTGGCAACCGCTTGTGGCGTAGCAATACCGTCAATCAGACCAAGCGTTTTAGCCTCGCTCCCCGTCCAGAATAGGCCGGTAAAGAGGTCGGGGTCATTGCTAAGACGCTCACCACGGCCAGTTTTCACCGCATCAATAAAGTGTTGGTGCAAGTTATCCAATAATTTTTTCAAAAAAGCGATTTCTTCTGCAGTCGGCTGGCGAGCGGCATTGAGAAAGTCTTTGTTTTTGCCTGCCGTATAAGTACGCGGCTCAATGCCGAGCTTTTTGGCTGCCTCTTGGTAGCCATACGACTGCGAAATCACCCCAATTGAACCGACTATGCTGGATTTATCGGCGTAAATCTCATCGCTGGCCGCGACAATATAATAACAACCCGAAGCACAAACATCAGTGACCACCGTTTTAATGGGCTTGTTGAATTGCTTTTTAACTTCTCGAATCGTTTGAAACACCAACGAAGATTGTACCGGCGAACCACCGGGGCTGTTAGCTTCAATCAGTAAGCCCTTCACATGTTTTTTGGCGGCGGCCTTGCGAATCAGCGCTGATAAATTCTCGGCACTGGCTTCTTTGTCGCTAGCGATAACGCCATTTAAACGCACCAAAGCGATGTGGTCGCGGCTGGTTGTTTGCACTTTATTACCGAGGACGTCGTATTTAGGCTGGATATCGGCTTTGTAAATCAAACTGCCGATAATGAACGTCAGATAAGCAAAAAATAAAAAGCCGAAAAAAATACGCCAACGGCGATGTTTGCGTTGTTCGACGATGCCGGCTAGGGCAATTTTTTCAATGGTCGAGCGCTCCCAATTGGCGCCGGGGGGAATTTTGATTTCGGACATAAGTTTCCTCTAAAATGATGGTGGTATAGCCGCCGTATTCTACGCCCTTTCAGTGCTTTTATCTAGCCCTGCACATTCTAAAACGCATGGTTGATTTGTAGCGTGGGTGCAACACAGCGAAACCCAGTGTTTTTTAGCACAATCACCAGCCAACAAAAAGCCCGCGACGAGGCGGGCTGTTTGTTATAGCAACAGGGCGGGTTCAGCGTAGCGAAACCCACCGTTTGCAGGTACTCAAGTTTGCTATTATAGTTCTCTGGCGACTTCGCGACGCTCGTAGCATTCGATTTGGTCGCCGACTTTGACATCGTTGTAATTTTTCACCCCGATGCCACATTCAGTACCAGCGCGGACTTCGGTAACGTCGTCTTTAAAGCGACGCAACGATTCCAGTTCGCCCTCGTAAATGACCACATTGTCGCGCAAAACGCGGATGGGGCTAGAGCGCTTAACGTAGCCATCAATGACCATACAACCGGCGATTTGACCAATTTTCGGCGCTTTAAAGACATCGCGAACTTCGGCAACACCGACAATTTCTTCCAAGAAGGTCGGCGCTAACTTACCAATCATGGCTTGCTTGACGTCTTCGATGGCCTCGTAAATAATACTGTAGTAGCGCAAATCGACGCCCTCGGTCTCAGCGAGCTTTTTAGCACCGGCCTCAGCACGCACATTGAAACCGATAATGGTAGCTTCTGAAGCAATCGCCAAGTTGACATCTGATTCGGTAATTCCGCCCACCGTGGCAGAAACAACTCGCACAGCGACTTCATCAGTGGAGAGTTTCAACAACGATTCGCGCAGCGCTTCGGCTGAACCATGAACGTCGGTTTTGAGCAGGACGTTAACTTCTTCAAGCTGGTTATCGCCGACTTTGGCAAACAGATTTTCCAGCTTGGCTTTTTGTTGACGTGCCAAGCGCGCTTCTTTGGCTTTGATCTGACGTTGGTTGGCCAATTCTTTGGCGGTTTTCTCGTCTTCAATCGAAATTAATTCATCACCCGCCATTGGCGCACCTGATAAACCTAAAATTTCAACGGGAATTGACGGGCCGGCAGCTTGAATGGGGTGGCCGGTTTCATCGTTCATGGCGCGTATGCGGCCGTATTCCGTACCTGACAACACGAAGTCGCCTTTATTCAATTCACCTTTTTGAATTAATACCGAGGCGACCACGCCGCGGCCTTTGTCAACGCGCGATTCAATAATCACGCCCTGTGCCGGCCCTTTGTGGGGAGCTTCTAGCTCCAACACTTCGGATTCTAATAAGATTTTTTCTAGCAAATCATCGATGCCCTCACCCGTTTTGGCAGAGACGTTGGCAATCATGGTGTTACCACCCCAATCTTCGGGGACAATCTCATATTGCGTCAATTCACTTTTGACTTTTTCGGGGTCGGCGTCGGGCTTATCGATTTTGTTGATAGCAATAACGATAGGCGCTTTGGCAGCCTTGGCGTGATGAATGGCTTCGATAGTTTGCGGCATAATGCTGTCATCGGCAGCGATCACAATCACCACCACGTCAGTCACTTGCGCCCCGCGTGCACGCATGGCGGTAAAGGCCGCGTGCCCCGGTGTATCCAAGAACGTCACAATGCCGTTGTCGGTTTCGACGTGATAAGAACCGATGTGCTGGGTAATACCACCCGCTTCGCCAGCCGTTACTCGCGTTCTGCGAATATAATCTAGCAACGAAGTTTTACCGTGGTCAACGTGTCCCATAATGGTGACAATCGGCGGACGCGAACGCACATCTTCGAGTTTGGCTTCTACCGTTTCGAGTAGTGCTTCCTCGGCCTCATTTTCGTTGATGTAAGTGTATTGAATCCCCATTTCTTCCAACAACAAGCTCGCCGTATCGCGGTCTAGCACTTGGTTGATGGTCATCATCGAACCCATTTTCATCAATTGCATAATGAGTTCAGCCGACTTTTTATTGGCTTTTTGCGCCAATTCGCCAACGGTGAGCGTTTCCGGCAAAGCGACTTCGATCGTCACCTCTTTTTGCGGACGCTTAAAGGCATGGCGGTTGTTAGGGTTGTTGCGCACGTTTTGGCGACGTTGTCCGCCACGACGGTCATTGCGCTTGGCATCTTTGCGATCGTTGCGGTACTTGGCAGCGCCCATTTGCTCAACCCGCTCTTGACGGCGCAAGTCGGCCGCGGCTTGCTTGCGCGCTTGCTCGTCTTTTTCGCGGTCTTTTTTGGCGGCTTTTTCGCGCTCTTGTTGCTTTTTCAGCTCGGTTTCGGCGTTGACTTTGGCGTCTTTTTCCAAGTTTTTCTTGCGCTCGGCATCGGCTTTCGCTTTGGCTTCGGCGGCTTGCGTTTTTTGTTTGGCGCTGGCTTCGGCTTTGAGTTTGTTTTCCTCGGCGCGCAATTTGGCCTCTGCTTGACGCTGTGCTTCGGCTTCCGCTTTCGCTTTTTTGGCCTTGGCTTCGGCCTCTAGGCGCGCTTTAGCTTCGGCTTCCTGACGCAAGCGCTGCTCTTGTTCATTTTGGCGCATGGCATCGCCTTGTTGCATACGCTTCTTCTCGGCCAATTGTTTGGCGATTTCAGCGGCTGACAGGCGTTTCGGTTTAGCGGCTTTAGGCTTATTCTTGTCGCTATTTCTTCCGCTGTTGGCGTTAGTTTTAGCGCCTTTGTTAACGACTTTTTTCTTGCCGCGCACTTCGACCACGGTTTCCTTGCCATTTTTACTGGCCAGCGTGGCTTTCTTCTTTAACGCGATGCGCTTTCTCATGGTTTCCGGCTTGCCGTGGCGCGTACGCAAGTAGGCCAACAATTTTTGTTTTTCTTCTGTCGTAATGGTGGCTTTTTCATCGGCCACTTTGACACCGGCCTCATTGAGCTGTTCAATCAGCTTGCTGACGTCGGTATTGGTTTGTTCGGCTAAGGCCTTAACGGTTACTTCACTCATAATCTGTCTCCCCTAATGTTATTCAGCGAACCATGGCTCGCGCGCTTTGAGAATAAGCACAGCGGCACTCTCATCGTCTAGTCCTGTCATCTCGGCCAGCTCATCAGTTGACAATTCCGCCAAGTCATCCCACGTTTGAATGCCGTTCAATTTCACTTGCAACAACAAATCCTCGTCCATGCCGGGCAAGGTGTCTATCGGGTCTGAACTTTCGATGGCCTCCTCGTCACCTATGGCTTGAGTGAGCAAAATGTCACTTGCGATGTCGCGTAGCGCATCGATAGCTTCTTCATCAAGCTCTTCAATGGCATACATTTCTTCCGCATCGCTGTAGGCCACCTCTTCCAAAGTGGTATAGCCGGCTTTGACCAGCACTTCGGCAATTTCGTTGTCAATATCCATTTTATCGGCCAACGTCTCAATATTGCGTTCCAATTCTTCGCCTGTTTTCTTAGCGAAGTCTTCTTCGCTCATGACGTTCAAATTCCAGCCGGTAAGCTCACTGGCGAGACGGACGTTTTGACCGCGAACCCCTACCGCTTTGCCTAACTTATCTTCTTCAAACGACAAGTCCATGGTGTGATTTTCTTCGTCGACAAAAATGGAAATCGGCTCGGCCGGCGCAATGGCGTTGACCACAAAATTAGCGGGATCTTCGTCCCAAATAATGATATCGACGCGCTCACCAGAAAGTTCGCTGGTAATATTTTGCACGCGCGAACCACGCATACCAATACAAGCGCCAGCGGGATCTAGGCGCGGATCGTCGGTGTGTACGGCGATTTTTGAGCGTCCGCCCGGATCGCGTGCCGCGCCTTTGATTTCAATGCTGCCGTTGGCAATTTCTGGCACTTCGATTTCAAACAATTCTACCAAGAGTTCTGGCGCTGTGCGGCTCAAGACAATTTGGTGACCCTTGTTTTCGCGCTGGACGTTTTTGATAAACACGCGCAGACGCTCGCCTTGGCGGGTATTTTCGCGCGGAATGAGGTTTTCCTTAAAAATAATGCCTTCAACATTACTTCCCAAATCCAAAATCACGTTGCCGCGCTCTAGGCGTTTAACGGTGCCGTGAATAATTTTGCCTTCTTGGTCTTTGTACTCGTCATAGACTTTTTGGCGTTCGGCTTCGCGGACTTTTTGAATGATAATTTGCTTGGCCAAGTGAGCACCAACGCGACCAAATGGTACGTTTTCAACTTGAATTTCCACGATACCACCCTCTTCGGCATCGGCGTCAATCTCGCGCGCTTGCGCTAAGGTTAGTTCTTTGTTGGGAAATTCAATATCGTCTTCAGGTAACACTGACCAGCAACGGTAAGTGCTGTGCTCACCCGTGTGGCGGTCGATTTCAACACGAATTTCCACTTCGTTTTCGTGCTGACGGTGGAATTCGGCGTAATCGTCATTTTGACCTTTGTACTGTTTGCGTGTCGCGGCTTCCAAGGCGGTTTCCAAGGCATCAAAAATCACATCTTCGGATACGGCTTTTTCGTTAGAAACGGTTTCTACAACCAATAATAGTTCTTTACTCATATGTATTAATCCTCAAAAGTCGGTATCAATCTAGCGACCTCAATGGTGTTAAAATCCAATTCCGATTGCTTGCCGTCCTCGGCCTCGATGGTGATGCGTTCACCATCGACTGCAATCAGTGTGCCTTTAAAATTGCGCTGACGCTCAATAGGACGTGAAATGCGAATTTTAGCAGCGCGCCCGATGAAACGCTCAAAATCTTTGAGATTGAATAACGGCCTGTCCAGACCCGGTGAAGAAACTTCTAAGGTGTATCGACTCGGAATTGGGTCTTCGACATCGAGCACACCGCTGACTTGTTCGTTAACGGCAACACAGTCATCTAAATTGATGCCAGTTTCCTTATCGACATAAACGCGCACTAACGCATTGACTGAATTCGGGTGATATTCCACGCCGACCAATTCGTAGCCCAGCGCCTCCACGGTCGGCGCAAGTAGTTCACTGAGTTGTTCGTTTTTCTTCACTGTTATTTAAGCTGTAAAATGTTGTTGTAAAATCAACAGGCACAAAAAAAGACCTCAACGAGGTCTTTTTTTGATATTAATTTTGGTAGCGGGGGCAGGATTTGAACCTACGACCTTCGGGTTATGAGCCCGACGAGCTACCAAGCTGCTCCACCCCGCGTCGTTGAGGATGCGTATTATAGCGACATTTTTGACCTTTGCAAGCAAAATGTGCAAATTTATTTTTTATCCGGTTTTTTTTGAACACTTCGCACTGGCGCAAAGGATTTTTCGGGTGCAATTCAACCGTCAATGTCTTACAATCCTAAACATCTTAGGGCGCGTCCTGACAAGCCCAATCGACTAGTTCCAATCAACCAACCCAAACCAATTAAGGAATCAAGCCATGAGCGACTATCTTTCCCGCTACCAAGACCGTTTTCAGCGCATCTACCCCGACTACTTACCTTACAATGATGAGCACATCGGCGACGTTTACCGTGCTGTCCACTACAGCTTTGCCGCCGGTGGCAAACGCTTGCGGCCGGCGCTGGTCTATGCTTTGGCCGACAGTTTAGGGATAGCATTGTCGAGTGTCGATGCCCTCGCAGTAGCGATAGAGTGTATTCACACTTATTCCCTCATCCACGACGATTTGCCCGATATGGACAACGACGACTTTCGCCGCGGCAAACCGGCTTGTCACAAGCAATTTAATCCCGCCACCGCGATTTTGGCCGGCGATGCGTTAAATACCTTGGCATTTGACATTCTGGCGAGCAATACGTCACTTAGCGCCGACAAACGCCTGCAACAAATCCGGCAACTCGCCCAAGCCGCCGGCATTGACGGCATGGTTGGCGGCCAAGATACCGATATGACTTGTGAAAACGCCAAGCGACCGATTGAATTGGCGACCTTAACCACTCTGCATCAGCGCAAAACTGCCAAGCTAATTGAAGCCTGCTTATTAATGACTTACACCGCTGGTGAACACGTCGATAACGACAAAACGACACAATTGTCACAAGCGGCTTTGTCGCTGGGATTGCTGTATCAAATTCAAGACGACATTTTAGACGTCACCCAGAGCAGCGACATCTTGGGCAAACCGGCGGCTTCTGACCTCGACAACGCCAAGACTACCTACGTTAGTTTATTGGGATTGGCAGACGCCCAACAAGCCGCACAACGCACCGCCAGCGACATGCAGCAGGCTTTGAGCGACTTTTTTACCCCACACTGCGACTATCAAGAAACGTCGTTAGCGACTATTGTCCAACAAATTATCAGTCGACAACATTAACAAACAGCAAACACAAGGTATTACAGCGAGCTGCGCCAACAAAAATCTCCAATCGTCACCATCGATTGCGATGATTTTACGCTAGCCGATGACGAACGACCTAAAAACAGGTATAATCAGCCAGTTAAGGACAGCTTTTCGGCACCATGTGGCGGTTGTTGAGGCATTTTTGCGGGCATAAGGAGGCGATTTTCTTCGTTTTCATTTTTAGATACAAAGAGATTGAGAAAACACATGTTTGAAATATTGGAACCAGAAAACAATGGCGTACAGCCAGCGGTCATCAAAGTCATCGGCGTTGGCGGCGGCGGTGGCAACGCCGTACAGTACATGATGGACAGAGATTTAGCCGGTGTTGAATTGTATGGCGCGAACACGGATTTACAGGCACTCAATATCTCTCCGCTAAAAAATAAAATTCAAATTGGCAAAGAAGTCACGCGCGGCTTGGGCGCAGGCGCTAACCCTGAGGTCGGGCGCAAGTCCGCCGACGAAGACCGCGAAGTCATCCGCAAATTGTTAGAAGGCACCGATATGCTATTTATCGCCGCCGGCATGGGCGGCGGCACCGGCACGGGGGCTGCACCAGTCATTGCCGAAATTGCCAGACAAGCCGGCATTTTGACCGTCGCAGTCGTCACCAAACCGTTTACTTTTGAAGGCAAACGCCGCACCGAAGTCGCCAAAGCCGGCATCGAGGAACTCTCAAAACACGTTGACTCGCTCATCACGATTGCCAACGATCGTCTGCTCGCCGTCATGGGTAAAGCCGCCAAAATCACCCAAGCATTTGACGCCGCCAACGCCGTACTCTACGGTGCGGTGCAAGGTATTTCCGATATTATTATCCGCCCCGGCTTGATTGGTGTCGATTTCGCCGACGTCAAAACCGTGATGTCAGCGCGCGGCATTGCCATGATGGGCGCTGGTTCGGCCACTGGTGAAAACCGCGCCCAAGAGGCCGCCGAAAAAGCGATTTCTAGCCCACTGTTAGAAAACATCGACCTTTGTGGCGCTAAAGGCGTATTGGTCAATATCACCGCTGGCGAAGATTTGGGCTTGGCCGAGTTTGAAACCGTGGGCAACATTGTCCGTGGCATTATCGAAGACGACTCCACCGTTATTATCGGCACCAGTATTGACCCCGAAGCCGAGGACAGCCTGTCCGTCACATTGATTGCCACCGGTATTAGCACCGTGGAAGATGCCGCGGCGGCCGATGATTTTTCTCATCTCCAACAACCCTACCCTATACGCCACCACGACCCATTGCGCCGCGAAGTGCCACAAGCACAACCAGCGCAATCCGAGCACCCACATAGCATACACTTACCCGACATGGATGCCGGTTTGCCACCACCGCAACATTCGCAGCGGGCAGCAGCGCCAGCGTCGAAGAAACGCCGCTTTAGTTTGTCGTCATTACTACGCCGGCGCTAGTGTGCAACAGGTTGACTCACCGCTGTTGCGCCAGCTACAGCAACGCTTCATCGCCTTAGCCGGCATTGAAGCGGCTTGGCAAGCACCGACACGAACGCTTATCACCGCTTTATTTAACGCCCGGCAAGCCGGCATTGGCGTTGTGGCGATTGCCGACATCGAAGCGCAGCTCGATGTGACTTTATTAAACTTACAAGCGCAAACCGGCAACCTTATCGGCGACGCCAACGGCCAAGCGCCAATAGTCATTTTTTCCTCATTCGTCGCTTTTCGCCGCACCTATCAACAACTGTCGGACGTCATCACCGCCCTAACACAGCGCCAAACACTGACGCCGCCCAGTCAAACGGCGCTAGCGAAAATCGACTGGCAGTTTGGCAACGGCACATTGAGCGCTGAACAACGCTTGGCCGTATTTTCGGTCGCTAGCCTGCCCTTCTGCTTGCTGACTGGCGGCGCTGGCACGGGAAAAACCACGACCTTAACCAAAGCGTTAGAACTGATTTTACTCGACAACCCCAAATGCGACATCCTATTGTCTGCACCGACGGGCAAAGCCGCTCAACGCCTCAACCAATCCTTGCAAGCACAACTCGACAACGTGTCACCAGCAGTGCGCGAGACCTTGACCAACTTGCACACCAAAACCCTACACCGGCTGCTAGGCGTTAGCGAGCGCACTGGCCGCAGTTACAAAAATGCCGACAATCCATTGGCCTGTCAGGTGCTGGCCATTGATGAAGCCTCGATGATTAGCAGTGATTTGCTCGCCCAAGTCTTGGCGGCACTGCCGGCAGATGCCAAACTGATTTTATTGGGTGATGCCAACCAACTCCCACCCATTAACTCAGTGGCCTTTTTTAACGATGTCAGTCGGTTGCCATGCTGCTATACGCCGGCTTTTGCCACCGCCGCACAGACGCTAATTGACGCAGCAATCCCCACCAGCCTAATTGACGAACAAGCACCACTGGCCAATCACCTTTGTCAGCTAACCACCGCTAGGCGCTTTGCCGAGCAATCGCTGATTGAGCGCGTGGCAACGGCGACTTTGCAGGGCAAAGCCGAAGCAGTCATTGCTTGTTTGGACAGTGAGCTTTATCCACTCACACAACCGGCACACTTGTATTCACAACTGGCCGACCACTACCCCGAAGCGCGACAAGACTTGTTAGCCGCGCTCCCAAACCGCATGATTTTGTGTGCTAACCGCCAAGGCGAAATCGGCAGCGAGCGCATTAACCACTATTTGGACGACGTTTTTCGCGCTCGCATTACCGGCTCGATGACGGGGCACTGGTATCAAGGCCGGCAAATTTTGATTGAACGCAATTACCCCGATTTAGAGCTGAGTAACGGCGACATTGGCCGCTGTCATTGGTCGGCTGAAGCCGGCGAATGGCATATAGCGTTTGATGAAGGGCGACAGCTGCCGGTGAAATGGCTGCCTAACGATTATTCGTTGGCCTTTGCGATAACGATTCACAAAAGCCAAGGCTCGGAGTACGAGCACGTCGATTTGGTGCTAGACCAGTCGCACCCCGATCGCGTCAATACGCTGATTACGCCGGCGTTAATTTATACCGGCGTGACGCGCGCGCGACAATCGTTGTCGGTATTTTCCGATGTGCGACTATTGCAACAAGTACTGGTAACGCAAAGCAAAACAGCGGCTCAGTCGCCGCTGTTGAGTTTGTGGAAAGAGCAAGCCGATTAGGGCGTATTCGGATGAAAAGCACGCCCTAATGCACCACACAGGGCGCAGTTTGAATTAAGGACACGCCCTAATGTGCGGCACGATAGCGTTTTAACCACTTCACTCCGCGAACCACAGGGCCGTGCAACGCGTAGGCAGAAAAGATTAGCCACAGCATCGTGGCCGGATTGGTGGCGATAATCGCCAAAGCCAGTACCATGAAAATCATAGTAAAGAACGAGGTCTTGCCGCGCAAATTCAGCTTTTTAAAGCTAAAATACTTCACGGGCGCCACCATCATCAAACCGGCATACAACGTCACGACAATGGCGAGATAAACCAAATCCGCACCGCTGTACTCAAATTCTACACCTAAACACCAAACGAGACCGGCCACCATACCGGCCGCCGATGGGCTGGGCAGACCGATAAAATAGCGTGAATCGACCACGCCGATTTGGGTATTAAAACGCGCCAAACGCAAAGCGGCACAAGCGCAGTAAATAAAGGGAATCATCCAAGAAAAACGCTCTGGCAACCACTTAATGTGCTCGGCTGTGGAAATCGACCACTCATAAATTAGCAGTGCCGGCGCGACGCCGAAGGAAATTAAATCCGACAAGCTGTCGTACTGCTCACCAAAAGCTGACTCGCCACCTACCAAACGCGCAATGCGGCCATCTAAACCATCAAATAACATAGCCACAAAAATACAGATGCAAGCGCGCTGAAATTCGCCGTTAATTGAAGCTAAAATAGAGTAAAAACCACACATTAACGCCAAAGTCGTCACCAAGTTTGGCCACAGATAAACGCCGCCTTTTTCCGGCTTATGTTTTTTTGACGTCCGATTTCTTGAGGCGTGTTTCGACATTAGCCTTTCTCCAATAAACTGCTCAATTCAATCAAAATTGCGTTGGCACGCGACAAATACGAAGCCATTACTTGCGAGTGGTTGGCCACAACCCCAAAGCCGCCGCCATTCAAAATCACCGGACTCCACACCGTGCTTTGCGTGGCTTCCAGCTCGCGAATTAACTGGTCAACGTAAGCAGTGGCATTTTTGTCGGCCAAGACAGCTTTGAAATCGACTTTAATCGCACGCATTTCTTGCAAGAGCGCCCACGCGTAGCCACGAGCCTCGTAAAAGTTGTTATCGACTTCGTGCCAAGGCGTTTTTTCAAACACTTGTTTGGGGGCATGGGTGCTTTGTTGGGCATTGGCATCGCCAGCTAACGCTAAATTCTCTGACTTAGTGCCAACACTTTCGGCCAAGCGCTGAGAGTACGACCCCAAATTGGGAGAGACCACGCGCAAGAAGCGACGCAGGTTGTCAGCGCGGGCATAAAACTGTGATTCCTTGTTGCCGTCATCGACAATGCGATCGAGATAGCGCTTCAAAGCCAAACCGGCATCGCGGTAAGATTCTTCGGCTTGCGGCATCATCCATTTTGTCGAGTCGATGCGTAACAAATTCTCCACACTAGATAAATCCTTATCCAATTTAGTTTGCGAAGCGCCAGCCGTAGAAAAATTATTGCGGAAAACGGTGGCCGTATCGCGCAAATTGCGTAACACGCCGTATTCCCACGATGGCATATTATCCATCAACACCCCTGGCGACAGCACGTCATTACTTAGGTAACCACCGCGTTTATCGAGTAGGTTATCAATCATGTGCACCGTTGTCGCCGTCAAAGCTACGCCGGTCTTGACCTGTTTGTCTTTGGTGTAAATTTGTTCTTCATCCAAATATTGTTGCATGGCCGTTTGCGGACGCACGGCCTCCGGTTCGCTAGACCAAAAAAACATAAAGATAATGTTGAGAACAATCACCGTGACCGCCGCCAAGCCAATGCGCCACGACCAATTGTGGGCTTTGAGTGTGCTGATTTTGTATAGACTGGCGACTTCGCCGGCGCGTTTGGCCGAACCTGAGAATAATTGTTTGAGCATAGTGTCCCTCTTCGAAAAATTTGAATAGTTTGCTCGCCATTATACCCTTTATTTGAAAAGGTGTTGAGGAAAGTTAGGAACAATTAGCGCCCTTTCCTCTCAGTGGAAAGGGCGAAGCGGTTATTGATTAGGGTAGCAAACTAAATCACTTCTTAAACTAGCATCCAGCTCGCCTTCGGTAAAGGCAAAATAGCGCAGAGTTTTCAGTTTCAATTCCGTGGCCGCCAATTCATCGCACACCAAAATAAAATGCTCGTGGTGTTGGAACATCGAAATCGGCCAGAGGTTGTTCACCGCGCCCTCAACGGCGTGAAGCACCGCCAGCGCTTTACCTAGGCCTTTGGCGAGAATAATGACTTCCTTGGCATCCATCACCGTTTGAATACCAACGGTTAACGCCGTTCTGGGAACGTCATCAATGCTGTCAAAAAATCGGGCGTTGTCATTGAGTGTCCGTTGGGTCAGCGTCTTAATGCGCGTGCGAGAACCCAACGACGATCCCGGTTCGTTAAAGGCAATATGCCCATCGCTACCCACACCACCAAAGAATAAATCCACGCCGCCCAAATCGGCGATGAGTTGCTCGTAGCGCAAGCCTTCCGCGTCAATATCCGCCGCCATGCCGTTGGGAACGTGGGTATTTTCTGGCAAAATATCAATATGCTTGAAAAAGTTTTCTTGCATAAAGTAGCGGTAGCTTTGCGGATGGTCGGGGGCGAGGCCGATATATTCGTCCATATTGATGGTCACCACCTGTTTAAAGCTGACTTTACCCTGCTGATAGGCCTCAATCAAATGGCGATAAACCGGCAACGGCGAGCCGCCAGTAGGCAAGCCCAACACAAATGGTTTGTCGGCCGTGGGCTGGGCTTGGTTAATTTTTTTGATAATGTAGTCGGCAACCCATTTATCGTAGGTTTGGTATAAAGAAAGAAAGCGCATGTTAGCCTCCGTTAGGTAGTGTTTGAATACTCAAGGCATTATCCAAATATAAAATATCTTTAAACTGGCGATTAGTGATGCGTGCCAAATCGGGGCGACCAATATATTTAGCTGGTGTGGTTATCGCCATCGTCAGCGTTTCGGCAACGCTGGCTTGCATAAATTTCATGGCGTTTTTGACGCTTTGTTCCATAGTGATATGCGCGCCAGCCAGCGAGCCATTCTCATTGACCAAGCGATCGCCTTTGACATAGACGGTTTGCCCCGTTAAATCAAAGGATTTCATATCGGGTACGCCAATGGTGTGCATACTGTCGGTGACGAGCATCAGCCGGTCTTTGCCCAACAGTTGATAAGCCGTTCTGAGCGAGAATGGGTCGCTGTGAATGCCATCGACAATAATGCCACAGTACAAGCGCAACTGCGTCGCCGTGCCGATAACGGCAGGGTCGCGACCTTGTAGCGGTGGCATGGCGTTGTAAAAATGCGTCACGCCCGACAGACCAGCGTGATAGGCGCGTAGCATATCGGCTTTGTTCGCCATCGTGTGGCCGGCATTGACGCGAAAGCCTTTATCGACCAAGTGTCGGACAAAGTCCGCCGGCACATTTTCGGGGGCGAGCGTCACCAAACTGTGTCCCAAACCACCGTCCACATTGGCTTTGCCGTAGCGTTCATAGTCGGCTGGGGTCGGCTTTCTGATAAAGTCGGGTTGGTGCGTGCCTTTTTTCTCTAAGCTGATAAACGGCCCTTCAAAATGCCCACCAATAAGCCCGTGCATATTGGCACTGATGCCGTCACGAATGGCTTGCAACCCCAAGTCCAACTTGTCGGGACTATCGGTGATAAAGGTCGGCAACATTGCCACCGTGCCGTATTGTCTATGGGCGTCCAAAATGGTTTGCAGCCCTTCAACGCTGGGGTCATCGTTGAATAACACCCCACCGCCACCGTTGGCTTGCAACTCGACATAGCCACAGGTCAAGATACCACCGTTGAGCCGCACCACTTCGGCATCGGCGGGGACGGCCTCATCGGCAATCACCGCTTGCGTTTGGTTATCGACAACGACTAGGCTATGACCTTGTAATAAATTTTCACCGTCAAAAATATCGGCATTTTGATAGTAAATCATTTTATTTTCTCTCTTGATTAGTAATTAATCAGTGCTTGTTTGATGTTTAACACTTCATTTAAATCTGTCTGTATGAGGCAGTTATCTGATTCACTTTGACTGCCCATAGAAACGCCATTGTGATGCGCTCGCTTGTCTTGTTTCATTTTGGCTGAAAAATGAATATCACTTGCGCCAGTCTCTCGAATAATATCCAAAACATTGTCGGAAGTCACGCCCGCACCCGGCATGATAGCTATTCTACCTCGACTTTGCGCGATGAGTTGTGCAATTTTTTCTCGCCCTAACCAAGCCGTTTTTGCCTGCCCCGACGTTAATAAACGCGTGAAACCTAGCTCAATAATTTGTTCAAGTGCTTTTTCAGCATCGTTACACAAATCAAAGGCGCGGTGAAAGGTCACTTCCATGCCATCGGCCGCTTGAATGAATTGCTCGCACGCCTTGATATCAATCTGTCCGTTTGCGGTCAACGCGCCTAACACAACGCCATGCGCGCCAAGCGCTTTTGCCGTCTGAATGTCATCTCGCATCATCGCAATCTCAGACGGCGCAAAGCAAAAATCCCCAGCGCGAGGGCGAATCATCACATGATGTTCTACCGATGAAAAGCGCATCGCCTGTTTCAAAAAACCATAAGACGGTGTCAAACCACCTACGGCGAGTGCTGAACACAGTTCCACTCTATCGACTTGCGCCTTAACCGCCGTTTCTATTGAGGACATATTATCAACACAAATTTCAAATCGCATGATATTGCTCCGTAGTGCAAAAAAAACTGTTCATTCAAACCCGTGGCGCATGCCACGACTGTCTCGGATTATCGGGTTGTTGAGTTGTCGGGTGGGCTAGCGATGGTGTAACCCACCCATTGTATGCATAGGTATTGACATAATTTTTGAAAAAAGAGAATTTCTTATTTTTTGAAATAATTGCTAAAAATAAGAAATCACTATCCCCCCTCTTTCTAAAAGAGGGGGTTAGGGGGAGATTTAAAGTGGTTGGAAATACCCACCACTGTCAAATCCCCCTCAGTCCCCCTTTTAGAAAGGGGGAGGTAGCCCGTTGTTATATAATATTTTTTTAATTATTTTCAACTCGCTGCTTTTCAAAAAAATGTCTCGATACCTATGCCTTGTATGAGAGCTAAATCCTATTAAGAAAGCTTTCATTCAATTTTTAAATACCGTCATCATCACTTGCGGCACTCGATGCCTTATTGCCCAGTTGCTGGCGCAGGCAAGTCACGCCCTCGCGGCCGCTGTCAATCAATTCATCAACACTTTCCGATAAATCGTCGTAATCGTCGCGCTCTAAACACGCCTCAATCAACATTGCCGGTGTTACGCCAGCGACCACTTCGCAGTTATCGCGCTGTCCGGCAATCAGCGAGGCTTGGCGGAACGGCGCACCACCGAGAATATCGGTAAAAATAATCAGTTGCTCACAGTTTAGCTCATCAATCGCTTGTTGTAGCAATACACTTAAATCGTCACTGCCGTTAAAATCAACGGCTTTGAAGTCATCTTGTTCGCCAGCAATCAAGCCCACCGTCGAGGCAATACCAGTGGCAAAATGTCCGTGTCCGCAGACGATAATTCCTGTTGTCATTTTTTCTCTCCGTTAAACTTAAAAAGGGGCAAAGAAAACCTTCTTCACCCCTGTGTTAAATCAATATTTCAAATTATTTACCCATGCGTGTTGCTAAGACGGCGGGGTCGATAATATCCACACCAAAAATCATCTTAACCAACACGGGAATTAATGTACACACTAAACCAAATATCACGGTCGCGGTCACTAATTTCAATGGCGAGTCACCTTTTTTGATGCGCCAGAGGATTAACAATGTCCACAACAAAGGTAACAATTTCGGCATAATGGGGTCAATCAAATCGCCTTGTAACGTATAGACATAAGGTTTTTCTACCCCTTTAACGTGGCGAGTCATTTGCAAGCCCGATTCCAAACGCACATAGCTAGCAGTCATGGCACCAATCACGGTCAAACCGACGATAGAGGCGGCATGGCTGAGTTTTTTGGTTTGCTCTTTCAAGTTGGCAATGGCGGAAACCCCCATTTTGTAACCATATTTCGCCAAACCAAAGCGCAAGCTAAAGTGAACGAGGTTAAAGGCAACCAAGAAAAAGATTGGTCCTAGCCACGAACCGTTCAACGAGAACGATACCCCGACACCGCCACAAATAGAGAGTAGCGTCAACCAGAACACCGCGTCACCGATACCGCCACCCGGCCCCATGGTTGAAACTTTAATCGCACGAATGGTGGAGATGCGCTCTTTGGATTCTTCCATCGCCAACACCAAACCCGAAATAAAGGTCACGAGGAACGGGTGGGTGTTGAAGAATTCCAAGTGCATGGCCATGGACTTTTTCAAGTCTTCTTCGTTTTTGTGGATTTTACGCAAGCTAGGCAAAATGGTGTATAACCAACCGTTTGCTTGCATACGTTCATAGTTAAAACTGGCTTGTAAAAACAGTGAACGCCACGCCATTTTCATAATGTCTTTACTGGTGAGGACTTTTTTCTTATTTTGGTCAGCATAGACATCGGCATCAACGCTGTGGTTGACGTTATTCATTGTATTGTCGGTCATTTTAAATTCCCTCCTCTTCAATTGCTTGGGATTGAGTGTTGCTACTGGTTTCGGCATCGCCACGGATAAAGAATTCAATCATGGCAAAGACGACACCGATTAAGGCAATAGCGAGCAACGGTTGTTTAAAGTAAGCGGCCAATAGGAAGCCCAAGATAAAGTAGGCAACGTATTGTTTTCTTAGCATGATATTCAACAAGATACCAAAACCAATGGCCGGCATTAAACCACCTGCAAAGCCTAAACCGTCAGTAATCCATTTGGGGATACCATCGACAAAGCCTTTGGCCTCGGCCGCACCGAAGTAGATGACCACAAAGGCAATCAACGAGTAGAACACGAACAAAATGGTCATACCCAAGTAGTTCAAATTGGCGATACCGGCAAAATTGAGTTTTTTCGCATAGCCGTCGGCAACGCTCATTAGCGGTGAATAAACGGTAAATAACAAGGTGATACACATTTGTACCAAGATAGCAAACGGCACGGCAACCAAAATGGCTTGTTCAGCGGTTTGACCGGTGACAATGGCAAAGGCCGTACCAATAATACCGCCGAGTACGACGTTGGGGGGTTGCGCCCCTGCGAGCGGTACCAATCCCATCCACATCAATTCAAACGTCGCCCCTGCAATCAAGCCCTGTTCGGGTTGACCTAAAATCAAACCGACAATCGGCCCAGTGATAATGGGGCGGTGAATATGGGTAAGCACGTTGAATAAATCAATACCGGCAATACCCGCAAAAACAGCTATTAGCAAGGCCTGCATTAAGCTGACATCAGTTACAACTTCCATAGCTTTCTCCTAAGGTTAAGTTAATTTAATTAAAGTAAAGACAAAATATCTTTTTTGGCATCGTCGGG
>PDWI01002352.1_pt1 | contig 28498 bp, 24 predicted proteins | sample 1430891 | NCBI WGS metagenome assembly PDWI01 (sample SAMN01162508, study PRJNA174530) | Oral metagenome, whole genome shotgun sequencing project. | biome: Marine environment; feature: Marine mammal; material: Swab sample of the gingival sulcus; isolation source: swab sample of gingival sulcus... | reverse complement strand
AGTAAAATGGTCAAAAAATATAATGTTTTTTTGACCATTCTTTTTGTCCTTTACTTATACTTGACTATAAAAAACCATTCCTTTTGTCCTTTATGCCGATAAGCAAAATAGCAATGCCTATCAAGAGTTTATGAAAGCAAAGCAAGTAAAAAATATGCCACAATATACGCTTGATATGATAGATGCTTATCTAAAAGCACTAAAAGAGCGAGATAAATGGAAATTTAACGCTGGTTTTCATTTTATTAGAGATGATAATATCAATAATGTATCAAGTAGCCGAAAAATTGAGCAAACAGGATTTACGAAAAATGATGATATGATGCCTGAAAAAGCTCGTGGCGTTGGCTATCAATTGGGCGTTAGCAAAGATACTAATGTACAAAATCATCATTATGTAACTTTTTCAAATCAGTTAAGCGGTGAAAATTACTGGACAAATCACAAACTTGATGACATTTCAAATACCACTATTTTAGGTTATCGTTATAAAGCACCGAGCTTTACGGTAAGTGTTTTACCTTTTCATTTGCGAAGATATGTAGCAAATCATCGTTATAGTTTTAGTAACGGCTTACGCTTACATTTTAATAACTCTTTGAATGAACAATGGTCGTTAAGCCTTAATGGTGAAATTAAAAGTAATCATCATCTTAAAGATTTTGACTTAAATGGATATAGCCTTTCATTGTCTGCAAACACATTTTGGGCAAGAAAAGCAACGCAAAGTTTTAATTTAGGAGTAAGCACATTCATTTCACGAACGGATATAAAAAGACAAAATTCAGATACCTTCTCTTTTAATATTGGTTACAATCAAGAATGGTTTAAGGGCGTTAGCACAGCACTATCATTTAATTATGCTTACAAAAAATTTAAAGATAAAGCAAAATTAGGGGATATTTTACCGCTTAATAAAATTCGTCAAGATAATATTTTCACCATCAATATGCAACTTTGGAAAAAAGATTGGAATCTTTGGGGAATTACCCCAAAATTAGAATTTCATTGGAAAAAACAAATGAGCAACATTCCAACAATGTACTCATTTAGCAAGCATAATTTCAATGTAGTGCTTGAAAAAGATTTTTGATGTAAAACGAAAAATAGCTTAAATTTTAAAGAATATCAGCTATCATTTTTACTAAAAAATCAACGAGCATAAGTTCAACATTAACGCCATTTATTTGAGTGATGTCAAGGCGTGTTTGTTGTAAAAGCGAAAGGCTTTTGATAATGCTTTCACTTGAGTTTTGCTCGACAAAAAGCGTTAAACCTTTGATTAAATCTTCATTGATAAGGTTTTTGTGAATGCCCATTTGTAGTTTTAATGCGTCAAGCAAAAAAGTTTCTAAATAATGCAAATTTTGCAGGATTTCATCAGTTTCTTTGCCAAAAGATTTAAGCAAAATAAGAGCGTTTTTTTGGGTGTAAAATCGCCAAAAATCTCGCAGAAAATCAAGACGTTTTTGTAAAATACTCTCATCTAAATAAGGTAGAGCATTTAACACTTGGTTTTGTGAAAGAATAATAGCCTTGCGGTAACTTTCATAGCTTACATTAGGTTTGATTTTTCTTAAATATTCAATGGCACTCTGCTCTGTTGGGGGATTGATTAAATGATTTTGACAACGACTTGCAATGGTTGCGATAAGCGGTTTGTTTTGTGGCGTTTTTAACAAAAAATAAACCTCTTGGGCTGGCTCTTCTAATATTTTTAAAAGAGCATTACTACTTGCCTCATTGAGTTTATCACTATCTTTAATATAAATTACTTTTGCCCCACCTTGACTTGCAAAGGTATAAACACTTTCATTTAACGTTCTTACCATATCAACAGAAATATCTTTTGCATCTATTGATTTAACTATCGTAAAATCGTTATGATTTCCTGCATTAAAAAGCATACAACTTTTACAATGATCACAAAAATTATCACTTTTTTTATTATGGCAAAGCAAAAATTTAGCAATATTCATTATTAAATCATCACAGCCAATGCCTTTTGCCGTTTTGAAAAGATGTGCGTGATGAGCAAATCCTTTATGATAAGCGGTTGTAAATTGGGTAAAAAAATCAAAGTGCCACGGATAAAGCATAATTAGATAAAAAATTTCAAATGATAGTCTATTTCACCATTTTTTTTATATTTATGCAAATTTTAACAGAAAATATAAAAAAAATTTGTTATCATACTGGTAATTTTTACAAATTTTTTTAAAATTATCGTGAACTATCATAATCAAAAAATTGCAGTTGTTGGTCTTGGCATTAGTGGTGTTAGTGTTGCTCATTTTTTATTAAAAAAAGGAGCTATTGTAACCTTATTTGATGCAAAAAAAACCACTCAAGATTTGCCAAAAGAGTTAAGTAATACCAAGCTTTTCACTGGTGCTTTTGCTGATTATAATTTTAAAGCATTTGATATGATTGTGCTTAGCCCAGGTATTACCCAAAGACAGCCTTGTTTTGAACAAGCAAAAGAGCAAGGGGTTGAAATTGTTGGTGATATTGAGCTTTTTTGTCTTGAAACAGACAAAGATATTATTGCAATAACAGGCTCAAACGGAAAAACAACTGTAACTTCTTTAGTTTATGAAATAGCCAAAACAGAAGGAATAAAAGTTGCCCTTGGTGGCAATATTGGCACACCTGTTTTAGATCTTATTGAGCAAGATTACGATCTTTTTGTGTTAGAGCTTTCAAGCTTTCAGCTTGAAACAACCTCTCATTTAAAAGCAAAAGCGTCTGTGGTACTTAATATAAGTGATGATCACCTTGATCGTTATAATGATTTAGAAGATTATGCTCAAACCAAACGAACTATTTATGATAATAGTGAAACAGCAATTTATAATATTGATGATGTAAGAACCTACACTGATAATGAAAAAAAAGTAAGTTTTGGTAACGAAAATGGTGATTATCATATTAAAAATGATTTTTTATGCTACAAAAATGAGCCTATTTTAAATACGCAAGAAATGTCATTACAAGGAGTTCATAATCAGCTTAATGCTCTAGCTGCTATGGCACTGGCTCGCTGTGTTGGTATTTCATTTAGTAGCATCAACAAAACACTTTGTAATTTTAAAGGATTATCACACCGCTTTGAATTAGTTGAAACGAATGATGGCATTAAGTGGATCAATGATTCAAAAGCAACCAATGTTGGTGCAACTTTGGCAGCTTTACAAGGATTACAAGTAACAGGTACTCTTTACCTTTTACTTGGAGGCGATGGCAAAGGGGCAGATTTTACAAAGCTTTCTTTTTACTTAAAACAAGATTTTATAATGCCTCTTTGTTTTGGTAAAGATGGGCAAAAAATTGCGAAATTAAGCAATAAAGCTCATTGCTTTGAAACGATGCAACAAGCGATAGAAAGTATTCAAGATAATTTAAAAACAGGTGATTGGGTGCTACTCTCACCTGCTTGTGCAAGTTTAGATCAATTTAAAAATTTTGAGCAACGTGGTGATATTTTCAAAGAAATAGCTCTCAATAATAAATAAAAGGGAAGAATTAGAGATATGAATAAAGGATTAGGTTTCTTACAAACTAATAAAAAAGCACCTTATGATCGCATTTTATTAGGGCTTTTCATTGGGTTTGTGCTTTTTGGAATGATAATGGTATTTTCAAGCTCTGCTAATGAATACATCAATGTAAAAAGCGGTGATCTTTTTACATTTTTTTACAAAAACTTAAAACATATTGGCATTGCTTTAACGGTATTTTTAATTGTTCTAAATATCAAAACTTCTTTCTATTCTAATCAAACAGTACAATATTTAGGCTATGTTATTATTGTTATAATGATGATTTTACCTTTCTTTTCAGGATCTGTTAATGGTGCTTCTCGTTGGATTAAGTTTGGTGGAATGAGCCTTCAACCTATTGAGTTTATGAAGATTTTTATGGTTATTTGCTATGCTAAAATTTTTTCTGAAAATCGTGATGATATTCGACAAAAAAGACTTTTAAAATTAAAGCGTAATAATTTTTTTAAAAGATTTTTAAACTTTTTTGGGATCTTTCTTTTTCCTATCATATTATTTATTATATTATCTTATTACCAAAAAGATTTAGGAACTATCATAATCTTACTATTTACCCTTGGCGGGTTAAGTATTATTGTTGGGCTTCATATAAAAATACTTACTCTATTAGGATCTCTTTGTGGGGTAGGAATTATAGGTATAGTATTTATTATTCAAGGGGCTAGTTATCGTAATCAACGAATAGTTGCTTGGCTTGATCCTGAAAAATATCAACAAACCTATGGCTATCAAATTTTACAATCTTTACAAGCGATAGGAAATGGTTCATTTTGGGGACAAGGTCTTGGTAATTCAGTGCAAAAAATGGGATATTTACCAGAAGCTCACACCGACTATGCAATGGCAATTGTTGGTGAAGAACTTGGTTTTATTGGTGTGTTCTTTATTGTTCTTGGACTTTTGTTAATTATTTACAAAGGCTACTCTATTGCAAAAGAAAATTTAATCCACTATCGCTCTTTTACAGGTTATTTAGCCTTTGGTTTAACCACATTATTTACTGGACAAATTATTATTCATTTAGGTGTTGTAACCAATTTATTTCCATCAAAAGGACTTACCTTTCCTTTCATAAGTTATGGTGGTTCAAGTTTAATTGCTGTTAGTATTATTATGGCTCTTTTACTACGAATAGATTTTGAATTAAGAGTTGCTAAAAAGCAAGGTGGCATTAGATGAAAACATTATTAGTAATGGCTGGTGGCACAGGCGGTCATATTTTCCCTGCTTTAGCGGTTGCTCGCAAGCTTCAAAAACAAGATTATAATATTATATGGCTTGGAACGAAAGATCGTATGGAAGCTCAAATTATTCCCAATGAAGGCATTGATATTGAATTTATTGAAGTGAGAGCATTACGTGGTAAAGGAATTTTATCATTATTTACTGCTCCATTTATGATTGTAAAAGCAATTTATCAAGCAATAAAAGTGATGAAAAAGGTTAAACCTGATGCAGTGCTTGGAATGGGGGGATATATTTGTGGGCCTGGTGGCGTTGCTGCAAAATTATGTGGTATTCCACTTATTTTACACGAACAAAATGCTGTTGCAGGATTAACCAATAAGCTTTTAAACAAAATAGCAACGAAAACATTGCAAGCCTTTGATGGTGCTTTTGAAAATGCGAAAGTCGTTGGCAATCCTGTTCGTGAGGATATTTGTGCGATTACTAGCCGTGCTTTAAGCGGTCAAAATAATGATGAAATTAAACATATTTTAGTAATGGGTGGCTCACAAGGAGCAAGAATTATCAACCAAACACTACCAAAAGTTGCTCATAAATTTAATGGTAAAGCTCATTTTTATCATCAAGTAGGTCGTGGCAATTTAGCATCTACGCAAAAAGATTATGATGAATATAATACACAAAATGTAACTTTGGTAGAGTTTATTGATGATGTAGCTAAAGCTTACCAAAACAGTGATTTAGTGATTGCTCGTAGTGGAGCTATGACAGTTTGTGAATTACAAGCGGTTGGATTAGGGGCAATTTTTGTACCCTTTAATCATAAAGATCGTCAACAATTTTTAAATGCCAAAGCAATGCAAGATTGTGGTGGCTGTATCATTTTAGAAGGCGATGATTTTAATGAGCAAAATCTTTTTGCAAATTTAAGTGAAATTTTAACCGCTTCAAAATGTCAGACAATGGGACAAATAATGAAAGATCACGCAATAATGAATGCAACAAAACGTATTGCTGATGAAATACAACAATTATAAGGAAAAAGAATGAATCAATTATTAGATAATGAATATCAAAAAAAACGTGTAAAACAAATTCACTTTATTGGTATCGGTGGTGCTGGAATGAGTGGCATTGCTCATATTTTGTTAAGTGAAGGCTATAAAATTACTGGTTCTGACATCAAAGAAAGTGCCAATACTTTTTCTTTAACAAAAGCTGGTGCAAAAGTTTATATTGGGCATAAGGCTGAAAATATTGAAGATGCTTCAGTTATTGTAGTCTCAAGTGCTATCAATGAAAAAAATCCTGAAATACAAGCTGCTCGTGAAAAAAATATCCCTATTATTGCAAGAGCCGAAATGCTTGCAGAAATGATGCGTTTTCGCTACGGAGTTTCTATCGCTGGCACGCACGGCAAAACTTCAACTACCGCAATGCTTGCAATGATTTATCAAGAAGATGGACTTGATCCTACCTTTGTAAATGGCGGTATCGTTAAATCTCTAGGACAAAATGCTCGTCTTGGAAAAAGTCGCTTTTTAATAGCAGAATCTGATGAGTCTGACGCTTCTTTCTTGCATCTTAACCCTATGGTTACTATTGTAACAAATATTGAGCCTGACCATATGCAAACCTATGATGGTTCTTTTGAAAAAATGAAAGAAACCTATTTGACCTTTATTCACAATCTTCCATTTTATGGGCTTTGTGTGTTGTGTGGCGATGATCGTAATTTGCGTCAAATGAGAGAAAAAATAGCTCGTAAAACCATTTGCTATGGTTTTGATGATTACAATGATTATCAAATTTTAGATTATAAACAGCAAGATTTTAGCTCATCATTTAAAATTAAAACACCAAAAGATGAAGTTTTTGAAATACATCTTCAAGTGCCAGGGCAACACAATGCGTTAAATGCTACAGGTGCTTTTGCATTAAGTTATGAAGAAGGGGTAAATTCAGAGGCAATTATAACCGCTTTAGCAAAATTCCAAGGGGCAGGCAGACGCTTTGATTTACTCGGTGATTTCAACGTAAATGGTAAAACAGTACGTTTAATTGATGATTATGGGCATCACCCAACCGAAATTGATGTAACCATTGATGCAGCTCGTGCTGGTTGGAACAATGGCGTAGTTATGGTATTCCAACCGCATCGTTATTCTCGAACCAACGATCTCTTTGATGATTTTAGTAAAGTGTTAGCAAAAGTTGATAAACTTATATTACTTGATGTTTACAGCGCTGGTGAAGACCCTATTATTGGGGCAAGTAGTGCCGATCTTGCATTAGCAGTGAAAAAACAAGGATTAGAACAGGTATATCATTTAAGCGATCAAAAACAGCTTAGCACTATGTTAGAAGAAATGGTTGATGATGGTGATTTGATTTTAGCTCAAGGAGCAGGATCTGTTAGTAGCCTTTCTAGTGAGCTTTGTAAAAAATGGAGTAACTAATGGATTATAAAAAACTTAAAATAGCTGTGCTTTATGGTGGAGAATCTTCAGAACGTGAAGTATCGCTTAATTCTGGAAAAGCTGTTTTTGAAGGATTACAATCGCTTGGGTACAACGTTCATTTAATAGATACCAAATTTACGCCTATTGACTCTTTAAAAGAGCTAGGATTTGAACATTGTTTTAATGTTCTGCACGGTGGAATGGGGGAAAATGGGCAAGTGCAAGCTGTTTTAGACACTTTAGGAATTGGCTATACTGGTTCAAAAATGTTAGCTAGTGCTTTAGCGATGGATAAATATCGCACCAAACTTATTTGGCAAGCCCTAGACTTACCAACAGCTCCAATGATTGCTTTATTTAAAGGTGATAGTATTGATGTTGATACTATTGTTGAAACATTATCACTTCCTTTATTTGTAAAACCTGCTGGCGAAGGCTCAAGCGTAGGTGTTACCAAAGTAAAAGAGAAATCTACAATTATTGAGGCAATTCATACCGCTTGGCAATATGATAATTGTGCTTTACTTGAATCTTTTTTAGATGGCGGTGAATTTTCAACCCCAATTTTAGGAAATGAAGTATTGCCAACCATTCAAGTAATTCCTGATGGTGAGTTTTATGATTATCACGCAAAATATATTTCAAATAATACGCAATATATTTGCCCAGCATTTAATGATGAAGCCAAACAACAAGAGGTTGCAAAATTGGTATTAAAAGCTCATCACGCTTTAGGTTGTAAGGATTATAGTCGTGTTGATTTTATGACAAATAAAGATGGAAAAGTATTTTTAATGGAAGTAAATACTAACCCAGGAATGACAACACACAGCTATTTTCCAAAAGCTGCCGCTCATATAGGAATGGATTTTGCGACATTAGTTGAAAAAATTTTATTATTAAGTTTAGCAAAGGTATAGAAAACATATGCAAGATATTGATATTACAGAAGCACTAGATCAAGGCAATAAATCTATTTTTACTAAATTGTTGATGATAGCGATCCCTGTCATTTTTGTTATTGCAATGGTATTCATCGTGAAATCAAATATAAGCGGTGAAAAGATTGATAATTTTCGCATTGCAAATCTTAATTCGTTGCATTTTACTAATAACAAAATTATAAAAAAAACATTGCAGAAATATCCTTTTGAAGAGTTTTTCAAACAAGATGAAAAAAGTATTGCTCAATATTTAAAAAATAACTTATCTTGGCTTGATGAGGTAAAAGTACAAAAAATTTATCCAAATAAGATTGTATTATCATTAAGTGAATATGATATTTTTGGAATATTCAATGAAAAATTTTTTGTATCACCAAATGGCATTATTTTTAGTTTACCTAAAGGTTCTATTTCAAATGATATTTTGTTACACTTACCCCAAATAAATGGTGATGAAAAATATGCAAAATCAATAATTAATAATTGGTTTGCTTTAAAAAAGGTTGCAAAAGATAATGGTTTTCTTTTACAATCTATAACCAAACAAGAAAAAAACTCTTTAACATTAGCATTTAATGGTGGTTTGAGTATTATTATTTTAGATGAAAACTCGGTTCAATCATTAGAAAAAGCATTAAAATTTATTCAAGAATTACCACAAACAACTTTAGATACAATGAAAGTGGTAGATGCTCGCTCTTCACAAGGGCTTAGTATTAAGTAGGAAATTATGAGTAGCAGTTTTAGATTAAAAGAACACCAAAAATATTTTGTTGCTATTGATTTTGGAAACTACCAAACTCGTATGGCGGTTTCTCGTGTAATGCAAAAATTAAATAGTGATAGTATTATTTACACGCCTTCATTTTATAGTCAAAATGAACTACCCAGTAATATGCAAGATGGTCGTTTTGCTGATTTTAATAATGAAACGAGCAATTTAAGTATTATTTTAAATAATGCTCGTGGGCAAATAACTGATGAAAGCATTCTAGAAAAACCTCTTGTGTTAGTTGGAGGGAGATCGCTTATTAGTGATTTTAGATCGGTTGATTGCTACATAAGTAATTTACCAATAAGTCCTGATGGTACTATTACCGCTGAAACTATTAAGTTTTTAAAAGATGAAGTACGCAAAGAGCGAGATGGTCTTTCAACTCAAATTCATCGAGAAAATTGCTATCATTTTGATATTTTAAATTATGCTCTTTACGAAAATGAAAATGATGAGCCTGTTATAGTTTGGGAAAATGATCCTAATGAAGGCTATAATCTTAAAGGTAATTTAAAAATCAAAGTAAACTGTATTTTCTATTTTATAGAATCTAGATATACTCTTATGGCAAAAGGAATTTTAAATCAAGCAGGTTTTGTTGATGCAGAGCCTATTTATATTCCTAATATATTTGCAACGAAAGAGCATTTAAGCAATTTAGATGCAAAAGATGGTGCTATTATTTTAGATTTAGGAAAACGCTATTTAACGGTTACTTATGTAAAAAATAATAAAATACATCTTAATATGATCAACTCAAGTGCTGGTTTTGATGTTTTTTATAAAAAAATAGCTGAAGAACTATGTTTTCCTTCAACAATTGGCGTTGCACCATTGCGTGAGCATTGTCGTAAACACGATTTTATTTATTTTAGAGAAAATAGAGAAAATCTACCGAATGAAAAAATTATTTTCAAATCAGAAAGTAGTTATACAAAAGCCAAAACAGTTGAAGAATATAAAGATGCAATTCATAGTGTCTATAAACTTTATGCTAAAAATATTATTAAGATAACCTTAAAAGATATTAAAAAGCACTTAGCAGAACGTAATTGTAAAATGAGTGGTGATGAAATGATCTATCTTATGGGTGGTGGCTTTGATGTTGATAATATTGTCGATATTTTTAAAGAGGCCGTACCTGATCACTATTTCAAAAAAGTAGAACATCCTGATTGTGGTTTAACAGAGCCTTTGTCAAAACACGATGCTCTCACTGGTGCTTTGCTATATCAGTATAAGGAAACGTTACCTAAAGAGTATAAAAAAGGGAAAATTTTCAATAAAAACGATAAACTTTTACAAAATTTTACTGAAAATATTAAAAAATTTTGGAAAAGCAAAAAATAAGCACTTTATATTTACATCATTTAAGGGTAGAATGATAGTAATTCTACCTGTTTAAAGAAGGGAAAAATAATGTCTGAACAAAACTTTAATACACAAGAACAAGAATCACCAGTTTTTAGTGCAACACCAGAGGTGCAACCACAAACAAGAGTGGTAACTCCTGCACCTTTTGAGCGTAGTGAACATCATACCAAAATTAAAATTAAAATTATCGGTGTTGGTGGTGCTGGTGGAAATATTATTAACTATATGGTTAATAAAATGCAATTTCCAACAGATATTGTTAGCTTTTATGCAACCAATACTGATGCAGAAGCTCTTGATGCGGTGAATGTTCCTTTAGAAAATAAAATTTATCTTCACGATAAAAATTCAGATTTGGTAGGACACGGAGCAGGAGCAAATCCTGAAGTTGCTCAAAATGCAGCAGAAAATTCAAAAGTAGAAATTACTGAAAAACTTGCTGGGGCTCATATGATTTTTGCAGTCGGTGGTCTTGGTAAAGGAACTGGTACTGGTGCTTTACCTTACATCACAGAGCTTGCAACTAAATTACAAGATCCAAAACCTGTAGTTGTAGTTGGGGTTACAACTCCTTTTGAGCTTGAAGGTAAAAAACGTCGTGATGCAGCAGAAGGTGCATTAGCTGAGCTTTATCGTCAAAAACTTTCTATCATTAAAATTCCAAATGAAAAAATCTATAATTTAGATCATATTTGGACAATGGAAGAATCTATCAATGAATCTGATAGTGCAATGGGACGCTCAATTCTTGGTATTACTGATATTATTGATAATCGAGGTAAAACTAACTTAGACTTTAAAGATATTTTATCAAATGTTATTGATTATCCAGGCAATACTCTCATCGGAACAGGATCTGCTGCCTTCCCAGAAGGATATCGTGTCGATAAAGAAAATAAAGAAATCGATCAAACTCCTATTATGCTTGCGGTTCGCCGTGCTGTGGAACAAGATTTAATTGATAACTTTAGCTTCAAAGAAGCTCAAGGACTCATTGTAAACTTTATTGTACCATCACAAAGATTCTTGAGTAAAAATCTCTTTAGAGAAGCACTTAGATTTGCATCAGCAAAAACTCAAAATGAAAATATTAGTATTATGTATGGTATTGTATATCAAAATGAGTTACCGCCAACTCATAGAAATTATTTAGATCCTGAAAATACCGATCAAGAATTAGAAGTTAAAATTACCGTAATTGCAACTGGTATTCCTGATGAAATTCAGAATAAACAGCCAGTGATGAAAGAGCAAAATACTGTTTTAAATAACGTTAATAACGTGCAAAGAGAGGTTTATTATGCTCCAACACCATCTTATACAACGGTAAATAACCCTATTCATAATCATCAACCAAAAGCACCTGAAACAGTGATTGACCAAAATCACGATCCTTTCTCATAATAAAAGGATAATTCAAAGTAGCAGACGGTTTATAACACTGTTAATTCAAGGACTAATTTTTGTATTCTACGAAGTTAGTCCTTATTTTTTTGATTATAGCTGATTAAATTAAAAACAAGACAAAGAATAAATTTTTTCTTTAGGTTGTAGTGGCGTATTGTATACGCCCACCGTACAGCTTAAATTATTTATTTGGACGTATGCAATACGTCCCCACCATTTAAACATTTTAGTATTGATTCTAACTTAATTTACTATATAAGTTGAAATCAAATTCACTACAAAATTAAAATATCTTTCCACAAGTAATGCGATCTAAATTATTATAATCTTTGAATGTTTGAATTTGCTGAAAATTATGCTGCGTAAAAATTTGCTGTAATTGTATCGCTTGCTTATAACCGTGTTCAAGAAAAAGTATTCCTTGTGGCTCTAAAAAATTGCGAGAATGCTTGATAATATGCATTAAATCTTTAAAACCATTATCATCTGCAACAAGAGCTGTTTTTGGCTCAAAACGCACATCGCCAAGATGTAAAAATGGATCTTGTTCATCAATGTAGGGTGGATTGCTAACGATAATATCAAAGCGTTCATTTGCAATATTTTCAAACCAGTTTGATTGCTTAAAACAAGCGGTAGAAATATTGTTGATTTTTGCATTTTCTATGGCAATTTCAACCGCTTGCTCGGCAAAATCAATACCTAAAATCTGAGCTTTTTTTCCTAGTTCTGATGCTAACGCAAGAGCTATAGCCCCCGTTCCTGTTCCTAGATCTAAAATTTTTATGCAATCTTTTTTTTCTAATTTTTGATAAGCACTATTCAAAACTTGCTCAACTAAAATTTCAGTATCCGAGCGAGGAATTAAGGTTGCAGATGAGGTTTTCAGCGTTAAATTCCAAAAATCTTTTTGTCCTAAAATATAAGCAATCGGCTCACCTTGCAGGCGTTTTTGTAGTAAAATTTGTAATTGTTCATAATGATTACTATCAAGAATTTCATCACCAAAAGCGATAAAAAAACTGCGATCTTTACCGGTTACAAAACCAAGCAAAGCTAAAACATCGGTTTTAGCATCGTTAAAAGGATCGTTCTCTCTTTGCTGTAATAACGCTATGCTTTGAGCGATAAATTCTTGATAAGTCATTGCAAAAAATTATTTAATTTTAACCGCTTTAAATTGACTTTTTGGCGTTGCAATCAAATCTCTTGCTTTTATGATTTGCAATTCATAAAGCCCTGAATTTGCTGTCGTTTCCATTACATCATTGATTGCGTTTGCACAAAGTTCAAAGGCATCAAGATCGCTTTTGCCATTTAACAAATGGCTTAAAAATACCGCTGATGTTAAATCGCCAACACCAACAGGATCTTTTTCTTTAAACTCGTGCAATGGGCGTGAGATGTGGTAAATGCCATCATCGTTTAATAATAACATTTCAAATTTGTTGCTATCTTGTCCTGCTTTGCTTAAATGTTTTACTAATACTTTTTTAGCCCCTTTTGATTTGATGATTTCAGCAGCTTGTAGTGCCTCGTCAAAAGTTTCAACTTTTTGACCGCTTAATTCACGCAATTCAACTAAATTTGGAGCGATAATATCGCAATTATAAACAGCTTTTTGTTTTAAAAAATCGCTTACTCCTTCGGCAACAATACAGCCTTTATCAGGGTGTCCCATAACAGGATCGCAAAAATAAATTGCGTTAGGATTTAATGATTTTACTTTTTCAACAACTTTTAAAATCTCATCGCCTTGATTTGCTGCACCGATATATCCTGAAAGCACCGCATCGCAGTTTTTAAGTTGTTCAATATTGTCAATGCCTTGTGCGATTTCACCGATTTGGCTTGGATCAAGCACCATTCCTGTCCATTTACCGTATTGAGTATGATTTGAAAATTGCACTGTGTTTAACGCCCAAGCGTCCACGCCTAAAAGTTGCATTGGAAAAATTGCAGCTTTATTGCCCGCTTGCCCAAAAACCGTATGTGATTGAATTGAAAGGACTGATTTCATAGTTGTTTCTCCTTAATGTTTGCAGAGATAAACTATACTATTTTATTGGTAACTTTGCTATATTTTTTGTTAGAATAGCAGTAATTTTAAAAAATGTATGTAAGGAATAATATGAATCAATACAGTGATTTTTCAATTTTTGCTCGTTTATTTGGACAGCTTTTTCATAAAAACCCAAGCAATGAAATGCTTGCCAGCACATTTTCTTGGCTAAAAGATGGAAATTTAACAAAGCAATGGAGCTTGGTTACTGATGATATAAGTAAAAAAGCACTAAAAATTATTCAAGATAAGGCTGATGCTTTACATTTAGAAAAAGAATTTAGTGAACTTTTTGGTGAGCAAGGAGCTGTTTCAACTAAAGCAAGTGATTATGGCATTGATATTGAAAAACTAAACCAGTTTAAAGCGATGCGAAATATCGAACTTTTTGCAAATACCGATAATGTGCCATCACTACTGTTGATAAGTGCTTACATTGAAGATGTAATTGATTCAAAAGAGTGCCAACAGCAATTTTTCACGAAATTTTTACTACCTGCTACAAAAGGATTTTTAGGAAAAGTGCAAGCCTTCGATCAAGGATTTTATGGCTGTTGTGCTATTGTAACTCGTGATTTGTTAAGTGCTATGGCTGATGAGTTGGAAGAGTAACTATTTTGTATAAACTAGACAAACCTTTTTTATTTATGTACAATAAGAGAATATTATTGTTTGTCAATAATTGTAATTTTATTCTAAACGGAGAAATCTATGAAAAAAACATTATTAGCATTAGCTGTTTCTTTAACAGCAGGATCTGCATTAGCAGGATATGGTGATTGGAACCCAACACCAGTTAAAAAAATGCCAGAATTTAGAGCAGGTGCTGGTTTAACAACTGATATATTCCCTGTTGGAGGAATTCAGGCTGCTGGTCATTTTGTTGCTGAATGGAAATCTGATATCAACGATAAATTAGCAGTAAGATTTGGACCAAAAGCGACTGTTGGTTTAGGTGGCGGAATTCTATGGGGAGCTGCTCCAGTTGGAAACGCATTTATCGCAGCAAGTTTTGAAGCTAACCTAGATTTTAAAGCAGTTAAATATCAACCATTTGTTGGCGTTGAAGTTGGTGCTGGCCCTAACTTTTTATTTAACAAAGGTTTTGTTCCATCATATAAGCTCATAAGTACTTGGAAAGGTGGTGCGCATCTTGAAAATGGTAAATCAACTTTAAGTGGTACTTTAGGTTTAAATGGTATCGGTATTGAATATTCTCGTTATTTCAGCTTCTAATAGTTAATAACGTTATTATCAATAATAAAATGCAGACTAGGTCTGCATTTTTTGTTGTCATTTTTCCCGCTTATTTCATAATAATTTCAATTAATTTATTCAAGTGCCTAATTTTTAATCAATCAAATGAAACTTTTTTATAATCGCCAATGTCTTATGAATATCTTTGTTATTGAACTATAAAACAATAATAAAAGATACAAAACAATAGCTATGATAACTTTAAAAAAGTTATCATATGAAATAAAAATTTTATGTAATAATTATGAGGAATAAATCTCTATGAAAAAAGTACTATTAAGTGCATTACTATTAGGTTCAGTTATGACATTAGCAGCTTGTGATAAAGCAGAAGAAGTGCAAACACAAGGAAGTGAAACAGCAACACAAGTTATGAGTAATACTGCTTCTGAAGTAAAAGATGCTGCTGTTGAGAAAGCAACTGAAATGAAAGACGCTGCCGTTGAGAAAGCAACTGAAATGAAAGACGCTGCCGTTGAGAAAGCAACTGAAATGAAAGACGCAACCGTTGAAAAAGCAACTGAAATGAAAGATGCAGCCGTTGAGAAAGCAACTGAAATGAAAGATGCTGCTGTTGAGAAAGCAACCGAAATGAAAGACGTAGCCGTTGAAAAAGTAGAGGGAGCTACTAAATAATTCAATATTTAAGATACTATGGGTGTATTTATACACCCTATAAATAAAACACCTTAAGAAATATTAAAAATATAATGCAAAAATCAGCAAATTATTTGCTGATTTTTTTATCTACATCTAATCAAAATTTGGTTTATAATCAAAACTCGCACTTGCGGTTTTATCACTAAAAGTGTCAATTGGTAATTTTTTATGAAACACATTATTTACCACATTGCTTGGCACGCTTTGAATCAATGAGTTAAAATCATTCACGTTAGCGTTAAAAATACGAAGTGCAGCTCCAACATTTTCTTCTTGATTACTAATTTCATTCATCATTTTAGCAAAAGATTCTGATGCCTTTAATTCAGGATAATTTTCAACGGCTACACTAATACTTTTCATTAACTCTTTATGAGCTAAATCAACATTATTTTGTGCTTTTGGATCGATAGTATTTTCATTTAATCCTGCAAGTCCTTGACGTAATCTTGTAATATTTTCTTGTACACTTTTTTCGTAAGCGGTGTGTTTATCCAAGATTTTTTCAAGCTCTACAATAATGCGTCCACGTTGTCTTTCTTGCACCAAAACATCAGCCCACGCTTGTTTAACACTGTTGTAGCAAGCTATGATCTTATTGTACGTAAGCATCACATAAAGCCCTAACACAGCAAAAACTGCTAAAATAATTAAAAGTTCCATAAAACCTTCCTTAGTTCATTTGTTTAATAATTCGATTGGCAAATCCTAAAATAATATCTAAATTTTTACAAGATGCTTTAAATATTTCTGCCTTAAATTTTTCAGGCTCTCTTATACTTGTATTCGTTGTTAGGTCTAATAAATCAGTATTTTTTTGACAAATAAGCATATCCCCCAACTCATTAAATTCAACGGTTAAATCAGGGAAAATATTGCCCGCTTGTTCAAGTTGCAAAACAATATCTGGCTCTAAAAATTTTGCAATTTCAAATTGTTGTTCACCTTGTACATAAAATAAATCATTAAAATTATTTGACGCTGGCTTAAAACTTTCTTGAAAATGCGTTCTTACATTGCTTTCACTAATCATTAGCGATGAAATTGGTTGATTATGAATAATCACACCCTGACGATAATAATGCTCATACTCTATTTTAGTGCGAACTCTACCTTTGCTGTCTGTGTAGGTAACGATTTTCTTTTCAATGCCTTCATAGCTTACAACCTTTACTCTCATAACTCCCATTGAGCTATGAAAATCTATTTCAATACCATCAGTTAAATGATTAGAATGATTATGACGATAAAAATCGTAAAATTGTTGTTCCAATACATTCAAATCATTTTGTGAAATATAATCTCCTTTATAAAGGATCATCATTAAGCGATTTTTGATCTGACTATTAAGGTTTGTGATCTCGTTATGTTTCATTACGATCATCACTAACGTAATAATGGCAATCAACGCAGAACCTAGTATAAACCACAGTGAAAAATTGTAATAAAAAAATAAGCCAGTACACAAGCTAAAAAGGATTACAACGCCATAATGCCATTTAAGATCAAAAGCGATTTGATACGGAAATGCAATCAAGCGATCAAGCAATAATGATAAATCATTTTTGTTATTAATATTTTTCAGCTGATTGCTACAATCTTCAAGAAATGAATGTAACGCTTTATTATTTTTGCTTTTCATACCCTGTTGAATAGTTATTGAGCCTTGTTTTAGCGGTTAAAATAAATTTATTTTTTGCATTTGCTAAATATAGCATCATTATAGCGATAAATTTTTGAAAAAACACATATTAATATGTTTTATTGCTATAATAGTCTGCCTTACTTGTGTTTGTGAACATAAAGATAATTTTAAAAGAATAGGATAAATAATGATCAGCGTTTTTGATATGTTTAAAGTTGGTGTTGGGCCCTCAAGCTCTCATACCGTAGGACCTATGAAAGCAGGGTTTGAGTTTGTGCAATATCTTAAAGAGCAAAACCTACTTAATGATACCACAAGCCTTAATGTTGAAGTTTTTGGATCACTTTCAATGACAGGGCGAGGTCATAACACTGATATAGCAATTATTATGGGGCTTGCTGGTTATTTACCGCATAATGTTGATATTGAATCCATTGAACCTTTTATTCAAGCGCTTAAAAAAACATCAAAACTTGCAATTGCATTAAATAAAAAAGTGGTAGATTTTGATTTTGATAATAATCTTATTTTTCATCAAACCTTTTTGCCTTTTCACGAAAATGCAATGAAAATAACCGCTTATAACGGCGAGAAACAAATCTATCAACAAACGTATTATTCTATTGGTGGTGGTTTTATTGTCGATCACGATCATTTTGGTATAGAAGAAAAAAATGAAATAGCCGTTCCTTTTCCATACACTAATTCAGAAGATATTATTAACATCTGCACAGAACATAATATGTCGGTTGCAACTTTTATGATGCAAAATGAAATAGCTCTTAATGATAAACAAAATGTAAGTGAGCATCTTGCTCTAGTTTGGAAAACAATGAAAGAGTGCATAAACAAAGGACTTGAAAATACAGGATTTTTACCTGGTCCGCTTAAAATCCCAAGACGTGCTAATAAATTACTACAAAAATTAGAAGAACAAGAAAATTTTGAAGATGATCCTATGGTAATTATCGACTGGATCAATCTTTTTGCTCTTGCCGTAAATGAAGAAAACGCAGCGGGAGGGCGAGTAGTAACGGCTCCAACCAATGGTGCTTGTGGTATTGTTCCTGCGGTGCTTGCTTATTATGAAAAATTTATAAATAAACTTACCCCTGATATTATTGAGCGTTATTTACTCGCCTGCTCTGTCGTTGGCTCTCTTTATAAAATGAATGCGTCAATTTCTGGCGCTGAAGTTGGCTGTCAAGGTGAAGTAGGCGTTGCTTGTTCAATGGCAGCAGCTGGGCTTACTGAAATTTTAGGTGGTAGCGTTGAACAAGTGTTTATTGCCGCTGAAATTGCAATGGAACATAATTTAGGATTAACTTGCGATCCTGTTGGCGGACAAGTGCAAGTGCCTTGTATTGAACGAAATGCTATTGCATCGGTAAAAGCTATCAATGCAAGCCGAATGGCACTTCGTCGCACAACCAAGCCTTTAGTAAGTTTGGATAAAGTTATCGAAACAATGTATGAAACAGGTAAAGATATGAATACTAAATATCGAGAAACTTCACAAGGTGGGCTTGCAATTAAAATTGTTTGTAGTTAAAAATTATCATTAAAAAGTAATTTTAAATATGCTAAAATAAATAGAATTTTATCACTTAAAGGAGCTAGAAATGGCAAGAAAACCATTAGTAATGGGAAACTGGAAATTAAACGGTAGTAAAGAATTTACTAAAAACTTAATTGAAGGTTTAAAAGAAGAATTAAAAGAAGTTAAAGGTTGTGATGTTGCAATTGCACCACCTGCTGTATATCTTGAAACTGCAGAAAATGCACTTAAAGGACAAGATCTTATTGCATTAGGAACGCAAAATACCGATATTCATTTAACTGGTGCTTTCACTGGTGAAGCAAGCTGCGAAATGCTAAAAGAGTTTGGCGTTAAATATGTAATTATTGGACATTCAGAGCGTCGTGAATACCACAACGAAAGCGATCACTTCATTGCTCAAAAATTTGAAGTTTTAAAAGCACAAGGTTTAACACCTGTTCTTTGTATCGGTGAAACTGAAGAGCAAAACGAAAAAGGCGAAACAATGGCAGTTTGTGCAAGACAAATTGATGCCGTGTTAAACCACGTTGGTATTGAAGCATTTAAAAATACTGTTATTGCTTATGAGCCAATCTGGGCAATCGGTACAGGAAAATCTGCAACTCCTGCACAAGCACAAGAAATTCACCAAGGCATTCGTGCTCATTTAGCAAAACACGACGCAGCAATCGCTGAAAACGTGATTTTACAATATGGCGGTAGCGTGAATGATAAAAATGCAGCAGATTTATTCTCACAAAAAGATATTGACGGTGCATTAGTTGGTGGAGCTTCATTAAAAGCTGACGCTTTTGCTGTTATCGTAAAAGCTGCTGAAAAAGCTAAAAACTAATCAAGTCTCATAATTTTCATAAGCTTTAAGGATGTATCGCTTTAAAGCTTATTTTTTTATCTTCTTTCATAAACACCGCATACTTTGGTATACACCATTTTTATAGTAAATCACGTTGAAATTAATATTAAAATTATACGCAAAAATAAATAATTTAAACAACAAGGTGTATGTGATACGACCACTATAGCCTAGATAAAAAATTTATTATACTATTCTGATTTTTAATTTAATTAACTATAATTACACTGTTTTGTTAATGGCATAGATCATTATTTAATTCTTTGTTATAATATTAAGGATTTTTTATATGTTTTTAATAAGTTTATAAAATATTCTACACAATACAAAAATTAAATTATTTTTATTATTTTTAAGGAATGAACTATGTCTGATTATTTAAACGATGTAGATCCGTTTGAAACCAACGATTGGTTACTTGCGGTAAACTCTCTTGTTCGTGCAGAAGGCGTTGAACGAGCTCAATTTATTATTGAACAAGTGCTTGAACAAGCTCGTCAAAATGGCGTTGCTTTGGCAACTGGTATTACAACTGATTATGTAAATACTATTAATACAAGCGATGAAGTGGCTTATCCTGGGGATTTAACTCTTGAAAGCCGTATTTCAAGTGCGATTCGCTGGAATGCGATTATGATGGTGTTGCGTGCTCAGAAAAAAGATCTTGAATTAGGTGGTCATATTTCATCTTATCAAGCGGCAACAACGGTATATGAGGTTGCATTTAACCACTTTTTCCGTGCAGCAAGCGAAAAAGATGGCGGTGATTTAGTATTTTTCCAAGGTCACAGTGCACCTGGTATTTATGCTCGTGCTTTCGTTGAAGGTCGTTTAACCGAAGATCAAATGAACAACTTCCGTCAAGAAGTAAATGGTAAAGGTATCCCGTCATATCCACACCCTAAATTATTACCTGATTTTTGGCAATTCCCAACCGTTTCAATGGGACTTGGCCCTGTTAATGCGATTTACAATGCTCGCTTTTTAAAATATTTAGATAACCGTGGCTTAAAAGATACCAAAGAGCAAACTGTTTATGCTTATCTTGGTGATGGTGAAATGGACGAAATTGAAGCAAAAGGTGCTTTAACGCTTGCAGGTCGTGAGAAATTAGACAACCTTGTGTTTGTTGTAAACTGTAACTTACAGCGTCTTGATGGTCCTGTAAATGGTAACGGCAAAATCGTTCAAGAATTAGAAGGATTATTCACAGGTGCTGGTTGGGAAGTTATCAAAGTTCTTTGGGGTAGTAACTGGGATAAATTGTTAGAAAAAGACACGAGCGGTAAGTTAAAACAACTTATGATGGAAGTAGTTGATGGTGATTATCTAACATTGAGAACCAAAGATGGTGCTTATATTCGTGAACATTTCTTCAATCGTTATCCTGAAACAGCAGCATTAGTGGCTGATATGAGCGATGATGAAATTTGGGATCTTCGCCGTGGTGGACACGATGAAGTGAAATTATTCAATGCTTACAAAAAAGCAAAAGCATCTAAAAAACCTGCTGTTTTATTAGTTCATACTGTAAAAGGTTATAAAATTCCTGAATGTGAATCTAAAAATGTGGCTCACCAAACCAAAAAAATGGCATCTGAAAGCATCAAATCATTCCGTGATTTCTTTGATATTCCTGTTAAAGATGAAGATTTGGAAAAACTTCCTTTTGTTACTTTTGAAAAAGGTAGTGCAGAGTATGAATATCTACACCAAAAACGCCAAGATCTTAACGGCTATGTGCCTACTCGTCGTCAGCAATTTGATGTTGAATTTAAAGTGCCTGCACTTGAAGAGTTTGGTGCATTATTAGAAGAACAAAAACGCCCAATTTCAACTACAATGGCGTTTGTGCGTTTCTTAAATGTGCTATTAAAAGATAAAAATATCGGTAAAAATATCGTTCCAATTTTAGCTGATGAAGCTCGTACTTTTGGTATGGAAGGCTTGTTCCGTCAAGTAGGAATTTACAGTCCAAAAGGTCAAATCTATGTACCAAGCGATAAAGATTTAGTTGCTTATTATAAAGAATCAACTGATGGTCAAATTCTACAAGAAGGTATCAATGAGTTAGGTGCGACAGCATCGTGGCTTGCAGCGGCGACTTCATATTCAACTAACAATGTACCTATGATTCCATTCTTTATTTATTACTCAATGTTTGGTTTCCAACGCGTAGGCGATATGATGTGGGCAGCAGGCGATCAGCGTGCTCGTGGCTTTATGATAGGTGGTACATCAGGTCGTACAACATTAAACGGCGAAGGTTTACAACATGAAGATGGTCATAGCCATATTATTTCTCAAACCATTCCTAACTGCGTATCTTACGATCCTGCTTATGTTTACGAAGTTGCAGTAATTATGCAAGATGGTTTAAAACGAATGTATGGCGATCAAGAAGATGTATTCTACTACATTACAACCTTAAATGAAACTTACGAACAACCTGCAATGCCACAAGGTGTTGAAGAAGGTATCCGTAAAGGTATCTATAAATTTGAAAGCGTTGAAGCAGGCGAAAACCGTGTTCAATTACTAGGTTCTGGTGCAATCTTCCGTCATGTGCGTGAAGCTGCTCAAATTCTTGCGAAAGATTTTGGTATTTCATCAGATGTGTATTCAGCACCGTCATTTACCGAGGTTGCTCGTGAAGGAAACGATGTTGCTCGTCATAATATGCTACACCCAGAAGATCAAAAAATTCCTTATGTAGCACAAGTGATGAATGATGCACCAGCAGTTGCAGCAACAGATTATATGAGACTATTTGCTGATCAAATTCGTGCATTTGTTCCAACTACAAACTATACTGTACTTGGTACTGATGGGTTCGGACGCAGTGATAGCCGTGAAAACTTGCGTGATCACTTTGAAGTTGATGCTCGCTATGTAGTAATCGCAGCATTGAACGCACTTGCGAAAGAAGGCAAAATTGAAAAATCAAAAGTTGCACAAGCAATCAAAGATTTTGGAATTGATAGCGAAAAAGCGAATCCGTTTTACGCATAAGAAATAATACAAGCGGTAAGATTTGTGAAAAAATTTGCAAATTTTGAAAGAAATCCTACCGCTTATAATTTTTAAGGAATACAAAAATGGCAAAACAAATTAATATTCCAGATATCGGTGGCGATGAAGTTACCTGTACTGAAATTATGGTAAAAGTTGGTGATAAAGTTGAAGTTGATCAATCAATCATCAATGTTGAAGGAGATAAAGCATCAATGGAAGTTCCTGCACCAGAAGCAGGTATTGTTACTGAAATTCTTGTAAAAGAAGGCGATATGGTAACAACAGGAACTCCTATGATTATGCTTGAAGCAGAAGGTAGTGCTGAAACAAAAGAAGAAGTTAAAGCAGAAGTAAAAGAAGAAATATCAGTAGCTGCGACAGCAAGTGAAGTTGTTGAAATTTTCGTACCTGATATTGGTGGTGATGAAGTTACCTGTACTGAAATTATGGTAAAAGTTGGCGATAGTGTTGAAGTTGAGCAGTCAATTATCAATGTTGAAGGCGATAAAGCGTCAATGGAAGTGCCAGCTCCTATTGCAGGTGTTGTTAAAGAAATTCTTGTAAAAGAAGGTGATATGGTTGCAACGGGCAAACTTATTATGAAGTTTGAAACTCAATCAGCACCAGCTCCTGCTCCAAAAGTAGAAGCAAAAGAAGAAGCAGTAGCACCTAAAACAGAAGAACCAAAAGCTGTTCAACAATCGGTAGGAACTCAAGGTTTACCACAAGCAGCGGTTGAAAAAGCAACAAGTTTTGCACACGCAACTCCTGTGGTGCGTCGTCTTGCTCGTGAGTTTGGTATTGATCTTGATAAAGTTCGCCCAACAGGTCGCAAAGATCGCATTTTAAAAGAAGATGTACAAAACTATGTGAAATCAGCAGTTGCCGCTTATGAAGGCAATGGTAGTGCAAAAGCAGATGGTGCAGGTTTAGGCCTTCTTCCTTGGCCAAAAGTTGATTTTAGCAAATTTGGTGAAGTTGAAGAACAACAATTATCACGCATTAAGAAAATTTCAGGTGCTAACTTACATCGTAACTGGGTGATGATCCCACACGTAACGCAATGGGATAAAGCAGATATTACTGAACTTGAAAATTTCCGTAAAGAGCAAAACGCATTCCTTGCAAAAACTAAACAAGATCTAAAAATTACTCCGCTTGTATTCATTATGAAAGCGGCTGCAAAAGCGTTAGAGCAATTCCCACTATTTAATTCATCATTAAGTGAAGATGGTGAAAGCGTAATCCTTAAAAAATATGTAAACATCGGAGTTGCTGTTGATACGCCAAATGGCTTGGTTGTACCTGTGTTTAAAGATGTGAACAAAAAAGGTATTTTAGAACTTTCTCGTGAACTTATGGAAGTGAGCAAAAAAGCTCGTGATGGTAAGTTAAAAGGTAGTGATATGCAAGGTGGTTGTTTCACTATTTCATCACTTGGTGGTATTGGTGGAACGCACTTTACGCCGATCGTAAACGCTCCAGAAGTAGCGATTTTAGGGGTTTCAAAATCATCAACTGATCCTGTTTGGAATGGTAAAGAATTTGCTCCTCGTTTAATGTTACCACTTTCATTATCATACGATCACCGTGTGATTGATGGTGCTGATGGTGCAAGATTTATTACTTATTTAAGTAGCGTATTAGCAGATCTTCGCCGTTTAGCAATGTAATAATTATTATACAAGCGGTATATTTTTTGCTAAAATTTGCAAAATAATTACCGCTTACATAACATTTTAAAGAGGTTAAAATGAGCAAAGAAATTAAAACACAAGTAGTGGTGCTAGGGGCAGGTCCTGGTGGTTATTCAGCAGCATTTAGAAGTGCTGATTTAGGAATGGATACTGTATTAGTTGAGCGTTATTCAACCCTTGGTGGAGTTTGCTTAAATGTTGGTTGTATTCCTTCAAAAGCACTTTTACATAATGCAAAAATTATTAACGAAGCAAAAGAAGCACATCATAATGGTATTACTTTTGGTGAGCCAACGGTTGATTTAGACGCACTTCGCACTTCAAAAGAAAAAGTAGTTGGACGCTTAACCACAGGTTTATCGGGAATGGCAAAAATGCGTAAAGTGAATGTGGTGCAAGGAAATGCAAAATTTGTAGATCCACATACGCTTTCGGTACTTGATGAAAAAGGTGAAGAAACGCTAGTTAAATTTGATAATATCATTATCGCAGCAGGTTCTCGCCCGATTGAATTACCATTTATTCCGCACGAAGATCCTCGTATTTGGGATTCAACAGATGCGTTAGCATTAAAAGAAGTTCCTGAAAGATTGCTTATTATGGGCGGTGGTATCATCGGTCTTGAAATGGGAACAGTGTATGAAGCTCTTGGTTCAAAAGTTGAAGTAGTTGAGATGTTCGATCAACTAATTCCAGCGGCTGATAAAGATTTAATGCAAATTTTCACCAAAGCGAATGCAAAAAAATTCAAATTGATGCTTGAAACGAAAGTAACCAAAGTTGATGCAAAAGAAGATGGCATTTATGTAACAATGGAAGGCAAAACAGAAACTATTACTGAAAAATATGATGCAGTATTAGTAGCTATCGGTCGTACTCCTAATGGTAAATTGCTTGATGCTGAAAAAGCAGGTATTAATGTTGATGAGCGTGGTTTTATCAATGTTGATAAACAAATGCGTACAAATGTACCGCACATTTTTGCGATCGGTGATATTGTTGGACAACCTATGCTTGCTCACAAAGCAGTACACGAAGCACACGTGGCAGCGGAAGTTATTTCAGGTAAAAAACATTACTTTGATCCAAAAGTTATTCCATCAATTGCTTATACCGAACCTGAAGTTGCGTGGGTTGGCTTAACCGAAAAAGAATGTAAAGAACAAGGCTTAAATTTTGAAGTAGCTAAATTCCCTTGGGCAGCATCTGGTCGTGCAATTGCCTCTGATTGCGATTTTGGTATGACGAAAATGATTTTTGATAAAGATACTCATCGTGTATTAGGTGGTGCTGTAATTGGTACAAACGGTGGTGAATTGCTAGGTGAAATCGGTCTTGCAATTGAGATGGGTGCAGATGCAGAAGATATCGCATTAACCATTCACGCTCACCCAACGCTTTATGAATCAATTGGAATGGCGGCTGAAATTTTTGAAGGATCAATTACCGATCTACCAAACCCAAAAGCGAAGAAAAAATAATAATTGATTAGTGCAAGCGGTTGTAAATGATAATAAATTTGCAACCGCTTTTTTGATTAAAAAGCTCTTTCAAAAGAGATAAAAATAGATTTTTTAGTATAAGAATAGAGTGAGTCAATCGTGCTTTTTTGTTTACGCCAGTTAAAATGTAACACTGGCATAATATGGTAAAATTGCAGGTGATTATTTGGAATTGCAAAATTTACATCAAAAATATTATCTTTTCTGATGTTACTTAAATGAAAAAAATCACCAAGCAATGCTTTATCTTTATATTTTTTCTGTGCCAAAGAAAGAGTTAAATTTGTTTTAAAACCAAATTGCCAAGGTGCAATCCAGCCCAAACGCAATTTTTCACTATGATAGCTATTTGCTCTTTTTTGTGCATTATTATAGGTGAAATCAGTGCCTATAAAGAAATGTTGTAGATAACGATTTTTATAAATAAGCGTTGATGAAAGTAAAAAAGTATGGCTGTTTTTTGAAAAATTTTTAAAATAATTTGTATTACTATACTCAAAAGATGATGATAACTCTAATTTTTTGTTAAGCGTTTTTTTATATTCCGTTCTTAAACCTGTTGCATAAGCATAAGGGGTTATATTGTCAAATTGCAGTTCAAAAAATGGTTTTATAAAAATACTATGTTTATAATTTTGAAAACCATAACCGAGCGTTAAGCGGTTATTAATTTCATTAAATTTACTATTATTGAAAAACACCTTGCCTGAAAAATCATTTGCAAAATGCACATAGTGCGATTTATTAAGATTTTTTTGTTTTATAATGCTTAAAGAATAGCCAAATCCATTAGCTTTTTGAGGCAACATTTCATCAGATTTGATAAAACCTGTATTTTCAATTTCTTTTTGTGATGAGGCATTATTGATATTTTTATCGCTAATATAGTTTAAGCCAAAATCAAATTGCCACTTTTCACGATTTTGTAAAGCATTAAGATAGGGCTTTAAAATCTTTTTCTCTTGCTCATTGCTTTGCTCTAATAATTGTTTAAAAATCTCTTTTGATGCGTTATCTTGATGATCTAACAATAATGCTTTTGCAAGCAAAAATTTTGCAAATTTTGCTTTGGAATTAACCGCTAGTATATTTTGATATTGCTTAATAGCAAGCGTTATATCACCTTGCAATTCAGCTTGTTTTCCTAGCTGTAATAACTTTATCGGATCATCAGCATAACAAAATTGCCCTATTACAATAGGGCAACAGATTAATATTTTTTTGAGCATTGTGGGTTATTCTTTATTTGCCCACCATTGAACATTTTTATCAAATCCATTTGTTTTGACATTAAATTCAACATTTACTCTATCTGCATTTCTTGAAAAATATCCTTGATAATCTCCGCCAACATTTCCTGTAACTTTTTTACCAGCAGCACTAGACTTATCCACTCTACCAGACATATTTCCATTAAAAGAAATGCCACCTTGATGATCTTGATAAATATCAGTTTCTAAAAATTTAGCTTCTAAATTAGACTTAGCACCAGATGCGGATTTTTCTTTAAGAGATAAATTACCTGATATTTTATTTTTATTAAAATCAGCAATCATTTTAAGTTTTCCATTTTGTACTGTTCCTGCTGCACTTTCTTCATAAACATTATCAGAATAAACAGCTATTCCTGATAGAGAATTTAGATCAATTTTTGTTTTTGGATCTAAAAAGTTAGATGGATTTGAATTAGAATTATTAGAAGGTGTTGCTGAATCATTATTTTCGCAAAATGGAAAATTATCACAAAACGGATCATTTTTATCGTGATGATTTTTTCCACTAGTACCTTCGATATTAATACAAGCGGTTAAAGATAATACAGAAATTGCAATAAATCCTAAATTAAAAACTTTTTTCATAAATGTACACCTTGTGTTATTAAAACAACCCTAATTGTACAAAAAAAAACAAATATGCAAGATTGAGATAAAAAAATAGATCGTTTAATAGCAATCTATTTTTATTTATACAAAACTAGATAGACTCCCTTAACACCAACACTGGATCTAAAATAATTTTTTGATAAGGCGGATTATTGTTTTTAATGCGTGCTAATAAGGTTTCAACCGCCTTTTTAGCGAGCTCTTTTTTAGGCTGATTGATGGTGGTAAGTGGTGGGGCAAGAAATTGGGCGATATGAATATCATCATAGCCAATAACCGCCATATCTTGTGGGATTTTTAAACCTGCTTGCCAAATGGCTTGATAAGCACCGATTGCAATGGTATCACTACACGCAAATACTGCTTTTGGTAGCGGGCGTTTTTTGAGTAATTTTTGCATAGCGTTAAAACCATCTTGAAAGTTAGCATGGCTTTCAATAATCCAGTCTGAATTGATGGCTAAATTGGCTTCTTTAAGGGCTTTTTTATAACCTTCTAAACGATTTTGAGCAAGAAACTTTTTAATTCCAGCGGTAATAATCGCAATTTCGGTGTAACCTTTATCAATCAGTGCTTTTGTTGCAAGATAGCCACCAAGTTCTGAATTTTCAATGATTTTATCCGCATTTAATTCCGTTGGCCACCAGTCC
>PDWI01002350.1_pt1 | contig 28510 bp, 26 predicted proteins | sample 1430891 | NCBI WGS metagenome assembly PDWI01 (sample SAMN01162508, study PRJNA174530) | Oral metagenome, whole genome shotgun sequencing project. | biome: Marine environment; feature: Marine mammal; material: Swab sample of the gingival sulcus; isolation source: swab sample of gingival sulcus... | reverse complement strand
ACAATGTCGCCGGTTGGCTTAGTTATTTCTTCTAAATCGTCGCCTGCCGCCTGATAGTAGAAGATAACCGTCGTATGACACCCCGCCGTATAGGGCACACTTAGCGTCGTCGCGGCATGACTTAAAGGCGGCGTAGCGACCGTTTGCGACATGCCGTAGCCGAGGTAGCTGTAGCCGTCAATTGTATCGGCCGTTAAGGTCATTTCACCGGTTTGAAGTTGCATCGTATCGGCCGTTATGCTACCGCTTTCAGTGCGATACGAAATGGTAACGCTGCTCTCTAGTTGGTTAAAGGGCGGCAGCGATATTTCAAGATACCACAACTTGCCGCTGGCATCGCGGTGAAACAAGACGGCCACGCCATAAGTGTCATAGGTCGGCGGCAGTACAATGTGGTAATACTGTTCCCAGGGCAGCGCGCTGTCGCGATTAATATCAAACAGCCCGCTATCACCAAAGTCGTTATCCATCCCCGCTAAAAAGCTCGGTTTAAGGGCACGCCGGATGTTGTCATCGTCGAACGGTGTATCTACAATATTTTTAAAGCGCTCAAGCGCCTTGACTTCATTTGATTTCCAGGGGTCTATTAGCCAGTTTAATGCGCGAAAGGGCTGACCGGTCAGTTGGTCGGGCGGAAAGCCCGGCGTTGGAATGCTCTCGCCAAAGTGATTATAGCCTAAAAAGCGCGGCAAGCTAACGCCGTCAACTGTTTTGCTATCGCCATGCGGCGCGCCGTAAACCGGCACATGATAGCTTTCAAGCACATCGAAATTAAAGTCGCCAATCCCCGGCATTGTCTCTAAAAAGTAATTGACTTTGTGATATTTTTCTTCTATCGCTTGATTTAAGTCTTGCAGTGACGTCGTATCGGCAAAGGCCACACTTACAGTTAATAGTAATACTGTTAATGCCAAAAGAATCAGTTTTTTCATACCACCACCTACTTAAAAAAACCCCTGACTGCAATTTTATATCCATTTATCCGAGCGCCGACTGAAAGCAGTTTGCCTTGATAAGGGATTTCTTGATAAATTTCTGGCATTAGGCGCTCGGTTTTGGTTTTAACAATTGCCATGACCTGATCAATTGTCGGCTGGTCGAGCCAGCGCGCTAAAAAGGCCTCGCAATCGCGATACTGCGGTTCAAGCGGATAGTCAATATCAAGTGATACATAAAAATCGTAATAGCCCTCTCTATTGGGTTCATCTAGCTCAACACCACTGGGCATAACTATTCCACCCGTATAGTCAATCTCTAAATGCTGTAGCTCCGGTATTTTGCGCAGTGTCGGGTCGATAAAGCGCGCCAGCATAGTGCAGGCCTCAGCCCGCGTCGCCACGCCGCTATCCTGAAAGCTGCCATCGGGATAACCGGTGACAATGCCGGCCCGATAAACCGCCAGTACCGGCAGCTGGTTTTTCGGCTCCATTTGCTGGTAGTCTTTAATTTGCGGCAGATAGTCTTTGGCATCGTCATAGCTATCGGTTAAGGCCCTGCTAATCAGCCGCGCCATCATGCCGCGCGTAATCGGCATATCGTAGGCATTAAACTCGGCTTCTCTCGCCGGGTAGATCAGCTCTAGCTGGCGCGCCTTGGCCATATAGTTTTCAGCCCAGTGCGCTGTGCTGTCATTTTGAATATCATACCCCAATAAGGCGACCAGTATTTTGGTAAATTCGGCCGTTGAAATGGTGTTTTCCGGCCGAAAGCTGCCGTCGGGGTAGCCGGCAATGGCCCCTTCGGCCGTCAGCTTGTCGATATAGGGCTTGCCCCAATGGCCGTCGATATCTGTTAGGGCAAAGCTGAACAGGCTACAACAGAGCACGAGGGCAATACTTAGTGTAACGACTTTTTTCATAACGTCCTCCTTAGTTAGCTTTTCGCATGTGTTATTTTATTTTTAACCGCAAGGGCTGTTATTCTCATCGGCTGTGCCGAAGGTCGTCAGCGGCAAACGAATACGACCGCTTGATTTAAGTCTTGCAGTGACGTTGTATCAGCAGAGCTAATGAACACTACAAATAGTAATGTCATACTAAATATCAGTATCTTTTTCATAATATTACCTACTTAAGAATCCTTCTACCGAAATAAAATCACCATTTAATTGCGCACCAACTGAAAAACGTTTACCCTGATAAGAGATTTCTTGATAAATCTCTGGCCACCAGCGCTCTTTCTTTGTTTTTACAATCGCCATGGCCTGATCAATTGTCGGCTGATCGAGCCAGCGCGTTAAAAAGGCCTCGCAATCGCGATACTGCGGTTCAAGCGGTTTCCATACATTAATGCCGACATAAAAATCATATTTCGTCGGTGAATCATTTGGCCCGCGCTCAGCAATACAGACACCACTTGGTAGCGTTACTTCGCCGTTTTTATAATCAATCTCTAAATGCTGTAGCTCGGGTATTTTGCGCAGCGTCGGGTCGATAAAGCGCGCCAACATCGTGCAGGCCTCAGCCCGCGTCGCCACGCCGCCGTCTTGAAAGCTGCCATCGGGATAGCCGGTGACAATGCCGGCCCGATAGACCGCCAGTACCGGTAGCTGGTTTTTCGGTTCCATCTGCTGGTAGTCTTTAATCTGCGGCAGATAGTCTTTGGCATCGTCATAGCTGTCGCTAAGCGCCCTGCTAATGAGCCGCGCCATCATGCCGCGCGTAATCGGCATATCGTAGGCATTAAATTCTCTTTCTCTAACGTAGATCAGTTCTAGCTGGCGCGCCTTGGCCATATAGTTTTCAGCCCAGTGCGCCGTGTTGTCATTTTGAATATCATACCCCAATAAGGCAACCAGTATTTTGGTAAATTCGGCCGTTGAAATGGTGTTTTCCGGCCGAAAGCTGCCGTCGGGGTAGCCGGCAATGGCCCCTTCGGCCGTTAACTTGTCGATATAGGGCTTGCCCCAGTGGCCGTCGATATCTGTTAGGGCAAAACTAATTAGACTACAACAGAGCACGAATGCAATGCTTAACACAATTATTTTTTTCATAATTCTCCACCTCACTACTTTTTATAGGGATAATAGCCCTGCTTAGCGGCATCTTGCGGATTGTAAAAGACATCTTCTGTAATACTTACATCTACCGGCAAATCGCCTATTTTTGCGTAGTATTTCACGCCATTATAGCTAAAACCATAATACTGCTCTTGGCGCGTAATGCTGTAATTGCAACTGATGACCTTATTAAAGTGCTGCCGATTGGCCAACGGCAAGCCCTGCAATGCGGCGATAAAGGTCGGCCGTTCGACCACTCCCATCCAGCTGTCGCCAATTGGTTCAAATTTAAAATCGTAGTACAAACCATGCGCCGCGGCGTACCGATTGTGGTCATTGACAATGGTGGCCAAATCGCCCTCTAATTGGGCCAATTTTAGCTGAGCAATGCGCTGCTGATAGTCTGGCGCAGTCAAAAACTGGCGCACCGTCTCGTTGCCGATTAAGCCCAGCCAACCGTCAACCGGCCGCTTTTCGACCCGCCATTGGCCGGCTTGACGATACATAATTTTAACGTTTTCAGCATCGCCCAAAAATATGTAATAATCGTCGATTTTATGCGTAAAGTCGATGCGCGGCAATAATTGGTGGCGATATTGCGCCGTGCCGCCGCCACTTGGTACAGTCGCGTAAACATAGTAACCACTGGCATCGACCACGACGATATAGGGCACGTAATTGAGCAACCGTAGACAGTCGCCCTGCGCCGTCATATTTAAGCTATAGGCCAAGCTACTGATAAAGGCATCGATCGCCATTTCGGGGCGTCGTACCGTTAAGCCATCTGATCCCAGGTAGTCTTCGGCGGCCATCCGAGTGGCGCCAACGGCGTCCTCAGCGGCGTGCGATAAGGCCATTTCGACATAGTAATCGCGCAGTTGTGCCGTCTTAATTTGCTCGATGGTCAGCTGCTCAGTCCAAAAGAAAGCCGTTAGCGCAATTAACCCAATTAAGCCAAAACTAATAAGCCTCATGTGCGACCATCCCGCTTAGGCGCAGATAAAATGACGGCGTTTCAGTTTGCAACAACAGTATTAAATCGCGTATTTTATCGTGCTTCGATTTTAGTGTACTGCTGACGCTGACCGTCACAAAATCACCGCGCTGAAAGTAATAAGTTGCGTCGACATTTGTCGGGCTATACAGCTGATTGACGATATCTTTATTTGGCACCAAGTCGTAAACGGCATCAATATCGCCCGTAAAGCTGGCCGGTTCTAACGGATCGCCGTAAACTGGCGTATAAAGGCGTCTGTGGTGTTCAATGTTGACCTCGAAATGATTGCCCAAGCCAGCTAATTTCGTGCCGAATTGCTCGTAATCAGCTCGCGTCAATTTACCCCGCGCTTTAATATCGCTTAAAAAGATGTCGACTTGATTCATTAGTTCAATTTGTATCAAATCGTCTTGCTTTTCTAAGCTGTGCATCAGCGGAAATACGATTAACAAGACGATGATAATGACAATTGAAGTAATAATCCATAAACTATCTTCTACCATGACTAACCTCTAATTCAAATTGGTTTGCGCGATAGGCGCGCAAACTAAACTGTCTGTCGTTTAGCGCTATATCGTCTAATACTTCGCCAACGGTAAGTTGCTGTCCCGCCGCGTAAAAGGTCAGCTGAACGGCGTCGCCAGCAGCCGTGCCATCAGGGGTGATGTCGTCAATTGGCGCCGCGCTCATTTGCTCGATTCGATTGGCGCAATAGCTAATCGCCAAGTGTTCAATGGCGTTGCCCTTGGTCGGCTGAACCGTTGTTAACGCCGCATTTGGCGCAAGCCGTTCGGGCGCCGTATAGGCGACAAATTGATTATGCCAACGATAGACAAAACTAAAAGACGTTATCGTAATGGCCGTGCCCAACAGCAGCACGATAACTTGGCGATAACTTAACGTCGTCATTATTCTTGCACGAATTCGATGCCGCTGATGACGCCGTTTGAGTCTTTGCGCACCTGGGCATCAAAACTGGCAACTGGGTTGATAAAGGCCGCGTTGCTTTCGTCGCGCGCATTTTTGATGGCGCTTTCAACCGCCGCATCGTCTTGCACGCTGCCCAGCGTAACACTGCTACCCGAAAAACTAGCGTTGTTTAAATAGATGACCGTTCCCTTGTTGGTGGTAACGCGCACGCTAAAGACGTCCTTAAAATCGCGAAATTGCTTAATGGCGCCCAACACTTGTGAGCCGCTGACGCTTTGATTGTCGTAGATGTCAAATTCGGCATCGCTTAACCGCTTTTGAATATCCGACAGCTTATCAGACTGTTCTTGGGCAATACTTCTGCCCTGATCGAGCATCGTCAAGCCGAGCGAGACGACCGCGATAAAAAATAAAATGCCAATGCCTATCCAAAGTGCTCTACCGATATTGTTGTCCATTTGTTCCTCCTCGTTAAAATGTCAACTTGTCAAAATAGGTTTGCAATTCGCCAACGCTGGCGTAAATCAATGGAAACATAAAATATATAATCAGCAGCGCATACAGCGGCACAAAGCCGATGACGCGACCGATGTATATCTTTTTCTCAACCAAATTGTGGCCGATTAATTTGCGCTTGTCCTGATAATACAAGCTCTCTGTTTCAAATTCGTTAAAGGCTTCTTTGACCGTCAGCACTTCGACCGCCGAAATCAGATGATTGATCAGCGTTTGATAATCTGACTTGGGCGATGCCCGCTTGAGTTCTTCGAGTGCCCTGCTGGCGCCGGCGTCGTATTCCATTAAGGCCTTTTGCAAGGGAAACTTAAACAGTTTGCTAAAGCGCTCGAACCATTCCAACACTTGATCGACGGTAATGTGTTCAATGTGCATTAAGACCATGACGAGCAGCTGAAAGCGGGCAATTTCAGAATCGAGCTCAGCCCTTAGAATGCGCGCTTGAATAATGAGGTAAATTTCGGGCAACAGCCACCCCAACCAAGTAAAGGCGTATAGTATGATGATGTGAACAAAATTGAGCTGGGCGGCCGCCAAGCGCGCCTGTTTGTCGAGTATCCGTTCGACCGCCTGACTTCGCTTGTCGGCCGTTAAGCCAAATTGTTCGGCCAAGTGGGCATCGAGCGCCGGCGCCGTCCACTGCCCCCTACCAGCAGTTAACAACTGGTTGTCGAAAGCCGTCGTCTGCTCGGCCATTTGCAGCGCCTTGCCCGTTAATTCGCCCGCCAAAAATCCCTTTGGCGTGGTCGGTTGATTAAATACATTGTCTTTACCGATTTGCATTGCACTCAGCAAGACGACCAGTACGACGACAAAACTGATAGCGGCCGCCGCCAATTTTGCAATGTAGTGGTATTCCATTTTACTAAAAATTAGGGCGCTGCGCTGCCGCTCCGCAATGCGCTGGTAACTTTTACTGTTGGGCGACGGCACGATTAATTTGAGCAAGCCGCTCAGCCGCCGCGCCAAGTCGCGCAGCAATCGGTTGCCAGTTTGGCGCCGTTCGCCAAATTCGCTAAAATCTTGCAATCGGCGCAGCAGTATAAAGCACAGTATAATGATGACCAACACGGTTATCTCAAGCGAAAAGCCGAGCGAACTCTCGTAGAAACGCTTTAGTGGATAAAAGCTGTGGCTGGCCCAACTTTTAAGCGGCTCAATTGCAAACAGCGGTATAATTGCGATGACATTCATCGCCTTTAAGCCGAACAGCAATTTTTTGCGCTTGATAATATCGTCTTTTAATTCGCTGCTCAAATGGGTTAAGCTCTTGATAAAAGACGAACCCGTCGCCATTTTGGCATCGCCGTGTTCGCGCACGATGTGCGACAAGCCGGCCAGCAGTTTTAAGTAGGCGTTGGGTGCCTTTTGATAATAGCGTTGCAGCGCCTTTTCGGGGTCGACCGACACAATAGTTTCGTATATCTGATTGGCGTGCGCATAAATGCTGACTTGCTTGCTGGTGTCAAGCCGGTCAATCGCGCTAATATAGGCGTCGTCAATCATCGTCGTCTCAAAGTAGCTGGTGCGCAGGTAGTCGATAAAGATGACCATTTCTTCCAGCAAGTTGAGCTTAATGCTGCCGTAGTAATAGTCCGCTATAATTTCGATCACAAAATAGAGCACGATTAAAGCCATTAACCAGCTGTACCAGGTTTCAATAAAGGTGGCAAAGAATAGCACTGCGATAATTGTCATCGCAAAGGCGGTGGCAAATATCTTCATCGATTGATAAATCAATTGGCTGTCGTCTAAGGCCGACGACATTGCAATTTTTTCTTTAATCGATTTTAAGTAGCGCCCCAACAAGGGCATTGCCAACAAAATTTTATAGGCCTTAAAGATGGTCTTGTTTAATTGGCGACGCTGCCGCGTCGCAATGCCAATGCGTCGGTTGCGACTGCCAACTATTTGTAAAATCAATAGTGCAAAGCCCAAAAATGCGGCCGCTAGGCCAATTAATCTAAGCCAGTTTGTCGATGTCATTTCGTTCTCCCCAGTTTGCCGCAATAAACGCTTCAAATTCGACGCCGTCGTCGGCCAGCATGGCCTTTTTCATGGCGCTTAAATGGCGCTCTGTCGGCTTGGCGACGGCGACGTATTTTTCGCCGTCAAAGCGTACGATGTCACGCGCCCGAAATTTTTGCTTGGCCGAAAGGTGCTTTAAATAGCTGGTGACATTGTTCATAAAGGCGCGCGTCAGGTCGTCGCCCGACTTATCCTCTAACGACTGTTCAAACTGCACGCTGTCTTGCAGTGGTACGATTTCGGTAATTCTCTCGATATAGCGGCGGCCATCGTAGTCGCGATTGAGGTGCACGTCGTATTCGATGACGCCGACGACCTGCTCTTCGGCCACTTCTTCATTGCGAAAGACGTCGCATTTAAGCAAGCTATTGCGCAACGACAGTATTAAATCTTTGGTCGTTTTGGCGTGATGTGTAAAAATGGTAAACAAACTGGCGACTTGCGTCATTTGAATCATCCAAGCGGCCACCTCATCGCTGGCCACCTCACCCAAAATATTGACGCTGCCGTCGGTTTTCTTTTGCACGTCGAGCCCCATCTGGCCGCTAATTTGCTCGGTTTCCTTAAAGGTTAAAATATTGCGCTTCGGATACAGCTTGCGCAAGTGCAATTCAAAGGCCATTTCTTGAATGCGCAGGGTCAGCGTGCCGTAAATAGAGCCGATCATCGCCATTAACAACGTCGTTTTACCCGAACCCTGTGCGCCGGTAATGGCCGTTACGCGGCCGCCCTTTGCCAAATAGCGCAACATGTTAATTGGCAATTGAGCATTCGGCGCCGTTATCAACTTGTCGAGCGTCGCCCGCTTTAAGTTAAACTTTCTGACGAAAAAAGCCCAGCTTTCACTAAAATTGGGGCGCACCACCACAATGCGCGAACCGTCAATCATTTCATTTATCTTATAGCCCTTGCTCTGCGACAACATGCCCGTGTTATTGTAGCGATAAATATTTTGACAGACGCGGCGCAACTCGTTGATGCTGCCAAAGCTGAGGCACGACAGGTGAATTGACTTGCCCTTGTAAAACAGCCAAATGCTGTCGTAGTTATAGGGAATCTGCTTGTATTGGGCAATTAGCTGCTCAATGTTTTCAACCGCACCGACCACGCCGGAAACGCCGCCGCTGATGCCGTCGATGTCCATATCGCGCAACTCGTCGATTACCGAAAAGCCCTTATACTGTTGATAGACCTTTTGAGTTAATATTTTAAATTTATCTTCTTTTGTTAAATAAAAGCCCTCGCTGTCAAAAATGGTCGCAATATCGCGCTGATTAATCTCAAAATACTGCTTGCCGGTGTCGTCGGGCGATTTTTTCGGCCGATCGAGCTGATACTTTTCGACTAATTTGGCAAAGCCCGCCTTGCCGTACTGCTGCTTGTAAAAGTAGAGCACAATGTCAAATTTATCAATAACACTGAGTCGATTGACGTAGTCGAACGAAATAATTTGATTGATGCTCTGCTCGTCGAGATAGCTGTCGATCAGTATGTCGTAGATGATCTCCTTGACGTATTGCTTATCTTGCAACGAGCCGTAGACACAGCGACGCAGCGCCGTAATCAGCTCACTGCGCTTAAAAATTTCGCGCTCGTAGGCCTCTTTAGACAGCGCCAAACTGTCGATGTTGGTGCGCGTCATTTCATTAATCGTCTGCTTGACATACTGCAAGACGCTTTCAAATGTATAGCGCTCAGCTTCTCTTATCCAGCGCTCGCGCGAGGTCGTCGACTTCGAATGAAAAAATAAAATTGTACCCAAAATTAAGATGCCGATTGTCGCAATATTTAATATCATAACGCACCTACTCGATCAACTGTTTGGCTTTGAGCAATTGGTGGCTACTGTGGCTGACGACGCGAAAGAAGTCATCGGCCTTGGCCAGCTTGCCCTTGTAGTAGTGACGCCCAAAGAGTTCTAATAAATTGCCGCTGTTGAGCGCGTCGATTAAGGCGACGTGACGCGGTATCGCGATGACATTTTTGCTGGCAAAGCGCTTGCCAATTTGGCGAATTGTCAATTTACTGGCCGCTTCGTAATTGCCGATGCAAATAAAGAGTGATGCGAACAAATCGTCAGTGCGCGCCTCACAAGACGCCGCAAACGCTTCAATTAAATTGATGTTTTGACTGATATTGACGACCACTTGGTCGCTAAACTTTAACACCGCCTCGACGTAGTGTTTGGCAAAGCCATTGTCGACATCTAATAAAACCAAGTCATAGGTCGACTGGGCCATTTCTAATATCGCCTTAAAGACGTCGACCTCGGCTAAATTTTTTTCGTCGAGCGAAATGCCAGCCAATACGTCGAGCATCGACGATTTTAAAATTGGCGTCGTGTAATTGGCAATCGACTGGGCCTGCAATAGCCCATTGCGCGCCAAGCGCATTAAATCGTGCGAAGCGCGCCGCTGCGCAGTCGCCTCGCGGCGATATTCGGGCAGTAAGTAGGCGCGCAAATTGTCCTCACTCGACTGCGTCGACGCCAGTAAAACGCGCAATTTATAGTGCAGTGCCGCCGATAGACCAATTGACAGCAAATTTGTCGTCGTCGCCGCCTGCCCACTTTGTGGTGACCAAAAAGCTATTAACATATTATCCTCTCTTAATCAACTGGTGTAATTGCCTAACCGTTTTAATGTCTTCTGCGACGAAGTCTTTTACGATTTGCCAGTACAGCGTCAAACGCTGGCGCGAAATGCCCTTTAAGTCGACTTCTTGTGCCAGCTGAGCGCGATAATGGCGCTCGTACTCAACTTCGTCAAACGGCAAGGCCAACTTATTGGGGCAATTGACAAAGCGTTCGAAGTAGACGCGGTAGACGTAGTCGATATCCTGCTTGACGTCGAGTGCATTGAGCAGCACAAAAGTCGCCTCGGCCAGCTCAAGCGCTTGCATATAATCGCTTAGCGATTTAATGGCAAACAAATTGTGCTCGACCAATACGATGTAATGCTCAGCCGACTCACAGTAGCCATTGTAGAGTATCACCTGTTCATCTTGCAGCTCGTCTAGTGTGCCGTACAAGTTGACGCCGCTAATTTCTAACAGGTTTAATCGATAGTTAAATAGCAGCGTTTGATAGGCCACGTCGCCGACGATGCCAACCGCTTGGCCGCCGTATTTTAAAACCTGCGCCAAGTCGAGCAGACACATTAAACTGTCGGCCGTGGGCTGATTGATAACCGAAATTATTTTAGCCATTATTGCACCTCATCGTTGACGTCATTTTCTTGCAATGTGCCATCGTCCAGCGCCGCCGCTGCCCCTTGCTCGGCATCCGGTGTAGCGGCTTGCTCGGTCGCTTCTTCAGTTGCAGCTGTCGTCTCTGGCGACGCAATGAGCTCATCGGGCAAGCCCATTAAACTACGCGTCAATTGCTGGCGCTTTTGTATCTCTAGGGCAACCGTTGCCCGCGTCACAATATTGGGATCTTGTTCAATTAGCGCCATTACCGCCGGATTGGCCGGATAGGTTACTTCGGCCGCCATTTGGCTGCTGCCCGATACGTAAAGCGTCGTATACAGATAGGCTCCCTCGTTGATATAGGCGTCGACAATGGCCGATGACAGGCGCAGTATTTCATCTTCATTTAAGTGAAACACGCATAATTCTAACGGCTGCTCTTCACTGGCCGGCATTTTGTCAATCAACACTTTTTTAGACAACACAATGTAGTCTAGCCCCGATGGAAAGCTGATGCGCACGTCGACTGAATCGCCAATTTGCAAATAGCTTTGCGTCAATAAGTTGCCAATTTGGTAGACGCGCAAGTCCTTTGGCAAGGCCTTTGCCGAATAGACCATATTTTTATGTAGCAGTGTGCCGGCTTTCAAATCACTGCTGGCAGTTAAGCCAATCAATTGCGCGCCGGCGTCAAATAGTGCTTCGCTGTCGTATTTAATTGGCATTTTGACAATTTCAAAATCGTCTTCAGCGACGATGTCGTACTGCCTTAAATCGCGCGCCAGTTTAACTACTTCAACCATCGCCGGGTTTTGGTAGTTTTCCAACAGCAGTTTATAATTGGCAATTGTTTCATTAAAGGGCAAATACGAGAAGTAGTAGTAAACTGCCGTAAGTACCAGCGTCATTACAATAACGCCGGTCGTCAAGCCCAGTAAATACGTCTTTGTGCGTCGTCTCATTTATTACCTCCCCAAAACTTAAAACGTCGTCGTCTCTTGGAGCCGCCAATTAACTTGCCATACAATTCGTCGTCTTCAGTCAAGTGCAACGGATCGGCCAAATAGGGTGCTGGGTGCAACCGCTTAGCGTCTACATCTAACCAGTCGGCCAATTCATCGCAAGCTGCCCGATCGGCCAAATTGACGATGAATTCGACGTCTTGATATTTCATCAGTTGCCGAATTTTGTTGTATTCGGTTAAGGTCCAGGCGCTTTTTGCCAAAACCACAATCTTCTTTTGCGCTTTTAAAAAATCGTTTAACAAGTGATAATTCGTCGCGTAGTCGATGACCACGTTGGTATTGCGCTGTGTCAAAAGGTCGTTTTGCAGTGCGATATCGGCCTGGCAAACGAAGTCAATACCGCATAATTTAAATGATTGCGGTACTGTTAAGCGGTCAATTTGGCCACCGCTACTAAAGTTGTTCAACAGCGCCAAGCTGTCATTGGGCAGCTTCTGCATGTATATCGTCTTGCCAATTTGATTGACACAGTATTTGGCAATGGCAATTGCCTGATGACTACAACCGGCACCGCGCGTCAAACCCATAACGGCAATTATTTTTTTGGCGACGTCGTCGGCCGCACTGACCAATAGGCGGTCGCTGCGCGCTTCGCTAACAAGCCCCTTATCGAATAAATCGTCCTTTAGTTCTAACACAGTTTGGTAGCGCTTTTCCGGCGCCAATTGCATGGCGCGCGCGATGACGCCGCGCAACGCATTGCCCTTGACCCCATTAAACTTGCTAAATTTTTCGGCATGCGGCACATCTGTCCAGTGCTCGGCGCAATAAATATAGTAAAGCGTTGCACCCAACGAGTAGATGTCGGTGCGCTGATCGGACTGGCCGCTGCCAAACAATTCAGGTGGCGCATAGCCCTCGGTACCCAGATAAATGGTGTCTTCACTGCGCGACGGCTTATAGGTTCTGGTCGTGCCAAAGTCGATTAAAGTCAGGCGCCCATCTTGTGAGATTATTAAATTGCCCGGTTTTAAGTCGCGATATATCAGGGGCTGTTCGCGCGTATGTAAATAGTTGAGCACTTCGATTAGCTGTAGGGCGTAGTCGATTGTCTTGGCTAAGGTCTGTGGGCCGTGCTGATCGACGTATTGATCTAAATCGATACCGGCGATGTAATCGCGCACGATGTAAAATTTTTGTTCATCTTGAAAAATATCGATAATGCGCGGCAGCTGCGGGTGACGCAGGTCTTTTAAGACATGCGCTTCTAAGGCACAGTCTAATTGACTTTGCCCGCTGATGTCGATCACCTTTACGGCAAATTCACTGTCTAAATAAATGTGCTTGACGAGATAGACTTCACTGGTGCCGCCGACGCCAATTTGTCGAATTACCTGATAGCGATCGTTTAATACCGTTCCCAATTTCATAATGTGCCCCTTTTGTGAGTGCTTTTAATAGCCGGATTGGTTGACAAAGATTAATTCGCGATTGGCAATGCGCAACTTATCGCCGCTTTTAAGCGTTGCAGACACGCCAGTGACCAATTGCTTATCGTTGATAAAAGTACCGTTTTTGCTATTTAAATCTTCAATGAAATAGCTGCCCTCTGCCGTGCTAATTTTACAATGGCGTCGACCAATTGCCCGACTTTCTAAACAAATGTCGAGCCCCGGTTGTCGACCAATTAGTATTGAGTTTGAATTGAGTGCATAGCTTTTGTCTGTCGCCAAATCGACTAACTGGGCGACCGCCTTGTCCGGTTTTGCCAAAATGGCAGTTGCCGCACTGGCGCGTTTTAACCGATTAGAGTTTAACTTACCAAATGACCAATTGGCGATGCCATTAATTTTATAATGACGCATTAGATAACGCGAAGCGATAATATCGAGACTTATTAAAATCATCAAAGCGCCTAAGCGCGCGGCCAATAAATCAGCTGTTATGTTGGGCAATAGATGATAAAGAATGAGATAGCTGACAATAAATAAAAACTGTAAAATTGCCAAAGCTGTGTAGAAAATTGTTCTGCTGGCATTATTATACACTTTATTTTCTGAATGAGCACGTTTTTTCGCGTTTTTTTGCCCATTCTTTTCAACATTGTTACTTTTTGTTCGGCGCTCACTTTCCAATTTCTTGATAAAGGCGATTAAACCTGATAGACAAAATTGATTAGATTGCACATAGTCGTAAAGCGCCGCGCCATCGATCGAGCCATAGATTAAAGCGCGATGCGCTGCAATGTGCGCAACGAGCCACTGTTGAAAAGTGGGCAGGGCGTCATAGCAATCTGTCGGCACGACCAACAAGCGCACGTCATCTGTTAACTGGTCGATAAAAATAGTTTGGTCAGTTAAATAAACCTGCCTAATATCAATTAAATAGTCGCATAGCAACAGCATTTGTTCGGCCATTTGACAAATAATTTTTAGCATTTGGGCAAAGCCGACCCGCCCTGCAATATAATGCTCTAAGCTGCGCTTGCCACTCAAGCCGTATTGACAAATCGGCGGATCGGTCGGCTGATAAAGGCACTTAATAAACGTGTTTGGCAAATCACTTATCACGCGATAGCTAAACTGATCAAAGCTGTCGACTGTGACATCTAAATACTGTTTAATGCCGTCATTACTCAATTGTGTTTTCATATTGAACCTCACTTTATTTTTGGCCGCGACTACAAAAATAGCACAGTTTATAGGTGTTGCCCGCTATCTCGACATTGCCGCCAACCGCGTCGGCGGCGATGCGATACTGATAGCGCGACTTGGCAAAGCGCTGACCCATGCAGTCCATCGTATGATAGACGTGGCTCGTCGATAGGCCGTAATCCGTAACGGTGACCAATACGCCGCTCAAATCGCGATGGCCAACGACGACGCTGCGCGCTTCGCGCAGTGGAATAATCTGCCTAATTTGCGGTTGATAATTATAATACGGCGCCAGTGGCACAACCGCCTTATAGGGTAGCGTTGTCGTAATGACCAAGGCGTGACCGTCGACTTCAAAGTAAAAATCTAGCTCTTTTGCCAAGTTGAATTTGGCATTAAACTGTTCAGCACCGCTGACGCCCGCCCGCCGCTGCAGGTTAAAGCGCATCATATTATTGAGCGCCACTTGGCCAATGTTGTTAAAGGTATTGCCCAATTGACTGCCGATAAAGCGATCGAGCAGTTGATAGCTGACCATATCGCAAGTCGCACCCTCTTCAAAGACAGCCGACTTGAGCCGCCCCATTGCATAAAGCGCCCGCGCCGTATCCTTGCCAGCATCTTCAATTAAGCTAAACATCTCTTGATAGCGAGCAATTCTCAATTGAATTGACAGAATGTAGCCGCTAACACTCAAGATGACAACTAGCAATAGCAACACTTCAACCGTTAATGCACCGCGCCTTTTCATCAATAACCTCGCTTCAACTGAACGGTAAACACTTTACTGCCTAAATGATCCGCCACAGCCGCTAAATCGATGCCAAACCAACTGTCTATTCTATAGTTTAGCGTGACGGTCAGCTCCGTTTTATAATCGGCCAATTTGGCGCCATCTAACAAATTTGATAGACTGACCATATCGGCAATGCGCTCTAAAATTACAGTTTCATCCTGTGCCAGCAACATTAAAAATAAGTAGTCGCCGTAATCAAATGCCAGCGGGTTGAGCTCGTCGACTACTGCAAGGGCGGCATTTTGCTCAGTGCTGCCGAGCAGTGCATCGACCGATAAATCAAAGTTGATATTATTGGCCAATTTGAAAAATACGACGCGCTCGCCGGCCTTTAACTGACTGATGTCAATGCCCGACTCAATCGCCGACCAACCAATTACGCACAGGCCGTAAATCAACGGATACGAAACGCCACCCGTCATTGCCGCCAACTCGCCCGACACGATATTGAGTTCAGTTTGCTTAAAGGCCAAAATGCTGAGTGCATTGAGCGCCGTACGCATGCCGTAAATGCCGGTTTCGGTCATTAGGGCATTGACACTGCCCAGTCGATCGCCGTTTATAATGTATTCGACTTCGGCCCTGCTAAAGTAGGGGTTATGCGGTGGATTATCGCCTGCCGGGCGGTAATGGTAAGAAAAATAATGCAGTACATAGTCGGCAATAATCATCTTTTCAATCGTCTTTTCGGTACTACTTAGCATGGCGCTGGACAATTGCTTGGTCAAATCGACCGATTCTGTCATCTGTGCCTGCAGATCATCACTTTTGGCCCATTTGCCACCGGCCGAGCGCGGCCCCAGCTCAAATAGCGGTTCGATCTGGCCGAGCGAACGGCTCGGCAGTTGAGCGTAAATATCGCGTGGAATTTCGCCCAAATCGTAATCAAACTGCTGTTCGACAACGTGGCGCCCCATGTCGTACAATGCGTCGAGTACTACGCCAAAGTCAAATGGCGCATCGTCTTCGTCCTGCCGCAGTAAGATGTCAATTACGCTAAATGTTATCTGGCCCTCTAGTGTTAAATCGTTTTGATAGGCGTCGGCATCAAACGGCTCATCGCCTAATAAATCGGCCAATAAATCGAGATAGTGTTGCAGTTCAGTTGCCAAATCATCGAGCGCCGTCACCTGTTGATTAAACGCCGCATTGCCGGCCCTTAAACTTCCTAAAATGTCGTTGGCGTATTGTTCAATGCCGGCGACAATTTCGCCTAGGCCGTCGTTATAATCGCTTAGCGATTCGGTTGGCAGGGCGTCGATGACGACTTGCACATCGTCGCAGACCACTGCCAACTGATCGCTAAACTGTCTGGTCTTGGACAGTAATTCAAACACGCTGTCGGCACTTTCAATAAAATCTAGCACCACATCTTCGACCTCGTCAATTTTTTCTGCAATGCGGTTGCGCTCACTTAACATATCGTTTAACTGTTGATCGTACCAATCATTTTGAAACACCGCCCAATCATCTTCTTCAATTTGCGCCTGATAATTGCTAATATCGTCATCGACATCTGCCAAAGCGGCGTACAAGTCTTTTAAGTCGGTAGCTATTGCGGCGCCGTCAAAATTTTTTGCCATGCTGTACCAATCGGCAAATTCATCGTACAAATCTTTTAAATCATTGTACATGCGATCGAGTTTACTGACGCTTTTGACGATGTCGTTAAACTGTTCGACCATTGCAATTAAATCGCCCAAGTCGCGCAATAGGTCGAGCCTCTCTAGCCAGTCGGTCAGTTGATTGGCGATAAAGGCCTTGCTGTGATTTTGAATAATCATCTGGCGCAATGTCTCTTTGTCGACGATGCCACCGCTTAAACCGTCGACCGTTACACTTTCAACGGTCACTTGATACGGCATAACCAGCTGCTCGTCGAGCGCCTTGGCGAGATAGTATTCAATTTGACGCCGCACATTTTCGCCATCGCCAAAACCGTATAAATCGTAGCCGTCTTTTAGCGCCGCGTCGTAGTCCATTAGGGCGATGTCGAGCGCATTGCTAAGCTGCGCCTGCACGATGGGCTGCACGCTATTAAAGCGACTATAATCGATTGTCAGGGTCGCCAGCAGAATAAAGAACACCAACAAAAGGGCGACACTCGGCGTAAAACTACCGCGTCTACGCTTTAAATTCAGGCCGTTTTTCAATTGACAAACACTCCCCTTACCGTCTTGATTAACATTTCAATTTCTTGTAGTTTTTCCAAGTGGTCGATGACCAATTCTATGTCGTGAAACTGCTCGATATGACTGTAACTGTCTATTTGGCGGCGCCCGCTGACCGTTTGATAGCCGCCAAATATATGGCCGGTTAAATGCGCAAAGGGCGACTGAATGGCAATGTCGTAAGTTAGGTAATAGCGCATGCTAAACCAATTTATTTCGCTTTCAATTGCCAAACTTTCGACGCTGTACAAGCCACTGCGCCGGGCGCTCGTCAGTTCGCTTTTGATGCGCGCCGCCAGCTGGTCTTTGTCTAAAAACAGGTGCAAGCTATCGACAATGCCGCGGCGATTTTTTTCAATTAATTCGCTGTTGCCATTCTGCCAATCGCTCAGCGCACTGACCGTTAAAATATCTGGTACCTGCGCCAAATGCTGTTCGGCAACCCGCTCAATGCGGCTCAAGTCGGCCTGTAAAACCGTGCGATTGTGCACGATAAACAGCATGTCGATCAGGCAGATAAACAGAAACAGTACGATTGGCGCCAGCAGCATTGCCTCTAGCGTCGTTACACCTCTTCGCTTGGTCATATTAGTGTGTAAAATTGGGATCCATCTTGCTGAAGTACTGGTTGACCAAATTTTCGATATTTTGCTTAAAAATAATGACGACGCCGATTAAGACAAACAAAATGAGTATCATTTCAACCGTGCCAATGCCGTCTTGTTCGCTAAAAAAGCTGTCCATTTTTTGTTTTAGTTTAATGATAGTTTTCATTACATCCTCCTATAATTGTGCTAGTATTGGGTAGACCAAGATTGCCATAATTGTCATCAACGATAGCATCATGGGCAATAACAACTTGGTCGACAACTGTTCTGAAATCGTCTTAATTGTCGTTTGGCGCTCGCGCATAATCATATCGCCCAAGCCGATTAGTTGGTCTGCAAAGCGGTAGACGCCAGACTGCGCTACTTGGCCAATCAGCAACACCAAATGGTGTACTTCGCGCCTTTCAACTAGCTCGCCCATCACGGCAAAGGCATCGCTTAAATGTTCCCCCCTTTCTGTCGCCAAGTGTATTTTGTCGAGCAGCTGCGCCATCGCGCAGTCGCCAGCCAGTCGCTGATGAATTAAGTAAACGCTAGCTTCTAGCGTTGCGCCCGATCGAATTAACATCGCCAATTGATAAATAAACATCGGTAGCGCGCGCATGATGTCGCGCGTCATATCGTCATACTGGCGACGCAGTTTAACAAAGGGCAAACTGGCCAGTAAGGCGACACTAAGGACTGCCAACAGTTTCACTAGCGGGTCGACCGCCGTTTGATAGAGCAACCCGCTCAGCGCCAGGCCAACTGTTAAATAGACCAGCGCCTGACTGATAATTAAAGCCAGCGCACTGCTGCTATCGAATTTGCTATAACACAGTCGCGCGTAGCGCAAATAAGTTTTGCCGATGCCAAACTGGTAGAGCCGGGCGACATTGGGCCGCACAATGCGATAAAAGCCATTGGTTAAGCCGTACAGTCGCAAGTTATAAGCAAATGGTTGGGCAGTTGGCACCGCCTTGCGGCTAAACAGCGCCGCAGCTATTAATAGTACGATTGGCAATGTAGCTATCATAATTTCAGCTCCGTCATACGGCGCGACCAAACAAAGGTGCCGACAAACACGACCAGCGCAATGGTCATTAAAACTCGGCCGACTGCCGTTTCGTAAAGTGGCGCGACAAAATCGTAAGAAAACTGTTGCATGCTGTAAAGTAGTATTAGCGGTGAAATGCTGAGTACAATTTGTTCTAATTTTTTTTCGGCAATTAACACCGCGAGTTCCCTTTCAATTTGCTGTGCGTCGCCAATTAGGCGATCGCTTAGAGCGATGACATCCAACAAGCTGCTGCCACTGGTTTTGGCGACTTCTAACATGCTGACAAATTGGCTGATGTCGGCATCTTGACAGCGTGCCGCAAAGTCGTTTAATACTTCCGGTAGGGCCATACCCATGTCCATTTTTTTGCACCACTGCTTTAATTCAGCCTGCATATGGGGCTGATAGCACTTGCCGCCCTCGACCATGCGGTCGTACAGCGCACGATAGGCCATCGCCAGCGACTTACCGGCGTGTAGTTCTGACAACAACATTCTGTTTAACGCCATAAATTCTTCTTTTAACTGTCGGCTGTGGCGACGCCGCTGCCAATCGTGATAGTGGCGTAGGCCGTAGCTAAAGGCAATTGCCGTCAGCACAGCTAAGCGGTCATCGCGGTAAAAGATTTGGCCAATTTGATAGCCGATCAATAATAACAATAGCAGTGCCAACAGGTAGTCAAACTTAAATTTGGGTAACTGCCCCGTCGTTGGCCGCTTGCCGACTAGCAAAAATATGAGCGCCGTCAGCAACAGCAGAAAAACGAACATTAACAACTTTAGCATGCTGCCCCCCAGTTGGCTTCGTCTAGTTTGAATTGCCAATTCAGTTGATACTGGCCGGCTTCGTAGCCGTTTAATTCGACCACCGCCACCACTTTGCGGCCACCGTCGGCGCCGCGCGTCAAGTGCACCATTACGTCAATCGCCGAACCAATTTGCTGACGAATGCTGTCCAGCGGCATATCTTTGGCCGCATAGACCATCGTCTCTAAGCGCTTTAGCATGTCGCCAATTGAATTGGCGTGGCCGGTCGACAGCGAGCCGCTGTGCCCGGTGTTCATCGCCTGCAACATATCAATGGTTTCGTCGCCGCGCACTTCGCCGACGATAATGCGGTCGGGCCGCATGCGCAGCGAAGTGCGAATTAAATCTTTAATCATAATTTGACCGCTGCCCTCGGCATTGGCATTGCGCGTTTCAAGCCTAACCCAGTTCGGCAAGTGGTCTAGTTTTAATTCGGCTGAATCCTCAATGCTGATAATGCGTTGACGCAGGTCAATGCAACTGCTCAAGGCGTTTAAAAAGGTGGTTTTACCCGAACCGGTGCCGCCCGAAATAAAGATGTTGCGGCGCGCTTTGACGGCGCGGCGCAAGTAGTCGGCCATTGCCGCATCAATTGTCTTGAGCCGCACCAAGTCGCTCAGCGAATAATTGTGTTTTCTAAATTTGCGAATTGTCAAAATGGGGCCGTTAATGGCAATTGGCGGCAATACCACATTGACGCGCGAACCGTCGTACAATCTGGCGTCGACAATTGGCGATGCCGTGTTGACGCTGCGGTTAACCGACGCAACGATGCGCTGTATCACATTTTCAAGCCGCTTGGCATTTTTAAATTTTAAATCGGTCTGTTCGAGCGCGCCATTTTTTTCGATAAAAATTGGCGTTAAGCCATTGACCATAATTTCTGTAATGGCGTCGTCTTCAACCAGCGGCTGCAAGATGTCAAGTCGCCGCAGCGTATTGAAAACCTCGTCAAAAATGCGCTTGCGACAGTCGACCGTCAGCTTGTCGAGTTGTGCCTCGCCGGCCAATACCTGATGAATTTTGGCGGCGACAATTTCGTCGTCAATTTGAATATTGCGCTGTAATTCGCGCTGTACCCGTTCGACAATGCGTTCAGTATTCATAGAGCCCGTCCTCAATTAAAATATTGGTAAGTGCCTCTTGATAATGCGCCGCCGACGTCAAGTCGGGCAAACTGCGACGCTGTCGCGTTAGCGGTCGACTGTTAATCAGCTGCCAGCGATTAAGTGGCAATTGCAGACCGTCGATAATTTTTTGTTCTTCTAGCCTACGCGCCTCACTTCTCACTAAATAAGTACAATCGACGTAATTGACCAACGACTGACAATAGGGCAGCGGCGGCGCGTCGATCACAATTTCGCGATAGGGCGACTTGGCAAATAGCTGCCTAACGCCGTCAAACACGCCGGCTAGTACCGCATCACTCAACTCTGCCGGGCTAAAAAAACCGCTCAAATGGGCGACGCCGTCGTCGTTGACGACGTAGTTCGCCAAGTTAAAATGGCTGTTGTGGCGCTGCGTGACGACAAATTCAGACAAAGTTTGGCGACCGCTACTTTGTGGCGTCAACAGCGCAACCACTAAACTGGGCTGCCCCCTGCCGAGTAATTTGGCCATTTGGCGCGCCACTGTCGTCTTGCCAACGCCGCCTACTAATGAAGTGACGACAATTAAACGCGTGCGCACAGCGTCGTCGACAGCTGTGATTTGACCGACCAGTTGCTCAATTAAGTGCTTAAAGTTTTGATGCTTACAATGATAATTGGGACGCGCATCGACCGCATCGACGATATAGTGAACATCGCAGTCGGGTCGCACCAGCGACAGGTCATCAGTTAGTAATTGGCGCGCTGGCAAGCGATCGAGTTGCGCTAAATCTTCTAGCAAATTAATTTTTTGGCTCAACCCGTAGTGCATTTGCATAAATCTTTTAATGCGCTTTTTGTAGGCCTCATCAATAATATAAATATTCATCAGATACCGCCTTTCAGCACCATATTATCAAAGCAAAACGCCCTGTCAATAGCATTTGCCCCCCTAAAATGCAGCTTGCACACTCGCCGAGCGCCGCGCTTTTAATATTTTTTTAAGCGACTGCCCGCAATGCCCCAAAAAGCGAAAAAGTGTGCAAATTGCACACTTTATTTTTAATTAACTGAATTATCTGAAATTTTAAGAAGAATGCAAATTGCACACAAAAACGCCAGTCGCGTTTCAATCGCGCTAAAACAAAAATATCACAATTGTGATATTGCTAGCCTCTAACGGCCATTAAATAATGCGACGGACTAATGCCGCCGGCCAATGCTTGGGTAACATTTTGCTTTGCTTGGTCGAAGCGCGCAAACAATTGACGGGCGCGCCGCTCATTTGAATAGACGCACCAATAACCCTTGGTTAAACAGGGGCGTTTTTTTTCGCTAAAAGAAATGACATCAGACAGTGGATAGCCCAAAAAAATGCCTATTTCGTCAGGGCAGCCGCTTAAAAAGCGCTGTTCAAGTTGATTAAAAACACTTGTTAGATTAGTTGTATCGACATAGCCCAACTGGCTTAAACGACGCTTAATCGCTTGCGCCTCTAATATTTTTTGCAGGGCCACTCGATCGTAGAAAAGAATATTGATACCTTTATCAGAGCGTCCTAAGACGCGCATTTTGATTGGCAGAATTTGACTAATTTCAGTTTGAAAATGATCCCAGTCGGTTTGAAAACAACCGGCACAACTATCGCGAAACATCACCAAATTGGCCGGCTTAATGCCCTGTAATGTCGGCGCGGCGTGATAACATATTTTAAACAGCAAGCGCTCAAGGCGCGGCTCTTTATCAGTTGCCAATTGCTTCATTAAGATGTGGTAGTTAGCTAAGTTGTCCTTTATCATATGCAAACTCGTCGGCGATAGCACGGTGCTGGCGGCCTTAACCACGCCAGCACGGCGCCATCATTCATTTTACTATGCGCAAACTGCCTTGCCTAAATCTTTACACTGCTCGATGCCGTCATCATCTGGCGTTTCGTTAATAATCAGTGATTCGGCAACTAAATTGGCGCCGTAAGATTCCATGCGCTCGCTCCAGTCGTCCATCCACTCGCCATTGCCCCAGCCATAAGAACCAAATAATGCCATGGCCTTGCCGTTAACGTGGCCTTCTAAACTTTCAACGAATGGTTCCATAACGTCTTCTTCTAAAATTTCAGCACCCATTGAAGGACAACCCAACACGGCGACATCAGCCGCTTCGACGTCGGCGACAGTTGCTTCAGAAACTTCTAACAACTTAACGCTGGCACCCGCTTCTTGTGCACCCGCTTCAATGGCCTCTGCCATCATTTTAGTATTACCAGAACCCGACCAATACACGATAACAACATTTTTCATATCGATACCTCCATAAAAATAAGCTGAATTTACAATCTTACTATAATGATTATCATTATCAGACTGATTAATATAAAGATACCAAAATCAGACGGCATTGTCAATTCATTAGGCAGTATTTAAGATAAAAAATTTTAAAAATAAACGACTGACTGTCAACCCGCATAAACACTATGTTTGACGCCAAAATTAAGCAGTTATGCACAAGTTATCCACAATTTTGTTAAATTCTGTTTTTCAATAAAAAAATGGCGATTTTCATTGAAAAATCGTCATTCTTAAAATTAATTAAGCTAAAACACCGCGCCGTAATAACAACTTATCCACGATAATCGCTGAAAGCCTTGAAAATACAGACCAAGCAAATTATCAACGCTTTGTCAAGAGTAAATTTAAAAAAATTCTCGATTGCGTTTGCAATGACATCGGGCAAAAGCAGCGCCGAGCATTTGCTCGGCGCCAAATAATGTTACTGTATTCTCTTGTTAATCGGACAACTTATGCACAAATAAGCCGGAGCGCAATTTTGGTTCAAACCAAGTCGATTTGGGCGGCATTACTTCACCGGCGTCGGCAATTGCCAACAAATCGTCCATTGTCGTCGGGTACATGCTAAAGGCGACGACACAGTCTTGCCGGCAGCGCCTTTCTAATTCTTCTAAACCCCTGATGCCGCCGATAAAATCGATGCGATTATCGGTGCGCGGGTCGGCGATGCCCAGTATCGGCTCTAGCAAGTTTTTCTGTAAAATTGATACGTCGAGTCGATCGACCGGGTCGTCGGCATCGTAGATGCCCGGTTTGGCGGTCAACTGGTACCACTTGCCGTCTAAGTACATGCCGTAGTTCTTTTTGGCCGTCGGCTTATAGGGCGCAGCGGCCGACGCCTCGACGACGTCAAATTTATCGGCGACCAAATTCTTAAAATCTTCGACCGATAGGCCATTTAAATCTTTAACGACGCGGTTGTAGTCCATAATGAATAGGTCTTCGTCGGGGAACAACACCGACATAAAGAAATTGTATTCTTCGCTGCCGTCGTAATTGGGGTTTTCGGCGCGGCGCTTGAGGCCGACCTTGACCGATGAAGCCGAGCGATGGTGGCCGTCGGCGATGTAGAGGTAGTCGATGGCCTTGAAGATTGCCTCAATTTCGGCGTTGACTGCATCATCTGATATTTGCCAAACGATATGCGTGATATCGTCTTCTAATATAAAGTTGCACTCTGGCTTGTGAAACTTAATCCAGTCGTTGACGATTTGATTGATGCGTTCATCTTTGCGATAGGCCAAGAAAATTGGCGCCGTGTTGGCATCGCAATAGTCGAAGTTGTTTATTCTATCTTGCTCTTTGACGGGGCGCGTAAATTCGTGCTTTTTGATGATGTCGTTCATATAGTCGTCAATTGCCGTGCAGGCGACGATGCCGGTTTGGACGCGGCCCCACATTAACTGGCGATAGATGTAAAAGCGCGGCGTCGCATCTTGCACTAAAATGCCGTCGCTTTGCAATTTATCTAAATTTTGGCGCGCCGTTTGGTAGACGATTGGATCGTACATATCGGTTTCGTCGGGCACGTCCATTTCAGAGCGCACGACGTGTAAAAATGAATGTGGATTGCCGGCTGCCATCTGCTTGGCTTCTGCCCTATTCATGACATCGTAAGGCAAGCTCGCCACTTGCTCGACTAAGTCTTGACGCGGGCGCAGCGCTTTAAAAGGTCTAACTACTGCCATATTCTCCCCCTAACTGAAAAATTGGTTAATGACGTCAATTGTTTCGTCGCCAATGCGGCGCTGTGCTTCAGCCGTCGATGCGCCAATATGTGGCGTTAGCGACACTTTATTGTGCTGATAGAGCGCTTGGTTTTTAGTTGGCTCTTCGACGAATACGTCGACTGCCGCGGCCGCCACTTTGCCGCTGTCGAGCGCCTTTAACAAAGCCGCTTCGTCGACGACGCCGCCGCGCGCACAGTTAACCAAGTAAACGCCGTCTTTCATTTGAGCGAATTGAGCTTCGCCAATCGCCGCGCCCTTTGCCTTGTCAAATGGAATGTGTAACGAAATAAAATCGGCCGTCGCCAGCAATTCGTCGAGCGGCACATAGCGGCACTGCGTTTCAGCGGCAACTGCGCCGCTGCGCTTGTAGTAAACCACCGACATGCCGAGCGCCAAAGCGCGCTTGGCGGTCTCGCGAGCAATCCGGCCAAAGCCAATTAAGCCGAGCACTTTGCCATTTAATTCGATGCCCTTATAGGCTTTCTTGTTCCACTGGCCACTGCGCATTGTGACATTGGCAATGTGAATATGGCGTGCCAGCGCAAACATGTGGCCAATTGCCAGTTCGGCGACTGAAGCCGAACTCGAATTGGGCGTATTTCGAACGGCGATGCCCTTGCTTTCGGCGTAGACGTGGTCGATATTGTCGATGCCGACGCCGGCGCGAATGATTAATTTTAAATTGCCGCCGCTAATTTGATCGATTAAGGGCTGCCTAATCTTCGTCTTAGAGCGAATGACGACGACGTCAACCGCCTTTAACTGCTCGACGAGGGCGTCGCCCTCGTAAAATTGATCGATAACTTGGTGGCCGGCAGCGGTCAATTTGGCAATTGCCGCTTTGTCCATACCGTCATTTGCTAATATTTTTAACATTGTTCACCTACCCGTTTAATTGCCAAATATCTTCAATTGCCGCCAACAGTTCTTCTAGTGTTTCCATTTTAGTGTCGGCCATATGGGCAATGCGGAAGGTCTTTTCTTTTAAGTCGCCATAGCCGTTAGAAATCATAAAGCCGCGCTCGGCCAACGCCTTGTTGAGCTCTGCCACACTTTTACCGCTGGTGTTTTTAATCGTCGTCAAAGTATTAGAGGCATACTTTTCATCGGCCAACATCGCAAAGTGTCGATTGGCCCAATCGCGCGTGCGACGCGCCATTGCCAAGTGGCGCTCGAAGCGGTTTTCAATGCCCTCTTGGTCGATGATGTAGCCGAGCTGATAGTCGAGCGCAAACATATGCGCCAAAGACGGCGTCGATGGATACTGATAGTTCTTGCGCGCCTTGTCGACGACGCTGACTAAGTCGAAGTAAAGCCCGCGATTTTCAACCGTTAAGGCGCGTTGATAGGCCTTTTCTGAAACCGCTGCAATCGACAGACCGGCCGGTAGGCCAATGCACTTTTGGGTCGACGTCACACACATGTCGACGCCCCAGTCATCGACCGGAATTTTAGTGCCGCCCATCGACGATACGGTATCTAAACAAAAGCAGACGTCGGGGTATTTGGCCACGACCTTGGCAATCTCGTCGAGCGGGTTCATAATGCCGGTCGACGTTTCGTTGTGCGTTACCGTTACGACGTCGTATTTGCCGATCGCCAATGCCTCGTCGACCATTTCCGGCGTCGTCGGATCGCCCAATTCAGACTTAAATTTGTCGGCCGGAATGCCATTTGACGTGCACATTTTATACCAGCGATCGCCAAATGCGCCAACTGAAAAGACCGCCGCGCGCTTTTTAGTCAGCGAGCGCACGGCCATTTCCATTAGGCCACTGCCCGATGACGTACTCAAGATGATATCATTCTTTGTAAACATTAACTTTTGCATGCGCTCTGAAATACTGGCTTGAAGCGCTGTACATTCGGCCGTTCTGTGTCCAATTTGCGGCGTCGCCATCTTTTCTAAGACGTCGGCGCGCACGTCGACTGGCCCGGGAATAAATAATCTCTTGTGCATTATAACCTCCGTTTTACCAACTTGTTTGCTCGTAACGACTTTTTTATCGCATAATAAAATAGTTACATTTCCCTTATATTACCACTTGTTAAGCTAATTCTCAACCTTTAATAATCAGAAATGTAACGATTTAGCTGCAAGCTGTGAAAGCGCGTCATAGCGAGCCACTCATATCATGTCGCGTGCAATCGAGAGGACTCGGGAGGACTCGGGTTTAAAAGCGCGATATCTTACGATTGTCAGAAAGTGTTTGCGCGCGTTGGTATGGCGTTGTTTTTGTAGACAGGTTGCATGGCCGAGCAGCAAATCGTAGATTTGCGATCAGGCGCGGCTTTTTGAGCGAAGCGTACCCTCCTAAAAAATTACGCCATGCCAACGGTGTAAGCGGAAATGCTTTCGTTTCAATCGTTGACGAAAAACAGAGATGTATCGATTACACTCGGGGTGACAGGTCGGGTAGATTTCTCAACTCTTTAGGCAAGCTAATTGTAAACGTCGTCCCCTTGCCCTTACAACTATTTACGGCGATATCGCCGCGATAGAGCGATACAATATGCTTGACAATTGACAGCCCCAAACCGGTGCCGCCAACTTTTCGCGAGCGCGCTTTATCTATTCGATAGAAGCGCTCAAACAGGCGCAGTTTTTCGGCTTCATCAAAGCCGACGCCACTGTCGGCCACTTCAATTTTTAAGTGGTCATTATCTGCCATTAGTCGAATGTGAACATAGCCCGCCTCGGTATATTTTATGGCATTATCGACTAGATTAATAATCAGTTGTTTGATGCGATCGCGATTGGCCGCCATCGTCACTTTTTCCGTTTCAAAAAACTGAAAATCTATCGCTTTTGAGCCGATATTCAGCGCCAGCATATCGACGACCTCGTTAATGACAGCGCCGACGTCGATGATTTCCTTGTCTTTTTCCAGCGGCATATTTTCAATTTCTGACAACAGTAGAATATCGCTGATTAAACGATTTAAGCGCAGCGCTTCACTCTCTATTATCGTCAAAAAGCGAACCGCTTTAGCGGTATTGTGAATTGCACCAGATTTTAGCGTATCGACGAAACCCAGTATCGAGGTCAGCGGCGTTTTTAGTTCGTGTGTGACATTTGACACAAATTCTGAACGCACGCTTTCGAGGTGCTGAATTGTCGTTATGTCTTCGAAGATAATCATGGTGCCAATTAAAACGTCCTGCTCAGTGCGAATCGGCTGGGCGTAAACGTGTAATACTTTATCTTTGCAGTCATAAGAAATCTTTTGGCTAAAGGGCTTGCCAATAGAACAGGCTTTTTTTATTAGATCGGTAATTTGGCGATTGTCGACTAATTTATATATCGAGTTAGAAAGCTCAATTGCCGCATCGGAAATTTCGAGAATTTCGGCGCATTTTTGATTGATTAACAAAATGTCTTGTTTTAAATCGAGCGCGATGATAGCGCTTACCATGCTGTTGAGCATTGCATTTAATTCGGCATTGCGCGTCGTTAAGTCGCGCATTGTATTGGCCAAATTTAAGCGCATTGTGTTGTAGGCGTTCGCCAAATGCGCCACTTCGTCGTCATCATCGACGGCTACTGCCGCGCTGTATTCACCTTGCGCAATTAAGTCGGTAGAACGAATTAACTGCGCAATTGGCTTGGCAATGCGTTCGCTGGCAAACCAGGCGATCAGCAGACTCAA
>PDWI01002486.1_pt1 | contig 28516 bp, 26 predicted proteins | sample 1430891 | NCBI WGS metagenome assembly PDWI01 (sample SAMN01162508, study PRJNA174530) | Oral metagenome, whole genome shotgun sequencing project. | biome: Marine environment; feature: Marine mammal; material: Swab sample of the gingival sulcus; isolation source: swab sample of gingival sulcus... | reverse complement strand
TATCTGGATCCCCGGAGTAACGAACGCTATGTTCCCTATGTAATCGAAACCTCCGCCGGGCTGACCCGCAGTGTGCTGGTCTGCCTTATGGACGCCTACCACGAAGAAGTGATTGGAGAGGACAAGAAGGGAAATCCCGATGTGCGGACCGTGCTTCACCTTCATCCCAATGTGGCTCCCGTAACTGCGGCGGTTCTGCCTCTGGTGAAAAAAGACGGTCTGGCCGAACTGGCAAAGGACATCCATAAAGAACTTTCCGAAGACTTTAACAGCTTTTATGATCAGTCCGGGGCCATCGGCCGCCGCTACCGCCGTCAGGATGAAATCGGCACCCCCTTCTGCATCACCGTGGACTATGAGAGTAAGGATAATCAGGATGTGACCCTCAGGTTCCGGGATTCCATGGAACAAATTCGTGTCCCCCGGGCGGGACTGGCAGCCCGGCTGAAAGAGGAAATAAAGAAATACAAGAGGGTGAACCATGAATAAAGCATTGGCCGTTCTCAAGGAGAGAGGATTTTTCAAACAGTGTACCGACGAAGCCCTGCTGAACCGGAAGCTGGACGAGGGAGGACTGAAAATTTATGTGGGTGTGGATCCTACAGGGCCCTCAATGCACATAGGCCATATGGTTCCCCTTTTTGCCATGCACCACCTTCAGGAAGCGGGGCATAATCCCATCATTCTGGTGGGGGGGGGGACTGCCCGGATTGGCGACCCTTCGGGAAAAACAGATATGACCATTGAACAGATTCAGGCTAATGCGGAAAAGCTTAAAGTTCAGATTTCCCGTTTTATTGACTTCGGGGATGGTTCGGCAAAGTTGATGGATAATGCGGATTGGCTGGCTCCCTTGAATTACATTGAATTTTTAAGGGACATCGGCCGTCATTTTTCGGTGAACCGCATGCTTACCTTTGAGTCTTATAAAAAGCGGATGGAAAACGGTCTGTCCTTCATTGACTGTCCTTCATTGAATTTAACTATCAGCTTCTCCAGTCCTATGACTTTCTGGAGCTTTACCGCCGGGAAAACTGCCTGCTCCAGATTGGGGGGGATGATCAGTGGGGCAACATTGTAGCTGGTATGGAGCTTATCCGCCGGATTGAAGGAAGTGATGTGCCTTCCATGGGCTTGACCTTTCCCCTGGTTACACGCTCTGACGGGAAGAAGATGGGCAAAACCGAGAAAGGGGCTGTTTTTCTGGATCCTTCCCTTACTTCCGTTTATGACTTTTACCAATACTGGCGGAATGTGGCAGATGCAGATGTGGAGAAATTCCTTTTAATGTACACCTTCCTTCCTGTAGAGGAATGCCGCCGTCTGGGGGCCCTCAAGGATCGGGAAATTAACAAGGCCAAAGAGATTCTGGCCTATGAGCAGACCAAAATCATCCATGGTCAGGCCGAGGCGGACAAGGCCCGGGAAGGAGCAAGGGCGGCTTTCAGTTCTGGAGGCAGTCAGGACAAGTCGGGGATGCCCTCCGCCTCTCTGGCTTCCGGGGATTTGGCAAAGGGCATGAATATTCTGGATATTTACGTCCTTTCCGGCCTGTGTACATCCAAGAGTGAGGCCCGCCGTCTGGTAACGCAAAACGGAGCGGCAGTCAACGGAAAGAAAATCACCGATCCCGATGCGGTGCTGGATGCCTCTTTTATCTTGGAAGAGGAGGGAGAGAAGGAAATCATCCTGAAAGCCGGGAAGAAACGTTTTTTCCGCTTTGTGATAGACTGATGAAATATGGGAAACAGTAAAATTTGAGGAAAGAAAATGAGTGCAGAATATTACTATCCCGAGGGCTATAAATCTCTCCTTTCTCTGGAGGAAACCGAGAAAGCTATTGCTGATGTAAAGGCTTTTTTCCAGACCTATTTTTCCGCCCAGCTGCGTCTTCGCAGGGTTACGGCCCCCCTTTTTATTGAGGCGGGAACCGGCATTAACGATGATTTAAACGGGGTGGAAAAGCCTGTAAGCTTTCAGCCCAAAGGCATGGACTGCACCGCGGAAATCCCCCATTCCCTGGCCAAGTGGAAGAGGATGATTCTGGGGGATTACAACATAGCCATGGGCTACGGGATTTATACGGACATGAACGCTGTCCGTCCCGATGAAGAGCCCGACAACCTCCATTCCTACTATGTGGATCAGTGGGACTGGGAAAAGGTCATTTCCAGGGAAGAGCGGAATCTGGACTATCTTAAGTCGGTGGTGGAAAAGATCTATGCTACCCTGAAGGCCACGGAGTTCATGGTCTATGAAAGTTACCCGGAAATCACCCCCATCCTGCCGGAGAGCATTACCTTTATTCACTCCGAAGAGCTGTGCCGCCGCTACCCCGCTTTGAGTCCCGTGGACAGGGAATCTGCGGCAGCAAAAGAATACGGGGCGGTCTTTATTATTGGTATCGGCCATGAACTTTCTGACGGCAAGGCCCATGACGGCCGGGCCCCTGACTATGATGACTGGAGTACCGACAATGCCGAGGGCTTCAAGGGGCTGAACGGGGATATTTTACTGTGGAACCCCGTGCTGGAACGGACCTTTGAAATCTCTTCCATGGGCATCCGGGTGGATGAGGCGGCCCTGTTGAGGCAGCTGAAAATTCGGGATGCAGAAGAACGAAAGGAGCTTCTGTTCCATAAACGCCTTCTGGCCGGGGATTTTCCCCTGTCCGTCGGCGGCGGCATCGGCCAATCCCGTCTGTGCATGTTCCTTTTAAGAAAGGCTCACATAGGAGAAGTTCAGGCCAGCCTGTGGCCGGAAAATGTCCGCCGGGACTGCAAAAAGAATGGTATTGTGTTGATGTAGTGCTCCAAGCCTTATTCTTGCTATTTTATTATGAAATTTGCAGCCGGGACAGAAGAGAATTTTATATTCGCTGTAGCAATTCTGATTTTGGGGCTTGAGATAGGCCATTTTTGTATGTTGTTTTTCAAAATTAGCTCCTTTACATCTGAAAAGTGTAGATTTAAAAATTGACTAAAGGAGCTGATTTTCAGATTCAATATACAAAAGTTGTTTGCCAAAAAAACTAAAATTGGAATTGCTGAGGCAGGGCAATTGTATAAAAAAAATAAATCTATACAGGGTAATGTTTTATTTGTTTTTACAAAGACAGTCCTTTGGGTGGTAAATTGTTGTGAAGTAAGAAATAATTCTTTTTTGATGCGGTTACCCTGATTGCCGAGGCTTGTAACATTGCTATTTTTTAATTTTTTTGCTATGGTAGTATGGATGGCAGATGATTTAAGGACTCTTGTACAAGAAACTTCCCTGTTTTCATCCTGTGGAGAGGAAGAACTGGATGAAATCCTTCAATTTTGCGGCAGGTTGAATATCCGTAAAGGAGAGCCTGTCTTTGTTACAGGACAGAAGGCCTTCTGTCTCTATATTGTTGAAAAGGGAGAAATCCTTATCCGGCGGTCCAATGATGAGGGACAGGACGTGGATATTGCCCGTTTGCTTCCCGGTGATTTTTTTGGAGAACTGGATATGTTTACCCAGGAGGAGCGTAATGCTTCGGCCTATGCTGTGGCGGATACATTTCTCATTGCCTTTCCCGGGCAAGGCCGGGACTTTTACAATATGGAAGGCTTTTCCTTTCGCACAAGGGCCAGGCTTTTTCTTTCTTTTCTGGTGCAGGTTTCGGCCCGTATCCGCAGTACAAATGCTCTGGTAAAGGAAAATTCTCCTGTTATGCAGGAGCTTAAGAGGCAGGTCTATGTAGACAAATTGACAGGCCTTTTTAACAAAACCTGTTTTGAGGAAGAGCTGAAAAAAAGCCTGGCTTCCTGTGATACTTTAGGGCTTTTAATGTATAAACCGGACAATTTCAAAACTATAAATGACTCTTATGGTCATGAGGCCGGAGATCTTATCCTCCGGTTTATTGCTGACAAGCTTAAGGAATGGGTTCCTGAGCAGGAGCAGCTTTTCCGTTATATGGGAAATGAAAATGCCCTTATTCTGCCCAATGCCTCCCGGGAAGAATTGGCTGGAATGGCAGAAAAAATGAGTGCTTTTTTGAGAAATTTGAATTTGTCGGAAGTGCTGGGAGAGGATAAGATGAAACTTTCGGTTAGTTTTGGACTGGCCCTTTATCCTGTCCATGGCAGAGATGGGGAAAGCCTGGTACAAGAGGCGCATCCCTTGACTCTGGAAGGCCGCCGCCGGGGCGGAAACATGATCCTTTTTCCCGAGGACAGGGAGGCACTGTGACTTTAATGCAGCTGAACAAACTGGATATATTTTCGGAGCTTACCAATTATGGAATGAAGCAGGTTTACAGCCTGATGAAGAAAGAAGAGGTTCCCGGTGGACAAATTCTTTTTCAGGAAGGAGATGAAGGGAGCATCATGTATGTTGTCCTTTCTGGAGAGGTCGCAGTTTCCATCAAGGCGGAGGACAGGGACCTTGAGGTTGCCCGGGTCGGAGAAGGGGGGTTCTTTGGTGAAATGTCCATCCTGGAAAAGGATGTACGCTCTGCGACCTGCCGTACTGCAAGTAACTGTGAGCTGTTATCCCTGGATGCCGAAGCCTTTCAAACCCTTATTGGAAAACACCCTAAAATGGCTATGTCCATAATGTCCAGAATGCTTCATACCGCTACATCCAGGCTCAGGAAAACCGGTGCCTTCCTTTCTGACATGGTTCAGTGGGGTGAGCAGGCGCGAATTCGGGCTCTGAGTGATGAGTTTACGGGGATGTACAATCGCCGGTTTTTCGATGAATCTTTGGATAACGCTGTTCTTGAGGCCAATATGGGGCAAAGTTTTTTTTCTCTGATTATGGTGGATTTGGACCGCTTTGGAACCCTCAATGCCCTTTATGGGGAAGCTGTAGGGGATGCTGTTATCCTGGCGGTTGTTCCGGTCTTTAAAAAAGTTTTTGATGAAGAGGATATTCTGTGCCGTTACGGCGGGGATGAGTTTGCCTTTATTTTGCCTGGCAAGACCGGGGAGGAGGCCCTGCAACGCTGCCGGAAACTCCGCAAAGCTTTAACGGAAATTGATCTTCTTAAAGATAAAGGTGGAGATATTAAAAATGTAACTGCCAGTATCGGAATTGCCCAGTGTCCAATTCATGGTGAAAGCGTGAGTAGCATGCTTCAGGCTGCAGATAAGGCCCTTTATATAGTGAAGGAAGCAGGCCGGGATGGGGCCGGGCTTTACGTGCCGGAAGAACAGGACATCCCGGATAAAAAATTGTAAAGAAAAAAGATGACAGAAGTCTTTTTTTATGGTACTATGTCAGACATTCAGATAAAGGTATTTTGCTGTAGGAGGCTTGTGTGCTTATAAGGAATGCAATACAGAAGACAGGGTACACTGTTATTACCGAAGAGGAGGGCCCTCAGGGGATGCTTCTGGATTTCGGTATATTGAATCTTTCTGCCGGTGAAGAGTGGAAGGATGAAAATGAACAGAAAGAGCGGGCCTGGCTCCTTATTAAAGGGAAGCTCCGTTTTGAATGGGAGGGCCGGGAGGCTCAGGTGAAGCGTTTATCCTGCTTTGAGGAGAGTCCTGGGGTTCTTCATGTTGCCAAAGGTGTCAAGGTCAGGATAACAGCCTTGTCTGATTCTGAAATCGCAGTGGAAAAAAAGACAAATGACAGGGATTTCCCCTCAAAACTTTACCGGCCTGAAGATGTGAGAAGCGATATTTTTGGGGGCGGGATCATGCACGATGCGGCTAAAAGAACCGTAAGAACCGTATTTGATGGTGAAATTAATCCTGATTCAAACATGGTGATGGGGGAGGTTATCAATCATCCGGGGCGCTGGTCCAGCTATCCGCCTCACCATCACCCCCAGCCGGAGATTTATCATTACAGAATGTTTCCAGAAAAGGGCTTTGGAGCTTCTTTTTTGAATGAGGAGGTTTTTCATGTTAAAAATGGGGATACCTGCCTGATTCAGGGGGGAAAGACCCATTCCCAGGTTGCCGGGGCAGGCTATGCCATGTACTATATTTGGATGATTCCCCATTTGCCGGGGGATCGCTGGCTTCCCAGCACCCGCTACTTCACGGAAGAGCATAAGTGGCTGAACAATAAGAATGTGGAGATATGGCCGGAAAGAAAGCATTTGGAGGAAAAGTAGATGAAGACAGTCCGCATGACCATGGGCCAGGCTTTGGTCCGTTTTCTGGACAATCAGTATGTTTCTTTTGATGGAAAGGAAGAGAAATTTGTAAACGGAGTTTTTGGCATCTTCGGCCACGGCTGTGTGGTTGGTATCGGTGAGGCTCTGGAAGAAAAAAATCATTCCCTGAAATTCTATCAGGGTCATAATGAGCAGGGCATGACCCACGCGGCCATTGCCTATGCCAAGCAGAATCACCGGCGGAAGATTATGGCAGTTACGTCCTCCATCGGTCCTGGAGCCTTGAACATGGTTACTGCTGCCGGTTTGGCTTCGGTGAACAGGATTCCTGTGCTTTTGCTTCCCGGGGATTCCTTTGCCTGCCGTCAGCCCGATCCGGTATTGCAGCAGATGGAGCAGTTTGGAGACTATACCGCCAGCAGCAACGATGCTTTTCGGGCGGTTTGCCGTTACTGGGACAGGATTGTGCGGCCTGAACAGCTTATGACCGCTGTGCTTCATGCCATGAGGGTTTTGACAGATCCGGCGGATACCGGGGCTGTGTGTCTGGCTCTGCCCCAGGATGTGCAGGCTGAAGCCTGGGATTACCCTGAAGATTTTTTCCGCAAAAGGGTGCATTACATTGAGCGGCGGGGGTTGAGTGAAAGTGCTGCTGTCCGGGCAGCGGACATCATTGGAGAGAGTAAAAAGCCCGTTATGGTCTGCGGCGGGGGAGTCCGGTATTCCGAGGCGGGGGCTGCTCTGGCCTCTTTTTGTGAGAAATTTAATATCCCCTTTGGAGAGACCCAGGCCGGTAAGAGTGCTGTGGTCTGGGACCATCCCATGAATCTGGGAGGAATGGGGGTTACCGGAGGTTCTGCCGCCAATGTCATTGCCGCTGAGGCGGATCTGGTCATTGCGGCAGGAACCCGGCTTTCGGACTTTACCACCAGCAGCAAATGGCTTTTTCAAAATGAAAAGGTCAGGGTACTTTCCCTGAATGTAAACAGCTTTGATGCTTATAAAATGGATGGTTTCCCCTTTCTTTGTGATGTAAAATCCGGTTTGGAAAGTCTGGAGCCCCTGTTAAAGGCCAAAGGCTGGAAAACGGCTTATACTGACGAAATAGCCAAAGCCAAAGCAGACTGGGACAAGGAGGTAAACCGCCTTTATTTTGATGAAGAAGCCGGGCCCAACGGGGGCTATTCCCAGCTCAGGGCTTTGGGGATTATGAATGAGGAACTTTTTGATGAGAATGCCATTGTGGTGGGGGCTTCAGGAAGCCTTCCCGGAGATATGCAGAGGGTCTGGAGGCCCCGCAGTGTAAATACCTATCATATGGAATACGGTTTTTCCTGTATGGGCTATGAGGTTTCCGGAGCGCTAGGGGCCAGGATGGCCTGTCCTGACAGGGAAGTGTACGCCATGGCCGGGGATGCCAGCTTTGTGATGCTCCATTCGGAACTGCTGACCAGTATTCAGGAAAACTGCAAAATCAATGTGATGCTCTTTGATAACAACGGTTTCGGTTGTATCGATAATCTGCAAAGGAGCCAGGGGATTCCCAAGTTCGGCTGTGAGTTAAAGTACAGGAATCCTGAAACCGGCCGTCTGGACGAGGGGGGGAAGCCTGTTCCCGTGGATTATGCCAAAATCGCTGAGGGCTATGGCTGCCGGGTCTGGCGGGTTACCAATTCCCGGGAGCTTAAAACTGCCCTTAAGGAAGCTAAAAAAAGTCCTGTTTCCACCCTCATTGATATAAAAGTGGATTTTGATTCCATGTCGGGGGGCTACGGCAGTTGGTGGCGGGTGGGAACCCCGGAAGTTTCGGAAAAGGCAAGTGTTCTGAAAGCCAATCAGGAACTTGTTACACATATTGCCAAAGCAAAACAGATTTAAGAGGTACGGAATGAATAAAGACAATGTAAAGCTGGCCATGGCGCCTATTGGCTGGACAAATGATGACATGCCTGACTTGGGGGGGGAGAATACCTTCCAGCAGTGTGTCAGTGAAATGGCTCTGGCGGGGTACACTGGTTCCGAGGTGGGAAACAAGTATCCCAAAGATCCGGCGGTACTTAAGGAATACCTGGATATCCGGGGACTAAAAATCTGTAACCAGTGGTTCAGCAGCTTTCTTGTGTCCCGGCCCTTTGCCCAGGTGGAAAAGGATTTCCGCAGCCAGCTGGCCTTTTTAAAAGCTCTGGGCGCTGACGTTATCGGCCCTTCCGAGCAGACCAGATCCTGCCAGGGGAATACTTCTGTATCCGTTTTTTCCGGCAAGGCGGTTTTTACCAATGAAGAATTCAAAACCATGTGCGAGGGGATGAACAAATTGGGGCATATTGCCAATGAAGAGGGCTTGAAACTTGCCTTCCATCATCACATGGGAACCGGGGTTCAGACCATTGAGGAGACGGAAAAGTTCTTGAATGAAACCGATCCGGACAAAGTGCATCTTCTGTACGATTCAGGGCATTTTTCCTTTTCGGGAGAAGACCCTGTAGCGGCTTTAAAGAAATTTGTAAGCCGGGTAGGGCATGTACACCTTAAAGACATGAGGGCCGATGTCTACGCGAAGATGAAGGCAAAAGATGCTCCCTTTATGACCGCAGTAAGGGAAGGGGTCTTTACGGTTCCCGGAGACGGGGATGTGGATTTTCCCTCTATCTTCAAAATTCTTGAAGAGCATGACTACAAGGGCTGGATGGTGGTGGAAGCTGAACAGGATCCTGCCAAGGCCAACCCCTTTGCCTATGCCAAAATGGCTAGAAAGTACATAAGAGAAAATACAGGAATCTGATGAAAATGAGCCCTGCTGCTTCTTTATGGAAGTTGGCAGGCAGGAGGAAAATATGAAGAAAACATTGAATATTGGTATCATCGGTGCCGGCCGTATTGGAAAGGTTCATGCGGAAAGTATCTGTACACGTATCCCGGCGGCTGTAGTTAAAACCATGGCCGATCCTTTCATGAATGATGAAACGGAAAAATGGGCCAAATCCATGGGAGTTGTTTCTGTAACAAAGGATTACAGGGAAATCCTGGCAGACAGGGAGATTGATGCGGTTTTGATCTGTACTCCTACAGATACCCATGCTTCCATTACCAGGGAAGCGGCCAAAGCAGGAAAGCACATTTTTTGTGAAAAGCCCATTGACCTGAATGTGGACAGCATCAAGGAAACTCTCAAGGTTGTGGAAGAGGCGGGTGTTAAGTTTCAGATCGGTTTTAATCGGCGTTTTGACCATAATTTCAGGGCCATTCGCCAGGCTGTAGTGGACGGTAAGGTAGGAGAGCCCCAGATGATAAAGATCATCTCCCGGGATCCTTCTCCTCCTCCTGCCGAGTATGTGAAAAGCTCAGGGGGCATCTTTGTAGACATGACCATCCATGACTTTGATATGCTTCGTTTTTTAAGCGGCAGCGAGGTGGAGGAAATTTATGCCCAGGGAGCTGTTCTGGTAGATCCGGCCATCGGGGAAGCCGGGGATATTGATACGGCCCTCATCACGGTTAAATTTGCCAGCGGGGCTCTGGGAAGCATTGATAATTCCCGTAAAGCTGCCTATGGTTATGACCAGAGGGCCGAGGTCTTTGGAAGCAAGGGATCGGCAGCTTCGGCCAATGATTCTCCTTCCACGGTTATTTTGAGTACCGAGGAGGGGATTACCACCGAAAAACCCTTTCATTTTTTCCTGGAACGTTACATGGACTCCTTTGCTCGGGAAGTGAAGGAATTTGTAGAGGCTGTTCAGAATGATACAGAAACACCTCTGGGCGGTCTGGATGCCCTCAGACCGGTGCAGATTGCTCTGGCTGCAGGAGAATCCCTGAAAACAGGAAAGCCTGTCAAGATTAAGTATTAGGTTTGAAGTTTTCTTTTTGACGCCCCCCGAAGGGGGCGTTTGGGATGAGCTTTCAAGTCTGTTGGACCATGAGGCACCGGCAGAGGATTAGGCTTGTTTTTGCAGCCTGTTTTCGATGTTTCTGATGTGGGAACTAAAGGTCTGTACAGATTGATTGATTTTTCCCGAGCGGATTGTATCAATGATTTGCTGGTGTTCCTGGACAATAAGGGCCGGGTCATTGTAGTCATTTTGGGAAATGACAATTTCTTCATACATAAAGGATTTCAGGGTTTTGTAAATAGAGTAAAAAAGGCTGTTTCCTGTAGATTCTACAATGATATTGTGAAATTTATAATCTGCCTCGACCAGTATGGCTGAATTTCCTGTTTCTACTCCCAGACGCATTTGTTCTATTTGTCCATCCAGTTCATGAAGAAGTTTATTTATACTGCTGTCTGCTTCCCCCTCTTTTCGGGAACGGCTGGTCAGGTTAATAATACTCCAAAGTTCAATGGCTCCCCTGGTTTCAATCAACTCTTCCTTTTCATCCCTGCCCAGAAGGATGGACCAGGAAAGAGCTTCTGCTGAAATACTGGCTTTGTCGGAAAGGAAGGTTCCTTTGGCAGCCCTTGACTTTAAAACTCCCAGGTAATTAAAAATTTTAATGGCTTCCCGTATGGATGAGCGACCTACGCCAAAGCGTTCTGCCAGTTCGTGTTCTGTGGGCAGTTTATCCCCCGGTTGGTACTTTCCTGAAGCAATGAGTTCCTTCATTTTTTCCATAACCTGTTCTACTACGGTTTTCTGCCTGATTTTTGCCATCTTTTTTTACTTCCTATTGTATGATAATAAAACAAAGAGAGGTTTCACACAAGGGTTATATTGAATACAGGGGGAGAATAAATTTCCATGGTTGGGGTGGAACATGGGGCAGGACTATACAACCTTTACGGAAGACAGAAAGACGCACCAGAAGTTGGGAGTCCGGGAAGAGCATCTGAAAGACAAGCCTGCCGTTTGGGCTACAGTCCGGGGAAAAAGCATAGGGAAAATGATAATGGTCTTAAAAAACATGGGACTGATTTTTTCTTAAATGGCCAAAACCACAAGGATTGGCCGTGGAAGAAATGGAAAATCTCCGGGCCTTTCTTGTCAGGCAGGTTTAGGCTATGTTGCATTCCCTTCCCGCCGGAGGATGTAGCCTTCTTTTGCCGGAACCCCCGGAATGATGGTGCAGGGTTTTCCGTGGTCAATTTTGCAGATTTCCCGGCCTTCACTATCTTTCAGCTTGAAATTTTTGTCTTTCATATAGAGCAGATCCGGCCCGATGTACTCAATTCCCTGATCTGTGAGAATCTGGTTTTTTACATTCAGCTCAAACTCTCCCTGTCCCAGAGCCCGGCCCAAGGTCCCCAGAAATTTATAGTTTCCCGGAGCCAGCGCCCCGGCAGGCTGTTCTATCTCATTCCGGTCAAAATAGAAACCTGTGGAAAAGTCCCTGTGGCTCACCTTGGCCAGCTCATCCCTGTAGCCCTGTAAATTGGGAACATCCCGCCCTTCAAGGGAATCCAGCATCTTTCTGTAGGCCCGGGTTACCACAGCGGTATAGTAGATGGATTTCATCCGCCCTTCAATTTTCAGGGAATCCACTCCGGCGTCTTTCAGCTCCTTAAGATGGTCTATCATGCAAATATCCTTGCTGGAGAGGATGGAGGTGAAGCCTTCTCCCTCATAGAGGGGATAGTATTCCCCCCGTCTTTGCTCCTCTTCCAGAACTAGCTCTCTGTTGGCCGGCCCTTCCAAAGGCCGTACATTCCAGCGGCAGGAATGGGCGCAGCTGCCATCGTTGGCGGAACGGTCGGCCATCCAGCGGCTTAAAAAACAGCGTCCCGAATAGGCCAGACACATGGCTCCGTGAACAAAAACTTCCAGCTCTACCTCCGGCACATCCCTGCGTATTCTGGCAATCTCCTTCAGGGAACATTCCCGGCCTAAAATAATCCGCCGGAACCCCAGATCCCTGTACAATTTTACCGCATCGCTGTTCAGGGCATTAGCCTGGGTACTTAAATGCAGATCCCTGTGGGGAAAACGCCTTTGCAAAGTTTTTACAATCCCCATATCACTAATAATAAAGGCGTCAAAAGGATAGGCTTCAAACTGATCCAAAGCCTCCTCCAGTCTGTCCAGATCCCGATTGTGAAAGTAAATATTTAAAGCGCAGTAAAGTTTTTTATTTCCCTTTATAGCCCCAATTTTTGCCGCCTCTTCCCTTCCAAAATTGTCTGCCCTGGCCCTCAGGGAGAAGCTATGAAGTCCAATGTAAGCCGCATCGGCACCATAGGCATAGGCATATTGAAGTTTTTCCGCACTGCCGGCGGGAGCTAAAAGTTCCATGACCCCATTATGAACAAAACAGCCTGTGGGTCAAGGGATAAACCTACAGGGCAATCGTGTTGATGATAAATAATTATTTATTTTGTAATGGATTAGGTGTTTTGATTTTTTGCAGGACGCAGGTAAAACATTTTTCTGTTCGGGCAGGTGCTTTGAGCTTGCCTGGTTTTTCTTCTGTGCCTTGATGGTTTTTGGCTTTTGCCGCGGGGAAGCAGGGCAGGGGCGTGCTTTTAAAAAATGAAGCCGATGTTAAGACCCCAGGCCATAAAATCTTTTTGTATTCTGGAATGTTGTTCCATCACAAAAGCTGTGATATACAGGGCTGTATATTTTGGGAAATAGCTGCCTTCCAGGGCTAACTGCATCAGGGGAGCGGACTTCCTCAGGGAAGGGAAAAACAGGGCCGAAGACAGAGCTGTGGAGAAAGAACCCCCTTCATAGGCAATGCCCCAACGCAGGGCCCCATCCATATCCCAGCTGCTGGATTTGCCGGCTTTTTCAAGGGCCTTAAGGGAAAACAGGTATTCTGGATCCAGGTAGAATATCCAGGTTTTCAGGTTGTACTGAAGGGGCAGGTGGAGGGAAAAACCAGCAGGATCCCTCATGACAGAGGTTTTTAGTTTTTCCTGGAAATCATTAACCGCCGAATGCCAGGTTCCCCTGAAGATAGCGGAGCATTGAAAAGGAAATCTTTTGACCAGCATAACTTTTTGGGATGTGTTTAGCTTGAAGGACGGGGTGTTGCTTTCTGTGATGAAGGCCAGTTCACTGTGGACGGCGGCTTCCCAGCCTTTCAGGGGAGAAATTCTGAACAGAAAGGAGAAGGGCAGGTTAATGGAGCCTTCTTCAAGACGGCGCATCCTTTCCAAAAGAACTCCCGAAGCCAGTTCATAGCTTCCGGGAAAGAGCATGGACGCTCTGGGAACCAGAACCAGACCGCTAACTCCGGAAAAATAGGCCCCCTGACGGCGGGAAAAATTTCTGTCCAGCTTTAGGGGGAAGGTCTGTTTCCCAAGGCGGAAGCCATACTCCCCTGAGGGGATATCCTGGTTCAAGGCATCCCGTCCATCCCAGGAGAAGATTATTCTGCTTCCCTTATTTCGGGGACTCAGGGCCAGGAGGGCTTTGGGGCCTTTTTTTATGGTTATATGCTTTGGAGGGGATTCTTCGGGGCCGAATTCGGCTATGGAACGGTAATACAGAGGGTCAGAGGGGTTGATTCTGCTGTAGGTTGCCGCAGATGACTGTTCCGGCAGCCGGTTTTCATCCGGCAGGGGGGATAATGTTTGTTTCCCGTATTCCACATGGATGCTGGTGCGGGAATCCTGTAACACGTCTGCCCAGAAAGTCAGGTCCTCATAGCCGGGCTTTTCCAGCTTTATGCGCAGGCGTCCCGGAGAAATCCCGCTGTTTTCATAGGGTGTCCGTCCTGCCTCCATGTCGAAGATAAAAACCTTTACAGAGTCCAGATTGGTAAGAATTTCAATTCCCGGATGAAAGGGAAAGGTCAGCCCCGATTGCCGATCTTTGTCCAGAAGCTCTACCGGCCTTTGGTAGTTCCGGGCTTTGGCTATGGTAATGTGGACTTTCGGCTCCTCTTCCTCTTCCCGGGCAGATAAAAGCAGCAAAGGGAAAAAAAGAAACCATATCAGTAAAAAAGGCTTTTTAATATTCAATAAATCCTCTTTATCTCTTCTTCAGCAATTTCAATTTTAGAGTTTTGGCAAACCATTTGATTCATTGTTCCTGAAAATTAACTCCTTTAGTCAATTCGGCGGCCTGAAAGTATGGAGTTTCTTTCAAAATTAGAATTGCTGTCTCTTTTTTACAATGCATTGCGCCGATAATGAGGTACAATGAGAATCCTTATTATCCTGACTTCATTATTACTGATTTCTGCTCCTCTGTACAGTGAAAATTTGAATTCCTTTCCTTCCTCTTTGGCGGGGGAAGGGGAAAAGCAAATTTGTGTTTCCATTCCGGGGGGCTACAGGTCAATTTTGCTGGGGCTGCCCTTTCACCGGGTAAAGGAAAATCTTCAAAGGGAAGGGACTTTTGATTTCAGGGGAGAACCTGATGTGTCCATGCAGAACAAGCTGGGGAATACCCTGATTAGCTGCCGGGGAGGGAGTTTTATTAACCATGGTTTTTTTCAGTTTAAAGATGAAAAGCTTTATCTTATTACCCTTCAGCTCAATCCCGAAAAACTGGATTTTTATACCTTGCAGAGTGATTTTAATAAAAAATACGGATCTCCTGTAACGCTGTCTCCCCGGGGAATGGTTTGGGAGGATGAAAAGACACGCCTCAGCCTGGAATACCCCCTTACAGTAAAATATATGGATTTGGCTTTGTTCCAATCCATTCTGGATGAGGGGAGACAGCATAAAAGTTTTGAAGAGATTGCCAGAAACCAATTCCTGGAGGATTTTTGACCATGGGTTTTGTTTTGCTTCAAAGGTTCGGCCCTGCTTACAGATTTATCTTTCCCCTCCTGTTACTTTTTCTTATCCCCTTAAAGGCCTGTTCCGGTTCCGGCCCTCACAAGCCCCTGAAAATTCTGAACATGGGTACTTATCAGATAAAGGTGGAAATTGCCCAAAGTCCTGAAGAAAGGAGAGTCGGCCTTATGGGGCGGAAAAACCTGCCCGAGGATCAGGGTATGCTTTTTGTCTTTGAGCATGAGCAGAAAATGGCCTTCTGGATGAAGGATACACCCCTTCCCCTGTCCATTGCCTACATCAGCAAAGCCGGGGAAATCAAGGAAATTCACGACCTTGAACCTTTTTCAGAAAAAACGGTTCATTCCCGCCATTCGGTACTGTATGCCCTGGAAGTGAACAGGGGATATTTTAAAAAAAGGAATATTAAAGCGGGGGATTTTCTGGATCTTCCGGCTCTGAGGCCTTGATTTCCTGGATGATCTGCTCTGCTTCAGCCAGTTCTTTTTCCACTTCTGATGCCAGGTGTGAACCTTCTTTAAAAAGGGCTAGCTGTTCCGGGAAATCCACCCGGGATTCCCGGATTTGCGCGGCTATGTCTTCCAGTCTTTTCATTTTCTGTTCAAAATTCATGGGCTATCCTTTTGTTGTTCATCGGCCAGAATCTCTGCCTGTTTTACCCCATCTTGAAAGTAAATGGCTATCCTTTCTCCTGTTTTGAGTTCTGCTGCGGTTTTGACAGGGCCTCCAGGAGCTTGAATGAAAGGAAACCCCCGGTTCAGGATTTCCTTTGCCAGGGCGCAAGCCTGTTTCCACTGGATTAGACGGTGTTCAAGCATCAACAGGGTTTCCTGCCTCCAGGTATCCAGAAATTGAGCTTTGGTATTCACTTGTTCCTGAATCAGGTTTCTCAGACTTTCCTGGTTACAGGCTTTAAAACGCCAGCTTTGTTTTTCAAGGTTGTGGGTCATGCTCTGGGCCAGGGAGGCTTTTACGGTCCTTAGCTGTTCTTTGATTTGAAAGGAGGGCGCAGACAGAATTTCTGCTGCTGCCGAAGGGGTAGCTGCCCGCAGATCGCAGGCCAGTTCTGCCAGGGACACATCCACCTCATGGCCTATGGCGCAGATCAGGGGAACCGGAGAGGCCGCTACCTTGCGCACCACATCCTCGTTGCTGAAAGACAGAAGGTCCTCCATGGAACCGCCTCCTCTTGTGAGGATGATCGCCTCCACATCCCTGCGGGCATACACACAGTCCAGAGATGCCATAATGGATGCCGCCGAAGCGCTGCCTTGAACCAGTGTGTCTTTAACCAAAAGCCGGAATCCCCGCATCCGGCGGCTCAGTACCTTGATGACGTCCTGGAGGGCAGCCCCTCTGGCGGACGTAACTACGGCAATGACTGCAGGATAGGGGGGCAGAGGGCGTTTCCGTTCCGGATTAAAAAGACCTTCCTGTTTTAATTTTTGTTTCAACCTTTCCATACGGTACAGAATGTCTCCCCGGCCGTCCTCCTCCATGGTTTCACATATGAGCTGATAATTCCCCCTCTGGGCGTAGACCGTTACCCGGCCAAGGGCAGAAACTTTCATCCCGTCCCGGGGGGTAAAATCCAGACGGCTTCGCTGCTGACGAAACAAAACCGCCGCAATGACAGCATCTTCATCTTTCAGGCTGAAATAACAGTGTCCTGAAACCGCCGCTTTGAAACCGCTGATTTCTCCCCGTACCCGGACTACGGGAAAATGATCTTCCAGAGTATGTTTTACAAGAAAGGTCAGCTCGCTGACATTGTAATCGGGAATACCGGTTTTCATAATTGTTTTTCTTTCATGAATCTTCTCTGAGGGACAAGACTTTTTCCAGAATCAACGCTGCTTCTGAGGCTTCTTTTATGGCCTGCATAACATACCTTCTGTCTGCATTCAGGGGGGCCTTTATAATGTAAAGTACAAGGAATTGTTTTCGTTCCACATCCCTTACGGCGGACCAGCTTCCCATAACCCGGGTCTGCATGTTATCAACCAGAAGGATGGGGGCCAGGCGGTCCAGTTCTTCCTGGGAGTTAAGGGTGTATAAGGTGAAGATTTCCCGGATTCCCATAAGTCCGGCTTTGTTGCAGTGTCCCCTTATCCAGACTTCCCTTACAGGAAAAGTTTCGTTTTGAGCAATCCTGTAGTCTCCATCCCGATCTATTCTGTAACTCAGACCCATACGGGATAAAAAGCCTTCAATATGCTTTGTATCTTTCAGGATATTCTTGCTGCAGGATGGAAAAAAAATGAACGTTACAGTCAGGAGAATAAGGAGGCTTTGGGGGCAGAATCTCTTTGTTCCGGTGGGATTGTATCTTTCTCTCAGATAAAATATTCTGAATGACGATACACAGAGTATGAAGAATTTGGTCTTTCTGAATTTATGCACAATCAATGCCCTCTCTGGAGAAACCCTTCCCGGGGGAAAAACCGCCCCTTCCATGGTGATGGATTTCTGCGCCGCCCTTCCGGATGTAGAAAGAATTATACCTCTGGCACTGACAATTGAACAGAAAAAAATGTTCATAAATGAAAAAATTGATTCAAAAGTGCCTCTTCTGGAAGAAAACCGCCAGGATTTTCTTTTGAAGATTATGGCGGAAGAGGCGGCCTCTTCGGGCTGTGATCTTTGTTTCTATTTTTATGGGGATACCCCCCTGCTGGACGGGGACGTTTTTGGCCGGATGTATGAGAATCATCGCAAGTATTATGCGGACTATTCCTTTGCCGATGGGTACCCCCTGGGGCTGGTTCCGGAAATTATCTCTCCAGCCGCCTTGGGAGAACTCCATAAGCTCATTCCCGAAAAAAAAGAAGAAATTCAACGGGATAGCCTTTTTTCCTGGATACAGAAGGACATCAATTCCTTCGATATAGAGACAAGCATTTCTCCCGTGGATTTAAGAATGAAGCGGATTACCTTGGCTACAGACAGCAAGGTCAATTTTCTCCAGTTGAAGTCCTTTATGGAGCAGGGAATTCTTACCGCCGGAGATTTTATGGAAGCCGGAGAGTCTCTGGAAGATTTTTGCCGTACCCTGCCGGTGTATTTTCAGTTGCAAATTTCATCGGTTTATATCCAGTCTCCCTCCTATGGCCCCTCCCGGGAACTGAGCGGTGAAGGGAAAGACGAGGCAGTTTTTATGGATTTGGGAGAGGTACTGGAGCTGTGCCGCCGGATTGAGGATTATTCCCCTCAGGCCCGGGTCTCCTTAAGCCTCAGGGGCGAACCGGCGGCCCACCCTGAAATCTTTACCATTTTGGCCCGGCTGCTGGAAGAGACATCCCTCCATTACCTTATCGAGACTTCCGGCTGCGGCTGGTCCTGTCAGGAAGAGGGCAGTTCCCCGGTTTTTCGTTCTCGCCGTATTGACTGGATTGTATATCTGGATGCCCTGGAGCCCCGGCTCTACCGCCGTTTAAGAGGTCCCGGACAGGAAGAGGCCCTGGCCTTTACAGAGCATCTTTTAGAAGTGAATCCCCGCCATACCTGGGTACAGGCGGTGCGGATGCTGGAAAATGAAGATGACCTGGAAGGTTTTTATCGTCATTGGAAGAAAAAAACAGACCATGTGATTATTCAGAAGTATGATCATTTCTGCGGCCTCCTTCCCCAAAGAAAGGTTACGGATCTTTCCCCTTTAAACCGCTGTCCTTGCTGGCATTTGAAGAGGGAAATGGCCATTTTGGCCGATGGAAAAGTTGTCCTGTGTCAGGAAGACCTGCACAATACCGTGAGTCTGGGAAACTGGCATAAAGAAACCCTGGAAGAAATTTGGGAAAAGGGGCGTCCTTTCATGGAGGAACAGGAACAGGGGGTGTACAGGGGAATCTGCGGGAATTGTGATGAATATTACTGTTACAACTTCTGACAATTCCGGTTTCCATACCATTATCCCCCCTTTGACAGGAGAAGTCAAACAGCCTTTTCAGGGGGTAAGCCTCCTTCTTCTCTGCCGGAGGGGAAAGCCCTTTTTAAGGGGGCAGCTGAACAAACTGCATCAGTTTAAAGTCCCTGAAATTCTTTGCATTCTTGAGTCAGGAGAGGTAGGAGGAGAACGCTTTTCTTCCATTCCCGGCTGCAAGACCATACTGATTCCCCCCGGTTCAAGCCCGGGAGAACAGATCAATATAGGCGTCCGGGAAGCTATGGGCTCCCATGTCTTTATCCTGTGGGATGATATGGATTTGCAGCAACCAGCTTTAACGGAGCGGCAAGTTGATCATCTCAGGCAGATGGACTGCCTTTGCCAGGCTCCCATGCTCATGAATCATTTTAAAGATTCTGTTCCTGTAAGGCTGATTCCCTGGACAGAAAAGGGGCTTGTGAAGCTTCGGGTTATGAACCTCCGTTCAGAGGGGCAGCCCAGCCTCTATCCCTTTGATTATTGCGGAATCTATAACCGGGAAAAATTCCTCCTTTGCGAAGGTTATGATCCCCGGATTAGGGCTCCCTACTGGCAGAAAATGGACTTTGGTTTTAGAATTGGTCTTTGGGGGGAGCAAAGCCTTTGCACCACAGGGCTGAGGCTGGCTTATCAGCGGGAAATTCCCGGAGAAACTATTCCCATTGATGCTTCCTATCGCCGGTTTTTCCTTAAAAATCTGGCACTGAAATTCTCAAAGGGAGAATGGCGCCTGTCCAAAGGGGCATTCCTTGGTTTTCATCTGGATTCAGGTATGAGTTTTCTGGGGGCTTTTGAAGAATACAAAGTCCTTTCCCGGTGGGTAAAGGACAATAGTTACAGGTTCGGGAAAAGTGCTTGGGACTTTCTTGATGAATGGGATGGGCCGGCATGAAAAGCGCTGTATTTTTGCAGGTTCGTCTGGATTCCCGCCGTCTGCCCCGCAAGGCCCTTAAAATTCTGGGGGACAAAAGCCTGACAGAGCATGCCATGGCCTCCTTATCCCGGATAAACGCCGATGATTTTATCCTTTTGACTGCTAAAGGAGACGAGGAGGTTTTGGCCCCGCTGTGTCCTGATTACGGTTTCAGCCTTTTTGCCGGAGACAGGGAAGACGTTTTGGGGCGTTTTGCCGCGGCGGCCTGTCAGTTCCGGCCGGACATCATTATCCGGGCTACAGGAGATAATCCTCTGGTTTCCTGGGAGCAGGCCCAGATTGTTCTGGATTACCTGAAAAGCCGTCCCGGCTGTGATTATGCTGCCATGAAAGGCTTGCCTTTGGGATGCGGGGTTGAAGTTTTTCGAACAGAAGCCCTGTTCAAAGCTCTTCAAAGCTCCAGCCCTTATGATCATGAGCATGTAACCCCCTGGATTTACAGACATCCTGAGGATTTTGTTTTGTCTTATCTGAATCATGAGCCCTGCATGGGGGAACATTATCGGGTAACTCTTGACACGGAAGAGGATTATTTCAGGATAAAAAGCATTTTTAGGGCCCTTTACAGGGGCGAAACCATTCCTTTTGAGGAATTAAAGGAGTATCTTTTATACCATGATTGATCCCGGGCGCATTCTCCTCATCCCTTCTCTACGCCGGGGAAACGGCACAGGGCACTTAAAGCGCTGTCTGGATTATATGGGGGGGGCAGAGTACATTCACCTTCATATTCTGAAGGATTCCCCGGATGGCAGTTTTGACGGAGAAGTCATGAAAACTCATCCCCTGCTTCAGGGGCGGCATAATCTGAAATGGCTGGATGAACCGGGAGGAGACTGGGATCTTGTTTTGCTGGATCAGCGCAGCACTCCCAAACTTCCCCCGGAGCTGAATGGCATCCCTGTCCTGGCCCTGGATGAACGGGGGGCTTTGCGGAATCAGGCTGCCTGTACTGTGGATATGATTCCCGGAACAGGAAAGGGGCTGCCCCGGGCCAACTTGCAGGGAGAATCCTTCCTGAAAAAAGATGTTCCCCGGCGGAAGAAATGCTCTGGTAAGGTAAAAAACATTCTGGTCAGTTTTGGAGGAGAAGATCCCGCGGAGCTGGCCTGCCTGATTCTTGAAATCCTGCCCTTTTTGAAAGGGCATTACTCCTTTAGTTTTGCAGGGGCCCTTCCGCAGAAAATCCTTAATTCGACCGAGGCCGCCGAGGCAGATACCCGTGAATTGGAAAACTCCGGGACATGGTTAAAAATTCTTGGTTTTGTTCCTGACCTGGCTTTTAAAATGGCCTCCTATGATTTGGTTATTACCTCCTTTGGCCTCAGTGCCTTTGAGGCCCTCTCCGGGGGAGTACCCATCCTGTTATTGAATCCCACAGCCTATCATGACAGCCTTAGCATCCATGCCGGTCTGCCCTTTGTACCCGGAGCCTGGAAAAAGAGGAGGGGAAAGAAAAAACTGGCCCGTTGCATTGAAAAAAAACTAAACGAGGTCTCCCTCCAGCGTCTTCTTCTGGAAACCTGGGCAGAAAAAAAGCCCCGGGACTTTCCTTCCTGGTTTCAATCCCTGAACATCAGCCGGGACAGCTGTCCGGTGTGCGGCTCCCTTCAGAGGAACAGTCTGGAACGCTTTGAAAACAAGAGCTATTTTCGCTGTACTTCCTGTTCCATGGTTTATATGGTGCAGCTCAGGATGAACCGGGACATATATACAGAAGAGTATTTTTTCTCTGATTATAAAAAGCAGTATGGAAAGACTTATCTTGAGGATTTTGATGACATCGCCTCCATGGGAGATCAAAGGCTGGAGAGAATTTTTCACGCCGGGGGGGGCAAAGGGGAGCTTCTGGACATTGGCTGTGCCTATGGCCCCTTCCTTTTAAGGGCCAAAGACCGGGGATACCGTCCCCAGGGGCTGGAAATTTCCCGGAATTGCATAGACTACCTCAAAAAGAATCATCCTGATATTCCCGTTTTTCAGGGAGATTTGGACAACCGGAAAGAGACTCCGGAGTTTCCGGCAGCCTCCTTTGATGTTATTACTCTGTGGTATGTGATTGAGCATTTTCAGAATCTGGATTTTATCCTTCCCAAAATCTTCCAATGGCTCAAGCCGGGGGGAGTACTGGCCTTCAGCACCCCTCACGGGGGGGGCATCAGCGCCAGAAAAGACAGAAAATCTTTTCTAAAAGCCAGTCCCGAAGACCATTATACAATCTGGGATAAAAAAAACAGCCGGAAAATTCTGAAAACCCAGGGCTTCCATAAGATCCGTTTTCATGTTACAGGTCATCATCCCGAACGTTTTCCTGGAATCTTGAAGTTCATCCCTCCTTCCTGGAGGCTGGGAATCAGCAAGACCCTTGGTCTGGGGGATACATTTGAAGTTTATGCCCTGAAAAAGGAAAAAATATGAAAGATATGGCCATTATGATTCTGGGTGCCGGAATCATGCAGCTGCCTGCTTATCAAGCGGCTCAAAGAAAGGGATGGAAAACCATTGCAGCCGATGGGAACCCGGAAGCCCTTTGCTGTTCCATGGCAGACCTTTTTCTTCCTGTTGATCTGAAAGATCGGGTGGGTTTGGTTTCCGCCCTGCAGGAAGCGTCCATTCCCTGGGATTTAAAAGGGGTTTTCACCTGCGGTACCGACTTTTCCGCCTCGGTGGCCTGGGTAGCCGAAAAAATGGGACTTCCGGGCATTCCCTGGCAGAGGGCCCTGGACTGTAGCGACAAATTCAGAATGCGCCGCCGTTTTGCAGAGCACCATGTGCCTTCTCCAGCTTTCCGGGAGTTTTCCGAGGGCATGGATTTGGATAATACCCTGCATGGGCTGTCCTTTCCCCTTGTAATCAAACCGGTGGACAACATGGGAAGCCGGGGGGTCATTACCGCCGCAAACAGGGATGAGGCAGAAAAAGCCCTTGCCGGGGCCATTGCCTGTTCCAGGACAGACCGGGCCATTATGGAAGAGTTTATGGAAGGCCCGGAATACAGCATCGATGCTCTGGTTTTTGATAATGAAATTCACATAACAGGTTTTGCAGACCGGCATATTTTTTATTCCCCCTGTTTTATCGAAATGGGGCATACCCTCCCTTCTCTCATGGCCGGGCAGGAACGGGAGGAGCTTTTCCGGGTTTTCAAAAAAGGGGTAAGGGCTTTGGGTATTACATTAGGAGCGGCCAAAGGGGATGTAAAAATGACTCCCCGGGGGCCCATGATAGGGGAAATTGCTGCCCGGCTTTCAGGAGGCTATATGTCGGGCTGGACCTATCCCTATGCTTCGGGAGTCCCGTTGGTGGAAAAGGCCATGGCCCTGGCCATGGGACTGGGGGTGGAGAATCTGGAAGAAACAGAGCATAACACCGCTTCGGAACGGGCATTTATTTCCATTCCCGGGAAAATCAGGGAAATCAGAAATGTGGAAGCAGCCCATAATCTGCCCCATATACAGGATCTCTTTCTTATGGTTGCCGAGGGAGATGAAGTTGTTTTTCCCCGGAATAATGTGAGTAAATGCGGCAATGTGATTGCCTTGTCTTCTTCCCGGGAAGAGGCTTTGCAGGCCTCTGAGCAGGGGGTAAGCACCATACGCATGGATCTGGAGCAGGGGCAGGACTCAACTCTGAGTTTCCTTTCCCAAGCTCTGGATACAGCCTTTCCCCCCTCTGCCTACAAGGCCGAAGGGTGGGAAAGTGAAAGGGCGCTTTGGAACTTTCATCCCGATTTTACCATGAAATATGCGGAACGACCCCTTCCGGTTCCCCCGGAAAATTCGGATTTTTTAAAACAGAAGGACTGGAACCGGGTTGTATTGTCCCGGGCCCTGGAGGATTGTGCCCAAAAGGATATGGTGCCGGCATGGGAACCGGACGGGGAATGGAGCCTCTTTGCCAGGCATTTCTGGCATGCCCTCCTTAGGGGAGGAGTTCAGGGGGCCTTGTATTTCCTTGAGATGAACCATGAAGAATCCTAGGCAATGCCTCATCTGGCTCTTTCTTTTTTTGGGGGGGCTTCTTTTTTCCCGGACCATGGATCAAGGGGAAATCCTGGAAAAGACCGGAGCCCGGCTCCTCTGGGATCCGGTGAGCCAGAAAGGCATGTTCCTCAAAGGGCCTAAAAGCCTTCTCTTTTTTGCCAACAAACCCTATCTACTCTTTAACGGCAGGGAAATGCACCATGATGGAGCCCTGGTTTATGAAAAGGGCACATTACGTTTTTCTGAAGATACAGCCCGGAAAATCATTCTTTTTTTTGATGACCGTTCCCCCGCTCCGGGGAAGGACAGGGACTTTCGGGTTTCGGCCATTATTCTGGATCCCGGTCATGGGGGCCGGGATTCCGGGGCAAACAGCAATTTTGAAGTGGATGGACTGGCAGTTCCTCTTCAGGAAAAAAATCTGGTACTGGAAATGACCCTTGACCTGGAGGAACGCTTGAAAGAACGGTACCCCCATAAAAAAATCATCATGACCAGAGCCAATGACAGCTACCCCACCCTGGAAGACCGGGTCAGCCTGGCCAATAGTTATGAAGCAGGAGAAGGAGAGGGCATTATCTATATCTCCCTTCATGCCAATGCCAGTTTAAACCATAAAGCCAGGGGCTTTGAAGTCTGGTACCTGCCTGAGGATTACCGCCGTCAGATCCTTGATGGGCAAACAGGAGAAAAAGACGGCCTTCAACCTGTACTGAATACCCTGCTGGAAGAAGAATTCACCCTGGAAAGCAAACTTTTGGCCAGGAACATACTGGATGAACTGGCCTGTGCCATAGGCGATCAATCCCCTAACCGGGGACTGAAAGAAGAGTCCTGGTTTGTGGTCAGGAATGCCAAAATGGCCTCTGTGCTGGTTGAAACGGGCTTTCTCAGCAATCAGGAAGAGGCGGCTTTGCTCAGAACCCCGGAATACTTGAAAAAAATAGGGGATGGTATCTATAATGGCATAACAGCCTTTGTTAATTTTTTTGAAAGCAGGTAAATCAGATCATGAGAAAATTCCTCCCTTTTATTCCGCCAGCCCTTCTTCTTTGTTTTTTGCTCCTTAATCTGGGGCTTTTTTTTACAGGTCGGGGACAGAGCCGCCGGGTTCTTTTTTTTCCTCTGGATTCGGGAAATGGCCAGAATGGGGAAATCCGGAACATGAGGCTGGAAAAGGGAATGGAAAAAGAATTAAAAGCATTTGTTGAAGAACTCCTTTTGGGGCCAGTAAGCCTGGAAATGAATCCTGTGGCTCCCCCGGGAACCAGGCTAGAGTCCATTCTTTACAGGGATGGACAGGCCTATCTTGATTTTAGCCGGGAATTAGCCCTCAATAACGGACAATTTCAGCTTGATTGTCAAAAAAGCATGGAGTTGATCCGGGAAAACCTTCTGTTTAACTTTCCCAGGATTCAGAATCTTGTTATAACTGTGGATGGACAGCTTCCTTATTCCGGTTTTTTTGCTTTTTAAGGGAAAAGTATCCCGGAAAGTACAAAAAAAAATTTAAATCGTTGACAAACCATTCTGCATCTGTATAATTTTGAAATATAAACAAAGATATGTTTAGATTTTTAAAAGGAGCTACGAATGAAAAAATTCTTCACTCTCTTGTTTTTGGCATCCCTGTTTCTGACTGGTTCTGCCTTTGCTGAGCAGTCCGTATTAATCAATTTCTCGGATTTGATTGATGACTTTCAGGGCCAGAACAAAGCAACAATTATGGATTTCAGCACAGTGGCTGGGACGCGTTACACCGATGAAGAAAAAGAGGCCATGCAGATCTCTTTGATGATTCCCAACTGGGAGGTTAAGCTGACCTCCTCTGCCCAGACTGTGGTAAATAACACCCTGTCTTATGTTCTTGGTGTTCCCCTGCAGAATGACGTGAACAATTTTGGGAAGGCTGGTGAAGAGGTCATGGGTATCCGGGTGCATTTTCCTGAAGCCCCTTTTAATGCCTATGCCAATATAAAGCCTCCCTTTGAGATTCCTGCTTATGCTACAGCTACGGTAGGGGATGATCCTGTCAAGGGTGATCAGTTCTCCGGTTATGGTGTGGTTAAAAATGTTGGGGTTCTCAAATCCATAAAAGTTAAGGTTTACGGCATGAATTTCCCCATGGGGCTGGGCCTTGTCCTCCGGGATGCTGAAGACAAAAAGCAGTCCATCTTTATGAGTTATCTTGATTTTGACGGCTGGAGAGAGCTGGAGTGGAATAATCCCAACTACGTTACTGAAGTTCGGAACCGTGAACTGAGAACAGAGCCTCTGTATCCCCAAAGCCAGCCGGCATTGATGCTGGACAGTCTGTATATTTACAGAAATGCCGAAATTGAAGGAGGAGATTTTATCTCCTATATAAAGGACATTACCATTACTTATGACCAGGCTATTCTGGATGAGTTGAACTCGGATATAAATCATGAAGCTTCCTGGCATATTCTGGAAGACAGGGAAGAGGCCAGACGGAATGCAGAACTTCAGAGACTTGGAAATATTCAGGTTTTGAGGTATCTTGAATCTCAGAAAATGCATTCTGAAGAGGATATTGAAGAAGCAGAAGCTGAAACTGTAGAATAAAATTCTTCTTTCCATAAAAAAAGGGCTCCTTGCGGAGCCTTTTTTTTATGGAAAAGGATTTTTTAGAAAAACCAGCAGAATCCCAGGCCCAGGCTTCCCATAAAAGGAGGAAGGCTTTTGATTTTGGTCTTTCCTGTTGAAGAAGGAAAGATTTTGTTGTCCAGTTCCACATAGAAGGAATATTTGCTCTTGATGGAAAAGTCTGTTCTTAGACCAAAAAGGACATTTTTCATTTCAAAAGACTGGGTGGTTCTATCCTTTTTAAGAATTTCATATCCCAATTTTGTTCTGAGTTTAAAAATGGAGTTTTTTCTGTAGAAATCCGTATGGAAAATATAAGATTTATAGCTGTTGCTTTCATTCTTGTCCTGGGAATGGGAAGATTTTATATCCTGGGTGATGTAACAGCGCAGATAGGCCGAAGAAAGATAAAATCCTGCACTAAGGGAGCTGGAATAGCTGCCATCTCCATTTCCTCCAAAACTTTCAGGGATGACGGAGCCGCCGGCTTCGGCAAAAATGATACCAGGCCATTCCACCATGATTTTTGAATTTAAACCGGCCTTGATCATGGCCCAGGGGTCTGCATATAAACTAAAGCTGGGTCCCAGGGTGATGGAATACCAGTCTTTTTGAAAACAAAGCTCTCCCTGGAGAAGGGCGCCTAAAATAGGCTCTTTTTTTAGGGAAAAAGCCCAGCTCAGGTTCCGGCTTTCATCCTTGTCTGTTTTGTAGTAAAGGGATGTGTTCCAATAGACCGCATCTTTAAAGTCATTATTCCCGGCATTTAGTCCTTTAAATCCGTAGTTTCCTCCTGCTGCTGCCAAGCCGACTTCATCTGCGGCAAGTCCCTGGGAAGCTGCTGCATACAGGATGAGAAGAAGACTCACAACCCGTTTCATTGTCTTTTTCATTTTTCAACCTTTTTTTCAATTTTTGAGGCATTTTTCTGCCTTGCCACTTCATTTTCGTAATAATTCCTTTAATGTTTTAGATATTACTGCTTTTTTGAGTAGATTTTTTCTTTATTCTTCCGTTATTTGTTAATAAAGGGCTTGAGATTATTTACATGAAGCACTTTTAGGGACTATAATACGGATGTATATCATTTTTGAATGATGTGTTAAGACTGCTGATAAAAGAGAGATCGCAATATGAGTGATTACCTGGATCCGAATAACGAAGAGCTTCTTAAAGATTTCTTTATGGAGGCTAATGGGCAGGTTGAAATTCTGGAACAGAATATTCTGGCTATTGAAGACAATCCTGATGACCGTGATTCTGTTGACGAGATTTTCAGGGCTGCCCATACACTAAAGGGCGGGGCTGCCACGGTTCAAATGATGGAACTTTCCAGCTTTACCCATATTGTTGAGGATCTCCTTGATGAGATTCGTAGTGATAATATCAAAATTACTGAAGATGTTGTGGATAACCTTTTAGCCTCCATTGATGTTATCAAGGAAATGCTCTCGGCCCGGCATAATGGGGAGGTCTACGAAGAGGACATCAGCCAGCTCAAGAATGCCCTTGAGGTTTTAAGCCGAGGTGGCGGCGGTTCCTCTGTTTCCCGACCTGCCTCTTCTTCTGTTGCGGCTGAGTCTGCTATGCCATCCCTTTTTTCCGGCGCTTCTTCCCTGTCCGAGTATGATATTCTGGAGCTGCAAGAGGCCGCTGGAGGGGATCCTGTTGTTCAGGTAAAGGTAGAGTTTGATGAGGAGAATCCCATGAATTCCGTGGGAGGAATTCAGGTTTATGCCAAACTTAAAACCCTGGGGATGCTTCTTAAAACCCTTCCTGATTTTGAACAGCTTTATGAAGATCGATTTTTTCCCGAGGTGCGGTATTTTTTGGTAACCACTGTAAATCCTGAGGAAATTGAAGAAGAAGGTTTTATCCCCGATGTTACAAAAAGCGTGGATGCCTCTTTTCTATCCGTAACAGAAGAGGCCTTGTCAGCAGAGCAGGATGCCGCTTCGGTAGAGGAACAGGCTTTGCCATCTCGGGAGGAGCCCTCTCAAGATGAAAACGATGTTTTAACAGGACAAGAACTTCCAGAGCCGCAGGACACGGCAGAAAAAGAGCCTCCGGTTTCTTCCCCGGAAAGCAAAAAAAAGAAAAACCCCGCTTTGGGCAAGAGCAAGGCCAGAGATGCGGTTAGCTCGGTTCTCCGGGTTGACAGCAAGAGGATTGATAATCTTTTGAACCTGGTGAGTGAGGCGGTCATCAATAAGGCTACTTTTAACCAGATCAATAACGCTTTTATGGATATTCAAAATACCTTTCAATCGGCAGATGC